>ERZ809296.1207-NODE-1207-length-32394-cov-34.581434_pt1 | contig 32394 bp, 30 predicted proteins | sample MGYA00520511_ERZ809296 | MGnify/ENA primary metagenome ERZ809296 (study PRJEB31576, sample SAMEA3212662) | Homo sapiens | biome: human-gut; feature: human gut; material: fecal | place: Sweden | collected 2012 ...
CATCCGCGCGCGCGTCAACGCCGCCCGCGCCGTGCAGCGCGCCCGCTACGGGGACGACACCACCACGACGAACGCCCACATGGGCCCGCGCGCCCTTGCGGAGTTCTGCGCGCTCTCGCCCGAGTGCGAGCAGCTCATGCACCAGGCGTTTGACAGCATGGCCCTCACCGCCCGCAGCTATGACCGCATCCTGCGTGTCGCGCGCACGATCGCCGATCTTGACGGGGCGGAGGCCATCGGCCTTGCGCATCTGGCCGAGGCCATCCAGTACCGCACGTATGACTTTTCCGTCGCCGAGCCGTGAGCCCGGCCGGACAGAAGGGAGCTTCGTCATGTACAATAATAACTATAATTACAACCCCAACTGGTACCAGCCGCCCGGACCGCAGCCCGGCAAGCATGAGGCCACCGTCGCCATGGTGCTCGGCATCGTCTCGTGCGCGCTGCTCATCTTCGGCTACACGGCGCTCGGCTCGGTCGTCACGGGCATCATCGGCCTGATCTATGCCTCCCGCGCCAAGAGCCTCGGCTTCAACGGCACGCCGCGCACCGTCGGGTATGTCTGCTCGCTCATCGGGCTCATCCTCGGCGTGCTCGTGTGTCTGCTGCTCGTGTGGCTCGGCGCGTGGTCGGTCGGCGTGTTCATCACGCTCATCGAGCGCTGCCTGTGATATCCTGAAAGAAAAGGAACGAACGATTTATGAAGGATCTGCTGCTGTGCAAGCCCGGAGAGATCTTCCTCAAGGGCCTCAACAAGCACTATTTTGAAGAGAGGCTGGTCGCGAACGTCAAGCGCCGGCTCAAACCCATCGGCCACTTCCGCGTGACGTATCTGCAGTCGGCGCTCTACATCGAGGCCGCTGACGACGCGGCCGACCTCGACGCGGCGTATGACGCCGTGCGCAAGGTGTTCGGCATCGCGACGATCACGCGCGCGGCCGCCTGCGAGAAGGACAAGGACGCCATCACGGCCCTTGCCAAGACATACCTGCACGACGCGATGACGGCGGCGCACAGCTTCAAGGTGGAGACCAAGCGCTCGGACAAGCGCTTTCCCATGACGAGCATTGAGCTGTCGCAGTACGTCGGCGGCGAGCTTGCCGAGGCGTTTCCCGATACGGTCGTCGACGTGCACGACCCGGAGCTGACCGTGCGCCTCGAGGTGCGCGAGCAGGCGGCGTATGTCCACGCGCAGGCCGTCGAGGCGGCGGGCGGCATGCCCGTCGGCTGCAACGGCGCGGCCGTGACGATGCTGTCCGGCGGCATTGACAGCCCCGTGTCCTCGTACATGATCGCAAAGCGCGGCGTGCGCCTCGTCCCGGTGCACTTTTTCTCCTTCCCGTACACGTCGGAGCTCGCCAAGGAGAAGGTCCTCTCGCTGGCTAAAGAGCTCACGGCCTATACCGGCCGCATGACGCTGCAGATCGTGCCCTTCACGCACATCCAGGAGGAGATCCGCCGCGCCTGCCCGGAGGAGTACTTCACGCTCATCATGCGCCGGTTCATGATGCGCATCGCCGAGGACATCGCCGCGCACAACGAGTGCAAGGCCATCGTCACCGGCGAAAATCTCGGTCAGGTCGCCAGCCAGACCATGGAGGCCATGGCCTGCACGCAGGCCGTGACGAACCTGCCCGTGCTCCAGCCGCTCATTGGCATGGACAAGCGCGACATCGTGAAGATCGCGCGCGAGATCGGCACATTTGACACATCCATTCTCCCGTATGAGGATTGCTGCACGGTCTTCACCCCGCGCCACCCCAAGACCCGCCCGACCGTGGCGGAGGTCGCGGAGGCGGAGGCCGCGCTCGACATCGACGCGCTCGTGCGCGAGGCAGTGGACGGAATTGAAAGGATCCGGATCGATTTATGAATGCAGAACTCATTGCCGTCGGCACCGAGCTGCTCCTCGGCGACACCATCAATACCGACGCGGCTGCGGTCGCGCGCCTGCTCTCGGAGCTGGGCATCAATGTCTACTGGCAGACCGTCGTCGGCGATAACCGCGCGCGGCTCGAGCAGGCAGTGCAGCTTGCCCGCACGCGCGCCGACCTCATCATCACGACCGGCGGCCTCGGCCCCACGTGCGACGACCTGACCAAGGAGGTCGTGGCTGGCGCGTTCGGCATCCCGCTCGAGCTTAATAAGGCCGAGGAGGACCGCCTGCGCGGCCTGTACCGCGAGCGCCACGCCTACATGACCGAAAACCACCTGCAGCAGGTCATGCTGCCGCGCGGCTGCACCGTGCTGCAAAACGACTGGGGCACGGCCCCGGCCTGCGCGTTCGAGGCCGACGGCTGCCTCGTCATCATGCTGCCCGGCCCGCCGCTGGAGTGTGAGCCGCTGCTGCGCTACCGCGTGCGTCCGCTGCTCGCCGCGCGCGGGGACGGGATCATCGTCTCGCACAGCGTCAAGATCTTCGGCATCGGCGAGGGTACGATGGAGTACCAGCTGCGCGATCTCATGAACGAGATGCAAAATCCCACCCTCGCGCCCTATGCCAAGGAGGGCGAGTGCCTCGTGCGCGTCACGGCCAAGGCCCCCACGGAGGCCGAGGCCGAGACCATGATCGCCCCGTGCCTTGCGCGCGTGCAGCGCGAGCTCGGCGCCTTCGCCTACGGCGTCGACACGCCGAACATCGAGACGTGCGCGGCCGAGCTCCTGCTCGCGCAGCACAAGACCATCTCCGTGGCCGACAGCTGCACCGGCGGCCTGCTCGGCGACCTGCTCACGAACGTGCCGGGCGCGTCGGCCGTGTTCGCCGGCGGCATCATCGCCTATAACGACGCGGCCAAGACCCGCCTGCTGGATGTCGACCCCGCGCTCATCGCGCGCTGCGGCGCCGTCAGCCCCGAGGTCGCGGCCGCGATGGCCGAGCACGTGCGCGCCGCCTTCGGCACCGACCTCGCGCTGAGCATCACGGGCCTTGCCGGCCCGGACGGCGACGGGGTGCACACCGTCGGCACGCTCTTCGTGGCTCTCGCCACGCCGGACGGCACCTTCCACCGCACGCTGCATAAGGACAAGTGGGGCCGCGTGCGCATCAAGCATGCGGCGGCCAACCATGCCTTCGACATGGTGCGGCGCTACCTCACCGGCCTGCCGGTGGAGTTCGAGGAAACCTGCTGATATCGACCATTACGGAACGCATTTGCGGCCGGAGCTTTGCTCCGGCCGCTTTTTTACAAAAAAGCGCAAAAATAACCGCTTATTCCAGAAAAGATGTATCAATCGGATATTGTGGAAAACAGCCGAATTGTGTTACAATACATTCTGTATGACTATGCCTGTATTCCGGGAGGGACCAGGCAAATCCGCGGGACGGGACGAGACGTATGGCCATCACGGGAAAAATCCGACAAAAGGTGCGCGACGGTTCTCTGCGTGAGATGTGGCGGGAGGCAAAGTGGATGTTCACCTACATCCGCCGCTACCGCGCCGTCGTCGGCATCCATATTCTGCTCGGCATCTTCGGCACGGCGCTGTCGCTGCTGTCGAGCGTGGCCATGAAAACGCTCATCGACGTCGTCACCGGCTTTCAGACCGGGGCGATCTTCACGGCCGCGGCCTGGATGGCCGGCATGCTGCTCGGCAGTGCCGCCATGCAGGCGGCCGCCTCACGCATCGCGGCCGTTATCAACATCCGCGTGCAAAACGGCATCCAGGCCGAGGTCTATGACCGCATGCTGCGCACCGACTGGGCCTCGCTCGAGCAGTTTCGCTCCGGCGACCTGCTCAACCGCCTCAATACCGACGTCACCAGCGTGTCCGGCGGCGTGACGGGCCTGCTGCCGAGTTTCGTGACGGCGGCGGTGCAGTTCCTCGGTTCGCTGATGATCATCCTGTGCTACGATCCCGTCATGGCGCTCATTGCGCTCATCGGCGCGCCGCTGTCCGTGCTGTGCTCGCGCACGCTCGTGCGCCGGATGCGCAGCTATAACCGCCGCATGAAGGATATCAGCAGCGAGGTCATGTCGTTTCACGAGGATTCGCTGCGCAACCTCACGTCCATCAAGGCGTTCGGCATCATGGACGGCTTTCGTGACCGGATGTGCGCCATGCAGGGGAAATACCGCGAGACGTACCTGGACTACAATCGCTTTTCGGTCATTGCCGGGTTCGTGATGTCGATCGTCGGCCTGCTCGTCTCGGCCGGCTGCTTCGGCTGGGGTGTTTACCGGCTGTGGACGCACGCGATCTCTTATGGCGCGATGATGATGTTCCTGCAGCTGACGACCATGCTGCGCAGCGCGTTTTCGTCGCTCATCGGTCTGGTGCCGACCGCCGTGTCCATCACGACGTCCGCCGGCCGGCTCATGGCCGTTGCCGATCTGCCGGAGGAGCCCGGCGCGCGCGAGACGGCGCCGGTCCCGGACGCATGTACGGTGGAGCTGCGGGACGTGACCTTTGCCTATCCCGGCGGCGAGCCGGTGCTCGAGCATGTGGATTTTCGCGCCCGCCCGGGCGAGATCGTGGCGCTCACCGGCGCGTCCGGCGAGGGCAAGACCACGATGATCCGCCTCATGCTCGGCCTTGTCCGGCCGGAGGACGGCAGCGTCTGCCTCACCGGGGCGGACGGGCAGTGCCTGCCGGTCTCGGCCGCCACGCGCGCGGCGTTCAGCTATGTACCGCAGGGCAACACCGTCTTTGCCGGCACGATCGCGGACAATCTGCGCATGGTGCGCCCGGAGGCGACGGATGCGGAGCTCATCGCCGCGCTCGAGACCGCCTGCGCCTATGACTTTGTGCGCCAGCTGCCGGACGGCATCTATGCCCGCACGGGCGAGCTCGGTCACGGTCTGTCCGAGGGGCAGGCACAGCGCATTGCCGTGGCCCGCGCCGTGCTGCGCGGCGCACCGGTGCTGCTGCTTGACGAGGCCACCAGCGCGCTCGACGAGGCCACCGAGCAGCGCATGCTCGAAAACCTCATGCACAGCGGCCGCGTGCAGACGTGCGTGCTCATCACGCACCGTGCAGCCACGGCCGAGCGCTGCCCGCGCCGCTACACCCTGCGCGGCACGCGCCTGACGGAGGAGACGGCAGCATGCGCGTTGTAGACACGGAATCGCTCATGCGCGACTACCGCAGCGCTCTTGCCGACGGTGCGGAGCTGCCGCTCGTGGTCTCGGGCGGGAGCATGCGCCCGTTTCTCGCGCCGGGGCGCGATACGGTATATCTGCGCGCGCCTGACCGGCCGCTCCGCCGGGGCGATATCGCGTTTTACCGCCGTGCCGACGGGCAATATGTTCTGCACCGCATTTGCCGCGCACGCGGCGGGCAGTTCTGGTTTGTGGGCGACGCGCAGGATGTGCGCGAGGGGCCGCTGCCGGCGTCGTGCGTATTCGCGTATGTGACGGCGGTGCGCCGCAAGGGCCGGCTGGAAAAGCCGGGCATGCCCCTGTGGGCGCTGTTTGCCGGCCCCTGGCTGTGCTTGATCGGCTGGCGGCAGCGCATCCTGCATGTTTACGGCCGGCTGCGGCCGCATCTGAGATAAAAATGGAGGAATGAACCATGCGCAGATCCAAAGATTATCTGCTGCGCACCATCGCCGGGGAGACGATCCTGATCCCGACCGGCGCGGCGGCGCGGCAGCTCAGCGGCCTGGTTACGCTCAACGAACTGGGCGCGTTTATCTGGCAGCAGCTTGCCGATGACTGCACGCTCGACACGATCGCAGCGCGCATCACGGCCGAGTACGACGTGGACGATGCCACGGCCCGCGCCGACGCGGAGAATTTTTTGCAGTCTCTGCATGAAATTGGGGCGCTGGAGCATTTTTAGTGAGGAACGTCTGTGATTGATCTGCACACACATATTCTTCCGGGCCTGGATGACGGGTCGCCGGATCTGGAGACGTCGGTGCTGATGGCCGCCGTGGCGGCGGAATCGGGCGTGACGCATCTGGTCGCCACGCCGCACAGCAACCAGCGCGGCGCGTTTGAAAACTATGCCTCGCCGGCGCTGCAGGTACGCTTTGACTGCCTGTGCACGGCCGTGCACGAGGCGGGCATCCCGCTCGAGCTCTCGCTCGGCATGGAGATCTTCGGCACGGGCGATGTGCTGCAGCTCCTGCACGACGGACGGCTGCTCACGCTGGGCGGCGGGCGTTATCTGCTCATCGAGTTTGGCTTCCACGAGGACCCGCTGCGCATCGAGCGCCTGCTGGATGCGCTGCTCGCGGACGGATACTGGCCGGTCGTCGCGCACCCGGAGCGGTATTACGGCCTGCAGCGCATGCCCAACTATCTGTTTGACTGGGCCAACCGCGGCATCGTGCTGCAGGTGAACAAGGGCAGCCTGTTCGGCCGCTTCGGCCGCGGGGCGCAGGCCCTGGCCGCGGCCATGCTCGAGCGCGGGCTGGTCGGCTGCGTGGCGAGCGATGCGCACGGCCCCGATGTGCGCACGCCGGATCTGGCTGGCGCGTGGGACTATCTGGCCGAGCGCTACTCCGAGGAGCTGGCGCGCTGCCTGCTTGAGGACAATCCGGGGCGTATTCTGCGCAGCGAACCGCTGCCGGAGGGCCGGTTCCGGCCGTTTTTCTGAAGCAAGTAGAGAGGTGTTTTTGTGAAGAAACTGACTTCTGTGATCCTGGCGGTCGCGCTCGCGCTGTCGATCCTCGGCATGCTGGGCACGCGCATTTATCAGGCGGTAGCGTATGGCGGCGCCGCGCCGGAGATCACGTTTGATGCCGATGTGCTCGAGGTGCCCACCGGCGCGGACGATGCGGCGCTGCTCGCCGGCGTCACGGCGACGGACACCGAGGATGGCGACGTTACGGCGTCGCTGCTTGTTGAGGGCGTCTCCGGCCGCAATGACGACGGTACGGTGCGGGTCACGTATGCGGCCTTCGATTCTGACCGCCACGTGACGAAGGCGACGCGCGCCGTGCGCTACACGGACTACACGCCGCCGCGCTTCGCACTCTCGCAGTCGCTGGTCTGCCGCACGGGCGGCAGCCGCGTCCTGTCGACCTATGTCACCGCGAGCGACAGCATCGACGGCGACCTCTCCGGCCGCATCAAGATCGCGCTGACCGACGGCAGCTCGCTGGCCATTGCCGGCACGCACACGGCGGAGCTGCGCGTGACCAACAGCCTCGGTGACACGGCGACGGTGCCCGTTACGGTTGAGGTCACGGCCGGGGACGTCAACCCCGCGCGTATCACGCTCACACAGTATCTGATTTATCTTCCGGCCGGCAGCAGCTATGCGCCGCTGGATTATGTTTCCGGTGTCAACGGCGGTGACAGCAAGAATGGCGTCACGGCGGATTCGGCCGTGAATACGCAGGTGCCCGGCGTGTACGAGGTGGTTTTCTCGTACCGCAGCGGCAATACCGAGAGCCACACGCGGCAGATCGTCGTGGTGGAATGAGAGGCGGTGGATCCATGGACGAACAGAAAACGCAGACCTCCGCACAGCCGGGACAGCACGTCCCGCTGCTGCTGATTGCGCGTGAGCTGTGGCGCAGGCTGGGGCTGATCCTGATGTTTGCCGCCACGATCGCCGCCTGCGGCTACATTGCCGCTACGCTGCTCTACCGTCCCGTGTACCAGACGCAGACGACGTTCGTGGTCTCGGTGCGCAACGGTGGCACGGTGTACGCGAATCTCAGCACCGCAACGAGCATGGCGGACACTCTCTCGACGTTTTTTGAGGGCGACGTGATGCGCAAGTGCATCACCAACGACATCGGCACGGTCAATGGTACGATCCAGGCCAAGCAGATTCAGGAGACGAACCTGCTGACGATGACGGTCTCGGCGCACACGCCGCGCGATGCTTACCGCATCACGCAGAGCATCCTGCACAATTATAACGAGCAGGCGGGCAAGCTCCTCGGCGACGTGGCGCTGGATGTGCTGCGCCGGCCGACGGTGCCGGTCGCGCCGTCGAACGGCTCCGGCGCGATGCGCATCGCCGAACTCAGCGGTCTCGCGGCGGCACTTGCGGCGGTCGTGTATCTGGCGGTGCGCGTGTATCTGCGCGACACGGTCAAGCGCGAGGCGGACGTCGAGCAAAAGCTCGACACGCGCCTGCTGGCGACGGTGCGCCATGAGAAAAAGTACAAAACGCTGCGCGCCCAACTGCGGTTCCGCAACCGTAAGACGAGCATCCTCATCACGAACCCGACGACGGGCTTCGCCTTTGTCGAAACGTTCAAGCGGCTGCGCACACGCGTGGATTATCTGCTGCGCCGCGCGCAGGGCAAGATCGTCATGGTCACGTCCCTGCTCGAGGATGAGGGTAAGAGCACGGTGGCCGTCAACCTGGCGCTGGCCATGGCCCGGCGGCATAAGAACGTGCTGCTCATCGACCTCGACCTGAAAAAGCCCGCGCTTTATAAGCTGCTCGACTGCCAGCAGGAGAAGTTTTTCCCGCTGGAGATTTACCTCGCCAAGGGCGGGTCCGCGGATGCACTGATCCGCCACGATGCGGCCCGCGGGATCGACACCATTCTCAGCCGCAAAGGCGCAGGCAGCGCCGCCGACCTGCTCGGCAGCGACCGGCTGCGCGACCTGCTTGCGCAGATGCGCGAGCGCATGGACATCATCATCATCGATACACCGCCGATGAGTGCCGGCGGTGACGCCGAATGTATCGCCGATCTGGTGGACGCGGCCATTCTCGTTGTCCGGCAGGATCAGGCCCCGGTGCGCGCGCTCAACGACTGCATCGACGTGCTGCGCCGGTCGGACGCCGAGGTGCTCGGCTGCGTGTTCAACAACGCCTATGCTGCGTCTATCGGCGACCGGCAGAGCTACGGTTACGGTTATGGCTATGATTACGGCTATGGCTACGGCGCGCGGACGGAGGGAGAGTCATGAATGAACAGAGACAAGAGCATACCGTCGAGGTCGCGGATCTGCTGGGCCTGTTTGCGCGCAGCCTCCGCCGCCTGTGGTGGCTGTGCCTGATGCTGATCGTGCTGTGCGCCGCCGCGTTCGGCGGCTATGCCCGCCTGAGCTACCGGCCGCAGTATACGGCCTCGATGACGTTTCTCGTCAATGTCGGCGGCGCAGCGCAGTCCGGCAGCGCCGCCAGCACGGCGACGGCGGCGCAGATGGCAAAGACATTTCCTTACATTCTCACAAGCGGCCTGCTCGACAGCGCCGTGCGCACGGACACCGGGCTAGCGGCTCTGCCCGCGATTTCCGCATCGTCGGAGGAGGGCACGAACCTGTGCACCCTAAGCGTGACCGGCAGCGATGCACAGCAGTGCTACGACGTGCTGCAGTCGGTCATCGCGCATTACCCGGACGTAGCGGAGCTGGTCGTCGGGCCGACGGAGCTGGTCATGATGGATCAGACCGGCGTGCCGGCCCAGCCGTCGAATCCGTTTTCGTGGCGTCAACCGCTCATGCGCGGCGCGGTCATTGGTGCGCTGCTGAGTTTGCTGCTGCTGTATTTGTCCGGTCGTGCGCGCGTGACGGTCATGAGCCGCGACGACCTGCAGCAGGTGACGAGCGCGCACTATCTCGGCGCGCTGCCGGCCGTGCGCGTGAAAAAGCGCAGCCGCACCACAGCGGCGGCCCTGCCGGAGGAGATGGCACGCAGCAGTGCCTACTGTGAGTCGATGCGCATCGTTGCCATGCGCATCGACAAGTCCATGCAGCGCCATGATTATCGCACGCTGCTGGTCTCCAGCGCGATCCCGGGCGAGGGCAAGACCACGGTCTCATATCAGCTCGCGCTGTCGTTTGCGCGCCACGGCCGCCGCGTCCTGCTGGTGGACTGCGATCTGCGCAATCCGTCCGTGCAGAAGCTGGCCGGCCGCCCCGTGCAGGCGGGCCTGACGGAGTATCTGGCCGGCGCGGCCAAACCGGGCCAGATCGTGACCGCGCTCGGCAAGGACAAGCCGGACGTCATCTTTGCCGGCCGGCATGCCGGCACGCAGACGGAGCAGCTCGGCAGCGAGGCGTTCCGCACGCTGATGAACACGATGCGCGAGACCTATGACTTCATCGTGCTCGACACGCCGCCGTGCTCGCTCATGACGGACGCGATGGAAGCGGGCGCCGCAGCGGACTGTGCGCTGCTGGTCGTGCGGCAGGACTTTTCTAGCCGCGCCAGCGTTGTCAACAGTCTCGCCGCGCTCGATGAGTACGGTGTGCCCGTGCTCGGCTATGCGCTCAATGCCTGCCGCCGAAGCGGCCGCTCCGGCTACGGGTATGGTTACGGCTATGGCTATGGCTATGGCTACGGTTACGGCTATGGCTATGGTTACGGAGAACGGAGAGGAAAAAACGGCGCGGACTGATCCTGCGCCGGTGGGGGGATACGATGAAAGAAATCAAACGGCCGCACAGCGCCCAGAAAACGCTGCGCGTGACCTGTCTTGTGCTGGCGGATCTGATTTTGATCAATCTGTCGGCGTTCCTGGCGCTCTACATACGCTTTGAGTTTGATCTCGGGCAGCTGCGTGCCACGGCGTTTTTGCACGACATGCTGGTCTATGCCGGCATCAACACCGTGTGCACGATTGTGATCTTCCGCATCCTGAATCTGTATAACAGCCTGTGGGAGTTCGCCAGCGTGCCGGAGCTGCTCCGCATCGCCATGGGCTGCCTGCTTTCGTCCGTGACGTATATGGTCGGCATGTTCATGCTGCAGCTGGCCATGCCGCGCAGCTTCCCGGTCATGTACATGCTCATTTTGTGCCTGCTGTGCGGGTCGCTGCGCTTTGCCTACCGGGGCGTGCGGCGCACGCGCGCCGGGCTGCGCAGCCGGGGCGAAAAGCGCACCATGCTCATCGGCGGCGGTCAGGCCGGCGCCATAGCACTGCGCGAGTTTCAGACCAGCCCGCGCTCGGAGAACAAGGTCGTGTGCATCATCGACGACGCGCCGGAGAAATACGGCAGCTACCTGCGCGGCGTAAAGATCGTCGGCGGGCGGGACGTCATCCCCGCCATGGCGGAAAAGTACCGCGTCGACGAGATCGTCCTTGCCATTCCCTCGGCGTCCCGGCAGGAGAAGCTCCATATCCTCAACTACTGTCACGATACGTCCTGCACCCTGCGCACGCTGCCCGGCATCTGCCAGCTCGCCAACGGCGAGGTGCGCATCGAGCAGATCCGCGAGGTGGACATTGAGGACCTGCTCGGCCGCGAGACCGTGAAGGTCGACCTTCACGAGGTCGCCGCTTACATCACCGGCAAGACCGTCCTCGTCACGGGCGGCGGCGGCAGCATCGGCAGCGAGCTCTGCCGGCAGGCGGCGGCGCAGCGGCCGCGGCGTCTCGTCATTTTCGATATCTATGAGAACAACGCCTACGACATCCAGATGGAGCTGCGGCGCACGCACCCGGAGCTGGACCTCGTCGTGCTCATCGGCTCCGTGCGCGACCGGCAGCGTGTCATGCAGGTCTTTGACCGCTACCGGCCCGACGTTGTCTGCCACGCGGCGGCGCACAAGCACGTGCCGCTCATGGAAAATTCGCCGTTTGAGGCCATCAAGAACAACGTGTTCGGCACCTATAACGTTGCGCAGGCGGCGGACCTGTACGGCACGCAGCGGTTCATCCTCATCTCGACGGACAAGGCCGTCAATCCCACGAACATCATGGGTGCGTCCAAGCGCCTGTGCGAGATGATCGTGCAGATGATGAACGACCGTTCGGCCACCGAATATGTGGCCGTGCGCTTCGGCAACGTGCTCGGCTCGGCCGGCAGCGTCATTCCGCTCTTCCGCAAGCAGATCAAGGCCGGCGGCCCCGTCACGGTCACGGACAAGCGCGTCATCCGCTATTTCATGACCATTCCCGAGGCCGTGCAGCTCATCTTTCAGGCGGGGGCGTATGCCCGCGGCGGGGAGATCTTCGTGCTCGACATGGGCGAGCCGGTGCGCATCGACGATCTGGCACGCAACATGATCCGCCTGTCCGGTTTTGAACCAGACGTCGACATTCCCATCGAGTATACCGGCCTGCGCCCGGGCGAGAAGCTCTATGAGGAGCTGCTGCTCAGCGGCGAGGGCATGCAGAAAACGAAAAATGACCTGATCTATATCGGCCACGAGATCGCGTTCGACCCCGCGGCCTTTGAGGAGAACCTCATGCTCCTGCGCGCCATCCCGGAGACGAATGAGTCCGCGCTGCGCGCAAAGCTCCGCGAAATGGTGCCGACGTTCCACGCGCCGGACGGGCAGACCCGCTCGGTGAAGGTCACGGTTGGATGAAAAGGAGATGTCATGATGTCTGAGCGAATCTATCTTGCCTCACCGCATATGGGCGGCAGTGAGCGCCGGTATGTGGATCTGGCGTTCGATACAAACTGGATCGCGCCGCTCGGCGCAAACGTCACGGGCTTCGAGCAGGATCTGCAGCAGTATCTCGGTGCGGGCTGTGTCACGGCGCTGTCCGCCGGTACGGCGGCGCTGCATCTGGCGGTGCGGCTTGCGGGCGTGCAGCGTGGCGACCGGGTCTTTTGCCAGAGCCTGACGTTTTCGGCCTCGGCAAACCCGATCGTCTATGAGGGCGGCGAGCCGGTGTTTCTCGACTCCGAGCCCGACACCTGGAATCTCGACCCCGAGACCATCGAGGCGGCCATCGCGCGCTTCGGTGTGCCGAAGGCGCTCATCGCCGTGCATCTGTACGGCCTGCCCGGCAAGCTCGACGCCATCCGCGCCGTGTGCGATGCGCACGGGATCACGCTCATCGAGGATGCGGCCGAGGCGCTGGGCTCCGTGTACCACGGGCAGAAATGCGGCACGTTCGGGCACTACGGCGTGCTGTCGTTCAACGGCAACAAGATCATCACGACTTCCGGCGGCGGCGCGCTCGTCTGTCAGGACGAGAAGGACGCGCAGCACGCGCTGAAAATGGCCACGCAGGCGCGTGAGCCGGTCGCGTGGTACGAGCATACCGAGCTCGGCTACAACTACCGCATGAGCAACATCTGTGCCGGCATCGGCCGCGGACAGATGGAGGTGCTCGAGCAGCGCGTGGCGCAAAAACGCGCCATCCATGCCCGTTATCGGGAGACGCTGGCGGATCTGCCGCTGCAGTTCCCGGACGAGCCGGAGGGCGTGCGCAGTAACCGCTGGCTCACGGCGGCACTGCTCGCGCCGGACTGCGGTGTCACCCCGGCGCAGATCATCGCGGCGCTGGCTGAGCACAACATCGAGGCGCGTCATATCTGGAAGCCCATGCATCTGCAGCCGGTGTTTCAGGATTGTGCGTTCGTCCGGACGGTGGAGCGCTCCGTTGCCGAGGACGTTTTCGCACGCGGCGTCTGCCTGCCGAGCGACACGAAGATGACGCCCGAGCAGCAGGCGCAGGTCTGCGCCGTCATTCGCGGCCTGTTTTGAGCGGAGGAAACGATGGGACGAATCTATGAGGCCTATGTCAAGCGCGCTCGACGTGGCGCTCTCCGGCTGCGCACTTGTGGCGCTCTCGCCGGTCATGGGCGTGACGGCACTGCTCGTGCGCCAAAAGCTCGGCAGTCCGGTGATTTTCTGTCAGGAGCGTCCGGGCAAGGACGAGCAGATTTTCAAACTGTACAAATTCCGCACCATGACGGATGCGCGCGGTGCGGACGGCAATCTGCTGCCGGATGCGCAGCGGCTCACGCCGTTTGGCCGCCGCCTGCGCAGCACGTCGCTCGACGAGCTGCCGGAGCTGTGGAACATCCTGCGCGGCGATATGTCGATCGTCGGACCGCGCCCGCTGCTGGTCAAATACCTGCCGTATTATTCGCAGACCGAGCGCCGCCGCCATGCCGTGCGCCCCGGACTGACCGGCCTTGCGCAGGTCAACGGGCGCAACCTGACGTCGTGGGCGGAGCGCTTTGCCTATGATGTAGACTATGTGGATCACATCAGCTTCGCGCTGGATGCAAAGATTGTACTCATGACGATCTGGTGCGTCCTCAGCCGGGAGGGCATCAGCGCAGAGGGCAGCGCGACGATGGAGGCATTTACGGGAACGGGAGCGATGACCAATGAATGAACGGGTCATAGTGATCGGTGCCAGCGGTCACGGTAAAGTTGTTGCAGATATCGTTCGAAGAAGCGGCGATACGCTGCTGGGCTTTTTGGACGACAATGAGGCGCTCCCGTCTGAGATCGCAGGCATTCCCGTGCTGGGAAAGGTTGCGGATTACGCAAGATACCCGGAAGCGTCCTTTGTGGTGGGGATTGGAAATTCTGGCATTCGTGAAAAGGTTGCGCGTCAGCTTGACGGTGTACGCTGGTACACGGCAATCCACCCGTCTGCGGTCATTTCTGCATTGGATACAAAAATTGGCGTGGGCAGCGTCATTATGGCAAATGCTGCAATCAATCCGTCTGCCTATGTCGGAGAGCATAGCATCGTCAACACGGCGGCAGTCGTGGAGCACGACAACCACATCGGCAGCTTTGTCCACATTTCCGTCGGCGCGAGGCTTGGCGGAACGGTGTCGGTCGGAAACCACACTTGGGTCGGTATCGGAGCGGCCATCAGCAATAACATAAGCATTTGTGACCACTGCACGATCGGCGCGGGCGCGGTGGTGGTTCGTGATATCAAGGAGAGCGGAACCTATGTCGGAATCCCTGCGAGAAAAATCAAATAAGCGGATTCTGGTGCTTGCCAACAACGATGTTGGCCTGTATCGCTTTCGAAAGGACTTGCTTGCAACGCTTTTGGGTGCAGGACACGAGGTATATATCTCTTTGCCGGACGGCGGTTTCATTTCGGAGCTTGTGCAGCTTGGCTGCCGCTTTATTGACACGCCCATCGACCGGCGCGGCATGAACCCTGCGCGCGATGCAAAGCTCCTGGGGCAGTACCGCGCAATCTTGAAGCGGCTTCGCCCGGATCTGGTGCTGACCTACACCATCAAGCCAAATATTTACGGCGGCCTTGCCTGCCGGGAGCTGCACATTCCTTATGCCGTCAACATCACCGGTCTCGGCAGCGCGATCGAAAACGGCGGCTGGCTCAAGCGGTTTGTTTTGACGCTCTACAAGCCGGTGCTGGCGGGGGCAAAGGTCGTGTTTTTCGAAAACGCCGGAAACCGCGACACCCTTGCAGCCACCGGTGTTGTCCCGCGCGGGCGCGATGTTGTGCTCCATGGCGCGGGCGTCAATCTGGAGGATTATCCCTGCCAGCCCTACCCGCAGGAGGGGACGGTGCGCTTTCTCTTCGTCGGGCGCGTCATGCACGAAAAGGGCGTGGACGAGCTGTTTGCCGCCGCAAAGCGGATGAAGCAGACGTATGGCGACAGTGTGGAGTTTCACATCGTCGGCTCGTTTGAGGAAGGCTACAAGCCCCTTATGGACGAGCTGGAGCAGACCGGCGTGGTCAAGTACCACGGCTATCAGTCGGACATGAAGCGCTTTTACGCCATGGCGGACTGCGTCGTGCTGCCGTCGTATCACGAGGGGATGTCCAACGTGCTGCTGGAGGCTGCCGCCTCCGGCCGTCCGCTCATCACGAGCGACATTCCCGGCTGCCGCGAGGCGGTCGAGCCCGGTGTGAGCGGGTATCTGTGCCCCGCGCGCGATGCGGACGCGCTCTATGCCGCGATGCGGCGGTTTCTCGAGCTGCCCCCCGCGCAGCGGACGGCGATGGGCGCGGCATCGCACGATTGGATCGCACGCAATTTTAACAAAAAGGCAGTCGTGGCCGAGACGGTCGCGGCGCTGCTGTGAGGAGCAACGATGGACCTGCTGTATGTGTATGATGACAAGGTCGCCTGCGACCGCGACGGAAATTATTATACCGGAAGTGCGTTCTCTCAGGAAATCTTTGACCGCTATCTCGCTCAGTTTGACACGCTCACGCTCGTTATGCGCAGAGCGCCTGTCAGCCCCGACGATATGCAGACGCTCGCCCGGATGAACCGGCTGACCGATGCGCGCATTCGCGTCGTGTTCTATCCGGACCGGCGTGAGAGCCTGCGCGCGTTTTTGAGTCTTCGGCGCTTCCGGGAGATCCGGCAGATTATCACACGCAATATCACACCGGAGCGCGCGGTCATCGTTCGCGTACCGTCGGACGCCGGCACGATCGCGGCGCGCTTTTGCCGCCGGATCGGAAAGCCGTTTTTGGCCGAGGCTGTCGGCTGCCCGTGGGACAGTCTGACGCACCACAGTCTGCGCGGGAAAGTACTCGCGCCGGCTGCGTGGCTGCGCATGCGCTGGTGTATGCGCCACGCACCGTATGCGGTGTATGTGACGAATGCATTTTTGCAGCGCCGGTATCCCACGCGCGGGATCTCGGCCGCTGTTTCGGACGTGGAGCTTGCGCCGGCAGATGCCGCCGCGCTGGCGCGCCGGCTGGAAAAGATCCGCACGCATTCCGGCAAGCTTGTTCTGGGCACGGCTGCGGCGGTGAACGTGGCCTTTAAGGGGCAGCGGTATGTGATCGAGGCGCTGGCGCAGCTGAAGGCGGCCGGCCGGACGGATGTGGAATATCATCTGGCTGGCGGCGGTGATCCGGCTGCGCTCCGGGAACTGGCACGGCGGTTGGGCGTGGCCGATCAGGTCATATTCGAGGGCAGTCTGCCGCACGATGCGGTTTTCCCGTGGCTTGACGGGCTGGACCTGTATATTCAGCCGAGCACGGTCGAGGCAATGCCTCGTGCGCTCATTGAGGCGATGAGCCGCGGCTTGCCGTGTCTCGCCTCCGAGGTCGGCGCCATGCCGGAGCTGCTGGGTGACGCCTGCATTTTTGCCAAGAAGGACGTGCGTGGGATCGTGTGCCTGCTGGACGCCTGCACGCCGGAGCGGATGGCGGCCATGGCAGAGTGCAATTTTGCGGCCGCGCAGGCATTTGAAAAAGAGACGCTTGCGCGCAAGCGTACACAATTTTATGCGGCCTTTGCGGCCGCTGCCGAAGGAGCTGGCGTATGACAGAGCCGATTCGTGTCCTGCACGTGTTTGGCGCGCTGAACCCCGGCGGTGTGGAGACGTTCGTTCTCAATGTCTACCGGGCGATCGACACGACAAGGGTGCAGTTTGATTTTGCCTTGACGCAGGGTGTCAAGAGCTTGTTTGACGATGAAGTGCTTGCACGCGGCGGGCGTATCTACTATTTTGATCAGCACCGCAGTATGCAGCAGAATTTGGCGCATGTGCTGAAAACCGGCGGCCCGTTCGCAGCAGTGCACAGTCATGTGTATTTTTATTCCGGCATTGTTGTGACCATCGCGCGGGCGTATGGTGTCCCGGTGCGCATCGCCCACGCGCACAATGCGCACACGGGTGAGTCCCGCAGCTTGCCGCGGCTGGCATATGAGCGGGGGATGCGGCTTTTGATCTGGCAGTATGCGACACTGCTGCTCGGCTGCTCAGAGAAAGCTTGCCGCTATGTGTTCGGCGATGCGGCGATGCGTGATGCACGCTGTCATGTCCTGCCGGACGGGATCGACTGTGATCGCTTCGCTTTTCGAGCGGAGGTGCGCAGCGAAATGCGTGCGGCCTATGGGCTCGATGGGCGGTTTGTGGTTGGCCATGTCGGACATTTTACGGCGGCGAAGAATCATGAAAAGATACTCCGTGTCTTTGCAGCGCTCTGCCGCCGGCGGCAGGATGCGGCACTGCTGCTCGTCGGTGACGGTGAGCTGGAGGCAGATGTGCGCCGGATGGCGCAGAAACTGGAGATCGCCGACCGGGTCGTGTTTGCCGGGGCAATGCAGGATGTGGAGCGTGCCTATCAGGCGATGGATGTGTTCTTGTTTCCGTCGCGTTATGAGGGCTTTGGCATGGCAGTGGTCGAGGCACAGGCGAGCGGGCTTGCCTGCGTTGCTTCCGACGTTGTGCCGGAGAAGACGAATGCTTCCGGCCGCGTGACGTATCTGCCGCTGCGCGCGCCGGACACCGTATGGGCAGAGGCGGTCTTATCCGCACCGGCGCGTGAAACGGATGGCCGCAGCGCCGAGACGGTCAAAGCGCTGTACGATATTCAGAGCGTGGCACAGACGCTCTGCGAGATCTATTGCGGGGAAATGGGAGGCTGTACATGAGCAAGCACGCACAAAAGAAGCCGGGAACACTGGTCATTTCATTGGATTTTGAGATGTTTTGGGGGATGGCGGACGTATTAGAGCCCTTGAATTCAGCACCGGCAATGCGTCGTGTGCACGAGGTCGTGCCGCGTTTGCTGAAGTTATTTGAGACGTATGGCGTCCATGCAACGTGGGCGACGGTCGGCGGTATGATGGCTCATGATGACGCGGAGTTTCTGCGCTACTTGCCGAAGCCGGCCGCTCCGCAGACGGCGCGGATGCTTGACGAGCTCGGTATTGGACAGCCGGACGGTGCAAAAAAATGCCCGCGTGAGATCCTGTATGCGCCGGAGCTGATACATAAAGTTGCTGCAACGCCCGGGCAGGAGATCGGTACACATACGTATTCGCATTACTATTGCAGCAATGCCGACAGTACCCCGGAGGCGTTTGCGGCGGAGATCCGCGCGGCTATGCAGATTGCAGAAGATAACGGATACGAGATTCACGCAGCGGTGTTTCCGCGCAATCAGCTCCGGGAGACATATCTGCGTGCGATGGATAGCGTGTCTCCACTGATCTTCCGCGGAGAAGAACGCGGATGGATCAAGAGCCTGTCCTTAAAATACCCGCGTCTCGGCAGAGTTGTGTGGTATGCAGATCACTATCTGCCGCTGCAGCATTGCAGCTATGATCGTACCGAAATCATGCAGGATGGTCGATACAATGTCCGCAACAGCCGCTTCTATAAGCCGTACCGGCCGCAATACCGGCTGCTGGAGGCGTGGAAATTGCAGCATTATGAGCGAGATCTGCGGCGTGCGGCAAAGCGTGGAGAGGTGTACCATACGTACTGGCATCCGCATAATTTCACAGAGTATACAGAGATCAATTTTCGCCAGTTGGAGCGATTCCTGGCGTGTTATCAAAAGCAGCGGGACAGATACGGTATGCAGAGCCTGAATATGTCTGAGCTGTGCCGGCTGGAAGTGCCGGACCATATTTGAGGGAAGCGATGTGAGCACACATGGACCGTCTGGAAAGCAACAATTGCATATGGGATCGGCCGCAGACGGTCTCCTTTGGCTGCGTGGCTGTTTGCGTTTTGTTTTTCATTGTTTTGGCCAGAGCGCCGATGCAGTTGTTTCCGGACAGTATGTCGCAGATTTTTCGCCCGATTCTGATACTTGCGCTGCTGCCGAAGCTGCTTAGAGAGGGCGCGGTGCGCTCGAGATCGGCTGCGCTTTCCGTTGCTTTGGCGATCTACTGTCTGGCGGCTACTGTAATGACAGGGCTGCAAACGGGAAATCTGCTCGGCGGCGGTGCAGCGGCATTGTTTGCACTGATGTATGCAGCGGTCGTTGCCACTGCATGGAACGTGCGGGAGACAAAGCTGATCGTGTTTACGTGCTTTTTTGCCGCGGTCGTTTGCGCGGTGATTTTGACGTTCAGCAATCCTTTCATGGACTTTACGGTCGCCAATACCGACCATGTCAAACTGTTTCATACGCAATATAATCGGAACACCAACGCATATTGCTACGCAATCGGCACGATCCTGGGCCTCAATTACCTTATTTACGGGAAGCATTCTCAGCGCTCTTTCACGCTGATTGGCATGAGCTTTGTTGTATATGCGCTGTTGTACAGCCAATGCAGAGGTGCGTTTCTTTGCGCGGTCTTGGGCAGCCTGATCTCGCTTTACGGAAAGTTTTCGGAGATCCGGCGGGTTGACCGTGCGAGATATTACCGGTGCATCCTGCTTACGGTCATTATGGTGATCGTGCTCTATTTTCTGATCAAAAACAGCTCCATGAGCAGGATCGTAGACGGAGAGAGCACTTCCGGTCGTGACGAGGGCATTCGCCGCGCACTGCGGACATATCAGAATGCGGATCTGTTTGGAAAAATATTCGGCTGCGGCTTTACCTATGAGGAGAGCTTCCTGAAGACCGGAGAGCTTCTTTCGCATTTTGTGCATACAAATTTCCTGATATCGATCGGCATGGTAGGGTTCGTGATCCTGATCCTGTTTTTCCTGTCCTGTGTTTTTGAGTCGGCCGGAGCGATCTCGCTGTCCTTTTTGGTATGTGGTCTGCTGCGTACGTGCTTTGAGAGCTTGGATTATTACATTTATATCCCACTGATCCTGGCGGCGCTTCTATCCTGCTGCGCCAGACGCAACGGGGTGCGCCTGCAGGCGCTGTTCGTGTGGAGGGATACCGGAGCTGACGCAAATTCGGCAGTCCGGCGGTAAGGCTAGGCCGGATATCCGCTGCAAGAAAGGGAAACTATGAGAATCTTATATATCACCATGGACAACCCCGCTGTGGAGACGATCCTCGGCGGTATGCACGACGAGACGCTCTCCGGGCTGCCGGCATTTTACTACCCGTTTAAGATGCTGCTCGAGCGCGGCTGCACGATCGATCTGCTGCTCTATTCGTCCGAGCCGAAAACGGTCGTGGAGAGCGCACACTTCAAGCGCGAGAACCTGATCCAGGTCCGGCCGCGGCATCGCGGTGCGCTCGGTACGCTCGAGCTGCCGCTGCATCTGGCGCACGCGACGCGCCAATGCCTGCGTGCTCGGCACTATGACTTCGTGTACGGTATGACCGAGGGCTCCCATATGGGGGTGCTGACGGCGGCGCGCAGGGGGATTCCGTGTGCTCTGCGTCAGTATGGTACACAGGAAATGGCGAATGTCCTCGAGACGATCCCTTCCGGCTGGCGGCGTCAGCTGCGGGCGCTGAAGGATTATACCTACATCACGCTGTCGATGCACAGCCGCAAAAACTTCCTGCTGGCAACGAATGACGGCAGCCGCGCCGATGCGCTCTATGACATTCTGGGCGTTGACAGAAAGAAGTTCGCGTTCTACTTCTGGCGCTCGGCCGTGAATATCCCGGCACAGCAGCCGATCGTGGATATGGACGTGACCGGGAATTATCCGCAGACATTTGACCCGATGTGCCTGTCGCACATTGGCCGCATCGCCGACGTCAAGCGGCAGGACCGCAGCGTGCGCATCCTCGGCGAGCTGCACCGCCGCGGCTATCCGTTTCACCTGTACCTGGTCGGTGAGACGAGCAGTGAGGCCATGTACCGGAGATGCATGGACGCGGCGGCCGAATATGGCGTGACGGACTATGTGCACATGACCGGCAACCAGCCGCAGAGCGTCTGCCGGCAGTATGCGCGCAACGCGCTTGCCACGCTGCTGCCCGGAGAATGGAACCGCGTGAACATCTTCTACGAGGTCATGGGCGAGGGCAGCGTCGTGCTCACAAATAACAACCACTCGGTCGATGAGTTCATCGACCGCGGCAATAACTGCCTCGTCTACGATACGGAAGCGGAGGCGGCGGAGCTGCTCATTGCGCTGCTCAACGACCCGCAGCGTGCACAGCGCATCCGCGCCAACGCGCACCGGACGGCGATCGAGCAGTTTTTGACGCTCGAAAAGCGCTTCGGCATGGAGGCACAGCTCGTTATAGATACCGCACAGGGGAAAGACACATCGCACTACCCCAAAATCATTTAAGAAACCGGAGAAAATGCTATGAACATCACCGTAGCCGGCGTTGGCTATGTCGGCCTGGCGCAGGCGGTGCTGCTCGCGCAGCACAACGCCGTCACCGCCGTGACCACGACCCCCGCCAAAGCCGAAAACATCAACCGCGGCATCTCGCCGATCGTCGACGCCGAGATCACGGACTTCCTGCGTACAAAGCCGCTGACACTCACGGCGACCGTGGATGCCGAGCAGGCCTACCGCACGGCAGACGTGGTCATCATCGCCACACCGACGGACTATGACCCTGACCGTCACCTGTTCAACACCTCGACCGTGGAGGCGGTGCTGACGCTCGTCGGCCGGGTCAATCCCGGCGCGCTTGTGGTCATCAAGTCCACAGTGCCGGTCGGCTATACGGAGCGCGTCGTGGGCCGGTTCGGCTGTGAGCGGCTGCTGTTCTCGCCAGAGTTTCTGCGCGAGGGAAAGGCGCTGTATGATAACCTGCATCCGAGCCGTATTGTGGTCGGCCGCCCGCGCAGCGGTACGGCGACGGAGGCGGACGCGCATTTGTTTGCGTCGCTGCTGCAGCAGGGCGCGGCGGAGACGGATATTCCGACGCTCTACCCGAACGCGGCGGAGGCCGAGGCGATTAAACTCTTTGCCAACACGTACCTCGCCGTGCGCGTGAGTTATTTCAACGAGCTCGATACCTACTGCGAGCTCAAGGGACTCGATACGCGCCAGATCATCGACGGCGTGTGCCTCGACCCGCGCATTGGCGCGCACTATAACAACCCTTCGTTCGGCTACGGCGGCTATTGTCTGCCGAAGGACACGCGCCAGCTGGTGGCAAACTTCGGCGACATCCCGAACCGGATCATCAGCGCCTCCGTCGCTGCCAATGACGAGCGCAAGGATCACATTGCCCGCATGGTGCTGCAGCGGGCGGCGGGCGGTGTCATCGGCGTGTACCGCCTGACGATGAAGGCCAATTCGGATAACTTCCGCGAGTCGAGCATCCGCGGCGTCATCGAGCGGCTGCGCCGCGCGGGTGCGAGCGTCGTCATCTATGAGCCGACGCTCAAGGAGGCCTCCTTCGTCGGCCTGCCGGTAATCGCATCGCTGGCGGAGTTCAAGCGCATGTCGGCCATCATCGTGGCCAACCGCGCCGAGCCTGCGCTCGACGACGTGCGGGAGAAGGTCTATACCAGAGATTTGTATCGAAGGGACTGAGAGAGAAGCTATGATTCCGAAAGTGATCCACTACTGCTGGTTTGGCGGAAATGAAATGAGCGCGCTCGAGAAAAAATGCATCGAGAGCTGGAAGACGCAGTGCCCGGATTATGAGATCGTTCGTTGGGATGAAACGAATTATGATGTGACGAAAATTCTCTATATGCAGCAGGCGTATGCTGCAAAGAAGTGGGCGTTCGTCTCTGACTATGCACGGCTGGACATCCTGTATCAGCATGGCGGGATCTATCTGGATACCGATGTGGAACTGCTTCAGAGCCTGAACACACTGCGCAGCCATGCGGCCTTTGCTGGTATTGGTTGTACCGGAGGTGTAAACCTTGGCTTGGGGTTTGGCGCAGAGGCCGGGAACGCGTTGGTGAAAGAAATGCGGGACGATTATGATACGGTTTCTTTCTTAAATTCGGATGGATCACTGAATACGGTGCCATGCGTGAAGTATCAGACGCGGCTGTTGAAAGAAAAGGGGTTCATTGATGAAAACAGGCTCCAGCAGGTGGAGAGCATGACGATCTATCCTACGGAGTATTTTTGCCCGATGCATTATGAAACGGGCGCGTTGACGCTCACGGAGCATACTGTTAGCATCCATCATTATGAATCCACACACTGGGGGACACGCGCCCGCATGGGGAATATGCGTATGCGCCGGGCATACCGGGAATACGGGAAGGTCGGCTTTTTCCTGTATTCGCACAGCAGACTGTTCCGCTTTCTGGATATTGTTGCTCGCGGAGAATGGAAGGAGTATTTCCCCAATTCCAAGCGTTCGATATAACAGACGCAACATTCGATGCAACAGACGCAACAAAAGATGTGATTGGAGGCTGTAAAGAATGCAACAGGCAGGCCAGAATGGAAAAAGGCGCTTTTCCGGGGAAACGGCGGTGGACGCGCAAGCACGGCCGCTGGTGTCGGTGATCGTTGCGGTTTATAAAGTTGAGCCGTATGTAGAGCGGTGCATTCGCAGCATCATGGCACAGTCTTATTGCAATTTAGAGATCATACTGGTGGACGATGGGTCACCGGACAAAAGCGGTGAGATCTGTGACCGATTGGCATTGGAGGATACACGGATCACGGTTTATCATCAGACCAATAACGGAGCATCTGCTGCAAGGAATTTCGGCGTGTCCAAATCATGTGGGGAATACATTGCTTATATTGATTCCGATGATTACGTTGCGGGCAATTATATTGAGCGACTTGTTTTCGCAGCTCAGACAACGGGCGCGGAGGTCGCAGTCTGCGGGTTTGCCGCAACAGATAGCGGACAATGCGAGTTTAGCGTGGTAACGGGGACGGTGCGGGAAGTGACAGGTAAACAGGCATGCAAAATGCAGCTCCAGGCATCGGGAGAAAACCCGTACGCGACCATATTTGCTGTTCCGTGGGCAAAGCTACTGCATAGAGAGCTTGCGGAACGTTTTCCATTCACCTATGGGATCAAATGGGAGGATACAGATGTGTCCTACCGCTGGCTGTACGCCAGTGAGAAAGTGGCAATTTGCTCAGACCGGCTTTATGCGTACTATCAGAATAATGACGGGATCATTGCAAATCTGCGCCGTACAGAGGCTCTGGACACCGACCGGATGCAGGTCTTGATACGCCGCGCAGAGTTCTTTGAGCGGGAGCGGGAAAAGGAGCTTGCAAGACTTTCTTGGGCGAGAGCGCTCCGGTTTTTGTACTGTGACTCGATGGAGTACGACGGCCGGTGCGATGCGCAGCTGAAAAGCTGTCTGCATGGACGATGGTATACCGGTTATATCTCCGCCGGAATGCTGCTGCGTGTCGGTGCGTATTATGTGTGTCCGGTTTCGCTGCGCGTGTACAGAAAGCTGTGGCAGTATGTGCACAAATAAAACAGATGGCACAAGCGTGCCATCTGCCCTATGTGTTCTCTCTGTGATTTGCACTTAAGCAGATTTGTGCATCCACTTGCCGAGTACCGACTTCCCCAGAGTCAGAAAGTAGCGAAATTCGCTTGTTTTTCCGTACACGAGCAGGAAAAACAGATTCGGCAGCACGCAGCACAAAAGCACCTTGACCAAAAATGCCCCAAACCCGGCAGCCGGGAGCAGCGCGCAGATATACCATGTCGCTGCACCGGCCGCAGCTGTCAGCAGCACATTGAGCGCATAGCGCACAAAATATTTGCCGACCGGAGCACCGAAGCCATGCCGGAACAGGATGTACGGCTCGATCCATGTGCAGGTGGATAGCGTGCTGACAACGGTACCGATGAAGATGCCGACGATGCCAAACGGCTTGGCCAGCAGGATCGACACGGCAAGATTGATCGCAGACTCGAAGAGCGGCTTGTGCCGGTCGTACCAGTATAGCCCCATGGCCTCGCGGAAGGTGAGCACGCTCTGACGCATGCCGGTCACATAAAAACTCAAAACGATCAGCAGCACGATGGGCATGGAAAACAGATAGTCTGCACCGAGCCAGAGCGAGATAAAGGGGTTGAACAGGACGACCAGACACACGGCGGAAAAGCCGTGGATCCAGCGCGTCAGAAGATCGACCCGCCAGAAGACCGCCTGCGCGTGTGCGGTGTCCTCCGCAGCGCACAGATTGCCGATGCTGGCCGTCATGGCGCGGAAGATCATGGAGTAGGCGGATTTCAGGCTCTGTGTGATCAGAAGATAGTTGGAATAGAGACCGACGGAGACGGCACCGACAAAATAGGCGATCAGGACGTTGTCCGTCCCGAACACGACGACGCTGCCGAGCTTGTGGGCGATCATGGCCCGGATGTTCTTGGAGATGTCCTGCCGTATCGGCGCGGGGAGCGGCTGCACGGTTTTCTGCTTCAAATACGGGTAGAGCCGGTCGGCTTTGCGCGCAAGGAGTGCATTGCAGACAAACGTTGCGCAGAGCTTCAGCGTAAGGTACAGGATGTAGTCCCCGGTCAGCAGCAGCGCCGCACACTGCGCGGCCGTGACCGCTATGCTGGTCTTATATTGGTAGGACGTGACGATGTGCTGCTTTTGGTCCGCACTGATCAGGGACTGCTTGTAGACCAGAAAATACGAGATCGAAGAATCCAGCACGAACATGAGGTAAATCAGGCGGATGTGCGGGATGTCGGGAATGTCGCGGATGATATACTGCAAAAACGGTGTGAGTGCCGCACCGAGCACGCCTACTGTGATGCCGATGACCGTGTAAAACTTCCGGTAGAGCGTTATCAGCGACAAAATCAGCTCCCGGTCACCCTCAGCCAGCGGCTTGTACATGCTGTAGGTAATGGCAGTGCCGACGCCGAGCTCTGCCAGCGAGAGCATGGTGAGAATGTTTGCAAATGTGCCATCCAGCCCCAGATACTCCTTGGTCAGCACGACCACGAAGATTTTACGGGCGATGAAATTCACCACGATCGCAGCCAGCTTGAACAACACGGCTGTTTTCAGATTTTTGAGCGAGTTATCCGTTCTGGACATACATTCACCGTCCTGCTCTGTTACAGAAATCTCTCCTAATCTACCATTCTCGTACCCATAAGTCAACGCTACTGCTGCAGATCCGTGTGCTTTCACCACACTTTTGCTGCGCAAACCATAAGGAGGTACAGACAATGAAAGGCATCATCCTCGCTGGGGGCTCCGGCACGCGGCTGTACCCGCTCACGCGGGTCACGTCCAAGCAGCTGCTGCCCGTGTACGACAAGCCCATGATCTACTACCCGCTCTCGACGCTCATGCTCGCGGGCATCCGCGACATCCTCATCATCTCCACGCCGGACGATACGCCGCGCTTCGAGCGCCTGCTTGGCGACGGGAGCCAGTTCGGCATCCGCCTGTCCTACGCGGTGCAGCCGCACCCGGACGGGCTCGCGCAGGCGTTCCTGATTGGGGCGGACTTTATTGGCGGCGATACCTGCGCCATGATCCTTGGCGACAATATTTTCTACGGCAACCGCTTCCGCAGCAACTTGCGCGAGGCGGTCGCGAATGCCGAGGCGGGCTATGCCACCATCTTCGGCTACCACGTCAAGGACCCGGAGCGCTTCGGCGTCGTGGAGTTTGACCGGGACAAGCGTGTGCTCTCCGTCGAGGAAAAGCCCGAGCACCCGCGCTCGAACTACTGCGTCACGGGACTGTATTTTTACGATCATCGCGTCGTGGATGTGGCGCGGCAGGTGCGGCCGTCCGCGCGCGGCGAGCTGGAGATCACGGACCTCAACCGGCTCTATCTCGACGCTGACCGGCTGAAGGTGCAGCTGCTCGGCCGCGGCTTTGCCTGGCTTGATACCGGCACGGTCGAGAGTCTCATGGACGCGGCGGTCTTTGTCCAGACGGTGCAGAACCGCCAGGACGTGATTATTTCCGCGCCGGAAGAGGTGGCCTATCACATGGGCTGGCTCACGAAGGCGCAGCTGCTGACCGCCGCCGCGCGGTATGACCACTCGCCCTATGGCACGCATCTGCGCGCGGTCGCGGAGGACAAACTTGTGTTTGAGAGGATCCTGCATGACTAGATTCGTCACCGGCGGCGCCGGCTTCATCGGCGCAAACTATCTGTTTTATCTGCGTGAGCACTATCCGGACGACCGGCTCGTGTGCATCGACAAGCTCACCTATGCCGGCAATCTCTCTACGCTCGCGCCGCTGCTCGGGCAGCCGAACTTCCGCTTTGCCAAAGTGGACATCTGCGACCGGGAGGCGGTCTATGGCCTGTTTGAAGAAGAGCGGCCCGACATCGTCGTGAACTTTGCGGCCGAGAGCCATGTCGACCGCTCGATCGCCGATCCGTCGATCTTCCTGCAGACGAACATCATCGGTACGTCCGTGCTCATGGACGCCTGCCGCGAATACGGCAACGTGCGCTTTCACCAGGTCTCGACCGATGAGGTGTACGGCGACCTGCCGCTCGACCGGCCGGACCTGCTGTTCACCGAGCAGACGCCGCTGCACACCAGTTCGCCCTACAGCAGCTCCAAGGCAGCGGCCGATCTGCTGGTGGGGGCGTACTGGCGCACGTATGGCCTGCCGGTCACGATCTCGCGCTGCTCCAATAACTACGGGCCGTTTCAGTTCCCGGAAAAGCTCATCCCGCTCATGATCGTCAACGCCCTCGCTGACCGGCCGCTGCCGGTGTACGGCCGGGGGCTGAACGTGCGCGACTGGCTGTATGTCGGCGACCACTGCCGGGCCATCGACCTGGTGATCCGCCGCGGCCGCATCGGCGAGGTGTACAACATCGGCGGCCACAACGAGATGCGCAACATCGACATTGTGCGCCTGATCTGCCGCAAGCTCGGCAAACCCGAGAGCCTCATCACCTACGTGCCCGACCGCAAGGGGCACGACCTGCGCTATGCCATCGACCCGACGAAGATCCACGCGGAGCTCGGCTGGCTGCCGGAGACGAAGTTTGCCGACGGCATCGGGCAGACGATCGACTGGTACCTTGCGCACCGGGACTGGTGGGAGAAGATCCTCAGCGGCGAATACCGGACCTATTACGCGCGCATGTATGGCGCCCGGCAGACGCCGGAGCAGCCGTGAGGCGCGCGGGAAGGCGCATCCGTCGTGCTCTGCTCGCGCTGCTGCTGGCGCTTGTACTCACGGCGGGTATTTCGGCGGTTGTGTGCAGGTTTTCGTTGAAAGTGACGGCATATGCCGTCACTGTCCGGGGACTTACGGCACCGTGCCGCGCCGTCGTGCTCAGCGACCTGCACAGCCGGGAGTATGGCAAAGAGAATGCGGCGCTGCTCGCGCGCGTGGCGGAGCAGCAGCCGGATGCGATCTTTTGCATTGGCGATTTCATCAGCCGCGACGCGGCAGAGGCCGAGCTGCAGCAGCTGGATGCACTTTTGCGCCGCCTCGACGAGATCGCACCGGTGTTCTGGTCGCCCGGCAACCATGAGGTCGCATATATGAACGACCATGGATTCGGCCTGCTTGACACCGTGGCCGCGGCCGGAGCGACCGTGCTCTACGATACCTGGGTGCAGACGACGCTCGGCGGTGCGGCTGTGCGTATCGGTGGCAGCTGCGGTCACTGCCGGGACATCAATCAGTATGTCAAACTCGACTATGCAATGGAGGAGTCCATCGGCGCGTCGGGTGTGCCCGGCATCGTGCTGCTGCACATGCCGGAGAGCCTCCTGCTCGATGATGCACGTGAGCGCTGGACGGGGCAGGTGTTTCTCAGCGGGCACACGCACGGCGGAGTCATCCGCATTCCGCTGATCGGCGGCCTCGTCGCGCCGACGCAAGGCTTTTTTCCAAAGTACGATCAGGGAGAATTCACGATCGACGGACGCATGACGCTCATCATTACATCCGGACTCGCGGGGTATGATTGGGTGCCGCGCATTTTTAACCGGCCGGAGGTCTGCGTGGTGGATTTGCAGCCCGGAGAAGGAGACTGACATGACGGTCAACGAAGCATTTCTCAACTGCATATCCGCTTCCCTGCGTGGGGGACCCTGCAACCTGACGCTCGCACCGGACGACTGGCGGCCGTTCCTGCAGCTGGCGGGGGAGCAGAAGCTCCTGCCCATGGTGTATGAGGCCGTGCGCGGTACGCCGGCCTTTGCCGCTGCGCCCGAGGAGGTGCGCACGGCCGCGCGCCTGCAGACCATGCAGGAAGCAGCGGCGCAGGCCGTGCACACCGAGGCGTTTTTTCAGCTCTATCGGGCACTGCGTGCCGAGGGGCTTGCGCCGGTCGTCGTCAAGGGCATTGTCTGCCGTGCACGGTATCCGCAGCCGGATCTGCGTCCCTCGGGCGATGAGGACCTGTACCTCGCACCGGAAGAGATGCCGCGCTTTCACGCCGTGCTGTTGCGCGCCGGTTTTGTGCTCGCGGAGCCGGAACGTGATTACCGCACTGCGCACGAGGCGCGCTATGTGCAGCCGCGCACGGGGTTGGTCGTTGAAGGTCACTGGGCGCTGTTTCCGACGGAGTACGAGGTCTATACTGCGCTCAACGCACAGCTGACCGGTCTGGAGGAGCGGGCGCAGGACTGGGAGGCCGGCGGCGTGACGCTGCGTATCCCCGATCCCAGCGATCATCTGATCTTCCTGCTCCTGCACGCTTTCAAGCATTTTGTCAGCAGCGGCGTCGGTGTTCGGCAGCTGTGCGATATTGCGCTTTGGATGAATTACTACGGCGTGCAGATCGACTGGCCGCGTGTGCGCACAGCCTTGTGTGCGACACGCAGCGAGGGCTTTGCCGCCGCGGTCATGGATGCGGGCGTGCGCTGGTTTGGGCTTGACCGCGCAGCGGCGCATATCCCGGCCGATTGGCCGGTGCTCGACAGTGCGCCGCTGCTTGATGACGCGCTCTCCGGCGGTGTGTACGGCAGCGCGGATATGACGCGCAAGCACAGCTGCACGATCACCATTCGGGCGGCCGATCAGGCGCATCGCGGCGGCGCGGGCCGGGCGTCGCTTCGCGCGGCGCTGTTCCCGGGGCGCAACGTCATGGCAAACTGGTATCCGTATGTTGCCCGCTGTCCGGCACTGCTGCCGGCCGCGTGGGCACAGCGCATCTGGCGCTACCTGCGCACGCGCGGCAAAGATACCAGCGCGCAGGGCAGCCTGCGCATCGGCGCGCAGCGCGTGGAGTTGCTGCGGCAATACGGGGTTTTATAGTTTTTGCGGTTCCGCCCGGCCGGAGCCAGAGTGAAAGGAGAGACGCCTGTGCAGGCATCCTATGATCAATACATGCCCTATCTGTTTTCCCGCGCGGGCGCGGCCGGCGTGCCGCTGGCCGGAACGTTTGAGCTGACCTGCCGCTGCAATTTTGACTGCCGCATGTGCTATATCCACCGCAGTCAGTTCGATGCGTCTGCCCGTGCCGCGGAGCGGGATGCCGCCTGGTGGCTGGCGCTGGCGCGCTCCGCGCGCGACGCCGGCATGCTCACGCTTCTGCTCACGGGGGGCGAACCGCTGCTGCGCCCGGATTTTCCGGAGATCTATACGGCCTGCCGGAACCTCGGGCTGCTCGTGTCCGTGAACACCAACGGCACGCTCCTGACGCCGGAACTGGTGCAGTTGCTGGCGCAGACCCCGCCGCAGCGCATAAATCTGACACTCTACGGGGCCTCGCGAGAGACGTACGCCGCGCTCTGCGGCCGGCCTGAGGCGTATGACCGCGTCCTCTGGGCGATCGGCGCCCTGCAGGCGGCGGGCGTGCCGCTCAAGCTGAACTTTACCGAGACGCCGTATAATCAGGCGGACGCCCCGGCGGTGTATGCGTTCGCGCGTGCGCGCGGCCTGCGCGTCGACGCGGTGACCTATTGCTTTCCGCCGGTGCGCGCGCGGGAAAATGGTGCCTGCACGTCCGCGCGCTTCTCGCCGGAGGTGTCGGCGCGCGAGCAGGTACGCTACGACCGTTTCCGTTTCGGGGAGGAGGGCTTCCGCGCGCGTGCGCGTGCGCTGCTCGACGGGCAGACGCCGCCCCCGGCCGACACCTGTCAGGAGCTGCCCACGGAGAAGATCCGCTGCCGCGCCGGGCTGTCCACGTTCTGGGTCACGTGGGACGGGCAGCTGCGCCCCTGCGGCATGATGTGCACGCCGAGCGTACCGGTTGGGGACGATTTCGCGGCTGCGTGGTCGGCGATCCGCGCCGCGCGCGAGCGGATCCTGCTGCCGGCCAAATGCACAGCCTGTCCGGACCGGGCGGCGTGCGACCTCTGCCCGGCGGTGGCCTATGCCGAACACGCGGATTTCACCGCCGTGCCGGAGTATCTCTGCGCGCGCACGGCGGAATATCTGGCTATCTGCCAAAAAGCCCTTGCCGATCCGGCTGTAGAATCGGACAATTCCGGGAAAAATGGAACCATTTCTTGACTTGTTTGTCGTGAAAGATTATAATCATTCTGAAAAGATGGGGGTAGTCTGCCCAGTGCGTGACCGTTTGCTTTTGCATTGGCGCCGCCCCGGTCTGTAAATCCCTTAATTCTGCATATCCCACAAAACGAATGGAGGAGTTGACATGAGGAGAAAGTGCATCACGATGCTTCTGGCATTGGTGATGGTCGTCAGTCTGTTTGCCGGTGTCGTTCCCACAAGCGCCGCCGCGGCAGGCAGCAACTATACGCAGGCACAGGTCGTTACGGGCGATACCAATGCCGACGGCACTGCTGCATCCGATGCCTATCAGAAGGCATATCCGGATTATATGGCAAACGCCGCACCGGATGTGGTGCTTCCCGGCTTGACCAATGGTGAGAACCTGGTCCCGCAGGGGATCGCCTACTGGGCGGAGAAGAACTGGCTGCTGGTCAGCTATTATGTGGATAAAGCGGATAAAAATTCGGCCGACGCTGGCGCGGCCGTGATCGCCGCGCTCGATCTGAACACGAATCAGACCGTGGGCGTCTACAAGTTCACGAAAGCGGACGGCAGCGCGTTTACGGCACATATGGGCGGCATTGCGGTCGGTACATACAACCTGTATTATACGGATGGCAACCACGGCATTGGTTACATCCCGCTGACGGAGCTGACCGCCGAAACGAAGACGATCTCCATTTCGGCGTGGGAAAGCGTCAGCATTGCCGGCATCAATAAGGGCGCAGAGACCTCGTATCTCAGCATGAGCAACGGTCTGCTGTGGACGGGCAATTTTTATAATAAAAACACAATAAAAATCTGATTATCCGCTAAAACACAGTATCTATCAGCATTTTCAAGGAAACAAACACATCAATTTACTACTTATTTA
>ERZ809296.1209-NODE-1209-length-32382-cov-36.423423_pt1 | contig 32382 bp, 28 predicted proteins | sample MGYA00520511_ERZ809296 | MGnify/ENA primary metagenome ERZ809296 (study PRJEB31576, sample SAMEA3212662) | Homo sapiens | biome: human-gut; feature: human gut; material: fecal | place: Sweden | collected 2012 ...
GCGCCAACATGGAGAGAAGCCACTCAAGAGAGTGGCTTCTTTTTTTATATTCATACTGCGGGAGTGCAAGTCCATCGCCATTCCGCGGTTCGTTTTTACTTATGATGTAAATGCGGAACTCTTTTCGGAACCCTCTCAAAATACTGCCAAAGGTGAAGTGCGTAGATAGACTGAAAACTGCGGAAGATGATATTTCTAACTGTGCCGTTTTCCGTGCTTTTCTTCACCAAGACCTTACCTGATTTGTTCAACTTTTGCCTTGACAAGGGGGAAAAGGGAGACTATAATCTGCCAGTCAAAAAATGATGGAGATTATAGTTATGAAGAAAAAAAGTTTATCTGCCCTGTTCCAGCCGGTGGAGCTCACACAAGGGGAATGCTGGAAAACGATCTTGGCATTCTCTTTCCCAATCATTGTTTCTTATTTGTTGCAGCAGGTCTATACGATCAGTGATGCGGCGATCGTTGGCCAGACATTGACGGCGCAGGAAGTTGCGGGTGTCAACGATACGTCGTCGCTCATTTTTATCTTTTTGCAGTTTGCCTTTGGCGTCAGCGCGGGCTTCTGCGTAGTCACATCTTGTAATGTCGGCGCGCACAATCCGGCGGGTGTGCGCCGCTCGCTGACAACGCAGATCGTCCTTTCCGGTGTTCTCACAGTGGTGCTTACGGCATTGGCGCTTGTGCTGCTCGATCCAATGCTCGCATGGATCAATGTAACGCCTGACAGCCCGGAAGTCTATCGCGCGGCCTACACCTATTGTGCCATCATTTTTGCCGGGATCGGCGCGCAGCTGTTCTATAACTTTATTTGCTCTTTCCTGCGCAGCATGGGAGACAGCGTGACGCCGCTTGCCTTCCTGCTCTTTTCTACGCTGCTGAATGTGGGGCTTGACCTGCTTTTCATCGTTGTGTTCCGCTGGGGTGTCGCTGGGGCAGCCATCGCCACGGTGAGCGCGCAGCTCATCAGCACGCTGGGCTGCTTTGCCTATGCTTTCTCCAAATATCCCGAGCTGCGCCTGCATCAGGAGGACTGGCAGATCACTTGCCATGATGTGACGCGCCATCTGATCCAGGGCATCCCGCTCGGTCTTCAATTTTCCGTGCTGGCGATCGGCATCATTGTGGTGCAGAGTATCGTCGTCCAGTTTGACATGCTGAACGGCGTGATGGTCTCTAATTCCGCGCAGAATGGCTTTGGCGCGGCAAACAAGATCAATAGCCTCTTGATGACGCCGCTCAATGGCCTCGGCTCCGCGATGACGAGCTTCACGGCGCAGAACCTCGGCGCGGGTGACACAAAGCGCATCAAAAAGGGCACGATCCAGTCGATTATCATCATGCTCATCATGGCGGCGTGCTCCATTCTGATTGGCCTCCTGCTGACGATCAACGGCACCTATCTTCACATCTTCCTCAGCGCGGATAAGGTGACGGCGGAGACGCTCCGCTTTGGCAATTCCTACCTCTATATCGATCTGTCGCTCTACGCATTCCTCGGGTTTATCTTTGTCGCGCGAAACTGTGTACAGGGCATCGGCAAGCCGCAGTTCGTGCTGGGCGCGGGAGCGGCCGAGCTTGTCGCGCGCGTTGCCGTCTGTCTGCTGCTGCCTGCGGCGCTCGCGGGCGGCGTGGTCAGCGCGGAGGCACCGCAGGCGGCGGTCTACGGCCTGTGCGTGGCTGACCCGTTTGCGTGGATGTCAGCCGACGCGGTGCTGTGCATTCCGCTTATCAAGAACGTCATGCGCGAAAACTACGACTATCTTTACGGCAGCGGCCAGAAACTCATTGAGCGATAAAAAGAACCATAAACTTGCCCCCTCCGTATTTTGAATACGGAGGGGCAATTGTTGTCCATAATGAGACGGAGAAATTTGTTGTCAGTCGATGTTCTTCAGACCGTCATATAGATCGTTGAAGGACATTTCCTGTCGGCATCTTCCGTAGGAGAGTTCTTTGTTTTCGCCGAATTCCAGCAAGAAGCATTTGGCAAGCTCTTCCGCGGTCTGCTCAAGCGTCGTAAAAAACTGTTCATAGGCAAAGTTGCTTGCCGCCGAGCCTTCCGCAAAGCAATTTGCGATCAGCGACTCGGTCACCTGATCGAGCGGATACATTTTGATGTGCATCAGCTCATGGACGAGAATCTCTTCAAAATTTTCTTCCTGCTTGGGATTGGCAATATTGAGAAGAATGACCGCTTTCCTGTCGGCGCAATCGATCTTGATATCGCCGGTTTTCGGCCACGCGGGGTCTTCCACAAATTCAAGGCGGATATCCCACGTGGGTGTGATCCTCAGTTTCCGGATATATTTTTCAAAAAGTGCGGTCAAGGCCTGTTTTTCTACCATGGTATTCCTCCTGAACGTTCAATTTGTTGCATCAAAGCAAACGGATCGGTCCTCGAACCACGCGACTGCGCGGATGGGCGAACCATCGCAGTTTTCGAGCTTGAGCGGGAAGCAGCTGAACGAAAACAACCCCTTGCCGCATTTGTCGAGGTCCTTGAGGTTTTCGATGTTGACGATGTCCTTATTTTGGAAGAGCTTTTTGTGGCGTGTCAGGTTTTCGTCTGCGATGGGGTCGAGGCCAATCACGTCAAAGCCGATGCCCTTAAAGTCGCCCGCGATGATGTAATCCATCGCCGCATCATCAAGGCAGGGATAGTCGCCAAAGTAGGCATCCGTCCCCCAGCGCTTGTCCCAGCCGAGGTGGAAGAGCAGAAAATCGGCGTTTTCCGCGTCTTTGCCGTATTGCAGGATGCGCTCGAGCGTGATGGCCTCGCCCTCGTTTAGGTCGCTGCACTCGATGACGAGCGCCTTGCCGATGAACTGCGAGGCGGGGAACGCGTCGAGCGTCGTGCGGCCGGCGAACAGATGCGCGGGCGGGTCCATGTGTGTGCCCGTGTGGGTGTACATGGTCAGCTTCGTCTCCTTGAAGCCGTCCTTTTCATAGGTGTTCGCGCCGGCGAAAATGGGTGTCTCCGTGCCGGGATAGACCGGCATATTTTCGGAAATGGTGTGGGTCAGGTCAAGCACGCGCATGGGAACATCTTCCTTTCTGTTGAAATCAAAATCAGAACACGAACTGCACCAGCAGCATATAGCACGCCGTGCCGCCCGCGATGGAGAGCAGCATTTGTCTCTTCCACAGGTGCAGGGCGATCGTCACGGCGATGGCGATGAGCTCGGGCAGGCCGTAGGCAAAGTGCAGCACGTCGACATTGCGCAGGCAGTAGACGACGAGCATGCCGAAGATCGCGCCCGGCAGTGCTGAGCCGAGGTATTGGATGTACTTGGGCGTCGGCTTTTTCGGGTTGAAGACCAGAAACGGCAGGAAGCGCGTGAGCATCGTGCCGAGCGCGCAGAGGATAATGGTGATGGCCTGTTGTAAGATCGTCATTTTACCGCCTCCTGCGTCTTGGCTTCGACGGGTTTTCTCAGCGCGGTCAGCGCGACGAGGATGCAGATCATCGTGGGAATGAGGAAGTTGTCCGCACCAAAAATGAGCAGACACGCAACACTTACGATAAGACCGATCCACGCGCTGAAATGGTGCTTTTCTTTGAGCCACTGGTCCATGAAGATGACCACAAACATCGCCGTCATCACAAAGTCGAGCCCCTCGGTATTGAAGCGCAGAAGCCCGCCGAGGATGCCGCCGAGCGTCGCGCCCAGGAACCAGTAAAATTCATCGAGCAGCGAGACGAAGAAGTAGAACCAGCCGCGGTCCACGCCCTCGGGGATCTCCGCCGTATAGTTGACGCTGAACGTCTCGTCGCACATCGCGTAGATGAGGTAGGGCTTTTTCCAGCCCGTGCCCTTGTACTTGTCGAGCATCGAAATACCGTAAAACAGGTGGCGCGCCTGGATCATTACTGCCGTCAGGAAGACCTGCACCGGCGCAAACGGCGCGAGCAGCATGCTCGTCGCGACAAATTCAAGGCTGCCGCCGAAGATGACGACGCTCATGATCATCGGATACCAGAAGCTAAAGCCCGACGTGCGCATATAGACGCCATAGGTCATGCCGAGAAATAAAAAGCCTGCGAAGATCGGGATGGTGTGCGGAAACGCGGCCTTCAGTGCCGCAACTGCGGGTGATTTGCTGTGCATGGGAACGGGAAACCTCCTCGTGGTGATGAAATGAAGCAGAAATGCGCCGGTTATTTTTGCGCCCGGTGCATAAACTGACCTGAGGTGATACGATGTCCTGTCAGGACGCGCTGCCCGCCGCCGTCAGCGCCGCCGCGGCGGCCATGGCGCAGAGAAAGAGCGATGAAGAGGTCGCGCTGCTCGCCGCCATCTTTACGCAGCTGGGCGACAGCCTTGCGATGATCGTCGCTCTGCGCGCGTGCGAAAAAAGCGGCGGCAGCGAGGCGGAATAAGGGAATCAGTCCTTGGCCGCCTCTTCTTTGTCTTCGTCCTTTTTGCCGCCCAGGGTGATGAACACGCCCGCGACCAGCGTGATGGCCGAGCCGAGCAGGATGCGCGGCGTGAGCATTTCATTTAAGAAGAGAATGCCGACAAAAATGCTCGTGATCGGCTCAAACGTACTCAAAATCGCTGCGCGCTGTGCGCCGATGAGGAACGTGCCCTTCTGGAAGAGCATGACCGCGCCGATGCAGATCATCAGCGAAAAGGCGAGCGCCGCGAGCCATCCGGCGAGGGTCTGCGGCAGGCAGAGCTGGTGCGAGAAGAGACAGAGAAAGAACATGCAGACCGCACTGATGAGCGCCATGTAGAAGGTCATACGAAAGCCCATGACCTCGCGGTGGCGGAAATGCGCTAAAAGCAGAATGTAGACGGCGTAGGTCACGCCGGACGTCAGCGCCAGCGCGACACCGAGCGGATCGACTGCACCGCTTGGGTCGATGAGAAGCAGAATGCCGAGGGAGCACAGGACCGCGCAGAAAAGCGCTTTTTTCTGCACCCGTTCGCGTAGCACCAGGCCGCCGAGCACCACGATGACGGGATAGGCGAAGTGGAATACCGTCGCCATGCCGGAGGCAAGATAGCGATACGAGCTGAACAGCAGGATCGGCGTGATACAGCAGCCGAAAAAGCCGGTCAGGCTGGTCTCGAGCAGCGCGCCGCGGCTGATGCGCAGCCCGCCCTGCTTTTGGCACAGCAGCGCGAGGACCGGGAGCGAGAGAAGATTGCGCAGAAACACCAGCGACATCGGCGTCACGCCCTGCGCGTAGAGAAAATTCGCCCCCAGCGGCATACAGCCAAAGATCATGGCGCTCAAAATCACGCAGAAATAGCCGAGCCACTGCTTTCGACGCTCCATGTCGTTCTCCCCCTTTATATGAATAAAGTGAATGCGTCTATCATACGCGCGCATTTCCTTCCGGTCAAGTGGGAAAAAGAAAAAACACCGCGTTGACAAATATTCTCGCGGCTGATATGCTGTGATATCATCAGAAAAAAGAGAGGAAAGCTGTCATGTTTCTCTTTTATGTAAACCCGATATTGATCGCTGCGGCAGTCATTCCGGCCATTGTCCTGCTGCGCTTTGTCTACAAGGAGGACCGGCTCGACAAAGAGTCGCCGGGGCTGCTGCTCTCGCTCGTGATTTTCGGCATTCTATCGACATTTGCTGCCATCGTGACCGAGCAGATCGGCGAGGCAATCTTGGGCATTCTCCTGCCGCAGAGTTCGACCGCCTACAACGTGCTGCTCTACTTCGTTGTGGTCGCGCTGTCGGAAGAGGGCTTTAAGTATCTGCTGCTCAAGAAGCGCACGTGGTATTCAAGCGAATTCAACTGCCAGTTCGACGGCGTGGTCTACGCCGTGTTCGTCGCGCTCGGCTTTGCCCTGTGGGAGAATATCAGCTATGTGCTGATGTACGGCCTCGGCACGGCGGCCATCCGCGCCGTCACGGCCGTGCCGGGGCACGCGTGCTTCGGTGTGTTCATGGGCGCTTTCTACGGCCTTGCCAAGCGCTACAACAACTTTGGCGACGAGTACCGCAGCCGCCGCTGCCGCCGCCTTGCCGTGCTCGTGCCGGTGCTGCTGCACGGCACGTACGATTTCATCGCAACGTATGAGTACGACGGCTATGCATGGATCTTCGTTGTGTTCGTTGTGCTGCTCTTCGCCGCGGCGTACCGCATGATCAAAAAGCTCTCGCGCGACGATCGCTTCATCGGCGGCAGCGACTACTACCACTATGACGGCCCGGAGTTCTGAAGAATGAAAAAAAGCGCCCACTCACTGAGCGGGCGCTTTTCCTGTTTGGAAGTTATAATTTCATTTCATACAGCTCGTCGCCGGCCTTGTGGAATCCGGCGCGCTCGAACATCCGCTGCGACTGCACATTGAACGAGTAGATCTCCGCGTGCAGTTTGGGGATGTGCTGTTCCCTCGCGAGCTTTTGAATTTCACCGATGACGCGCCTGCCGATGTGCTTGTTCTGGAAGCTCTTCGCCACGACGATGTTGATCTCGCCGTCCGGATGCAGGCAGACGTCGCCGCACAGGCGGCCGCGGTACTTGATGTAAAAAAGACTGCCGCGCGCGTTGAGATAGCGGTACATCGCCTTGAGCAGCTTCAGGTCGTACACACTGTCGCGGTTGTCGACCTGCTTGCACACATCCGCATCCTGATACCACGGAAGCGACGCTTTGTAGTTGGGATAATACGGGACGAGAGTGATCTCGCCGTCGACAATTCTGCGTTCCATGACAGACCTCTCTTAAATGACGATTTTCGGCGGAAACGGGCTCAGATGTGCGCGATGCAGTCGTACGCGATGCGCTCTCCGCCGTCGAAGGCACCGTGAATGACGCCGCAGCGCCAGAAGCCATACGCTTCCAAAAGCCGCTGTATCGGGCGGTTATCCGCAAGCGTGTCGGCGCGCAGATAGCCGATCTGCGCGGTGCAGAAGTCAAAGCAGGCCTTCGACACGCCACGCGCTTTCCCGTTGGAGGCGAGACGGTGGATCGTGCCGTAGGGTTAATCGAGATGCCACGCGCCGTCTTCGATGACGCGGTAGCTCTCGTCCTCGCCGAGAAAGAGGGCGAATGTGCCGACGATCTCGCCATTTTCAAGCATCACATAGCTGCTGCCGCATGCGATATCATAGGTGACGATGCTGCGGTCTGGGTACTCGTCGCCCCATTGCGAGGCATTGCCGTTTGCGCGCATGTAGCGCTTTGCGGCGGCGAAGATGTCCAGCACCGTGTCGACGTCCTGCAAGGTGGTTTTGCGAATTTCCATTTTAGCCCTTGTGCTGCTCGAACCAGCCGGTGATCTCGTTTAAGCGGCGGATGCGGTGCTTGGGCTTGCCGCTGCGGGAGAGCTCGTGGTTCTCGCCGCGGAAGAGCACAAGGCGGCTCTCGACGCCGTGCGCGATCAGCGCAGAGTACATCTGATAGCCCTGATCGACGGGGCAGCGGTAGTCCTCGAGCGAGTGGAGAAAGAGCGTCGGCGTTTTGACCTTGTCGGCGTACTTCATGGGGCTGTGCCACCAGAATTTTTGGGCGTCCGGCCAGATGGTCGAGCCGCACTGGTCTTCGGAGAAGTCGGGGCCGATGTCGGACACGCCGTAGAAGCTCGTCCAGTTCGAGATCGAGCGCTGGCTGGCGCAGGCGCGGAAGCGGTCGGTGTGGCCGATGATCCAGTTGGTCATAAAGCCGCCGTAGGAGCCGCCGGTTTCGAAGAGGTTATCTGCGTCCATCTCGGGATACTTTGCGAGCGCCGCGTCGCAGAACGCCATCAGATCATCGAAGTCGACCGTGCCGTACTTGCCGCGGATATCCATGAACGCGCCGCGGCCGTCGGAGCCGGTAGGATTGCAGAAGATGACGAAATAGCCACGGCTCGCCCAGTACTGCATCTCGTGATAGAACACGGGACCGTAGACGGTCTTGGGACCGCCGTGAATATCGAAGATGACGGGGTACTTTTTGCCCGCTTCGAAGTCCATCGGCTTTAGGATGAAGCCGTGCACCTCGTGGTCGCCCGCGGTGAGGTTGAGGGGGTCAGGCTGGGCAACGTATTTGCCGCGCAGCATTGCGTCGTTGGAGTGCGTGACGCGGCGGCCCGTCTCGTCGTAGAGCTCCTGCGGCTTCATATCCCAGAGCGCGCAGAGGAGCATTTTGCCGTTTTTGCGGTCAAAGCAGTCGACGCTGCCGTCGCGCACGAGGACGGGGGAGACGGTGCCGTCTTCGAGCTTGTAGAGCCCCGCGCCGTCGAAGCGCGTCGAGATAAAGTACAGCACGTCGCCGTCCATCTTGAACGCCTGACCGCCGCCGTGGCGGACGTCGCAGCCGACGGAAGAACCGATGGCCTCGCCATAGACGGCGTAGGGCGTGACGGCAAGCGTTTCATAGTCGAGCTGATAGAAATCGCAGTCCGTGTTCATGCCGAACTTGCCGTCCGCGGCCATGACGAGCAGGAAGGACTTGCCGAGCGCGTATGTCGCGATGACGAAGTCGGGGCGACTCTTGACGACGAGCTTCTGACGGCGCGAGGCAAGGTCGATGCGGTAAAGGTCCTGACCGCCGAAGTGCGCGGGGCGGGGGCAGGACACGTCGAGCAGGCTGTAGTAGACGGTCTTCTTATCCGCTGTGAGCTGCACATCGGACACGTTGAAGCCTTTCTCCGTCAGGCGGGTGAGGGACTTTTTCTTCGCATCGTAGTAGAAGAGACTTTCATACGCGCCGCGCGTGTATGTGCCGCCGTTCCACCACCAGGGTAGCTGAGAGATGACCTCGTAATCCTCGTTTTCCTTTTTGTCGTCAAAGTAGGCTTTCACGAGCTTCTTGTCGCCTTTATAGAGGTCCTCAAAGCCGGGAAAGGTCGAGCCGACGACAAGCAGGTTGCCGTTTTTGAGAGGGAAGACCTGCGAGACGGGGATGGGAAACGTGTAGGCAAGATCGGCCTCGCCGCCGTCGAGCGCGATCTTGTAGAAGCGGCTCGTGAGCGATGGCTCCTTTTCCCCCTCACGGTCGCCCGCGAAAAGAACCGTGTTTTCATCCAAGTAGCAGAACGAGGATTCCTTGCCGCCGCCGGTCAGCGCGCGGACGCGGCCGCCTTTTAAAAGATAGAGGCGGGATTCGTAGCAATTTTTTTCTTTTTTCGCCTGACTCACGGTGAAGCAGGCGCTTGTCCCCTCGGGGGAGAACGTCACGTTCGCAAGTGAGCGGACGGAGCAGAAATCGTCAATGGCGATGGGCTTCATGGGAAAACTCCTTTCATCGTCTGCGCGCAGAGCGGCGTAAAATCACGCAAACATCATACCACAGCGACAAATATATTGCAATCCGCGGCAAAATCCGTCGAAGCGCACAAAAAAACATCTGCGGAAACCGCAGATGTTCACAAAAAATGCCTTGACTTTTCTGTACGCATTTGGTAAAATAAAGCGCTTATAAACGGGAAAGGGCGAGGAAAATTCCCCACCCATTACCGAGAGAATAGCATACCGCGGCAAAAAAAGCAAGATGCAGTTCGCTTTGTTTTACAACAAAGCCGGGTGTGTCGAACTGAATAGAGCCGCCGCAATACATTCCTTCAAGCGGACAGGGCTTGAAGAAAAGAAAGGCGTGAAGAGCAAAATGGCCAAAGACAAGATGTATGGCAAAACCCTTCGCAAGAATTTCGCCCGACACGAGGAGATCGTGGAGATGCCGAACCTGCTGGCGCTTCAGAAGAAGTCCTACCAGTGGTTCCTCGATACGGGTCTGCGCGAAGTCTTTTCCGATGTCGCCTCGATCTCGAACTACGCGGGCAACCTGGAGCTGAGCTTCATCGACTACAAGATGGACGAAGCGCCCAAGTACGACGTGCTCGAGTGCAAGGCGCGCGACGCGACGTATGCCGCCCCCCTGAAGGTGAGTGTGCGCCTCTACAACAAGGAGACCGGCGAGATCAAGGAGCAGGAGATCTTCATGGGCGACTTCCCGCTCATGACCGAGTCCGGCACGTTCGTCATCAACGGCGCCGAGCGCGTGGTGGTTTCCCAGCTCGTCCGTTCCCCCGGCATTTACTACGGCAAGGAGATCGACCTCAAGACCGACCTCCCGCTGCTGACGTCCACCGTCATCCCGTACCGCGGCGCATGGCTCGAATACGAGACCGACGCCAATGAGATGTTCTGGGTGCGCATCGACAAAAACCGCAAGATCCCCATCACCGAGCTGGTGCGCGCCATCGGCTTCAAGACCGACGCCGAGATCCTCGAGCTGTTCGGCGATGACGACCGCGTGGCCGTCACGCTCGAAAAAGACGCCTGCAAGACCTATGAAGAGGCGATGCTCGAGATCTACCGCAAGCTGCGCCCGGGCGAGCCGCCCACGGTCGAGGCCTGCGAGACCCTCATCAACAACCTCTTCTTCGACCCGCGCCGCTATGACCTGTCCATGGTCGGCCGCTACAAGTACAACAAGAAGCTCTCCCTGTGGGCGCGTATCCGCGGGCAGAAGCTTTCCTTCCCCGTCGCCGACCCGCGCACGGGCGAGATCCTCTTCGACGCAGGCCACATCGTCACCGACGAGGAAGCCCGCGAGATGGATGCCATCGGCGTCAACGATGTGACCATCGAGGTCGATGGCCGTACGATGCGCGTGTTCTCCAACCACATGGTCGATCTTGACCGCTTTGTCGACTTTGACCCCGTGGCCGAGTGCGGCATCAAAGAGCGCGTGCGCGAGAGCGTGCTCAAGGAGCTGCTCGAGCAGTACAGCGGCGAGGAGCTCAAGGAAGCTATCCGCGACAACGCCGACCGCCTCGTCCCCAAGCATATCCTCGTTGACGATATCCTCGCTTCCATCAACTACATGAACGCGCTGGCGCACGGCATCGTCTTCAAGGACGATATCGACCACCTCGGCAACCGCCGCCTGCGCTGCGTGGGCGAGCTGCTGCAGAATCAGTTCCGCATCGGTTTTTCCCGTATGGAGCGCGTCATTCGCGAGCGCATGACGATCCAGGATCTCGACATCGTCACCCCGCAGAGTCTCATCAACATCCGCCCCGTCACCGCGGCGATCAAGGAGTTCTTCGGATCGAGCCCTCTGTCCCAGTTCATGGACCAGACGAACCCGCTCGCCGAGCTGACGCACAAGCGCCGTCTGTCCGCTCTGGGCCCCGGCGGCCTTTCCCGCGAGCGCGCGAACATGGAAGTGCGAGATGTGCACTACAGCCACTATGGCCGTATGTGCCCGATTGAGACGCCGGAAGGTCCGAACATCGGCCTGATCTCCTACCTCGCGACCTACGCCCGCATCAATGAGTACGGCTTTATCGAAGCGCCGTTCCGCAAGGTCGACCACGAGACCTGCCGCGTGACCGACGAGATCGAATACATGACCGCAGACGTCGAGGACCAGTACATCGTCGGTCAGGCTGCCGAGCCTGTCGATGAAAACGGCTGTCTCGTCAACCAGCGTATCACCTGCCGCCACCGCGACGAGATCGTCGAGGTCGACCGTGACCGCGTCGACTATATCGATATCTCCCCGCGTATGATGGTCTCCATTGCGACGGCGATGATCCCGTTCCTGCCGAACGACGACGCGAACCGCGCCCTGATGGGCGCGAACATGCAGCGTCAGGCCGTTCCTCTGCTCCGCCCCGAGGCGCCGATCGTCGGCACCGGTATGGAGCATAAGATCTGCATGGACTCCGAGGTCGTCATCCTCGCCGAGGGCGACGGCATCGTCACAAAGATGGACGCGCGCGCCATCACCGTCGCCTACGACAACGGTGAGACGAAGGAATACAAGCTCACGAAGTTCCTGCGCTCCAACCACGGCACATGCATCAACCAGCATCCGATCGTCGACGTCGGCGAGCGCGTGCATGGCCGCCGCCTGAACGAGAACGGCGTGTGGGAAGACCCCACCGTCCTCGCCGACGGTCCCGCGACCGATCAGGGCGAGATCGCCCTGGGCCGCAACATCCTCGTCGGCTTCATGACCTGGGAAGGCTACAACTACGAAGACGCCGTTCTTCTGAACGAGCGCCTTGTCCGTGAGGACTATTACACCTCCATCCACCTCGAAGAGTACGAGCTTGACGCACGCGACACCAAGCTCGGCCCCGAAGAGATCACCCGCGACATCCCCAACGTCGGCGAAGACGCGCTCAAAGATCTCGACGAGCGCGGCATTATCCGCATCGGCGCGGAGGTCCACGCCGGCGACATCCTCGTCGGTAAGGTCACGCCCAAGGGCGAGACCGACCTGACTGCGGAAGAGCGCCTGCTGCGCGCCATCTTCGGCGAAAAGGCGCGCGAAGTGCGCGACACCTCCCTTAAGGTGCCCCACGGCGAGAGCGGTATCGTCGTCGACGCCAAGGTCTTCTCCCGCGAGGCGGGCGACGAGCTCGGCCCCGGCGTGAACATGGTCGTGCGCGTTTACATCGCGCAGCGCCGCAAGATCCAGCCGGGCGACAAGATGGCCGGTCGTCACGGCAACAAGGGCGTTGTCTCCCGCATCCTGCCGCAGGAGGATATGCCCTTCATGCCCGACGGTACGCCGCTTGATATCGTGCTGAACCCGCTGGGCGTTCCGTCCCGTATGAACATCGGTCAGGTGCTTGAGGTCCATCTGGGCTACGCCGCCAAGACCCTCGGCTACAAGGTCGCGACCCCGATCTTCGACGGCGCGAGCTATGAGGATATCCGCGAGGAGCTCATCAAGGCCGGTCTCGACCCCGAGGGCAAGAGCTGGCTGTACGACGGCCGCACCGGCGAGCGCTTCGACAACAAGGTCACCGTCGGTTATGTGTACTTCCTCAAGCTGCACCATCTGGTCGACGATAAGATCCACGCCCGTTCCACCGGCCCGTACTCCCTTGTCACGCAGCAGCCGCTCGGCGGTAAGGCGCAGTTCGGCGGCCAGCGCTTCGGCGAAATGGAAGTTTGGGCCCTCGAGGCTTATGGCGCAGCTTACACCCTGCAGGAGATCCTGACGGTCAAGTCCGACGACGTGACCGGCCGTGTGCGCACCTACGAGTCCATCGTCAAGGGCCACAACATCCCGCAGCCCGGTGTGCCCGAGTCGTTCAAGGTCCTTGTCAAGGAACTCCAGGCCTTGTGCCTCGATGTTCAGGTCCTCGACCGCGACGGCAACCAGATCGAGCTCAAGGAAGACGAAGACGCGATGGATACGTTCAACCTCGCCCGCATGGACGCCGAGGATGAGCGCCACCGCAGCAACCCTTTCGCCGATGAAGCCGAGCTCGAGGACGCAGGCTTTGAATATGTCGCTGATGATGAAGTCAACGCCGACTTTGCCAGCGACGATCAGGAAGACTGAGAAAAGGAGGAGCATATAGAAAATGAGTTACGCAACGTTTGACGCCATTAAAATCGGAATCGCTTCTCCGGAGATGATCCGTGAATGGTCTTACGGCGAGGTCAAAAAGCCCGAGACCATCAACTACCGCACCCTCAAGCCCGAGCGCGACGGCCTGTTCTGCGAGCGCATCTTTGGCCCCACGAAGGACTGGGAGTGCCACTGCGGCAAGTATAAGAAGATCCGCTACAAGGGCAAGATCTGCGACCGCTGCGGCGTGGAAGTCACGCGCGCCAAGGTTCGCCGCGAGCGCATGGGCCACATCGAGCTCGCCACGCCCGTTTCCCACATCTGGTATTTCAAGGGTATTCCGTCCCGCATGGGCCTGCTGCTCGACATCAGCCCCCGCATCCTTGAAAAGGTGCTGTATTTCGCCGCTTATATCGTCACCGATCCCGGCGAGACCCCGCTGATGCGCAACCAGATCCTTTCGGAGAAGGAATACCGCGATATGCGTGAGAAGTATGAGGACGATTTCGACGCCGGTATGGGCGCCGAGGCCGTCAAGAAGCTCCTCCAGCAGATCGACCTCGAATCCTTGTCCGAGCAGCTCCACGCCGAACTCAAGAGCGCGAGCGGCCAGAAGAAGGCCCGTATCGTCAAGCGCCTTGAGGTCGTGGATGCGTTCCGCATCTCCGGCAACAAGCCCGAGTGGATGATCATCGACGTGCTGCCTGTCATCCCGCCCGAAATTCGCCCGATGGTCCAGCTCGACGGCGGCCGCTTCGCGACCTCCGACTTAAACGACCTCTACCGCCGCGTCATCAACCGCAACAACCGCTTAAAGCGCCTCATTCAGCTCAACGCGCCCGACATCATCGTGCGCAACGAGAAGCGCATGCTGCAGGAAGCGGTCGACGCGCTGATCGACAACGGCCGCCGCGGCCGCGCCGTCACCGGCGCGAACAACCGCGCACTCAAGTCCCTTTCCGACATGCTCAAGGGTAAGCAGGGCCGCTTCCGTCAGAACCTGCTCGGCAAGCGTGTCGACTACTCCGGCCGTAGCGTTATCTGCGTCGGCCCTGAGCTGAAGATCTACCAGTGCGGTGTGCCGAAGGAAATGGCACTCGAGCTGTTCCGTCCCTTCATTATGAAGAAGCTCGTCGAGGACGGCGCCGCCAACAACATCAAGTCCGCCAAGAAGATGGTCGATAAGGGCCGCACCGAGGTCTGGGACGCGCTCGACGTCGTCATCAAGGATCACCCCGTCATGCTCAACCGCGCGCCGACGCTCCACCGTCTCGGTATTCAGGCGTTCGAGCCGGTGCTGGTCGAGGGCCGCGCCCTCAAGCTCCACCCGCTGAACTGCACGGCGTTCAACGCGGACTTCGACGGCGACCAGATGGCTATTCACGTGCCCCTGTCTGCCGAGGCGCAGGCCGAGGCCCGTATCCTGATGCTCTCTGCCAACAACCTGCTGCGTCCTCAGGACGGCGGCCCTGTCACGGTGCCGACGCAGGATATGGTTCTGGGCTCCTACTACCTCACGTTCGAGCGCTTTGAAAACGGTGTTTCCCAGATGGACAACGACGAATTCTGGCCGCAGGACGTCGACTTTGCCCTTGCCGGCAAGCGCTACGACGAGCTGACTGACGAGGAGAAGGCCAGCGTGAATCTGCACGTTTACCGCGACGAGGACGAGGCCATGCTCGCCTACAACGACCACCTCATCGGTATCCACCAGCCCATCCTTGTCCGCACGGTCAAGCAGATGCCGGACGGCACCATGGGCAGCAAGGTCGTGCGCGTTACCATCGGCCGCATCATCTTCAACCGCAACATCCCGCAGGACCTTGGCTTTGTCAAGCGCGTGGATGAAAACGGCGAGCCGACCGAAAACTACTTCGACTACGAGATCACCGAGGTCTGCGGCAAGAAGCTGCTCGGCAAGATCGTCGACCGTACGATCAAGCTGCACAACTTCACCATCGCGGCCGAAGTGCTCGATAACATCAAGGCCACGGGCTACAAGTTCTCCACCCGTGCGGCCATCAGTATCTCCGTTGCGGATATGACCATTCCGCCGGCAAAGTACACCCTCATTGCCGAGACCGAGCAGCGCGTCGTCGACATTGAAGACCAGTTCAAGATGGGCTTCATGACCGAGGACGAGCGCTACCGCGCCGTCGTCAAGGAGTGGGAAAAGACCACCGCGGACGTCACCGACGCCCTGCAGAAGAACATGGACCGCTACAACCCCATCTTCATGATGGCGGACTCCGGCGCCCGTGGCTCCATGAAGCAGATCCGTCAGCTGACCGGTATGCGCGGCCTGATGGCCAACACCGCCGGTAAGACGATCGAGATCCCGGTCAAGGCAAACTTCCGCGAAGGTCTGTCCGTCCTTGAATACTTCACCTCCTCCCGAGGCGCCCGTAAGGGCCTTGCCGATACGGCTCTTCGTACGGCAGACTCCGGTTACCTGACCCGCCGAATGGTCGACGTCTGCCAGGATGTCATCATCCGCTCCGACGACTGCGGCGCGACCCGCGGCATCACGATCAGCGAGATCAGCGAGAACGGCCAGGTCATCGAAAAGTTCTCCGAGCGCGTCAACGGCCGCTATCCGGTCCGCGACGTGATGAAGCCCGGCACGGACGAGGTCCTCATTTCTAAGGATCACATGATGACCCCCGAGGATGCCGACCTCATGGAGAAGTTCGACATCCACTCCGTCGAGATCCGCACGGTGCTTACGTGCAAGGCCCACAGCGGCGTTTGCGCGAAGTGCTACGGCATGAACCTTGCCACGAGCAAGCCCGTCGGCCCCGGCGAGGCGGTTGGTATCATCGCGGCCCAGTCCATCGGCGAACCCGGTACGCAGCTGACGATGCGAACCTTCCACACCGGCGGCGTTGCGGGCGGCGATATTACCCAGGGTCTTCCGCGAGTCGAGGAACTGTTTGAGGCGCGCCGTCCCAAGAAGATGGCGACCCTCGCCGAGATCGGCGGTAAGGTCCGCTTCGAAGAGGCGACCAAGGGCAGCCTACTCAACATCATCGTCACCGCGGACGACGGCGACAACCGCATCTACTCGGTGCCGCACACCGGCCTGCGCGTGAACGACGGCGACGTCATCGCCAAGGGCACGCAGCTGCAGGACGGCGCGCTGTCCCCGCACGATATCCTGCGTATCCGCGGCACGTCCGCCGTTCATGACTACCTCATTCAGGAAGTTTTGAAGGTTTACCGTCAGCAGGGCGTTGACATCAACGATAAGCATATCGAGGTCATCGTCCGCCAGATGATGCGCAAGGTGCGCGTCGAGGAGTCCGGTGACACGAATCTGCTCTCCGGCTCTATGGTCGATCTGCTTGAGTATGAGGATGCCAACGAGGAGATCCGCGCGCGCAATGCCGCGGGCGAGGTCAACGCCGAGACCGGCGAGCCGCTGCAGGAAGCCATTGCCACGCAGCTGCTCATGGGTATCACGAAGGCCTCTCTTGCGACCGACAGCTGGATGTCCGCCGCGTCCTTCCAGGAGACCACAAAGGTCCTGACTGAAGCCGCCATCAAGGGTAAGGTCGACCACCTTGTTGGTCTGAAGGAGAACGTCATCATCGGTAAGCTCATCCCCGCCGGTGCAGGCTTGAACGCCTACCGCGAGTTTGCTGAGGAGATCGTTCCCGAGCCTGAGAAGCCCGAGGAAGAGCCGCACGAGCCGCGCATCATCACGAATGCCGTCGAAGTGTGAGTTAAGACCTCACGTATTGAATAGGTAAAAAGAGACGCGGAAAATTCCGCGTCTCTTTTTTGCCATTTTGGCGGAAAAAGGGAGAGTTTGACAGCCTCTTTTCAAAAGTTTGACGCGCCGGCGCGGAACGCACAAAAAAATTCGGGAAAAGCCCGTCGTTTCAGCGATTATTTTGTGTAGACAGCCATAAAAAACGCTTGACGGCTTGTGTGCCTCATGGTATAATTTCAACTTGCGTGGGTATGTCCCACGGAATTTGTCATACCGTCAGGAGGGACCTGCCGTGACGCCGGATCTGTCCACTTGCCGCAAGGTAGCGGGCATCAAGCAGACGATGCGTGCACTGCGGGAACACCGCGCGGAAAAGCTGTATATCGCCTGCGATGCAGACCCAGCCGTGCTTGCGCCGATCGAAGCGCTCGCACGCGAAGAGAACATCGAGATCGACGATCGCGCCACGATGGCACAGCTTGGCCACAGCGCGGGCATCGCCGTTGGTGCGGCGGTGATCGCCGTTCTGAGAAATTAAGGTTTTTTCGGGATATTTTACCGATATCCTGTAAAAAATATATATCACATCATTTCAGGAAAGGAGAAACAAGAATGCCTACTTTTAACCAGTTGGTTCGCAAGGGCAGACAGCAGTCGACTTACAAGTCCAACTCCCCGGCTCTGCAGTATGGTCTTAACACGCTGAAGAACAAGGAGACCGACCTCGCCTCTCCCCAGAAGCGTGGCGTTTGCACCGCAGTTCGTACTGCGACCCCGAAGAAGCCGAACTCCGCTCTTCGTAAGATCGCCCGTGTCCGCCTCACCAATGGCTATGAGGTCACCGCTTACATCCCCGGCGTCGGTCATTCCCTGCAGGAGCACTCTGTGGTCATGATCCGCGGCGGCCGTGTGAAGGACCTCCCTGGTGTGCGTTACCACATCATCCGCGGCACTCTGGACGCTCAGGGCGTGCAGGGCCGTATGCAGTCCCGTTCCAAGTACGGCGCCAAGCGCCCGAAGCAGAAGTAAGGCTGCGACCTTGAAATGAGCTTTGCCGAAAAGGTTTGATATATATTTTTGTGTCATTCACCTCTTTGGCAGGCCGGAACACGATGGGGGAGAGCCCCATTCGCGAGTACCTATGATTTCTAAATTATAAGAAGGAGGGAAGCAAAGTGCCCAGAAGAGGTAATGTTCCCAAGAGAGAAGTTCTGCCCGATCCTATGTACAACAGCGTCCTGGTGACCAAGCTCGTCAACAGCGTGATGCTCGACGGCAAGAAGGGCGTCGCCCAGAAGGTCGTCTACAGCGCGTTCGACATGATCAAGGACAAGACCGGCAACGAGCCTCTCGATGTTTTCAACCAGGCCATGGAGAATATCATGCCCAGCCTGGAGACCAAGTCCCGCCGCGTCGGCGGTGCCACCTATCAGGTGCCGATGGAGGTCCGTCCCGCCCGTCGTCAGACCCTCGGTCTGCGTTGGCTGACGGCCTATGCCCGTGCCCGTGGTGAGCGCACCATGGCCGAGCGTCTGGCTGGCGAGATCATGGATGCTGCCAACAACAGCGGCAGCGCCGTGAAGAAACGCGAAGATACCCACAAGATGGCCGAATCCAACAAGGCATTCGCCCACTTCCGCTGGTAACGGAGGAACGAGAGAATTATGGCAAGAAAAGTCTCTCTGGAAAACACCAGAAATATCGGCATCATGGCCCATATCGACGCTGGCAAGACCACGACTACCGAGCGTATTCTGTACTACACCGGCGTCAACTACAAGATCGGCGAGACCCACGACGGTACCGCCACGATGGACTGGATGGCTCAGGAACAGGAGCGTGGTATCACCATCACCTCCGCTGCCACCACCTGCTACTGGAAGGGCAGCAAGAATCAGTTCCCGCAGACCCGCTTGAACATCATCGACACCCCGGGCCACGTCGACTTCACCGTTGAGGTCGAGCGCTCCCTGCGCGTTCTGGACGGCTCTGTGACCGTTCTCTGCGCCAAGGGCGGCGTTGAGCCCCAGTCTGAGACTGTGTGGCGTCAGGCCGATAACTACAAGGTCCCCCGCATGATCTACGTCAACAAGATGGATATCATGGGCGCGGACTTCTACAACGTTCTGCACATGATCCACGACCGTCTCAAGTGCAACGCTGTCCCCATCCAGCTGCCGATCGGCTCTGAAGATACCTTTAAGGGCATCATCGACCTGGTGGAGATGGACGCTGATATCTACTACGACGAGCTCGGCAAGGACATGCGCGTTGAGGAGATCCCCGAGGACATGCTCGAGCTCGCTCAGGAGTATCGCACCAAGCTCATTGACGCTTGCGCCGACCTGAACGACGAGATCATGGAGCTGGCGCTCGAAGAGAAGCCCGTTCCTCAGGACCTCATCCGCAAGACCATCCGTCAGGCCACCATCGACAATAAGATGGTTCCTGTCACCTGCGGTACCTCTTACAAGAACAAGGGCGTTCAGAAGCTGCTGGACGCGATCGTCGACTACATGCCGTCCCCCGTGGATATCCCCGCGATCGACGGTGTGAACCCCGATACCGGTGAGGAAGATGTCCGTCACGCGGACGATAACGCTCCGTTCTCCGGTCTCGCGTTCAAGATCGCGACCGACCCGTTCGTCGGCCGTCTGTCCTTCGTTCGCGTGTACTCCGGTATTCTGAATACCGGTACCGCCGTTCTCAACTCCACCAAGCATCAGAGAGAGCGCATCGGCCGCATCCTGCAGATGCACGCCAACCACCGCGAGGATATCGAGTGCTGCTACGCCGGCGACATCTGCGCCGTCATCGGCCTCAAGAACACCACCACCGGTGATACGCTCTGCGATGAAAAGGCTCCGATCATCCTGGAGTCCATGGAATTCCCCGAGCCCGTGATCCGCGTCGCCATCGAGCCCAAGACCAAGGCCGGTCAGGAGAAGATGGGCATCGCGCTGATGAAGCTGGCTGAGGAAGACCCGACCTTCAAGACCTACACCGATGAAGAGACCGGTCAGACCATCATCGCCGGTATGGGTGAGCTCCATCTGGAGATCATTGTCGACCGCCTGCTCCGTGAGTACAAGGTCGAGGCGAATGTCGGCGCTCCTCAGGTCGCCTACAAGGAGACCATCACCAAGGCTGTCGATCAGGATACCAAGTACGCCCGTCAGAGCGGTGGTAAGGGTCAGTACGGTCACGTCAAGATCCATGTCGAGCCCAACGAGTCCGGCAAGGGTTACGAGTTTGTCAACGCCCTCGTCGGCGGCGCGATCCCCAAGGAATACGTTCCCGCAATCGATGCCGGTATTCAGGGCGCCATGCTCTCCGGTGTTCTCGCTGGGTACCCGGTCGTCGACGTCAAGGTCACGCTGTACGACGGTTCTTATCACGAGGTCGACTCCTCTGAAATGGCGTTCAAGATCGCCGGCTCCATGGCCTTCAAGGAGGCCTGCCAGAAGGCCGGCCCGACGCTGCTCGAGCCGATCATGAAGGTCTGCGTCATCGTCCCCGACGAGTACATGGGCGACGTGATCGGCGACCTCAACTCCCGCCGTGGTCAGATCCAGGGCTTCGAGGCCCGCAGCGGCGCGCAGCAGATCGACGCTTTCGTTCCTCTGGCTGAGATGTTCGGCTACGCGACTGACCTCCGCTCCTGCACGCAGGGCCGCGGCCAGTACACGATGGAGCCTGCGCATTATATCGAGATCCCGAAGAACATTCAGGAGAAGATCATCAACCAGCGCACGAACCGCGCCTGATAAAAAGGTATTGCAAAATACCGCGTTTTACGGTAAAATACCGGTGTATGTAAATGACACCGGCAAACAACGAAATTTTTTCATAGGAGGATCACTCTAATGGCTAAGCAGAAATTCGAGCGTACCAAGCCCCACGTAAACATTGGTACCATCGGTCATATCGACCATGGTAAGACCACCCTGACCGCCGCGATCACCAAGTTCCTCGCCATGCAGGGCGGTGCTGACTACACCGATTACAGCTCCATCGATAAGGCTCCGGAAGAGCGCGAGCGTGGTATCACCATCAACACCGCTCACGTTGAGTACCAGACCTTCGACCGCGTTGGCCACAACTACAAGACTGGCGAGGACAACGCCCAGATTCAGGGTCGTCACTATGCCCACGTCGACTGCCCGGGCCACGCCGACTATATCAAGAACATGATCACTGGCGCTGCTCAGATGGACGGTGCTATCCTGGTCATCGCCGCTTCCGACGGCCCCATGGCCCAGACTCGTGAGCACCTGCTGCTCGCCCGTCAGGTCAACGTGCCTTCCGTTCTCGTTTTCCTGAACAAGTGCGACCAGGTCGACGATGAAGAGCTGCTCGAGCTCGTCGAGATGGAAGTCCGCGAGATGCTCGACTTCTACAGCTTCCCCGGCGACGAGACCCCGATCATCCGCGGCAGCGCTCTGAACGCCCTGATCTCCGAGTCCAAGGACATCGACGCTCCCGAGTACAAGTGCATGCACGAGCTCATGGACGCTGTTGATACCTGGATCCCCACGCCCGACCGTAAGGCCGACCAGCCGTTCCTGATGCCCGTTGAGGACGTCTTCACGATCTCTGGTCGTGGTACCGTCGCTACCGGCCGTGTTGAGCGTGGCCAGCTGAAGCTCGGCGAGGAAGTCGAGATCATCGGTCTGACCGACGAGCGTCGCAAGACCGTCGTCACCGGTATCGAAATGTTCCACAAGCTGCTCGACTACGCCGAAGCCGGCGATAACGTTGGTACTCTGCTCCGCGGTGTTGCCAAGACCGAGATCGAGCGCGGCCAGGTCCTCTGCAAGCCCGGCTCCATCCACCCCCTCACCAAGTTCGTTGGCCAGGTCTACGTTCTGACCAAGGATGAAGGCGGCCGTCACACCCCGTTCTTCAACAACTATCGTCCTCAGTTCTACTTCCGTACCACCGACGTCACCGGCGTCATCACCCTGCCCGAGGGCACCGAGATGTGCATGCCCGGCGATAACGTCGACATGAAGGTCGAGCTGATCACCCCGATCGCTATCGAGAAGGGTCTCCGCTTCGCTATCCGTGAAGGCGGCCGTACCGTTGGTTCCGGCGTCGTCATCGAGACCGAGGCCTAATTGATCCACTGAGGGTCATCCAAAGACTTCAAAAAGCAGCAGGCCGCAAAGGCCTGCTGCTTTTCTATTATCGAAGGTGCAAAGGAAGTGCGAAGCCAGCGGCTTCGCACTTCCTTTATTCATATTTGGCCCAGACCCAGCGGTCGAAGTCATCCGAGCGGAAGGCGGCGAGCTTTGATGCATAGTCCGCATTGACTGTGGTGAAGCGCCGAAGGCCGTCGCTCGTCTGCACCAGCGGGTCGATGCTGCGCTTTTTGGCGGCGATCTTGACGGCGTAAGTACCCTCCGGCTTTTGCGCGCCGGACCGCGTACCGATGATGCGGCGATAATCCTGCCAGCGCGCGGCAAGGACCGGATCAGAGAGGAGCAGGGCGATGACATGAGGTTCGTCGAGGTAGAGATCATCCACCGTCAACACATTGCGCTGCCGTGCCTCACGCAGGAGATCGGCCAATGCCTGCATGCTGAAGCGGTCCTCATCGGAGACGAACCACTCCGACTGCCGCAGCGAGAGCTGGGTAAAGATGTCGGCAATCTCCGCGTGCGCAAAGCAGAGCTCATCGACGTTTTCCTCGTTTTTGCCGACAAAGATGTCGTCAAAAATGCGTTTCAGCTCTGCTTTTGGACAGTGGAAGACAAGATGCGCGTTGCCGAGCGTATATTCGAGCCGGTCGGCGGAGAGGCGGGGCGAATCGTTGTCGGCGATGGGATAGCGGTGGTAGTCGTCCACATCGTCGAGCGTCAGGCCGCTTTTATCGAGCAGCGCCATGAGTTCCGGCGACGAGGCGATCATCATGCGTGTGCGGCTTTCGGTCGATTCCTGCCGCATGTGGTCACCGTTCAGAAAGTCGACCACGTGGGCGAACGCGGGCGTCGCAATGTCATGCAGTAGTCCCGCGACAGATTGCTTCAAGTCATGCGTGAAGTGCCAGACGATGGCCGCTGTGCCGAGCGAATGCGTATAGCGCGAATACGGCGCAACGGCGTCGCGGTAGATGGGATAGGCCGTGTATTCGCAGCCGCAGTGCATGCCGACGCGCAAAAGCCGCTGCATCACGGGCGTTTCGACCATGGCGAGGAGCTCCGGCGGCAGGGAAGCGGTGTAGATATCGGTATACATAATATCCTTTCCAAAAGAAAAGCGCCTTGCCGCGGCAAGGCGCTTTTTTGATTGAATCAGCCGATCTGGCGGGTCTCAACGGTCTCGTCGCACTCGACGCTGTCGATCTGCGCGCCGAGGTTGCGGAGCTTGCCGATGATATCCTCATAGCCGCGCTCGATATAGTGGACGTTCGAGACCTCGCTCGTGCCCTCAGCGGCCAGCGCGGCGATGACCATGGCGGCGCCCGCGCGGAGATCGTAGGCCTGCACGCTCGCAGCGGTCAGGTGGTCGACGCCTTCGATGACGGCGCTGCGGCCCTCGACGCGGATCTGCGCGCCCATACGCGTCAGTTCGCCGACGTAGCGGTAACGGTTGTCCCACACGCCCTCGGTGACCATGCTCGTCCCCTCGGCAAGGCAGAGGGCAACGGTGATCTGTGGCTGCATATCGGTCGGGAAGCCGGGATAGGGCAGCGTCTTGACGTTGGTGCGGCGAAGCTTGCCCGAGCGGCGCACGAGCAGCGTGTCGTCCTGCTCCTCGACCTGCACGCCCATCTCCTGGAGCTTGGCGGTGATGCAGTCCATGTGCTTGGGGATGATGCCGCGCACGAGGACTTGTCCGCCGCAGGCGGCGACAGCCGCCATGTAGGTGCCCGCCTCGATCTGGTCGGGGATAATGGCATACGTGCCGCCGTGGAGCTTGTCCACGCCGAAAATGCGGATGGTGTCGGTGCCGGCGCCCTTGATGTTCGCGCCCATGGAGTTTAAGAAGTTGGCAAGGTCGACGATATGCGGCTCCTTGGCAGCGTTTTCGATGACGGTGGTGCCGTCGGCGAGCGCCGCGGCCATCATAATGTTCATTGTCGCACCGACGGAGACCACGTCGAGGTAGACGTTCGCGCCCTTCATGCGGTCGCCGCTTGCCTTGGCGCAGATGAAGTCGCCCTCGCGTACCTCGGCGCCCATGGCGGCGAAGCCCTTGACATGCTGGTCGATGGGGCGCACGCCGCCGAAGTTGCAGCCGCCGGGCATCGAGACCTCGGCCTCGCCGAAGCGGCCGAGCAGCGCGCCGATGAGGTAGTAGGAGGCGCGGATCTTGTGCGCGAGCTCCTGCGAGACCTGCGTGGTGGCAATATGGCGGCAGTCGATCTCAACATCGCTGCGATTGAGGAAACGGACATTCGCGCCGAGCTGCTCTAAAATTTTGAGCAGCGCGGTCACGTCGGAGATCTGGGGAATATTTTCGATGCGGCAGACGCCGTCGACCAGAAGGGCGGCGGGAATGATGGCGACCGCGGCGTTCTTCGCGCCGCTGATGCGCACTTCACCAAAGAGCGGATGACCGCCCTGCACGATGTATTTCGTCATAGTAACTCCTTAATAAGAGACGGTGAGACTTCTTTTTGTTATCGTAAAAACAGCAGGGGAAAACCGCCTGCTCATGGTATTCACATAATACATCAACAGTATACCAAAAAAAACAGAAAAAGCAATGCTGCACAGTAAGAAATTAGAAATGCTGCAAGAAAAATTTCATTCTCGTGTGATCTCACCGGTCTTGCAGTTCACATAATAACTACTGACATCCGTGGAGATGCGCCACACGCCTTGCAGCCGAAGCGGCGAGGCAGACGACGTCTGGAGAAGATACCCTTCGTCCAGCGCTCGGACCTCGGTACATACGACGCCCGAAACGCTGCAATAGTCCAGAAAATGCACAAGCGCGTCGACCGCGTCGAGGCCGTCTGTGCGGCGGCCCTCGTCGAGCGCGGGCAGAAAGGTACCGGAAACGCCGGTGAGCGAGCTGTCAGAAAACGTGAGCGTCAGCGAGGCGTTAAAGATGAGCTGACCTTTTTCGCTGCGTATGCCCGTGACGCTGCCGCTGCCATCCGTGAGCTGAGAGGTGAGAAAAGTGTAGCCGAACGTTTTGAAAAGCTGCTTGCAAAAGCCCTCGGGATCGTCGACCGGTCGGGAGAGGAGCGCGTCGACCGTGCCGCCGGAGCGGATGGAACATGAGCCGTATTCGCCGGTGAAGCGGCTCACACCGCCGCCAGAATCGCTGCTCTCGGCAGTGCCGAGCAGGGCGGAGGCGAAAGCCTCTTCGCATGCGGCGTCGCGCTCAAGCGAGAGGGAGAGGTGTGCTTCCTCGTCGGGCAGCAGCGCGCGGTCAAAGGCGACGCCGTTTTTTTCAAAAAGCGTGCAGAGCTGCTCGACGCGGCGCTCGTTCGAGTCGCGCTCCTCGGCGCGGCGGCTGAGCAGCAGGAAGAGCAGAAACGCGTTGACGAGCAGCAAAATGACGATGACGATATTTTTGAGCCGCGAGGTTTTCATGTTCGGGCGTCCTTTCCGGAAAGATCAGTCGGCAAACCAGCCGACGCCGACGGTGTCCGCGCCGTGCTCGTCGTAGCAGACGTGCAGCTCGGCGCTCAAATATTTGCTGTCCGCGATGGCCGCGGCCTGCCGGATGGGCAGCAGCAGTGCGGGCGAATCGCTGAGCGTATAGCTGCGGCAGTGGAGGAAAAATTCCGTGATGGTCTGGTCTTCGATCGTGACCGTAGCGGCGTGGCTGCCGTCGGAAAAGCGCAGCGGCGTACCGCCGACCGCATAGTCAAAGCTCACAGTGAAGCGCTTGTTGCTGCTGTCGATCTCGCTGAGATAGAGCTCGGCGTCGCCGCTTACGTCGCGAAGCAGCGTGAAGGCGAGGCGCTGCGCGCCCGCGACGGCTTCGAGCATCGTGGGCTTGCCGGTCGAGGCGGCGGAGACATAGTAGAGCGAGCCTGCCTCTGCCTCGTCCGCGCCCTGATAAAAGACGCTGCCGTCGGGTTCAAGGCGCAGCGTGCCGTAGACCTCTTTGATGATGGTGTTGCCGGAGGAGTCGGTATAGCCGCTCTCCGTGTGGGGGTTGAACTCCGCAAGGCGCAGAAATGCGGCCTGATCGGTGAGGGCATTGCCCGCCGAGAGCGTGTAGCGCTGCGGCGGTTCACTGAAAATGAGCGTGTAGGGCGAGAGCTGAGAGAACTCGCCGGAGAGCGAGAACGCAAAATCTGTGCCGTTGCCGTCGAGCGAGGCAAGCGCTTCGCGCAGTGTCGCGCTGTTTACCGCCGTCCGGCTGACAAAAAAGCCCTGATTGGCGTCCTGTAAGTAGAGCGTTGCGCCGTTTTCCGCGGGGCAGAGCACAAGCCGCGTGACGCGCAGGAGCGAGGACTCCGGCGCGTCGTTGACGCCGAGAATGCGGCTGAGCACTTCGAGCGGCGTGGGGGCATCCAGATCGAGGTAGATGCTGCTCGCGTGCAGTGCGGTGAGCAGCTTTTCACCGCTGCACGCTTCATAAGTGGTAGCAGAGCCAAGTGCCTCGCCGAAAAACGCGCCGGCGAGCTCAAAATCTGTGTCAAGCGTCGTGATGGCGCTGAGCCCGTAGCGGGCGTATTCGTTCGTGAACACCACGCGCACGGGGAGCGCGAGCTCGGTCAGATCGGTGGTGACGGCGGTATCGGTCGAAGTGTCGCCCGCGAGCCAGTCCTGCGCGAGCTCATAGGGCGTCTTGCCCGCAAGGTCGCCGACAAGCGGCGTCTGGATCAGAAGCAGCACGGCGGTGACGGTCAAAACGGCGATCGCGGCGTTTTGCAGATGGCTCATGAGCGTGGCGTTCTTATTCATGGGAATCCTCCCCGCCGATGGGCTGGGTGATGGGCAGCTCTAAGCGGACGGTCGTGCCGGGGCCGGGGCGGTCAACGAGCGTGAGCGAGCCGTGGTGACGCTGGACGATCTCCGTCGCGATGGAAAGGCCGAGGCCTGTGCCGCCGGATTCGCGCGATCTTGCCTTGTCGACGCGGTAGAAGCGCTCGAAAATGCGGCTGCGGTCGGCCTCGGGAATGCCGATGCCGTCGTCCGCGACCTCCATCCAGACAGTTTCGCCCTCGCTGCCCGCGGTGACACGGATGTGGCCGCCGTCGGGCGTGTACTTGACGGCATTGCTGAGGACGTTGAGCATGACCTGCTCGATGCGGCCGCGATCGCCCATGATGAGCGGGAGATTTTCGGTATAGTCGTGCGTGAGCTCGTGCTTGTGGCGGCGGGCCTCAAGCTCCGTCGAGCGGAGCACGGAGTCGATGGCGGCGGAGAACGGGAAGCGCGCCATATTCATCTCGCTGCGGCCGGAGTCAAGGCGCGAGAGCGTCAGAAGGTCCTGCACGATGTGGGTCATGCGGTCTGTTTCGCTGATGACGACATCGAGGAAGTCGTTTTCCGTCTCGCGGCTCAGATCGTCGCCTGCCTCGCGGATGGTCTCGGCATAGGAGCGGACATTGGTGAGGGGGGTTCGCAGCTCGTGGGAGACATTGGCGACAAATTCCTTGCGGCGCTCCTCGGTCTTGCGTTGCTCGGTCACATCGTGCAGCACGATCAGAACGCCGCCGCTTTCCTCGTCGGAAAATGGCGCAAAGTAAAGCTCCACGCTGCGCTCGCCGACAGTGAGCTCGCCCTCAACATAGTCGCTGCGCTGCATGGTGATGACATGGGAAAACGGGCAGATGGACTCGAAGAGCTCGCTGTAAATGCATTTGTCCGCCGTGCGGTTCAAAAGCTCGCAGGCGGCGGGATTGCAGTGAATGAGGCGGCCGCTGCCGTCATAGGCGACCACGCCATCGCTCATGTGGAGAAACAGCGTGTCGAGCTTGTTGCGCTCGTTCTCCACGGCTTCGAGCGTGGAGTGGAGCACGGACGCCATGTCGTTGAATGTGGTGGTCAGAACGCCGATCTCGTCCGTCGATTCGACAGCAAGCGTTTCGTCAAAGTCGCCGGTCGCGATGCGCTCGGCGCCCTCGGTCAGTTTTTCAATGGGGTCGATCATGGTCTTGGCGAGCAGGAACGACAAAAGCACCGAGACGAGAAGACCGACGAGCAGTGCTTGCAGAATGATGAACAGCAGCTCAGAGTTCAGCGACGAGACCGTGGTGCGACTGTCGCGGATGTAGATGATGAAGCTGTTGTCGCCACCGGAGATGGGGATGGCAACATCCATATAGCTTGCGGCAAGGTCACTGTGGTCGCCGACCTCGCCGTTGCGCGCGGCGAGGATATTTTCCGTCTGCTCAAGCAGCTGGCCGTCCTCGTTGCTCGAAGCAAGCACTTCGCCGCTGCGGCCGTCGAGAACATAGTAGTTGCGGTTGCGCGAGTCAATGCTCAGTGTGCCGGAGTAGGCCTCGAGCATCGTTTGCAGGCGCGTGGCGCCGTCCTCCTGCGCGGCCTCTTCGCGCAGTGAGCTCACGAACGCGGCGTTGGACTCGCCGAACACTTCGCTCATCTGCTCGTAAAAATCGTCAATATAAAAGTTCGTGACGCTGGTCATCAAAAACGCGCCCACCACCGCCATCAGTGAGGTGACGAGCAGCAGCATGATCATCACGAGCTTCATATGCAGGCTGCGGAACATAGCAGGAGACTCCTTTCCCGGAAAAGTGCGCGCAACTTACGCCTGCGCGGAGAAATAATAGCCCACGCCGCGGCGCGTGAGGATGTAGGCCGGCGCGGCGGGGTTGTCCTCAATCTTTTCGCGCAGGCGGCGGACGGTGACGTCCACCGTGCGCGCGTCGTCGCCGACGTAGCCATAGTTCCAGACCTGCTCCATCAGGTCGACGCGGGAGAAGACCTTGCCGGGGTGGCTCGCGAGGAACGTCAAAAGCTCATACTCGCGCTGTGTGAGGTCGATGGGCACGCCGTTTTTGCGCACCTGGAAGCTGTCGGTGTTGATGGTGATGCCGCCGCCGGCGCTCATGGCGTTGTCCTCCGCCGCGGGAGCGGAGAGCATCGTTGTGCGGCGGATGTTCGCCTTGACGCGCGCGAGCAGCTCGCGCATGGAAAAGGGCTTGGTGATGTAGTCGTCCGCGCCGATCTCAAGGCCCAAGATCTTGTCCTCCTCCTCTTCGCGCGCGGTCAGGATGATGACGGGCACGTTGTCGCCCTCGGCGCGCAGCGCGCGGCAGACATCAAAGCCCATCATTTTGGGCATCATCACGTCGAGTAAGATGAGGTCGGGCTTTTTCTCGCGCGCCATGGCAAGGCCCGCCTCACCGTCGTAGGCCTCGAGCGTGTTATAGCCCATACGCTGGAGGTTGAAGCGGATGATATCGACGATGTTTTTCTCGTCCTCGACAATGAGGACGGTCTTCTTCTGTTCCATCAGTTTTCTTTCTCCTGTCTCTCTTTTTGCGCCGTGCGCAGGGCGTGGACCTTGAGGATACCGCAGACGGTCTTCGCATCTTCAATCTCGCCGCGCATGACGCGTGCGAGCATGTCGGAAAACGGCGTGCGGTAAAGCTCTAAAAACTCGTCCTCGTCAGGATTTTGCTCACCGAAGGTCAGACCCTCGGCAAGATAAAGGTGCAGCACCTCGCTGTAGCAGCCGGGGGAGACGAGAAGCTTGCCGAGATTCGTCATGCGCTTCGGCGTTGCGCCCGTTTCCTCCTTCAGCTCACGCAGCGCGGCCTCATCGGGGTCCTCGCCACGCTCCAGTTTCCCTGCGGGAATTTCCTCAAGCACACGGGAGAAGACGTAGCGATACTGCTTCACGGTGAGCACATTGTCATTTTCGTCAAGGGCGACAATGGCGACGCCGCCGGGGTGGTCGGCGACCTCGCGCACGCTCGTTCTGCCGTTGGGCAGGAGCACGTCGTCGCGGTAGATATGCAGAATTTTTCCCTCGTAGATCGTCTCGCGGGAAAGCTGGCGTTCGGTCAGATCCATGATAAAACTGCCTCCTGAGTGCGGCGGATCGCCGCCAAAGCATGGGATAGATACTAAAATTATAGCACGGCGGCGGGCGAAATTCTACTATAAATTAAAGTGGATGGGCAGAATAGAGCGGAATGCGGCGATTTTTCGAATTGTTACGTTTTTGTGACAGCCCTTGTGCTGGGCGAAAAAGTATGCTACACTATCATGGAAGCGCAAAGGAGGCGATGTGCCGTGGCGGAGAAAAAGGGAATCAAGATCGCGGCGCAGAACCGCAAGGCGTTCCACGACTATTTTGTCGAAGACCGCTACGAGGCGGGCATCGAGCTCAAGGGCACGGAGGTCAAGTCCATCCGCGCCGGCACGCTCAACCTGAAAGACAGCTATGTCATCGTCAAAAACGGCGAGGCAAACGTGCTGTCGATGCACATTTCGCCCTACGACAAGGGCAATATCTTCAACCATGACCCCGACCGGCCCAAAAAGCTCCTTCTGCACAAGCGCGAGATAGGCAAGCTCTATTCGCTCGTCAAGCAGGACGGCTACGCGCTGATCCCGCTGAGCGTTTACTTCAAGGACGCGCGCGTGAAGGTCGAAGTCGGCGTGTGCAAGGGTAAGAAAAACTACGACAAGCGTGAGGACGCCGCCAAGCGTGACGCCAAGCGCGAGATCGACCGCGCGATGAAAGCGCGGAGATAAGGAGAGAAATTATGGCAAATCCGATCGTGACCATCGAAATGGAAAGCGGCGCGGTGATGAGCGGCGAACTCTATCCAGAGATCGCGCCCAACACCGTCAACAACTTCATCGCGCTGGCAAACTCCGGCTTTTACGACGGCGTGGTGTTCCACCGCGTCATCCCCGGCTTTATGATCCAGGGCGGCGACCCGGACGGCAACGGCACGGGCGGCCCCGGCTACGAGATCAAGGGTGAATTTTCCGCCAACGGCTTCAAGAACGATCTTAAGCACACGCTGGGCGTTCTCTCGATGGCGCGCACGATGATCCCCGACAGCGCGGGCAGCCAGTTTTTCATCATGGTGGCCGACGCGCCGCACCTTGACGGTCAGTATGCGGCGTTTGGTAAGATCACCGAGAATGCGCAGGCCGCTGTGGATATCTCCCGCGTGAACCGCAACATGTACAACGACATGCCGAAAAAGCCACAGGTCATCAAGACCATCCGCGTGGATACGCAGGGCGTTGACTATCCCGAGCCGGAGAAGATGTAATTTCATTTCCTTTTGCTTTCGCATACCTGACGGGTTTCCCGTATTCGCGGCGCACTTGTCGTGCGCCGCTCACACGGGGGCGTACCGGTTTCGACGGGGGTGTGGAGGCAGGATAAGCGGGCAGAGGCGCCTGGCCTCTATAAAACGGGTAACTTATAAATTAAAGAACAACAACGAAGTTGCTCTCGCTGCCTAAGTAGGCGGCCGTCTGAACCGGAGAGGCCACGGACCGGGGAAGGCGTCGTAAACGTGGCGTCCGTGAGGCGGGAAAGAGTTGACCTGCCCACGCATCATGACTCTACCAAAGCGTAAGGTCCGTCAGGTGTCCTTGCGCGGAGGGAATTCCTAAATCCTGACTGCGCCCGGAGAAAGTCCTGTTAAAGTGCTTTCGGACGCGGGTTCGACTCCCGCCGCCTCCACCATAAGGTGGCAACAATTCGGATATTTTAAGCGAAACGCTTAGAATGCCAAAGGGTTGCCGCCTTTTTTTATTTCAAATTCTGCACTCAGAAAAAAAGATATTTTCGCGTTATTTTGGTAACTGGGGAGATTCGAACTCCCCCTTTCACAGATTCAAAGGTAAAATCCTGAGAAGCGCCCTTTTTGCGGGCGCAGAATAGAGCGATTTTTCCTCAAAATTTCATACGATCTTTCAGGCGTCTGTTTGTTGGTTTCGTCGAAGCCATCAAATAGGCGCCCTTTTTCATTTCACAACTTAATCTATCACCCGGCCGGAGCATTTCAGGATGCTCCGGCTTATTTTTTTGCTTACGAGGAGGACTTCACAATGAACGATCAGAACGAAACCACGCAGCTCCGTTTCCTTGAAGAAACCGCCATTCGGCTGCGGCAGAACGGTTTCACGGTGGAACCGATTGAAGATCACCACCTGCCCGTCCGCTGGGAAAAAGGGCGCCTCTGCCGCGTTTCCGGCAAGGGCAGCGTGCTGTACCGGCAGGAGTGTGTCGACAGCGTCCGGGCGCAGGATGCGCTGCAAACCGTGATCGACACCGCCAAAATGACTACGGAATACATGGCGATTCTGGAAAACGCGCCGCGGCTCAAAGCCAGCGGATTGCACGGTGACTACCGCGTCCTCGCAGACTTCGGCAGTGCGGTGCTGGCGGGCCACCCCACCGAGCGCGGCGTCCAGTTTGTGACCTGGGAGTGGGACTTCGACCGAGAGGGCGTCCATCACGGACATTATTT
>ERZ809296.1218-NODE-1218-length-32141-cov-5.021474_pt1 | contig 32141 bp, 27 predicted proteins | sample MGYA00520511_ERZ809296 | MGnify/ENA primary metagenome ERZ809296 (study PRJEB31576, sample SAMEA3212662) | Homo sapiens | biome: human-gut; feature: human gut; material: fecal | place: Sweden | collected 2012 ...
GTGCCGCGTGCTTTCTTTGGTACTTTCTTTCGCTTCGAAAGAAAGTACTGCCCCCTTCGGGGTGGCAGCCCCAACGTCCGCGCCGTAGTCGGCGCGTCAAGCCCTCATCAGGGAAAGGGAGCTGCGCCTGCGGCGCACTGGGGGCTTTCCGTTCGCTCCCGCGCCGGAGTCGGCGCGTCAATCCCCGCAAAGGAGTTTCCTTACAGCATAGCCATTGTATACAGTAGCTTGCAGTTGACTTCCCTCGGGGCAACTGATCGGCAGATAAGCAAAAGACGTCCCCCAGCTTCTTTCTCCCAAATCTACCGTTTCGCGTTGCTTTTGTTGAATTGGGCGATCATCCGAAATTTCTTTTCCTTGGCGCTCATATGAGCCGCCCTGTCATCCGCATAACGGTTTTCAGCAGAAAGCCGCTGCCACGAACGAAAACGTTCCTCCGATAATTCGCCCGACGCCAGTGCCGCCCGAACAGCACAGCCGGGTTCCTTTTCGTGACGGCAGTCCTGAAAACGGCACTGCCGGGCCAGTGCTTCTATATCGGCGAAGGCCGTTTCCAGCCCAGACTCCGAATCCCATAGGCCCAGTTCCCGCATCCCGGGCGTGTCGATCAGCGCCGCGCCGCCGGGCAAGAAGAACATCTGCCGCCGGGTGGTGGTATGCCGTCCCCGGTCGTCGTTTCTCAAACCGCCGGTAGCCAGAATTTCCTTCCCCAACAGACCGTTCATCAGGGTCGATTTTCCCACGCCGGAGGAGCCCACAAACGCCACCGTCCTGCCAGGGGTCAGGTATGGCAGCAGGGGACGTATACCGTCCTCCTGTGCCGCCGAGGTAAGCAGCACGTCCGTGCCGGGAGCCGCTTCTTCTACGGCGGCCACCTTTTCTGACGGATTGCCGCAAAGATCGGCTTTGGTCAGCACCACCACGGGCGTGGCCCCGCTGTTCCACGCGGCGGCCAGATACCGTTCCAGCCGCCGCAGGTTGAAATCGTTGTTGAGCGCCATACACAGGAACAGAATATCCACATTGGCGGCTACGGGCTGTTCCTCCCGCGCCGTACCAGCGGCTTTGCGCAAAAACAGGCTTTTCCGGGGCAAAACCTTGTGGATCACCGCCTGCCCGCCGCCGTTCAGGTCGGCCAACACCTCGTCGCCCACCGTAGGATAGTCGGACGGCCCCAGCGCCTCGTATTGAAATTTTCCCGATACCTGCGCGGCCTGTTCCACACCGTCGTGGCATAGCCGGTACAGGCCTTTTTCCTGTGCCGTGATTCGGCAGCAAAGCAAAGTTTCCTTCATTCTATTCTGGTCTTCCTTTCATCTTTTCCGTGAAGCGGGCGAGATGCGCGTCCAGCAGCGCCGCCGCGTTTTTCTCTCCCCCGTCGTATACACTGTATAATAGAAACATGGGGCCGTAAAATTCCAGTGCCAGCAGGCGTGCCTCCTCCGGCGAAGCCGCCAGAGGCCGGAAAATATCCGTCAGATACGTGACTGGCCCGTCGGACAGATATTGCCCGTACAGGCGGGCCATTTCCGGGTCGCGGTATTGTTCCAGTGTCAGCAGTTTCCGAAAGTGGGAAGGAAAGCCTTCCTCCGTCCAGTAGTGAAACTGGGCGCGGCTGAATTCAGCCACCCGTTCCAGCGTGGCCGGTTCCCCCGCGGGATTTTCGGCCGTGCCGTTTTCCTCCGGCATCTGGTGGTCGCGGGCCTGTTGAAGGTCTCCTTCCTCCATTCGGCGAAGGATGCTGTCCAATATGGCCCGTTTGCCGGAATAGTGCTTGTAGAGGGACGGAGCCTTGATCCCCACCGCCGCGGCGATCTGCTCCACCGTAACGGCATGATAGCCGTTCTCGGCAAAAAGGCGCAGGGCTTCCGTCTGGATCCGCTGCTTGGTATCAGGTGAATGCATCGTCATCCCCTCCTTTGGCTAATATTTGTTAGCCATTATAAGCTAATATATATTAGCCGTCAAGACTTCTTCGTCAAAAATCGACATATTTCAATCCCCGCAAGACTTTGCGGCGCTAAGAAACCGCAAAGATTGGTTTTGGGAATATGACAGCTAGTGCACATTGGGTTGACACCCGAAAATGAATTTTTTAGAATATTTTTATCAAAAAACAAAATAGGCGGTGAACCAATGCGCGTGACGGATTCGAACCGGATCGTCTGGCGGGAAAGTCTTCCCCGGGCGATTGCCATGCTCAACGGTCAGGGCGGATGCCTCTCCGATTCCGAAGGGGACGGTTATCGCTGGCTGGAATGGCTGTGTCAGCAAATTCTCCCAGAGCCGGTCGGCTTTCTGGAATGGAACGAAAAATCAAGGCGGATGGAAATTCGCCCCGGCAAAGAAAAGCCTTATTTCGATCGCCTGTACGGGCTGAAAAAGGGCTGTTGGGTTCTGGATGGCTTTACGGCCCGTCCTGCCCCGGAGGAATGGATTCTCTCCGCCATCCGGGAAACGGACGGCGAGGACTACGAGCTTCAGCGCTCCGTCCATCAGGGGCTGACGCTGCACGATCTGGCCCATCGCTTTCGGGAGCAGGGCCTTTCTCTTGGCAAGCCGCAGTTGCGCATTTTGGGGCTTCAGCTGGCGGAAGCGCTGGATACCAATCTTTCCTGGATGCTCTGCGACCAGCGGCGCTACCGGGTAGAGCTGCTTTGGCTAGCCAGCCGTCGCCGGGTGGGAAAACTTCTATACCGAGGCTGGTTGGAAAGCAGCCTGCCTGAAATGAGCCATCATCTGTTGGACAAAATCGGCGACGTCTGTCGAATGCGGAGACGGCGCATCATCGGCGAAGAAGGGGAGGAATTTCCCCGTTCCGCCCTGATGGAGCTGTTCCAGCTGTTCATTTCCCTGCTGGACGGTCTCTCCAACGCCCCGTGGCGGCTGGCTTTTCTGGAAGACCGGCTGGAGCTTTCCGTACCGGGTGCGAAGCTGCCCGTCAGCCGTCTGGACGTCAGCAGCGGAACGACCGTATGCCGCAATCTCCACCTGATGGAAATTTTCCAACGGCTGCACCCGGAATTCGGCGCAAGCCGCTGGCTTTACGCCGAGGGCGGATTTTTTGCCAATCGCAGCGGCCTGACCGTCCGGCCCGGCGAAAATCGTTTGACCCTCGTCCTTCCCAGCGCGTGGCGGCCCCGGAAACGAGCCGTTTCCCCCTACGCCGACCGTTCCGAACGGCTGCTGGAGCTATATCTGGAGCGTGGCCAACTGGATCGGGACACGGCGGCCCGCGCGCTGGACTTAAGTCCCCGACAGGCAACGCTTCTGATGCACCGAATGACCCGGGACGGGCTTCTTCGCGAGGACCAGCGGGTTTTCCGGCCCGCGGAATGTATCTGTCTATTGACGGACTAAACCGAAAACTCGTATAATAACAGGGCTGTGTTTCCTGCACACTTTTTGAGGGAGATCCGGCATACCAATAGACAGGAGAACAAAAGATGAAGCGGAAGATGTGGAAAAAGCTGCTTTGCCTGACGCTGGCCGCCGTGCTTCTCGTGCTGGCCTTTCCCGTGCTGGCCGAGGAAACTGCTGAAAACGAGGCCAAATATCAGGCCTATGCCTCTGTGGCGCTGAAGGTGCGCCGGGAACCGCGCAAGGATTCCAGCGGCAAGGGCAGCATTCCCAAGGATTCCCTTGTTTCCATTCTGGAACTGCTGGACAGCGGCTGGGCGCGGATCGTCTTCGGCGAAGGCGAAGGCTATGTGCAGACTCAATATCTGCAGGCCATGACCTCTATGGATGGTTCCCCCGTGGAGCCCGAACCCACGGTGGAGCCTGGCACGCCCGACGAAAGCGGCTTCCGGGAGGCCTATCAGGCCTACGCGCTGAATCAGGCCGCCGTTTATGAGGAAGCCAACACTGACTCGAAGGTGCTGGTCTGGGTGCCTATGTATAAGGAAGTCATCGTCAGCGAGGTGGACGGCGACTGGTGCCGCGCCCGCTACAATGGCAAAACCGGCTATATGCTCTGTGATTCTCTTTTTAAGTGGGACCGGCTGGTCTGGGACGCTGGGGAAATTCCCGGTCTGGACATTATGCCCTTGATGATCTTCACCAACAAGAGCACCGATATCGTTTCCTATGACGACGGCGAGGTCTTCCAGACCGTCAACCCCGGCGCGGCCTTCTGTGCCTACGAAAAGGATGAAATGGGCCGCTACGGCGTTCCCTACCACCGCACCAAGGGTTATGTGAGCGAAGAAGACGTGGCCTACGTCATGCCTGTGGTGGACTGGGAACAGGCGCAGCCCGGCGACCTGATCAGCGTCATGACCACCTTCTACGCGGTGGGCGTGTACAGTCTGCAATATCAGGGGCGCAACTGGAACATCCATCTGGCTTCCGGCCTGATCAGCGGGGTCGTGCTGCAGCCCGGTGAAACCTACGACCAGAATCAGGTCATCGGCCCGTACCGCAAATCCACAGGCTACAAGTCTGCCCCCATCATGAGCAAAAACGCCCTCACCGGCTACGGCGGCGGCACCTGTCAGGTGAATACCACCTTCTACGCCGCCACCATTCAGGTGCCGATCCTCGTGACCCATCGCCGGGTACACGCGGACGTGGGCATTTACTACATCAAGCAGGGCTTTGACGCGGCTGTGGGTGGCGGCAATATCAACCTGACGCTGGAAAATACCCTGCCCTACGCCATCCGCTACCAGTTCTTTGACTGCGACGGCGTGCTGACCTGCTGCATTTTCCGGGCCTGACCCCGGAGTGCGGCAGCTCCATTTCAAAACAGGAATGAGGGATGCACATGCACGGAATCCAGCGGCGCGGCGGCGCGGGGAGACGCATTTTTCAGCCGCTTCTCTGCCTGCTGCTCGCCTGCGCCCTGTTATCCCGCTTTTCTTCCGCCTCGGCTGAGTACGGGGCGGATTTCGACTATCTTCACACCATTAACCCGGATATTGCCGGCTGGCTCTACAGCGAGGATGGGCTGATCGATCAGGCCGTTCTGCAGGCGGCGGACAATCAGACCTACCGCAAGCTGCGTTACGACCGCTCCACCTACTATTACGGCTCCGTTTTTATGGACTGCGAGGCCAGCGCGGATTTTTCCGACCCGGTAACGATCCTGTACGGCAGCCCCGGTATTGACGAAGGGCCTTTTTCCTTTCTGCGGGATTACATGGAAAAAGATTATGCGCTGACCCATAGCCGTCTGCTGCTGCTGACGCCAAACGGGAATCAGGACATTCAGCTGTTTGCCTCCTTCACCGTGCCCTATGACGATGAGGAAAGCTGGCGGTTGGATCAGGCCGACACGGAAGCTGCCTTTCAGCAGGCGTTGAAAACCCAAACCGAGCGTTCCGTCTTTTCTCTGCCCGAAAACCTGCCGGAGTACGGCGATCGTGTGCTGGTCATGGCCACCACCGGCGACAGCCGTCAGCGCATGGTGGTCATGGGCAAGTTGACCGCCCGGGAACCTTCGGCAGACGTAACCGATATTTTCAAAAAGGAACTGGACGACCGGGAAACCGGCAACGGCAGGGTCACGATCGACGGGGTGGGCTCCTTCATGGTCTACGCCCAGAACGACCCCGTCTATGCCCGGCTGACCTTTGAAGTGGCCAGTTCCAAGAAATACCGCATTTTCGGCCACGGCGGATGCGGCCCCACTGCCGCCGCCATGATTTTGGCCAATCTACTGACCTCGGAAGAACTGACCCGGCTGGATCAGTTCACCGAAAATGGCGAGGGCTTCTATTTCTGCCCCTGCTCGGTGAACCAGTTTCACTGCCAGAGCTATCACGTGAAATATCACCCGACCAAGCCGGAGGAATTTCAGCGCTATCTGCCCATTCTCATCGGCAATATGGCCACCGGCAACAACTGCTGGGGACTCAAGGCCCGGAGCACCAACTGGGGCAGCAGCCTGAATTATCTGGAAAAGCTGGCGGACGGCTTCAGCCTTCAGATCGAGAAAAATACCGATCTTCACGAGACTGTCGCTGCCCTGCAGGATCACAGCAAACAGCGGCTGGCGCTGACCTGCGCCACGTGGGGCAGCCCCTTCACCCTGTCCAGCCATTTCGAGGTCATGTGCTACGCCGACGACGAATGGGTCTACTTTCTCGATCCTCTGCGGGACAACAACTATGCCAAGAACCGCACAGGCTCGCTGATCGACGTTGTAGCTCCCGGTGTGGTGCGGATCCCGCTTGACAAAGTGTACGACTGCAATATTTCTTCCTATTATATCGTCGAACGGCCCTGAGGCGTTCTCGCCGGGGCAGGAGGAAAAAATGAAAGAAAACTCCATCCACGGGCTGACCACGGAGGAAGCCGCCAAGCTCCGGGAAGCCGGGCGCGGCAATCAGCAGCCCAAAAGCAAAGACGGCGGCGTAGGCGAGATCCTGCGCCGCAATGTGTTGACCCTGTTTAATCTGCTCAACGTCATTTTGGCCCTGCTGCTGCTTGGTACCGGCAGCTACCGCAACATGCTCTTCATGGGCGTGGTCGTCTCCAACGCTCTTATCGGCACCATTCAGGAGCTTCGGGCCAAGCGCACCCATGACCGGCTGCAGCTTTTGAGCCGCAGTCAGGTCTCCGTCCTCCGAGACGGCCGGGAAGTCCCTCTTTCCCCGGACGATCTGGTAGAGGGCGACGTGGTGCTGCTGCGCCGGGGCGATCAGATTCCCGCAGACGGGCAGGTCCTGGAGGGCGAAGCGCTGGCGGATGAATCCATCCTGACCGGCGAAAGCGAAAAGATTCCCAAAAAGCCGGGCGATACCGTCTATTCCGGCAGTTATCTGGTGGAAGGACGGCTGACCCTGCGGCTGACCGCCGTGGGAGCCCAGAGTTATATGGGGCGTCTGCAGGTTGCGGCCCGGCAGGTGAAGCGGCCTAAAAGCGAGTTAATGGCGGACATGAACCGCATCATCCGCTGGGTGTCCGCCCTGATCGTCCCGGTGGGTTTGCTGCTGTACTGGAAGCAAACCGCCGTATTGGGACTGGCTCACTCGGAGGCGGTGGTCAAGACCGTCGCGTCCATTATCGGCATGATCCCCGAAGGGTTGATGCTGCTGACCTCCGTGTCGCTGGCGGCAGGTGTGGTAACGCTGGGCCAGAAAAAAACGCTGGTCAACGAGCTATACGGCATCGAATCACTGGCCCGGGTAGACGTGATCTGTGTGGACAAAACCGGCACCCTGACCAGCGGCAAAATGACGTTGGAACAGACGATCCCCGCGCCGGCTGTATCCGAGAAACGGCTGCAGGATATACTGGCGTCCTTCCTGTGCGGCATGGGCGCGGACGGTTCTACCGCCGCGGCGCTGACGGAGGCCTGTCCGCCCCGGCCTGTTTTCCCCTGCCTTGAGACCGTGCCTTTTTCCAGCCAGCGGAAATGGTCGCTGGCGGTATTGGAAGGCGTGGGAAGCGTGATCCTCGGTGCGCCGGAACGGCTGCTTTCCGGCGCGGAGCTGAAAAAGGCGCAGGAGCTGGCAGCGCAAGGGCTTCGGGTGCTGGCCCTGATGGAGAGCCCCGAACCGCCGTCCGTTCAGGCCGATGACGTTCAACTGCCCGCCCAGCGAAAGCTGTTGGCGTTGCTCTGCCTGTGCGACGGGCTGCGGCCGCAGGTTCGCCAGACCGTCGAGTATTTCGGCCGGGAGGGCGTGCAGATCAAGGTGATCTCCGGCGACAGCCCGCTGACCGTTTCCAGTGTGGCCCAGCGGGCGGGCATTCCCGGCGCGGAAAAGCAGATCGACCTTTCCCAGCTGGAGGGAGAGAAGGACTACACGGCCCTGAGCCGGGAATATACCGTCTTCGGCCGTGTCTCCCCCAACGACAAGCGGGAGCTGATCCGCGCCCTGCAGCGGGACGGCCACGGCGTGGCCATGGTGGGCGACGGTGTGAACGACATTCCCGCCCTGAAAACAGCGGACTGCTCGCTGGCCATGGCCGGGGGCAGCGACGCGGCCTGCCGGGTGGCCCAGATGACCCTGCTCAGCGGTGGTTTTGACGCAATGCCCCAGATTCTTCTGGAAGGGCGGCGGGTCATCAACAACATCACCCGGGCCGCGTCCCTGTTTCTGGTGAAGAACCTGTACAGTATGCTGCTTTCACTGGCGCTGCTGTTTCTGCCCTTTCCCTATCCCTTTGCGCCTATCCAGCTGACCCTTATCAGCACTCTGACCATCGGCGCGCCGTCCTTCATTCTGGCCCTGCAGCCCAGCAGGGAAAAGACGCAGGGACGTTTTCTGGAAAATATCCTGCTGCGTGCTCTGCCGGGCGGCATCTGCACGGCGGTGCTGCTGCTGGCCGCCCTGTGTCTGCGGCAGCCGCTGGGGCTTGCCGCCGCGCAGGAAAGCACTCTCTGCACCGTGGTGGCCGCTGCCTCCGGGCTGGTGACGCTGGCGCTGACCTGTCTGCCATTCCACTGGCTGCGGGCCTGTGTGGTGGCGCTGATGACCATCGGAATGGCTGTCGGAATGCTGTGCTTCCCCAAGCTCTTCTACCTGATGCCGCTGGACCGGGACGTATGGCTGATCGTCGCCGGGCTCTGCGCGTCCGCCCTGCCCCTGCAGCTTCTGCTATCCGCGCTGATTCGGCGGCAGGAGCGTGCTCTCCGCCGAAAGAAAAAGGCCCCCGGGAAAGATTCCTTCCCGGAGACCCCCATGGTTTCCTAACCATTTAGCCCTGCGACATTTGCGGCGCTTCTCTGGTGAAGCCGCTCTCCCCCGTCCACGGATTCCAGACGTGATACCACCCGTCTTCCAAAATGCCCATTCCATAGGTTTCATACCAACTGGGCCATTCCATCACCCCGGCGATTTCATCAGGCTCCTGATAAACGCTGGGGTGTTTTTGTTGGGAATCATCGTATGCGGGCAGGATAGACAGGTCGATGGTGTAGGGCTCGGTGAAATCCAGATACTTTTTCATCATCCAGCCCTGACGGCCCAAGACCTCTACCTGCACCCAATCGTCCTGCACCCGAATCACCTTGACCGGCGTGCCGGTATAATATTTGCCCAGAGAAGGCGCGTTTTTATCCGGCTCGGTTCGCAGGTGAAGGCGGTCGGCGGGATCGGGATTTTTCACCATGGCATAGCCGCTGCCGTTCATGCAGTCCGCCGCTTCCTCCAAGGTTTTTGGCAGTGTCGTCCAGTCGATCTTCGTCATATCATTCCACGGATGGGAACCGAAATAGAGCAGCATGTAGTTTTCATCGCTTCTCATACACTGCGGGCCAAAGGAAAGCGCGCCGCCTTCCACGCTGATAACGCCCCAACGGCTGTCCTCCGCACGGTATTTATCCAGCGTCACGCACGCATCCTCAAACCAGCCCAGCGAATTAGTGAAGTTTTCCACCCCGTAGTACGCGTCCTGCGGCAGGGGCGTGCTTTCGGCCAGCCGAAGGTGGCCTTCGTCGTCATCCACGCCCACGAAAACCTTGGTTCCGTCCGATTTCCGCATCAAAAAACGAAGATATCCATAGGCAAAAGAGCCGCTGAGGAAGGTATCATTCGGCATCAGCGCTGCGGCGGCCTGCGCGAGAAAGGTTCGGTCGGGCCATTCCCCCTCGTATTCGGTATATCCCAGCACCGGGAAGCGGGACAGGTCGAAGGCCTGCAGGGTGGTCATATCCGCCAGCCACGGGGCCGGGAAAGAAGGATCCACCGTCTGCTCGATCAAATTGCCTTCTTCGTCCTCCAGTCTCCACAGATGCTTGATCCGGCCATCCTGATAAAAAACATCTTCCACGATATATTCTTTCCCGGCCCAGGAAACGACCTGCTCCGTCGGGGCAGCCCAAACGCCGCCCGTCTCCCGGTAGCTGGAATAGGTGGTCTCGGGGTACTCCGCATAGCTCCAATAAAGGGACTGATCGCTGTCCAGCAGGAGCGAAGGCAGTTCTTTGGTCTGGTCAAGGGCGTTGGGGTTATCCACGGTGATCTGCCACTGGCCGTTGGTATTCTCCAACAGGCACAGGATCTTTTGGCCGTTATGGACAAATACCGCCGCCGCAGCGGTGTTGCCCCATTCCGCGTAGGCGGCTTCCGTGAAGCCCGGGTAGCGTTGTTCCAGACAGGCGGCAAGCAGTTCGGATTCTCCCTGTGCGGCGCAGGCGCTTGGCAAAGCGAGGACGCACAGCAGAAGGGAAAGCAGCAGGGCAAAGCGTTTCATGGGGGATTCCTCCCTTTCCGAAATTTGGGAATTTATCCATAGGACGATAGGAAAAGTGAAAATCTTGCAGCGCGAGGCGGGGAAATTTGGCATTATTGCCAGAAAAAATTTCTGCGGAAGTGTCCCTGAAGGGGGCGGCGTCGAGCAAAACTCCGCTTGCGTTGGCACACGGCAGCTATGCAGGGGAGATCGACGCGCCGACTACGGCGTGAATTGGGGTTTACCGTCCTAGGGATTTCTCGCCACCTTCGGTGCCCGAAGGTTTCCAAAGGGCGAGCGGAAAGCTCTTTTGTGCGCCCGCAGGCGCAGCCCATTTTTCTGCCGGGGGCTTGACGCGCCGACTACGGCGCGGACGGTGGGGCTGCCGCCCCGATGGGGGCAGTACTTTCTTTCGAAGCGAAAGAAAGTACCAAAGAAAGCACGCGGCACGGCACTACGGGAAAAAGGCTTTTATTGCCCATTTTGCCGGCGGGGCTCGCAATGTCGCGCGCAATTTAGTTGGATAGCTAACACCAACGTTCGTGCGCGCTCCTGTGCTCACCTTTTTCCGCCGTCAAAATGGGCGGGCCTTTTTCCCTTCGCTGCCTATCGCCGCTCTGCTCCCCCGCAGTTGGCGCTGGGCAGACTCAAATGGCGGTGCTTGGGATGCTTCGATGTAGCTTGGATATTTTTGAAACGCAAAAGACCAGCGTGGGTTCAAATCCACGCTGGCTTTTTTATGCGAGCCGGAGGGCCTGTCGCCCGACGGCGGCCTTTTCTATTCAACTGGCAGGTAACCACACCGAACCGGCGAGCCGCAAGGCCTGTTGCCGAGCGGCGGTAACTCCGCAGCCAAGCCGCATGTCGCCCTATGCCCCTGCGCGCCTATGGCGCGCAGTTTGGGGTCAAGGGGTACTACCCCTTGTGTGAGCCGGAGGGCCTGTCGCCCGACGGCGGTCTTTCCTATTCAACGAACAGGGAAACCACACCAGACCGGCGAGCCGTGGCACCTGTTGTGCCACGGCGGTAAAACCCGGCCAGGCACATGTCGCCCTATGCCCATGCGCGCCAGCGCAGAGAAGGGTGCAGGGCTTTAGCCCTGCCAGACCGGCGAGCCGCGAGGCCCGTTGCCGAGCGGCGGTAAAACCCCGGCCAAGCCGCATGTCCCCCCTACGCCCCTGCGCGCCCATGGCGCGCAGTGACGGGTGCAGGGCTTTAGCCCTGCCCTTAGAAGGTGCGGACGCGGATGACGTTAGGAAGGGCCATGAGCTCGGTCAAAAGACGGGCGTCGGGGGCCTTTTCGACCTCGAGCACGGTGACGGCCACGTCCTTGCGGCTCTTGTTGACCATGTTGTTGATGTTGATCTTCCGAGCGCCGATGGCGGCGGAAATGGCGCTGACCATACCGGGCTCGTTGCCGTGAATGATCTGAATGCGAATGCCTTCGCTGCGGCCCAGAAGAATCTCAGGTAGATTGACGCTGTTGCGAATCTGGCCGTTTTCCAGATATTCCCGCAGCTCCTGCGCGGCCATGCGTGCGCAGTTTTCCTCGCTTTCGGGCGTGGACGCGCCCAAATGGGGAATGACCACCGCATTTTTCATGGCGAGCACCGCTTCCGTGGGGAAGTCCGTCACGTAGGAAGCAACCTTGCCGCTTTCCAAGGCGGCGGCCAAAGCGTCCGCATCCGCCAGCTCGGCGCGGCTGAAATTCAGCAGGTGAACGCCGTCCTTCATCTTGGCCAGATTGGCGGAGCCGATCGACCCGCGGGTGCCCTCGTTCAAAGGAACGTGAACCGTGATGTAGTCCGCGTTGGCAAAAATTTCATCCATGCTGGCGCAGTGACGTACAGCGCGGCTCAGGCTCCAAGCGCTTTCTACGCTGATGAAGGGGTCATAGCCCAACACTTTCATCTGCAAGCCTTCCGCCGCCGCGTTGGCCACGATCGCGCCGATCGCGCCCAGACCGATCACGCCCAGCGTTTTGCCCCGAACCTCCGGGCCGGCGAACTGCCCCTTGCCTTTCTCCACCAGCTTGGGGATCGCATCCCCCTGCCCTTTCAAAGTTTGCGCCCACTGAATGCCGCCGGATACGTTCCGTCCGCCCAGCATCAAGCCGCAGACGACCAGCTCCGCCACGGCGTTGGCGTTAGCGCCGGGGGTATTGAAAACCGCAATCCCCCGCCGGGTGCATTCGTCGATGGGGATATTGTTGGTGCCCGCGCCTGCTCGGGCAATGGCCAGCAGGCTCTCCGGCAGCTCCCGTTCGTGCATATCGGCGGAACGAACCAGAATGCCTTCCGGCACAGGTTCTTCCTTGCCGATAAGATAATTTTCCGCGCTCAATTCTTCGTGGATCACATCGGAGATGGCGTTCAGCGTTTGAATTTTGTACATCAGGCATTCTCCTTTTCGAAGGCTTTCATCACATCCACCAGTGCTTTCACGCCCTCGACGGGCATGGCGTTGTAGATGCTGGCCCGCATCCCGCCTACGCTGCGGTGGCCCTTCAGGTTGACCAACCCGCGGGTAGCAGCATACTTGACAAACGCGGCGTCCCGGTCGGCGTCGCCGGTCACGAAGGGCACGTTCATCAGGGAACGATCCTCCCGGCGAACGGGAGAACGGAACAGTCGGTTCTCGTCCAGATAGTCATAGAGGATCGCGGCCTTGGCTATGTTGCGCTCATAGATCGCAGGTACGCCGCCCAGATCCCGCAGCCACTCAAACACCAGCTTCGCCATGTAAATGCCATAGGTGTTGGGCGTGTTGAGCATACTGCCGTTCTTGGCTTCCAGCGCCCAGCTCAGCAATTTGGGCGTAAAGGGCTTTTCCTGCCCCAGCAGGTCTTCCCGGATGATGACCACGCACAGCCCGGCCGGGCCGATGTTCTTCTGCGCCCCGGCGAAAATCACGCCGAACTTGCTTACGTCGGTCGGCTCGGAAAGAATATTGCTGCTCATGTCCGCCACCAGCGGAACCGCCCCCGTATCGGGCACAAAGGTGTAGCGGGTGCCGTAAATGGTGTTGTTGGTGGTGATGTAGGCATAGGCTGCGTCCGGGTTCCAGTCAAACTGACGGGGAATGAAGGTATAGCCGTCCTCCCGGGAAGAAGCCGCAATGCGTACCTCACCGTATTTTTTGGCCTCTTCCGCCGCCAGATGGGCGAAATTGCCGGTGTCGGCATAGTCGGCGGTGTTTTTCTCCCCCATTAAGTTCAACGGAACCGCGCTGAACTGCAGCGTCGCCCCGCCCTGCAGGAAAAGCACCTTGTAATTTTCCGGGATCCCCATCAGCTGACGGAGCAGCGCTTCCATTTCGTTGTAGATATCCAGATACATGGCGCTGCGGTGGCTCATTTCCATGACGCTCATGCCTTTGTCCTGATAGCAGACCAGTTCCTTCTGGGCTTTTTCCAGCACGCTTGGGTCGATCGTAGCGGGGCCTGCGGCAAAATTGTATACGCGTTCCATCTTCATTTCCTCCCAACACCCTTGCGGGGCAATGCTTTCTTTCTGCGTGGGACGTTTTTTGCCCTATCGGCGTTTTTTCGCCCTTGCGGATATATTACGCAGGAGAGCCGTAAATAGCAAGTTTTTTCTTTGTATTTTTTATGCGGAAATGAGTATGAAAAAAGGGACGGTTTTCCGTCCCTTTTCTAGCAAAGCTTCCTTTATTCAATTTCTTCCCCGCGCTCCACCCGGGCGATCATTTCCACCCGGTCACGGTGGCGCTGTTCATCGGAGAAATCCGTGGTCAGCCAGATGCGGAGGATATCCTTCGCCAGCTCGGTGCCCAGCACCCGGGAACCCAGGGCGATCATATTGGCGTTATTATGCAGGCGGCTCATCCGAGCGCTGTAGGTGTCCGAGCAGGTAACGCAGCGGATGCCGGGCACTTTATTGGCCGTGATGCCGATGCCCACGCCCGTGCCGCAAAGGATAATGCCGCGGTCGCACTCTCCACTTGCCACCGCACGGGCAGCCCGCGCGCCGTAAACCGGGTAATCCACGCTTTTGCGGTCATTGGTGCCGAAATCCTTATATTCCAACCCCAGTTCCTTCAAAACCTCGATTGCCGATTCCTTGAGATCGAATCCACCATGGTCGCACGCCAGCGCTATCATTCGACTTTCTCCTCCTGTGCTCCGGGGCTGCTTCCCCGTCTTTTCGAAAAAACCGACTTTTATCATACCACTCAGTGGGTGAATTGTACAGAGAAAGCCGTGCAAACTATCGACGAGGTGAACCTCATGATCGTCATGGAGAATGTTTGCAAATCCTATCCGAAAAGCGGCGGGCGGGGCGCGATCCGCGTACTGGACGGTGTTTCCTTCCACATTCATCCCCGGGAATACGCGGCCTTTATCGGCCCCAGCGGCAGCGGCAAAAGCACGCTGCTGAACCTGATAGGCTGTCTGGACCTTCCCACCTCCGGCCGTTACGCGCTGGACGGCGTAGAGGTTCCCTCCCTCGGCGTCCGGGCGCTTTCCGCCCTGCGCCGGGACAAAATCGGCTTTGTTTTTCAGGGCTTTCAGCTTCTGCAAAAGCTGACGGCCTGGGAGAACGTGGCCTTTCCCCTGCTTCTGAAAGGGGTCGGAGAGCTGCAGCGCCGGGAGGCCGCCATGGAGACCCTGCGGAGGGTGGGCATGGCGGACCGGGCGGAGCATCGTCCCTGCCAGCTCAGCGGCGGACAGCAGCAGCGGGTCGCCATCGCCCGGGCGCTTTGCGGCTCACCCCGGCTGCTTTTATGCGACGAACCCACTGCCGCGCTGGACCCTTCCACCCGGGACGAGCTGCTTTCGCTCTTTGCCCGTCTGCATCAGGAGGGGCACACCATCGTCCTCATTACCCACGATCTATCCGTGGCCCGGCGGGCCGAGCGGCGTTTTCGGGTAGACGGCGGGCGGGTAATAGAAGAAGATTGATCGGCTTCCTTTGCCCCTTTAGACTGGAAAAAAACAGGATTTATAAAAAACAGAAACCCCGCAAGCCTTTTCTGGCTGCGGGGTTTTTCATGGTACGCCCGGTGCGATTCGAACGCATGACCTTCAGAGTCGGAGTCTGACACTCTATCCAGCTGAGCTACGGGCGCATATGGGCTCTTGCGAGCAAAAGGTATGATACCACGAACTGAAGGCGTTGTCAACCTTTTCGGGATTTTGGGGCGGGGAGATTGTGCGCGGAAAGAGAACTGTTTTGAGCGTGGGAAATCGAGCAGCGTTCATGCCCACGCACTTTACCCTCCCCGCCGGCAGTCCCGGGGAGATACGCCCGCGATGCGGCGAAAATGCCGGTTAAAGGAAGAAAGCGTCTGATATCCCACCCGGGAGGCCACCTCCGTAATAGGCAGTTCGGTGGTTTTCAGCAAGTTGATGGCGGCCTTGACCCGCACATGGTACAGGTATTCCAAAGGGCTGGTGTGCATGGTGCGCTCAAATTTTCGTCGGAAGGACGTGCAGCTGATGGCGCACATGTCGGCCAGCTGCTGCAGGGTGATCGGCTCCTGATAATGGTTGGCAATATACAGCACCGCTGTGGAGATCTCATTCATTAAGGAAGGAAGCACCGTCAGCGGCGCCCTGTTTTGCAGCATCCGCCGGAGCATCACGCATAATTCTCCCACCTTGAGCCGCACCAGCTGCTGGCCCCAGTCGGATTTTTCCTTTAATTCCTCCAGAATGCTCTGCACCAGAGGGGCCATGCCGGGCAGCTGTTCCGGGTGGATAATGCCGCTGAAGGCGGATTGACCCAGCGAATGATAGTCCGGCGACAGCCCAAGCAGCATTTTTTCCAAATCGACGTCCAAAAATTTCCAGCCGCTGATGCTCTCCGGGTCGCTTTGGGCGATATGCACCACATTGGGCGCTATGACGGATACGTCTCCCCGCTGGTAGCGGTATACACGGGTGCCGATGTAAAAAATGCCGCTGCCCTGCAGGCATACCCCAATTTCGGTGGTCAGGTGGTAATGCATATGATCCGCCGGGTGGGGCCGGGAATAATGCAGCCGATCCAGATAAGGGGCATGAATAGGGAAATGCTCGTCCAACTGGATCGGCATGGCACGGATAGAGTCCTGTAACTTTGGACAAATCTGCAAAGTTTCATCCCCTTTTTGCATTGAAAATTCATTTTCTGCCACTTATAATAGCAGACAAACGGACTCTTGGCAAGAACGTGAAGGGGGCCTGCTTGTGAAGTATCGTTACCAGCTAGGGAAAAAACACTATGAGACAGCCCAGACGAAGACGGCTGCCATCTTGCTGCTGCCCACCCTGATCGCGCTGACGTTTCTTTTTTTGATCCCGGTGGTGCGGCTGTTTTCTTTGAGCCTGACCTCCACCAACACCATCACCAACCAGTCCACCTATATCGGGCTGAAAAATTACGCCTATCTGCTGAAAAACGCCATGTTCCAAAAGGCGTTTGGCAATACGCTGTTTTTCACCGTTACCAAGCTGGCGCTGGAGATCGTCATCTCTCTGGTGCTGGCGGTCATGCTGGATATGTATATTCCCTGGCGCAAGTTTCTGCGCATCAGCTACTTTCTGCCGGTGATCGTGCCGGTGGTAGCGTCCAGCATTATCTGGATGTGGCTGTACGACCCGGCCATTGGCCCGCTGAATCAGCTGCTGCGCTTTCTGGGGCTGCCCACCAGTAATTATATCTACGCCGAAAGCTCCGCGCTGATGAGTATTGTGGCCTTTGCCGTATGGCGCGGCATCGGTTATGACATTATCATTTTCATCTCCGGCCTGCAGGGCATATCCGACTCCGTAGTCGAGGCCGCCCGTATCGACGGTGCCAACGAAAGGCAGATTTTCCGCCATGTCAAGCTGCCGCTGCTTTCCCCCATTGTGATGTTCGTCGTCATGATGGGCATGATTGGCTGCTTCCAGGCCTTTACCGAGGTGGATATCATGACCGGCGGCGGCCCCAACAACAGTACCATGCTGATGGCCAACTACATTTATACCCAGGCCTTTGGCAACGCCAAAATGGGCCGCGGCGCAGCGGCGTCCGTGCTGCTGTTTGCGGTGATCTTCCTGCTGACGATGGTGCAGAAGGTCATGAGCGACAGAAAGGAGCGTAGCGATGCGTAAGCGTGGTTTGCGGCATTACAACATGCCGGTGTTCCTGATTCTGCTGCTGGTATCCGTGGTGATGATCTTCCCCTTCATTTGGATGGTTCTGTCGGCCTTCAAAACCAACGCGGATGTGTATGCCTATCCCATCCGCTGGCTGCCGTCCTCCTTTGAATGGAGCAACTTCCAGAAGGTCTTCCAGATGGTGCCCTTCCTGCGGTACTACTGGAACACCATTTTGACCTCCGTTTTGCAGACGGCGATTCAGATTGCCATGTCCATCGGCGCGGCCTATGCCTTCGCCAAGCTGCGTTTTCCCTTCAAGCGTACCCTGTACATGCTGATCCAGAGCGCCATGTTCGTGCCCATGTCCGTGCTGGTGATCCCGCTGTACCAGATGGTCAGCGGCACGGGGCTGGTGGACACCTACGCGGGCATCGTACTGCCGCAGGTGCTGGGCGTGTTTACCACCATGATGCTGATTTCCTTCTTCACGACCATCCCGGACGACCTGATCGACGCCGCCAAGATCGACGGCTGCGGATATTTTTCCATCCTGTGGCACGTCATCATCGTCAATTCGGTCACAGCCATCAGCGCGGCGGTGCTGTACGCCTTCCTGTCCCACTGGCGCAGCTACCTGTGGCCGCTGCTGGTGACCAACAAGACGGAGATGCGCACGTTGGCGGTAGGCCTGAAATACCTGATCTCCGAGGCCAGCTCCGCCTACCAGCTGATGATGGCGGCGGCCCTGATGAGCATCGCGCCCCTGATCATCGTCTACATTCTGTGCGAAAAGAACTTTGTCCGCTCCATGACCATGACGGGTCTGAAGGGCTAACGGCGATTACAGCAGCATCTTGCTGTAAAATATAACCAACTCACGGAGGAAACAGACATGAAGAAACTGGCTAAGCTCCTCTCCTTGGTACTGGCTTTGGGAATGCTTGGGTCCCTGTGCGCTCCCGCTCTGGCGGAAGAAACCACACTGGAAGTATGGTACGCGCTGAGCGGCACCAGCGGCGAAGCGTTCCTGTCCATTGTAGACGACTTTAACGCCCAGAACCCCGATGTGAAGGTCGTCACCTCTTATTCCGGCGGCTACACCGATACCGCCACCAAGATCACCAGCGCGCTGGCCAGCAACACCACCCCGGACGTGCTGATCGGTGGTCAGGTCACCTACACCGGCGCTTACGGCAACTTCTTCGCCGGTGAGCAGGCCACCTCTGACGCGGAGTTCAACTTCGACGATGTGTTCGAAGGTCTGTGGGAGTACGGCCGCTACAATGGCCAGATCTGCCAGATCCCCTATGGCATCTCCACCAACACCATGTTCTACAACAAGGAACTGGCGGAAGCTGCCGGCCTGAATCTGGAAGAAAACGCCCCCAAGACCTGGGCGGACTTCCTGGAGGTCTGCAAGACTCTGAAGGCCTACTACAGCGACAAGACCGACTTTATCCCCTTCGTGGTGTCCGACGAGGACTGGCTGACCAAGACTCAGCTGCTGTCCTGCGGCAACAGCGTGATCGCTCATAACGACGACTACTCCGAAAAGACCGCCGCTTTCGGCAGCGAGGAATGCGCCAAGGTCGCCCAGTGGTGGCAGGACATGGTGCGCGAGGGCGTTATGGACATGACCATGAACCAGAACGGCGTGAACGTGTTTGCCTCCGGCAACGCAGTGTTCTTCGCCGGCTCCTCCACCAAGATCATCGAGTGGAACGAGACCATGGGCGCGAACCTGTGCGCGATCGAAATGCCCATGTTCGACGTGCAGGCGGTCGCCATGGGCGGCAACACCATCTCCATCTTCCCCGCCGAGGATGAAGCCCGCCGCGCCGCTGCCTGGAACTTCGTGAAGTTCGTCACCAGCTCCGAAGAAAACGCCAAGTTCGCCGTGAACAGCGGCTATATGCCCATCCGCAAGTCCGCTGCCGACACCGAAGAAGTGAAGCAGGCCGTGGCCTCCATGCCCTCCTACGCTACCGCCTTCAAGCAGCTGAGCTACGCTTACGCTTATGTGAACATCGACGACTACGCCGCTCTGGGCACTGCTCTGGCGACCGCTCGTCAGAAGGTGACCTCCGACCTGAACTACGACGCGCTGACCGCCATGCAGGAAGCCGCCGAGCTGTACAACGAGGAAGCCGGTCTCTGATTCGACCCCTGAACTGGCGGCGGGTCTCCCCTGTGGGAGACCCGCCGTATTGCAAGGATGGCATATGAAGAAAGAACTGATTCAATCCTTCTTAGAGGCCTTTGCCGTGGGCGACGCTTACGGCAAGGCGACCGAATACTGTTCCCTGGAGCAGGTGCAGGCCCATTACAGTCGTATTGACGAGCTGCTGCCGCCGGAAAAGGCGATTGCCCATCAGGATCTGTTTTACGGTCAGGTGACCGATGATACGGAACAAAACGTTTATTTGCTTCGAGAATATGCGCGGCAGGGCCGGGTTACCCCCTACGACACGGCCATGTGCCTGCTTCGCTGGGTACAGGAAACGGACGCCGCGACCAAATATATTGGTCCCAACAGTCTGAAAGCTCTGCGCGCCATTGAACAGGGCGCAGACGTAACCACTGCCGGTACCGGCGGCACCACCTGCGGCGGCATGATGCGCGCGCCTGTAGCCTTTCTGTTCAGCACGCCGGATACGCTGACCCAGAATGTGGTTACCTGCCTGATGCCCACCCACAACACCAGCGTGGCCATCGAGGCGGCCATGTGCTACGCCTACGCCCTTCAGGCGGCGGAAGCCGGCAAGCCCATGGAGCAGATTCTGGACAGTGCCTGCGAAGGTGCCCAGATCGGCAAGGGCTTCGGCTCCACCCACCGGGTGGCGGGGGTGGCCCCCTCCTGCGCGGCCCGGCTGCGTTTTCTGCAAAAGGTGATCCCCACGCTGCAAAGTGAGCAGCAGGTGAAAGAATTTCTCTATGGGGTCATCGGCGCGACGCTGGCCTCGGCGGATGTTTGCGCCTGCAGCTTCGGTCTGTTTTTGTACGCCCAAAAAGACACGGCGCTGGCCATTCGGCTGGCAACGGAAATGGGCGGGGATTCTGACACTATCGCTTGTTTGGCGGCGGGTCTGTGCACCCTGTATGCAGGCGGGCACAATCTGCCCCATTCCATGATCGAGCTGGTGGAAAAAGCCAATCATCTGGATTTTGCCGTGCTGGCGGATACTGTTGTGACCGCCCGCAAATCAATGAAAGGAGCCGATGAAGCATGAAACTTTCCACTTCAACCAATCTGATCGCCTTTCGTCCCGATTATGTGTCCTATTTTCCCATTCTGGATTCCATGAAACGCCTGAAGGCCGTAGGCTTTGACGCGGTGGACCTGAACGTGTCCGACGCGGGGCAGCCGTTTTTCCGTCTGGGGGACGACGACTGGAAGGAATGGATGCAGGAGGTAGCAGACCTGTCTCAGGAGCTGAACCTGCCCATCACCCAGTCCCACGCGCCCTTCTACAACGCGTTGGAGCCGGAAAGCAAAAAAGCGCCCCTGTGGGAGCAGATGATTCCCCGGGCCATCGAGGCCAGCGGCATGGCGAAGGTACCGTGGATCGTGATGCATCCCGGCACCTATCCGGACGACGCGCCGGACTTCCGGGAATCCAAGCGCCGCAATTACGAATATTTTATGCCCTATCTGGAGTTGGCGGATCGTTTCGGCTGCGGCATTGCCATTGAAAACATGGCCGACGGCTTCTCTACCCATCGCCGTCCGGGCGGCGTGTACTGCTCCACTCATGTAGAGCTGTGCGATCTGGTGGATTCCTTCCATGTCAGCAATGTGGGCATCTGCTGGGATTTCGGCCACGCCAACCTGATGGGCATCGACCAGCGGGAAGCGCTGCGGGTGATGGGCAAGCGTCTGAAGGCCACCCACGTAGCGGACAACTCCGGCAAGCTGGACGACCACATCCTGCCCTTCCAGGGGAACGTGAACTGGCGCTCCATTCTGCCGGTGCTCAGCGAAATCGGCTACGAGGGCGACCTGACCTTCGAAATTCACAATTCCACCTCCCGCCTGCCGGATCATCTGGTGGACGCCACCGCCGCTCTGTGCGAACAGGTAGGCCGCTATCTGCTGGATCTGGCGAACGACAAAATTCACAATGAGACCTACGGTCATACCTGCTGAATTGCGGGATCGATTGCCCCCACCGGGTAAGCCGGTGGGGTTTCTGTATCTATAAAATGCTATGACTGAAGGGGCGGAAAGTGCCGGAGGAAGTCCCGACGCTTGGGGCGGCAGTCCCCAAAAGCCTTCCTTTACCCCCAAAAGCAAGAAGCTCCGTTTCCTACTTTTTTCTGCGAAACGAAGCTTCTTTCCGTATTCTGTTTTACAACCGCCGCTTGGGGTCATTATCGTACCGTCTGCTTGCGCCGCAGCAGGATCAGTGCCGCTCCGCAGAGCACCAGCAGCAGGGCATAAACGCCCGGATGAGCCGAATCACCCGTGTTCGGTAGGAAGGGGATCGCTTCCTGCACCACTTTGCCGCAAATGTCGCACTTATGCTCCCGCACGCCCTCTTTTGTCTGGGTAGCGGCTTCCACCGTCACCCATTCACCGAACTGATGAGCGGCGGTCTCCGCTTTTTCCGTGCATTTACAGAGTTTCCAGTGTTCTTCATCGTCCGAAAGCCAGTTGCCCTCGCCCACGTGCTCATGAGGGAGATCGATTCGTTTATAGGTTTTATACTGACTTACATCGTAACGCCTTGGAGCCAGCCCTTTTTCATCGACCGAGCCTACCAGAAACCCCGGGCCCTGATAGCCGGACGCATCCGCCGCCACATTCGTGGCGCGGGTTCCACCGATAACGACCGCTTTTCCGCTCTGAAACAGGATCGCCTTACCGCTGAGGCCGACCACTGTCGCTTGGATGTCCAACTCCGCGCCGTCTACCGTAATGGTATAGGCTTCCTGACTTTTTGCGGCAACGCCGCAGACGGCATTGCGAACCGTCAGCTTGCCGCCGTTCAGATTTACGTCTCCCAATAGGGTCTGGATAGCGGCATAGATGCCGGTATTCTTGTCGATGGTGACGTTTCCGCCCTTCATTTCAAAGGTGTTGGCAAAGCACAGAACCATTTCGGAATGGATTGTGCCAGATTCAACGACAAAATGATCCGCAAAAAAACCGTAAGGATAGTATTTCTGCGTCCCGACTCCCTCCGGCATTTTCAGCGTCAGGCTTCCGCCAGCCTCACTCTCGCGAATTGTCCAGTCCGCATTTTCACCATTTGGGGAAGTGACCAGCGGCTGATACAAATTCGACGTGGTTTCCAGCACGTTTTCTCCCTCAAGCACCAGCGTGATCTTTCCCTTCACAGAGATCATTCCACTATTGTTATGCTGACATTTCTGATAGAAATTCCGCAGCGTCAGTATGCCGCCCTCCTGCGTCGGCTCCCATTTCCAGCCCTCGTCGGCCAGATGATCCTCCGTGGCAGTCAATGCCGTCAGATCCAGGTTTTCCGTGCGGGTCGGTGTTCCAGCCGCCAGCGCGGAAGGAATTCCGAACAGCACCAAAAGCAATGCTGTCAGCATTGCATACACCCAAAGCGTGTTCTTCTTCATGTCCCCCTTGCTCCTCTCTTCCACGTTTCTTTGGTTTTTGACAGACAGTCTGATATTCCTGTTTCATTTTGGAAACTTCTTTTCCATTATAGCATGGCTTTAGGGGCTGTCAATCTGTTTTTTTGTCGGTAGACAAAGCTTGCTTTTTCGGCTGTCAGCCCTCCACCAGGCCCACCGTCACATCATTCACATTGGTGCCGGTGGGGCCGGTGAAGATCAGACCGTCAGTGCGTTGAAGGGCATGATAGGCGTCGTTATTCAGAAGCACTTGGTCAATATGGATTCCTTCTTCCAACAGGCGCTGCCGGGTCGCGCCATCCACGAAGCCGCCCGCCGCGTCCGTAGGGCCGTCAGTTCCGTCGCTTCCGACACTGAACAGCGCTGCATTGGAAAGGCCGCTGATGCCCTCGGCGGCCGCCAGCGCCAATTCCTGATTGCGCCCGCCCTTGCCGCTCCCTGTCAGACGAACCACTGTTTCTCCTCCTGCCAGAAAGGCCAGCTTTTTCCCATCTCCCGCGTGGGTGCGCAAAATGGAAGCCATCACGCTGCCTGCTTCCCGGGCCTGACAGCACAGCCGATCGGTCAAAAAAAACGGTTCATAGCCAAGCTTCCGGCAACTTCGGGCAGCGGCGGCGCAAAGCTCCCGAACACTGCCGGTAATCATCCACTGGGCATTGGCAAGCGTCTTCGGCGTCTCCACCATCAGCAGCTGCTTTGTCTCTTCCCTCAGGGAAAGATCATAGCGGCGAACGATCTCCATCGCATCCGCGCAGGTGGAAGAATCAGGGCAGGTCGGCCCCGAGGCGATCATATCCGGCGGGTCTCCCAGAATATCGGAAAGGATAATGGAGAAAACCTTTGCCGGGGCGCAATGCTGCGCAAAGCGTCCCCCCTTCACGGCGGACAGACGCTTGCGCAGCGTATTGATCTCCACAATGTCTGCGCCGCAGGCTAATAGCTGCCGGGTCACATCCTGCAATGCTTCCGCCGGAATCAGCGGCAGTTCAAACAAAGCGCTTCCTCCGCCGGACAGGAGAAACAACACCGTATCGTCTTTCGTCAGATTTTCCGTGAGCGCCAGCGCTTTTCGGGCCGCATCAAAAGAACCTTCATCCGGCACCGGGTGCCCGGCTTCGCAGCATCGGATGCGGGGAAGCTCTCCCCGTACGTGTCCGTATTTCGTAATAACGATCCCCTGCTCCAGCCGTTCTCCCAGATAATTAGAAGCCGCCTTCGCCATTTGCCATGCTGCTTTGCCTGCGGCCACCAACTTGATCTTTCCATTTAGTATCGTTTCTTTCAGCGCCCGAATGACCGCGCTGTCCGGCTGCACCTCCCGAATGGAATCGGCAATGATCGTTTCCGCATCCTTCCGCAACGAGGCTCCCATCGTCCGTCCTCCTGTTGGTTGATAAGACAGTCTTCGCGGACAAATAAAACTTTCCCTTCTCTAAATCACAGGATAAAAAGGAATTTTCATCCAACTGACGAAATTTTTAACGCCGGAAGTGTTCTCCCCCCCCCCCGCATATTTTTGACATAACTTCTCTGGTTTGTTTCTTTCTCCGCTCTTTGGGAGTGAGTATCTTTTGCCATAAGGAGGAAATTTTTGAATGAAAATCGTCGTTCTGGACGGCCATACTGAAAATCCCGGCGACCTGAGCTGGGCAGAACTGGAAAAATTGGGCAATGTAACGGTCTATGACTTCAGCGAGCCTGCCGAAGCCTATGCCCGGATGATAAATGCTGAAATCGTGCTGACCAACAAAACCGTCATCAGCCGGGAAATGATCGAACAAAGCACCAGACTGCGCATGATCGGCGTGCTGGCCACCGGCTTCAACGTGGTGGACATTGACGCGGCGGCGGAACGGTGCATTCCCGTTTGCAACGTTCCGTCCTATGCCACGGAGGCCGTTGCACAGTATACCTTCGCCCTGCTACTGGAACTCTGTCACCGTGTCGGGGCCCACGATCGAGCGGTGCAGGAGGGCCGATGGACACAGGGCAAAGAATTCTGCTTCTGGGATTATCCCCAAATCGAGCTCAATGGCAAAACAATGGGGCTGATCGGTTACGGACGCATCGGGCAGGCAGTCGGACGGATTGCCGCCGCTTTCGGCATGAAGGTTCTGCACTTTTCGCCCTCCGGTCGGGAAGGCGGTGATTCTCTGGAAGAAGTGCTGCGCCAAAGCGACGTTCTTTCCCTGCACTGCCCGTTGACAGCAGAAAACCATCATCTCATCAATGCTGAAACCCTTTCCATGGTGAAACCGGGCGTTCTTCTGCTTAACACCGCACGCGGTTCCCTGATCGACGAAGCCGCTCTGCGAAAGGCGCTGCTGAATGGGCAGGTAGCCGGGGCCGCCGTAGACGTAGCCGAGCGGGAGCCGATCCCGGCGGACAGTCCCCTGCTGGGGCTGAACAACTGTCTCATCACGCCCCATATTGCCTGGGCGGCCAGAGAGGCACGCCAACGGCTGATGGATACTGTGGTGGAGAACGTCCGCGCCTTCCAGCAGGGAAACCCTGTCAATGTAGTCAATGGAGTGAGTCTTTCCCGTTAACGCCCGTTTCATCTTCCATCTATCCGATTTTTCTCTGTTTTCCCTTCCGTCTCCCGCAAGGCACTGTTCCTGCCCCGTTTTCCCCTCATTTTCCCTTTTCCATTCGTCCACGCGCCTGATATTCCTTGGGCGTACAGCCGATATATTTCCGAAACACCTTGGAAAAATAATAGGCGTTTTCGTAGCCCAGCCGGTTGGCCACCTCATAGATCAGATGGTTTCCCGTTTCCAGCAGCTCGCAGGCCCGTTTCATTTTCATCTGATTCACGTAATCCACAAAGTCCACCGAAAGCTGGCGCATAAACAGGGAAGACAGATAATTGGGGGAAATGTGCACCGCTGCGCTGACGTCGTTCAGGGTCAGGCGCTCCTCCACGTGCTCCTGAATGTAGCTTTTCGCCATAGACCAGCTTGATGCGGTTGCGGACATTAGCCGCGCCGATGCCGCTTTTGTCCGCAGATTCCACCTGTCCGTTCAGCACGGCCAGCCGCTGTTCGTCCATGCCCACGCCGTTGTCCTCTACCACCAGATGCAGCACACCGTTCTCTGCGGCGGCCGAGATCACGATCTTGCAGAAATGATCTGCCGGTTCCACCCCATGAAAGATCGCGTTCTCCACCAACGGCTGCAGCACGAATTTAATGATCCGATAGTCCTGTAATTCCTCGGGAACAAGAATATCGCAGTCGAAGGAGTCCATATAGCGTACGGACTGGATGGTGATATAGTGCCGGAGCAGGTCCAGCTCCTCTCGAAGGGGGATCCGTTCGCCGGGCGAACGCACCAGATTGCGCAGGAGCGCTGTCAGGGATTCGGTCAGGGTACAGATGCCGATATTCTTTTGCAATTTCGCCATCCAGTGGATGGAATCCAGCGTGTTATAAATGAAGTGGGGATAAATCTGGCTTTGCAGGGCGGCGATCTCGCTGTCCTTTTTGGCGTTGGCTTCGGCCACCGCCTGTTCCATCAGCCCATGAATGCTGACCGTCATCTGATTGACGGTAGCGCCCATCTGGGCAAAGCCGACGAGCAGCTGTTCCAGCTCCGGGTCGGGAGACAAGTCGTTTTCCGCTATGCGGGCCAGCCGGTTCCGCAGTCGGTCGGCGGGGATGGAGATATTCCGGGTGCAGATTCCGATGCAGATCAGGGCCAGCAACAGCGTTCCCAGCAGGATCAGACACAGCATGGCCGCAACCTGCATCCTCTCCTGCCGGGGAGACGTGACCTTCATGATGCAGGATACGGTGAAGTCGCTGTCCGGGATGCGGGCACGATCCACCGAATACAGCCAGCTGCCGCTGCGGGCAAACTCGGACCTCCCTAAAAACAGGAAGGAACTCAGCTCATTTTCCTCCCCCAGTAAATGTTCCGGCAGGGTCAGCAGATTGCCCTTGTCGTCGCTCAAGGCGTAGGACTCGCTGTCGGTGGAGGGCATCTGGGCGGCGAACAGCTCCAGTCGAAATTCTCCCAGCAGATACCCGGCCAGCCGCCGTTGGTCATGAAGGGGGCACCGTTTTGCCGCTGAAATGCTGCTGGTGCAGGAAGGTTTTGACGGCGGGTGCCATCGTATACCACCACGTGGGCGTTCCCACAGCGATACAGTCATACTCTGCCGGGTCCACGCCCAGCGGCTTCAGCTCCGGCTCAAAGCCCCGCTCCACTTCCCGCTGGCCCTGATCGACCACTTCGCTGTAGCTGCCGCGATAGGGCTCGGCGGTGTCCAACTTCCAAAGGTCGCCGCCCGCGGTGCATTGCAGTATTTTGGCGATCCGCTCCGTATTGCCGCAGGACCAGGAATAATAAACGATCAGCAGTTTTTTCATCGTTGAACCTCCACCACCCATTTTTCCAGCGCCGGTCTGGCGCTGTCCACCTCGCTGCGCATCCGTTCATAATCCGCCGTCAGCAGCAGGCTTTTCTGATACACATATTCCCCCGCCGGCGTCAACGCAAAGGTGCGGTTCTTCCTTTCCAGCAGTGGAAAGCCCAATTCCCGTTCCAGTGCCTGAATCTGCTGGGAAATGGCGGACTGAGAAATGAAATTTTTCTCCGCCGCCTCCGAAAAGCTGTTCAGCCGAACCACCGATTGAAAATACCTGAGCTGTTTCAGCATTTGATCTCCCCTGACAGTATGATGGTTTCTTTTGCTATTGTAGCAGAAAAAGGGGCGATGGCAAAGAATGGTTCTATAGCAAAACACCCCGGATGTCAGCCGCACATACCACGCTGACATCCGGGGTGCCGTTCTTCTTTTGTCCCACACGGGGGATTCGTCACTGCTTCCGCTCTACAAACTGATCGTCCTGCAGAACGACTGGGATTTTGCTTCGATTGACTCCCAGCTCCGTGTACATTTTTTCCCGCTGGTCGCTCTTCTTTTTTTCTTCCCGGACGAGCCCGATGGCGTTTTTCCGGCCGAGCGCCAGATGCAGATAGCGGCCTATACCATAGATCCAGGCGAAGGGCTTGAGAATGGGATGTCGCTGAACCGCACCCCAGTGATTCATGCCGGAAAGCTGCAAAAGACGGCACCACTCGACGAGCCCGTTATGCCTGCCGAACAGACGGATCACTTTGCCTTCCACATCCATTTGCTTAAAGCCAAAGTTGCCCTGTTCCAGCACATAGTCCATGATCTGGCGGCAGCTTTCGTCGTCGGCATCCCGGCACCATTGCAGGTCGCCCGCCAGGCCGAGGTAGGTCTGACACATTTTGGTCAGCACCTTGGCGAAGTTATCCAGCCCTATGGCCTGCGCCGCCGACTGAAACGCTTCGTTCCAGAACGCATCCGTCAGGCAGGAATGGACGTACATCATCCAGTCGAGAATGTGGCGTAGCCCCAATCCATCCCGGAAATGACCGGCGGCGTGTTCCAGCAGCACAAGACCATTCGCCAGCGGCGACAGCATCGGAAAGCTGCTTCCCGAGCAGGCGCGCCATTCAATGCTCTGCATTTCTTTTTGCAGAAGGTCGTCCATGTACTTCATCGCGTCGACCCGGTCAAATCGGCCGAAGTAGCGGTGCATTTCAAAGCGCGCCTCGCCCTTTTGGAAGGAAATATGCTTGTCGACCGCGTCCTTTTCCTCAAACAGCTCGTAGCCGTTGGCCAGCAGCAGTTCGTAAGTCTGCTCGTCCTTTCCTCTGGGCACCAGAAAATCCACGTCGCCCATAGAGCGCATTTCAGGGGACGGATAGTACACCGCCGCGGCCATGCCCTTGAGGATAACGGTGGGGATCCCGTTTTCCTTCAGCAGGGTCAGAAGCTCGTCCTGATCGTGCAGAAGATGATAAAAATGCAGACCCTGATGCATTGCCAGGCCTTCCCATCGGGTACGCACCTCCGCCGGGATGCTTTCCGGCAGGTCGGTCCCGGCGACAACGCCCAAAACGGCCTGCATCCGCAACTCCTTCGTTACCGCTTCCCAGTCCGTATCGGCAGGGCAACTAATTTTCTCTCCCCACAGCGCCGAACGCAGCAGAGACAGTACGACCTGACTTATCTGATCCATGCTTTTTCCTCTTTTCGTAATGTCTGAACCGTGATCTTTCCGTCTGCGATCACCATTTGGCGATCTGACAGCGCCAGCGCGGCCGGGCGGTGAGTGATCGCGATGCAGACGCGGCCCGGCAGCGCGTTCAGCCGTTCCAGCACGCGCTGTTCCGTCACCGCGTCCAGCGCGGAGGTCGCTTCATCCAGCAATAATACCGGCGCGCCGCTGAGCACGGCCCGGGCGATGCTGACCCGCTGCGCCTGACCCTCGGACAGGCCCGCGCCGCTTTCCCCCAGCACCGTATCGAAGCCATGCTCCAGCTGAGGCAGATATTCGTCCATGCAGCTGACGAACGCCGCCGTCTCCATGTCCTGCTCCGTCGCGTCGGGCGCGGTCAGCAGCAGGTTTTCCCGCAGTGTGCCGCTGAAAAGCAGATTTCCCTGCGGCACATAGGCGAACAGACCGCGGGTCTCCGCGTTCAGCGGGATTTCTTCCGACCCTGTTCTGAGCAGCAGCCGTCCTGAGGTTGGTTTGTAAATCCCCAGCAGCAGCTTGAGCAGCGTACTTTTGCCGATGCCGGAATTTCCCGTAATGGCGGCAGAACCCTGCAAGGGCAGCCGGAAACACGCGCTGTCAAAAACGACCGTGTCGTCATAGGCGAAGCACAGCCCCTCCGCCTCAATGCAGGTATCGGCCCCAAAGAGCGTCTGCACGTCTCGTTTTTGAACGGGAACGCCCGAAATTTCTTCCAGCTCCATCAGCCGCTCCGCGCTGGCCAGCATGGCCACATATTGAGGAATATAGCCGGAGAAGTTCAGAATCGGCCCTTCCAACTGGCCGGTCAGCTGCACCACGGCGGTCAGCGTACCGAAGGAAATTTCGCCCTGCATCAGCCGCAGCGCACACCAGACCAGCGCCGCGCCTTCCAGCAGGTAACAGGCCAGATACATGCCCGTGGTGCCCATGATCGAAAACCGCTGCTGCCGCATTTGCAGCTTCCAGCGGCTGTCCAGAATTTTCTTCTCACGGGCTTCCGTTTCCGCTTCCACGCTCATGGCCTGCACCGCCAGCAGCTTTTCCATAATCTCCTGCACGAAGCCGTTGGCCTTTCCGTTGGCTTCCTGCATCTGCTTGTGCAATGTCTTAAGCCGCTGGCGGAAAAAGCCGGTCGCGCCGATGACGACAAGCCCGCAGGCGACTGCCAGCAGGGTAAAGGTCGGCTCCATGGTGGCCATCATCCACACGGCGGAGACCAGCCGGGTCAACAGGGCGGCCACATTGGGGATCAGGGCGATCACGCCGCCGTTGACGGCCTCCACGTCGCTGGTGAGACGGTTGACCAGTTCCCCGCTGTGATAGGCCGATACCGTGGCATAGTCGCCGTGCAGCAGCGTGTGCGACAGGCGCGTTTTCCACTCGCGATCCAGCGTGGCCCGCAGCCACCCGCGCAGGTATTGCGCCGAGGCGTACAGCACCATGATCCCCGCGACCACCGCCGCCAGCAGCAGCGCGGCCCGTGTCAGCTTTTCCGCCGACCCGCCCTGGGCGCAGTCGATCACCTGCCTGGTGACCATGGCGAACTCCACGCCCAGATAGGCGCGGGCCACTTCCAGCAACGTCAGCAAGATCAGGCCGGGAATATATCTTCGGTTGCGCTCCGCCAGAAAATGAAGCGTCGTTTTATGCTTCACTTTCTTCCATCCCTCCATAACATTTTTTCTTTCAAAGCCTGATATCGCATATAGGGCTTCCCAAGCACGAAAAAAACGAAATAGACCCACTCCGCCTTTTGCGTTTGCAGGGCGCGCCAGAGCAGGCGGAAGATTCCACGCCCCTGCGCCCCATATGGAGCGACCGGGCGAAAGAGTACTTCATTGATTTGCAGCTGCATGACCAGCAATTTATCCTGCCGGCTTTTTCCTTTGATGGAGATCAGTTTCAAAAAATAGCTGCAAACTTCCATACAGTAATTTTGAGCCGCCACCTGTAAAGCCTGTGGCTCTGATGCCAGCAATTTTTCCATCAGCTCGAATTTTTTCCGCCGGAACTCGTTTGCATTCAGATGCAGCTTTTTACTGAGCGATATTTGAGATAAATAGGTGTAATGGTACAGACAATCGGGGACCACGCGAACGCGTCGGATGGACGGCAGGTTTTCCAGTACAAACAGCGTGTCTTCTCCATAGGAAAACTTGGACTGAAAATCATATTGAATCACAGTCCTCCGGATCAGCTTATTCCAAACATAAAATGTCAGAAACTCTGCTTTATTCTGGAGAAAAACAGCCAATGCCTGTTTGGATTCAAATTCGGCTTTTTGAATAATGCAAGCATCTGCTGCGACTTTTTCCCCTTTGGGAAGAATTTGATACATACAGATCACCATATCCACATCGGCGGCATTAGCCAGCATCGTCTGCAAAAAGGCCGGGTCATAGCTGTCGTCGCTGTCCAGAAAAGCGATCCATTCTCCCCGGGCCGCCTGCAGCGCCGTATTCCGCGCATGGGAAACGCCAGCGTTTGGCGTATGGAACACGCGAATGCGCACATCCTCCCGCGCGCAGCGGTCGCAGACGGCCCCGCTCCCGTCTGCGGAGCCGTCGTCCACCGCCAGCAGTTCCCAATCGGGGCAGGTTTGGCTTTGCACGCTTCGAATGGCGCGCTCTACCGTCTCCTCCGCGTTATAAACCGGCATAATCACGCTAACGAGCGGGTGTTTTTCTTCCATGACAAACGCCCTTATTCCGCCACGCAGCCGATGTCCGTCAGCGGCTTCAGGAAAGCGTCCACGTCCTTTTCGGCCTGTTCGCGGGAGATGCCGTACTTTTTCGCCAGAGAATCCGCCAGCTGGTCCCGTCCGGCTCCCTGCTCCAGCTGCTTCCACAGCTCCACGCCGGTGCCGTTCAGTTTGATCAACCCGTTCAGCCGCGCCGACGCTTCCCCGATGGCCACGACCACCTGATCCTTGCCGACCTTCCGCAGAACAAATCCCTCATTGATTTTCATAACCGTTCCTCCTTCAGTGCTTTGAAGCATTTTCTTTGGTCTTTCCATTCAGAAAAAACAGCTTTCCCGACACGGGCTTCCATGCCTGAAAGCTGCTGTTCTGTCAAGGGTAACTGGAATATCGTTTTCCCCATGGCGCGCGCCATGCGCTCCGCTTCCTCGTCGCCCGCTTCGGCAATGGACAGGTAGGCGTTCGCCTGTGCCATCAACGGCGCGAGATTCTCCGGCGGGTCTAACAGCTCCACTTCGTCGCAGACGTCGGCCAGCACGAT
>ERZ809296.1221-NODE-1221-length-32102-cov-6.263301_pt1 | contig 32102 bp, 29 predicted proteins | sample MGYA00520511_ERZ809296 | MGnify/ENA primary metagenome ERZ809296 (study PRJEB31576, sample SAMEA3212662) | Homo sapiens | biome: human-gut; feature: human gut; material: fecal | place: Sweden | collected 2012 ...
GTCTGAATATGGCTCCAACTCCCATCCTTTCCACAAATCCGAAACACCTCGATTCCTCTGGAATTGGTCACAAACCGGTCCCGGACCTTATTTTCTACGGTGTAGCTCCCTACATACGCAAAGACGTCCTGCCCTTCTTTCGCTCCGGATCCTACCATAAAAGTGTCCTCCTCTTATTGCTTTCCCCGCTTGGCTGCGAAAAACAACTTCATGACCACCAGATCCACCACGACCAATCCGACACCGATCAGCACCATGGTCCACATGCTACCTGTCACCATCATAGGGAACAGCCCGGGCGCCACTTGGATCCAGAGGGAGACTGTCATAAACACGCCCAGCGCTTCCGCTACGTTGCTCTGGGAGTTGGGATCCACCGCCCGCAACAGGGCCAGCCCCGTGGCATTGTTTCCGTTGGACATGCCAAACAGACAGCACGCCTTTTCAAACCAGTTCTCCTTGCCGCAGAAGCCTCTGCACAGAGCCACGCAGATAATCAGCATGGGCAGGACGATAGCCGCCGAGTAAATCATAATGGGCCAGAAATAGGATGTGATGATGTCGATCCGCAGCGTGGCCACCGCCGTCAGCACCACTAGCTCCAGCGCCAGCCCGGAAATCGTGGAGATGGAGCGTCTGTCTACATAGCCGTCCAGCTTCAGCTTTTTCAGAAGCGGCCACAAAATGATGGCACCGACGATTCCCTTGATGGTCCCCGGGAACTGGGAGACGATGGCGATGTAATCATCCAACAATCCGAATATAACCGTTCCGATGAAAATCGAAATCATGATAAAACACAGCTGGAGGGCCAGAGAGTTGATTCCTATGGAGTTGACCTTCTCCATTCCGATGGGCACCTGCTTCTCTTTGGGGAGCACACCGGCCTTTGTGGCTTCATCGGATTTGTCAGGGGACTGCACATAGCTCCCCCAGCCTTTTCGGATGCCGAAATTGACCACTACCATTCCCAGCACCATGGCGGTGATGAGCCCGATGGTAGCCAGGATCACCGCAATCTCACGGGTCCCCTCGATCCCCAACTGCTCGAAGGCATCCGCCGCCACAAGGGCGGTGCCATGGCCGCCGAAATAGGCGAACACGCCCATGATCCCCCAGCCCTCCGGTAGTGCGGGCCAAATCAGGCACAGTGCGGCGCCCACCAGCGTCCCCACCAGTAGCTGATACCCGTACATCACATTACAGGCCAGCGTATAGTCGATGTCAGACTTCAACCGCTCCAGATTGATGTCGATCCCAAACACCACAGAGGTGGTCACCACTGTAATCAGCACCCCTGACACCCCCTCAAAAGAGTCCGGAATCTGGACCAATCCGATACACTGGTTTCCCAGGATCAGCGCCACCGCTCCCCCGATAATGGATGCAGGCAGAAACAGTTTTCTCAGCGGCTTGATAAATTCTCTGAGCAGGAAGCCTATCATCAAGAAAATACAGAAGACCGCCAAATCATCCAACAAGCTCTGCAATGTCATATTCCTCTCTCCCTTTCACTTGTTGATAAATACAATTTCTTGCTATTTTTTCTTTGTACTATAGTAATATTATATAAAATCAATTTTTAAAATGATATATTTTAGAAGCCATAAATTTCGCTTCTTTTTCTATTCTCCAGACCAATTCCCCGCTGTTTCTCTTCTTTTCATCCCGACCCCCGCCAGCAGCAGGCGCATCAGCCGTTCTCCCGCCTCCTCCAGAAAATGTGTGCCCCTTTCCACAGATTTTTCCACGGACACGGGGCCTGGAACGATGGGAAGTATGGCGTCAATCCCGTTCCGGTATGCCAACTCAGCACCCTCCCCAATGCCGCCAACTACCGCCACCACTGGAATGTCACCCAGACCCTTGGTGCGCACGGCTACGCCCACCGGCACCTTTCCCTTACTGGTCTGAGCATCAATCTTTCCTTCCCCAGTAATCACCAAGTCGGCGTCCCGAGTGATGCGGTCAAACCCCACAACATCCAGCACGACCTCTATTCCCCGACAGATTTGAGCGCCGCAAAAGGCGATCAGCCCCGCCCCCAACCCACCAGCGGCGCCGCTACCCGGCAGGTCCGCCACATTTTTCCCCATCTCCCATGCTATGACCTCCGCATACCGCCGCATCGCCCGGTCCAGCAGAGAGACCTCCTCCGGCGACGCCCCCTTCTGCGGGCCGTAGACCGCTGCCGCTCCCTCTGGACCATACAGAGGATTCGTTACATCACAGGCAACCTCGATGCGGCAGTCACGCAGTCTGGAATCCATCCGGCCAGCATCAATCTTCGTCAGCCCTAAAAGTGCCTCTCCCCCAAAGTTTAACTCCCGCCCCCCTCCGTCCGAGAACGAGGCCCCCAATGCCTGCGCCATGCCCGCGCCTCCGTCGTTGGTGGCGCTCCCGCCCACACCAATCACCAGTCGGCGGCACCCGTCATCCAGTGCACCAAGAATCATCTCTCCTACACCGTATGTAGTGGTCCGCCGCAGGTCCCGCTCCTCTCTCTTTAACAGCGGAAGCCCGCAGGCCTGCGCCGCTTCAATCACCGCCGTTCCGTCCGGCAGCTTCAGATACTCCGCCCCAACTGTCCGCCCCAGGGGATCCTTCACCTCCAGCTTCCGCATCGTCCCGCCTACGGCGTGAAAAAAGGGAATCAACAGCCCTTCCCCCCCGTCAGAAATGGGGATCTTCACTACCTCCGCCTGGGGGACCACCTTTCGAATCCCTCTCTCCAGCCGCTCCCCTGCCTCCACTGCGCTGACACTTCCTTTGAACGAATCGATTGCAATTACGATCTTCATGTCCTTCTTCATTCCTCATCTGTTTAAAATTTCAGGTCCAGCAGTCTTCTGCCAGTACTACGGCCATATAAAGCAGTGCGGCATCCTCCATCTTTCTTGGGTCCAGTCCAGTCCTCTCCTTCAGCTTATTCAGCTGGTACTGAATTGTATTTTTATGGAGAAACAGCCGCTCTCCCGTCTGCTTCAGGGACCCGTTGCAGGAGAAATAAATCTTCAGGAGTTGGATGTACTTCTCCTGCTCCGGACAGTTCTTGAATATTTTTTCGATATACTCCCGCTTCACCCCTATGGATAGCTCAGGCAACAGAATCTCCAGCGTCAACTCCTGATATGCAATCGGTACGCAGTTTGCCTTCAGGCTGGCCCATAACGCTTTTTCCGCCCGTTTGTACGCCTGGAATATCTGTTCGCTGTCAGAACTGATGTTGTCTATCCCCACGCCCATCCGAATGTGGCAACGCTTTTCAATCTCTCTTCTGCCCTCCTCCACAAAGCGCTGCGTTTGGCCTCTGGACCAGTTAGGCAACAGACAGATACATTTGGTCGCAGTACTGAATATCAACAGGTCTGTACTGCGCTCCCCTTCCTCCGCTAGGCACCGCTCAATCTGCTCTGTTCGATTTTGCTGCGCCGCATTGTCCGGTCGCTCCTCTTCCTCCGGGGAAAAAATCACTACTTTCCTGGAAATCTCCGTCCGGATTCCCAACAGCCGCGCCTGTTGGCAGAAGACCGGGTCAGTGCAGTAGTTTTCATTGAACACCCATTCATTCAAAAATCTCACCCGAGCGCTGACTGATAGGCGCTTTTGTTCCTTCCGCCAATCCTCCAGAACCAGAATCTCCGTCATCCGTTTAATGATTTTTCCGTATTTCTCGATTTCCTGATACTGTCCTGTGATCCCAATGACTCCGATAATCGTTCCGTCTACTTCAATGGGGATGTTCAATCCGGGCAGGCTACCGGAATACTCCCCCTCATTCGTAATGATAAGCTCCTTCAGATGCTTTGAGATAACCTCCCTGCTCCCCGCATGGAAGGTCCCAATCCGCTTCTGGTCTGTGCTGGCGATGATGACACTGTTTTCATCCATCAAGTTTATATTTTCCTGAATGATCTCGCTCAGGTCCGTCACAATCCTCTGGGCGGTCGTTCTGCCGATCCGCAGTTCCTCTGTCCGGTGGTCTCCGTTCATACTTGTTTCCCTCACTCTAATCCCATCGTTTCACTCACAGTCTAGCACATCGGCTCTCTCATTCCTATATTCCCAATAACAGATTTGATTCTCCATCTCTGTTTCGCAGGACACAGTTTTTCCACCTGTCCTGTTTTTATGCTTGACCCGCTCCCGTAGAATCATTACAATAAAGGGGAAAACGTGAGGAGGAAGATCCATGACCTATTCTGAAGTCCTGCAGGCCGCCAGGGGATGCAGCGGCCCTTACTGCAAAGCCTGCCCGGTATGCAATGGCCGGGCCTGCGGCAGCTCCATGCCCGGCCCGGGAGCAAAGGGCACCGGCACCGTCGCCGTCCGGAATTATGAGGCGTGGCAGAGCATCCGGCTGGATCTGGACACCATCTGCGAAAACAAGCCTGTGGACACCCGTTACACCTTCTTCGGGCAGCAGTACGATCTGCCCGTCTTTGCCGGCCCGGTGGGCGCCACCAAGCTGCACTACGGCGAAAAATATGACGACCAGGCCTACAACAGCATCCTGGTCCCGGCCTGTGCCCAGGCCGGCATCGCCGCCTTCACCGGCGACGGGACCGACCCCGCAGTCTTCACCGCCGCAGCCAGGGCCATCGGTGCCTCCGGCGGGAAGGGCATTCCTACCGTAAAGCCCTGGGACCGCAACACACTCTTCTCCAAGCTGGACGAGGCCAAGGCGGCCGGCGCCCAGGTCATCGCCATGGACATCGACGCCGCCGGCCTCCCCTTCCTGAAGGGGCTCCAGCCCCCGGCGGGCAGCAAGACGGTGGCGGAGCTGCGGGAGATCGTGGAGTACGCCGAAGTCCCCTTCCTGATCAAAGGCGTTATGACCGTGAAGGGGGCCCGCAAGGCTCTGGAGGCCGGCGCGGCGGGCATCGTGGTATCCAACCATGGGGGCCGGGTGCTGGACGGTGTCCCCGCCACGGCCGAAGTCCTTCCCGCCATTGCCGACGCGGTGAGGGATCAGATGGTCATCCTGGTGGACGGCGGCATCCGCAGCGGCGTGGACGTGTGTAAGGCACTGGCGCTGGGTGCTGACGCCGTTCTGCTGGCCCGCCCCTATGTCACGGCGGTGTACGGCGGAGGAGCAGAGGGCGTGGCCCTGCTGACCCAGAAGCTGAAGGGGGAGCTGGAGGACACCATGGCTATGTGCGGGGTCCACAGTCTGAAAGAGATCACCAGAGAGATCCTTTTCTAAGTAAAATATAGAGATAACAAGCGGCTCCCACGTGTCTTCGGCATATGGGAGCCGCTCTGTTTGCAGAACGAAAAACGGGCCCGCGGAGCGATGCTCCGCGGGCCCGTTTTTTGTTCAATATCCGTAGGGCCTCCCTGTCTCCGGGTTGATGATAGGGTCCGTCCCGCTGGGGTCCTCCGTCTCTCCGCCCTGAGGCGCGTCCGGGTCCTCCTGTCCAGGGTCGGCGGCACCCCCGCCGCCCTGCCCTGTGGGATCCAGTGGGTTGGTGTTGGGATTCCACGGATCGCTGGGGTCCCATGGCTGGTTGGGATCAAAGGGCAGATCCGGGTCGGGCTGGGCCGCAGTGTGGACCGTACAGGGCCCGGCCTCCTGGGTCACACCCAGAAAATACTTGGCGTCCTCTGCGCTGGCGCCTCCCACATCCTCCCGCTGGTAGCCCAGCAGGCTCACTTCCTGCCGGCTCTCCTCCGGGCAGAATTCCCCGGCCAGGTGGTACAGGCCGGTCTCCTCGCCGTTTCCATCCAGGATGGGGCAGTCCAGGCATACCGTAACAGTGGTCTCCGCCGTGTGGCTGGTGCAGAATTCGGTCGGCGCATCGCCCTGGAAGACGGTTCCTCTGGCTGTACGGTCCCCCCGCGGGTCCATCCGGCAGTAATCGGTGGCCAGCAGGCCGCTGTCCAGGCAGTAGGTGACGGTGGTCAGCCCGGCGGGCTCAGAGAACTTCCGGTCTTCCAGCCCCTCGTGGACACCGGACATGACCAGAGTCCACATCTTCAGGGCCGGGTTCCCGGAGGCAGGCACCCGCTCGTTTTGCTCAAAGCCCACCCAGACCGCCGCGGTGTAGTAGGGGGTGTAGCCCACGAACCAGCGGTCGTACTTGTCATCGGTAGTACCGGTCTTGCCGGCGATGGCCATGCCGCTGTCAAAGTTGCCCGACGTATTGACCCGGGTGACCACTTCCCGCAGGATGGAGTTGACATAGTAGGCGGTCTCCGACTTGAGCACGGCCTCGGACTCAGGCTGGTTTTCCAGCAGTACGGTCTCCACGCCGTCCACCTCCCGGGTCACCTTGGTGTAGGTGCGGGACTTCTGATAGAGGCCGCCGTTGGGGAACACCGCGAAAGCCTCCGCCATGTCCCGGGTGTTGACGCCGTAGGTCAGGCCGCCCATGGAAAGGGGGGCCACCCCGATGTCGCTCTTCATCTGGCCGCCTATCTCCACACCATCCTCCAAATCGAGGTGGAAGTGCTCCTCCACAAAGTTGAAGCTGTTCTCCGGGGTGACCAAGTCGGCCAGCACCCGCACGGACACGGTGTTATAGGAGTTGGACAGGGCCTGACGCACGGTGACCAGTCCCCGGTAGCGGCCGTCCACGTTCACCGGCCAGGGCCGGCCGCCCATCACCTCGTGGGGATAGTCATCCAGCACGGAGATGGGGCTGATGAGGCCCATCTCAAAGGCGGGGGCGTACACCGACAGAGGCTTGATGGAGGAGCCGGGCTGACGCTTGCTGTCGGTGGCGAAGTTCATCCACAGGTTGCCCGTCTTCTCCCCCACCCGGCCGGCGATGCCCACTAGGTTGCCCGTCTCGTTGTCGATGACGGTGATGGCGGACTGGAGCTGCTGACCGCTGCTGGAAGTGTAGTCCAGGTTGGTGCGGTCGCTGTATATCTGCTCCACCTGGGCCTGGACATCCGGGTCCACACAGGTATAGATAGACAGGCCGCCTCTGGTCAGCAGCAGGGAGACCGCCTCATCGCTGTATCCGTACTGGGCCTTCAGGTCGTCCTTCACATCGGAGATGACCTGCTCCTCATACCAGGAGTAGATGGTAGAGGGAGTGGACTCCCCCGCCGCCCGGTCGAAGACCAGCTCCTGGGCCACGGCCTCATCATACTCCTCCTGAGTGATATAGCCCTGGTCCAGCATGCTCCACAGCACCAGTTCCTGACGCTCCTTGTTCTTGTCCCGGGCAGTCTTCTGCTCCCCGGTCTCCGAGTTGGTGAAGACAGCATCGGAGTAAGGGCCATAGATGGTGGGGTTATTGGTGATGGAGATCAGGCTGGCGCACTCCGCCAGGGTGAGCTCCTGCACGGGCTTGCCAAAGTAGTTCATGGCCGCCGCCCCTACACCCCGACAGCGGTCCCCCAGCCAGATGAAGTTGAGGTACCACTCCAGAGTGGTCTCTTTGGTGTAGTCCTTGTCGAACTGGAGGGCTCGGAAGATCTCGATGACCTTCCGCTTGACGGTGACATCGTCGTACTGGGTCAGGTTTTTGATGAGCTGCTGGGTGATGGTGGAGCCGCCCTGGATATCCTGACCAGTGAACATGTAGAGGATGGCCGCAGCGGTGCGTTTCCAGTCCACACCGTTGTGCTCCCAGAACCGCCGGTCCTCGATGGCCACGGTGGCGTTGATCAGGTCTTCGGGGATGTCCTCATAGTTCACCCACTCGGCGTTCTCCTCTGCCGCCAGAGTGACCAGCTCCCGGTAGTTCCCGGTGTCCTGGTCCATGTAGTACATCACGCTGTTTTCTCCCACCGCGAACTGGCTCAGGTCCACGGCTCCGGCCTCCGGGATGATGACCGTCTTGATATAGACGGCGGCGAAGCAACACAGGATTGCCCCCGTACACAGCCCCACAAGCAGCAGGGTGCCCAGCACCTGAAGGATGCGCCTGCCCACATGGCCGCCGCTCTCCTTCCGCTTCTTCTTTTTTCCGGACTTGCGGGGGGCGTAATCCCGCTCCCCGTAATCGTTGTTCTCGTTATATAAACGACTGTTCTGTTCTTCTGACACGTTACTTCCTCCGTTGGGGACAGGCCCCCGGGCAGTTGATAGATCCTCCGCTCCGGCAGCCGCCCCGGACGGGGCGGGACACCGGATATCTAGCATATTATATCATAATATTCCCGTTTGTCCACCTTTATGATTTCCACCGGGCAAAAGGTCGCTTTTCTTCCCTGTGAAAATTTGGGGCCTCCGGGCCTTGCTTTTTTCTTCAAGTCGGGGTACAATAGGTCCAGAACAAAACAGCGGGAGGGATCTCCATGAGTGAAGAATTCGGCCCTGACTTTATTACCGTCACCGACGAGGACGGCAATGACTTCGAGCTGGAGCACCTGGACACCCTGGAGTACAACAACGAAGTCTACATGGCCTTTTTCCCCGCCGTCTCAGAGGATGCCCAGGAGGGCGAGCCTGCTGACATCGACCTGGATGACGAGGAGTACGGCCTGATCATCATGAAGGTGGTGGAGGAGGACGGCGAGGAGCTGCTGTCCACCCTGGACAGCGATGAAGAGCTGGACCTGATCTACAACCAGTTTATGGAACGTCTCTTTGCGGACGAAGAGATGGAGGATTGACCGAACTGGATCTCCTGCTCGGTGCGTGATGGGCTCTTTTAAACCCACATTTTTAAAACGGGACACCCCCTCACAGCGTGGCTTGCAGGCCTCCCGGCTGCCCCTGCGGCATGCTGGAAGTTGGAAGCAGTAAAGCGCTGTGGAGGTGACCCACCTGCCAGTCGTGCAGGTTTTAAACGGGCCCACACGGCCAGAGCGGGGTATAAATGATCCATTTGGAACTGGGGCCGCGGCTTTGCCGCGGCTCTTTTTTACGCCTGCTCCCTCCCCGGAAACATGAATAAAATGTAAAAGCTGCCCCCGCCCAGAGGAAAACCCGCTTCTCCTCTTGAAAGTTGGGGTCATTTCTTATATAATATCAAGAAATGTGCGGTCGTGAATCACGCGCATTGCCAACTGAACGAGAGGACTGAACAAACTGTGAGTGCATCCCGAGAGAAGAAGACCCGCCAGGACCCGAGCGGTCAGGGTCTCAGTGAAAAGAAGCTCAAGCAGCAGCAGGAGGAGCGTCAGACCCATGTCCACCACATCGTCTACACGGTGCTTGCCGTTCTGGTGGTCCTGTTCGGCGTCGGCCTTCTGATCTGGAACAGCAATTTCTTCCAGAGCCGCGCCGCCGCCGTCACCATCGATGGGCAGGACTACACTGCCGCCGATGTGCAGTACTACTACAACGGCGCCCTTCAGCAGGAGATCTACAACAGCTACAGCGGCGCCAGCACCATGGACTACACCCTCGATCCCGAGGACCAGATCTACGACGAGTCCACCGGCGAGACCTGGCGCGACCATCTGCTGGACGTGGCCATCCAGACCCTGACTCAGCAGGCGGCCATTGCCAACGAGGCCCAGGCCAGCGGATACACCATGTCCGCCCAGGCCCAGGAGAGCCTGCAGAACACCCTGGACTCCATTCAGGCCGGCACCATCACCTCCGGCTACGGCAGCAAGGACGCCTATGTCCGCGCCAACTACGGCCCCACCATGAGCTATGACAAATTCGTCCAGATCATGGAGCGCTACTATCTGGCCGCTGACTACGCCCAGAGCCAGGTGGACTCCTACACCTACGACGACAGCCAGCTGGATGCCTACTATGAGGAGCACGCCGACGAGCTGGACACCTTCACTCTGTCCCAGTTCGTTTTCCAGGCCCGGGTGAACACCGTGGACGACGAGGGCAACACCATTGAAATGACCGATGAGGAGAAGGCCGCCGCCCTGGAGGAGGAGAAGGCCGCCGTTAAGGAGCAGGCCGAGGCGCTCCAGGCCCGCCTGGAGGCCGGGGAGGACCCGGAGGCCCTGGCGGAGGAGTTCAGTGACTCCCTTTACTCCTCCGAGGTGGCGCTGGAACAGATGGGCTCCACCGTCAATTCGGAATACAGCGAGTGGGCCTATGACAGCGCCCGCCGGCCCGGCGACATCACCTTGGTGGAGTATGCCGGCGGCAGCAGCGAGAGCTATAACTACTGCGTAGCCCTCTTCCACGACCGTGTACGGGATGACGCCCCCACCGCCGATGTGCGCCACATCCTGATCGGCGCCGCCGACGCCAACATCACCCCCACCGAAGAGCAGTATGAGCAGGCAAAGGCCAAGGCGGAGGAACTGCTGGCCCAGTGGGAGGCCGGCGATGCCACTGAGGACTCCTTTGCCCAGCTGGCCCAGGAGAACAGCGCTGACACCAGCTCTGCTTCCAACGGCGGGCTGCTCCAGTATGTCTCTCCTTACTCCGGCTATGTGGACACCTTTACCCAGTGGTCCCTGGACCCCAGCCGCCAGCCCGGAGACACCGGCATCATCCAGAACACCGGCAGTTCCGTCAAGGGTTATCATATCATGTACTTTGCAGGCTGGGACGACCCCGTCTGGGCCGTCAGCGCCAAAAACGCCCTGAACAACGAGCAGTACAGCCAGTGGGCCGAAAAACTGGCCAGTGCCTGTACTGTCACCCGGGGCAGCGGTCTGAAATATGTGGAGTGATCCTCCCAATCAATACGAGCGGCGCCCGGTGCTTCAAGCACCGGGCGCCGTCTCTTTCTCTATTCTTCCCCATGCTGAGGCTTTTCGTCAAACTCCCGGAAGGCCAGATTCATGTCCACATTTCCCTCGATCCCGGGCACCGAGGCGGTGTGGGTGTACTGCCACAGGTCGAAGTGGTAGAAGAAGCTGGGGCGGGCGTTATACTCCGCCAGCCAGAAGGTATAGTCGGTGAGCCGATCCAGCTGGTAGGACAGATAACCCAGGTCCTGGTTAAAGTAGACCACCGGGTGGTAGCCCGCCTCCCGGATCATATCACAGAAGGCCCCGGCGCAGCGTGTGATGGCCTCCGGCCCCATGCCGTCCGTCCGGGCGGTGTCCCCGGCAATGAACTCCCAGTCAAAGGCCACGGGGTAGGTCACATCGTACCCCTGAATGGCGTCCAGGACGTACTGCGCCTCCTCCTCCGCCTCCCAGACGCTGACGGCCTGGGAGAAAAAATAGACCCCCACCTCCAGGCCAGCGTCCAGCGCCCCCCGGAGGTTCTGCTCAAAATTCTTGTCCGGCATGATGACCCCCTGGGAGTATCCCCGGTAGCCCAGCCGGATCATGGCAAATTCCACTCCCGAATCCGCTACCTGCTGCCAGTCGATCTCCCCCTGATAAGCGGACACATCGATGCCGATGGCCGCCTGCTTTCCATCCTGCTCATAGGTGAGCCAGCCCCGATCATTGACGGAGAAGCCGTCTGACACATAGCTGTTCACCGCCACCCCTTCCAGGACGGGGAGCTCCCGGTCCCGGTAGGAGATGGTAGGGGACTCTGCTCTCTCCCCTGGCTCCTGTGGGTCATCCTCCCCCGGCGGCAGTGTCCGGTACAGCGCCAGACAGGCCACCGCCAGGGCGACGACCGCCAGCACCAGGGCCAGCTTCCCCACCCAGCCCCCGCTCCGGCGGGGCGGCTCCACCCGGGACGGGCGCCGCTCCTCCTCCCGCTCCTCCAATGGGATCAAGGTCTCTGCCATAATGAACTCCTTTCCGGCTCCGCACGCGGATTCGACTTTTTTCTGTTCCGATTATAGCAGACGGGACAGGAGGGCACAAGGGGCTTTCCCTTTCAGCCGCGGGCTCCTCCTCCGGGCCCCGGAGTCCGGAAAAAAGCGGGAGCCGGAGAGGCCCGCTCTCCGGCTCCTGTTCTATCGTCCCAGCCCCTGGCACAGCTCAAAGAGATCGGTGAGGGCGGGGGGCAGTTCTCCGGTGGCCAGATACTGCTCAAAGCCCAGGGCGTGTCCTGCGTCAGGGTAGATGTGGACGGCGAGGTTGTCCTTCCCCAGCCTCCGGAAGGTCTCCTGGATGGCCAGGGCGTCCTCCGCAGGGGTGTTGGCGTCCCACCTCCCCTGGAGGATATGGATGGGCAGGTCCAGACGGGGCAGGGTCTCCCGGTTGGGGGGAAACCTCCGGTGGCCCCGGAACCAGTTGGTAGTGAGGGGGACTGGGTAGTGTTCCCAAAGCCACTCGTCGTCCCCCGCCTCGATGGCCCGGAAGATCTCCGCCCGGCTCCCGGCATACACCGCCTCCAGGTCCGCCGGGGTGATCCGGCCGTCCCCGTCCAGGTCCAGCCCGGAGAAGGTCGCCTCCAGGGCCTCCCGCACCGCTCCCGGCCCCGTCTCAAACTCCTCCCGGGAGATGCTCCCATCTCCGTCGGCGTCAAAATACTGGCAGAGCATGGTGTACAGCCCCAGCCCCCGCTGCTGCCAGTCCAGGGCCTCCTCCATGGTCCCGTTGGCGTAGCCCGCCAGCAGCAGTCCGGCCAGGGGTACCGCTCCCCCTGCAGCCACAGCCGGAGCGATCATGGTCCCCTCGCTCCACCCCAGCAGCAGGAGCTCCGCCCCAGCACAGCGGGGGTGGGCCTGAAGGAGGGCGGTCCAGTCCTCCAGGTCGGCCACACAGGTCTGAGGGGTGTAGGAGCGGTAGACCGCCCGGTCCACTCGGCAGTAGAGTGGACCCTGATCCCCATCGGTGCACCCGCGGGTGCTGTAACAGAAGAAGCCCAGTCCCCGGCCGGCAAGCTCCTCCCCAAAGAAGCCGCAGAAGCTGTACGTGGTCCCGTCTCCCCGGTCCCGGAAGGTGTTGCAGGTCTGTGGGCCGGAGCCGTTGACCTGGACCACCAGCCGGGAGACGACGCCATCCCGGGGCAGATACAGCTTTCCCTCCAGCTCCTGCCCGTCCCGGGCCCGGAGCCTCATGTCCTCTGTGACAATGTGTGGTTTCATGGCCTTCGCCTCCTCTCTGTCCGGAGGATAGCAGATCCCTGGCTCACACGCAAGGGGGTGGGAGCTGTCAGGCCTTTTTCCGCCGGTAAGCGGCACAGAAAGGCCGGGAGGACGGCTTGACAGCCCCTCCCGGCCCCATTGCGGTCGTTACCCGATGACCCGCTTGGCGATGTCCACGCTCTCCTTGGCATCCCGGGCGTAGAAGTCCGCCTGGATCTGGGACGCATACTCCGGGGTGAGCACCGCCCCCCCCACCATGATCTTACAGGGCAGGCCCTCCAGATGGAGCAGGGCGATGGTGTCCGCCATGCTCTTCAGGGTGGTGGTCATCAGGGCGGACAGCCCCACCAGAGGGGCCCGGTGCTTCCGCACCGCCTCCGCCACGGCGGCTGGGTCCACGTCCTTCCCCAGGTCCACCACGGTGTAGCCGTAGTTTTCCAGCAGCACCTTGACGATGTTCTTGCCGATGTCGTGGATGTCCCCTTTCACGGTAGCCAGCACGATGGTCCCCCGGTCCTCCCTCTGGCCCGGCTGGCCGGACAGGCGCTCCCGGATGACCTCGAAGGCGGCCTGGGCCGCCCCTGCAGACTGGATCAGCTGGGGCAGGAACACCTTTCCCGCCTCGAAGGCCGCCCCTACTCGGTCCAGGGCGGGGATGAGGACGTTGTCCACCACGTCCAGGGGGGCCCGACTCTCCAGGAGGGCCCGGGTGGCCTCCCCCGCCTCTCCCTTCAGGCCGGCCTCCACGATCTCCTCCAGGCCCCGCTTTTCCCCCGCTGCGGGGGCGGCGGTCATCCCGGCCGCGCTGGTGATAGAGGTGGAGACGGTGGCGTTCCCGTAAGCGGCGATGAATTCCCGGGCGTCGGTGTCGATGTTCATCAGCAGGTGGTAGCACCGCACTGCCGCCATCATGGCGTCCACATTGGGGTTGAGGATGGGCAGGTCCAGGCCGGCGGCCATGGCCATGGTAAGGAAATTCTGGTTGATCAGGGGCCGGGCGGGCAGTCCGAAGGAGATGTTGGACACCCCCAGCACCGTCTTCAGGCCCAGCTCTCCCTTCACCCGCCGCAGGCCCTCCAGGGTCTGGGCGGCGGCTTCCTGCTCAGCGGAGACGGTGAGGGTCAGGCAGTCGATGTACACATCCTCCCGCCGGATGCCATAGGACAGGGCCCGGTCCAGGATACGGCGGGCCACCGAGAGCCGGGCGTCTACCGTCTTTGGGATGCCGGTGTGGTCAAGGGTCAAGCCCACCACCGCAGCGCCGTACTTCTTCACCAGGGGGAGGATGGCGTTCAGGGTCTCCTCGTCCCCGTTCACCGAGTTGACAATGGCCTTGCCGCAGTAGACCCGCAGGGCTCCCTCCAGCACCCGGGGGTCGGTGGAGTCCAACTGGAGAGGGGCGTCGGTGACCCCCTGGAGGGCCTTCACCGTGCGCACCATCATCTCCGCCTCGTCGATCTCGGGCAGACCCACGTTCACATCCAGGATGTCGGCCCCCGCCTCGGTCTGGGCCAGGGCCTGGTTCAGCATGTAGTCCACATCCCCCCGGCGCAGGGCCTCTTTCATCAGCTTTTTGCCGGTGGGATTGATCCGCTCCCCGATGACCCGCACCCGGTCGATGGGCACGGTGCGGGTGCCGCTGCACACCGCCGCGGGCACCTGCCGGGGCACCTGGACGATGGTGCGGCCCGCCAGTTTCTCCCGCAGCAGTGCGATATACTCCGGCGTAGTGCCGCAGCAGCCGCCGTACAGCTTAACGCCCAGCCCGGTCAGCTCTGCCATGCTCCCGGCAAACTCCTCCGCCGTAATGTCATACCCCGCGCCCCCTGGGTCGGGCAGGCCCGCATTGGGCTTGATGGCGATAGGCAGGGTGGACCACCGGGTCAGCTCCCGCACCAGCGGGGGCATCTCCCGGGGGCCCAGGGAGCAGTTCACTCCGATGGCATCTGCCCCCATCCCCTCCAGGGTCAGGGCCGCAGAGGCCGGGTCGCAGCCCAGGAAGGTGCGGCCCCGCTCCTCATAGGTCATGGTGACGATGACGGGCAGACTGCTGTTCTCCTTAGCGGCCAGCAGGGCGGCCCGGGCCTCCTGGAGGTCGGTCATGGTCTCGATCAGGATCAGGTCCGCCCCGGCCTGGACACCGGCGCGCACCGTCTGGGCAAAGATATCCACCGCCTCCTCAAAGCGGAGGGTGCCAGTGGGCTCCAGCAGCTGGCCGGTGGGCCCCACGTCCAGGGCCACTAAGGCCCTCCCCCTGGCCGCCCGGCGGGCGATCTCCACTGAGGGAGGGACCACCTCCTCCACGGTGCGGCCGGTGCGGCCGAGCTTCTCCCGGTTGGCGCCGAAGGTGTTGGCGCACAGGATCTGGGCCCCCGCCTCCACATAGGCCCGGTGGATGTCCTCCAGCCAGTCCGGGTGTTCCAGGGCGGCCAGCTCGGGCCACTCCCCCATGGACAGGCCCCTGGCCTGCAGCATGGTGCCCATGCCGCCGTCCAGCAGGACGGGGCCCGGCGTATTCAGCAATTCACGAAATTCCACAGTGTCCACCTGACTTTCGATACTGGCAGCTCTCCCGGGCGGGACAGCCCAGACAGCTGCGCACAGTTGGTTGGATGGGTCCGTCGGCCGCCCCCAAGATAGCGGTCACCGACTTGCGGGGGGTGAGGATGTGGCTGGCGCTGGCGCACAGCCCCACCCGCCGTGGGGCGTCCAGCAGGTCCAGCAGGGGGTTCTGGAGCTCCAGGGGCAGGTCCCCATACCCTGGGCTGTACCGGAAAGGGAAGGAGCAGCCGGGGAAGTGCCCCTGGAGCTCCAGTTCGATCTGGTCGCACATCTGCTCCACCGCGGCGGCGGCGGAGCAGTCCAGGGCCAGGGCCCGCAGCATGTCCCCGCTCTCCCAGCGGCGGATCAGGGCGTCCACCTGGGCGGACAGGGTGGCGCAGAACACCGCCGCCCGTCCGCACCCCCTCAGGTGGCGCTTCAGGTCCTGCCCCGGCAGCAGCAGGCCGCAGGACAGGCGCACCCCGTCCGCCTCCTCTGCGATGTCGAAGGCCCTCCAGGCCCAGCGGGGCCGGGCGGCGGCGCATACGGCCCGCCCGCACTCCTCCGCCAGGGCCCGCAGTTCCGGCCCGGCCTGGCTGGGCGGGGTCCCCATGTAGCGGAGCACCTCGTCCAGGTCCAGCTCCCCCAGGGCGATTGGCATGGCGCTCACACCCGCCGGATGGCGGAGACGCTGTCGCTGATCTGCCTGGCCACCGCAGGGTTGTTCATGGTGTAAAGGTGGATGCCGTCCACCCCAGCGGCCACCAGGTCGGAGATCTGGTCGATGGCATAGGCGATGCCCGCCTCCCGCAGGGCCTCCGGGTGGTCGCCGTACCGAGCCAGGATGCGGGAGAGCTTCCGGGGGATGGAAGCCCCGCACAGGGATACCATCCGCTCGATGGACTTCTGGTTCAGCACGGGCATGATGCCCGCCTCGATGGGCACCGTGATGCCCGCGATGCGGGCCCGCTCCAGGAAGCGGAGGAAGTCCTCGTTATCAAAGAAGAGCTGACTCACCAGATGCTGGGCGCCGGCGTCCACCTTCTGCTTGAGGTAGCGCAGGTCGCTTACCGCGTCGGGGCTCTCCGGGTGCCCCTCAGGGTAACAGGCGGCGGACACACCGAAGTCCCCCCGCCGGCGGATGAAGGCCACCAGCTCGTCGGCGTGGAGGAACTCCGTCTTTGGGGGATAGTCCGGGTTCCGGTCCCCCCGCAGGGCCAGCACGTTCTCTACGCCGTCTGCCTTCAGGTCATAGAGCAGCTCGGTCACCTCCCCCCTGGTGGCGGTGATGCAGGTCAGGTGGGCCATGGCGGGGATGTGGTACTGCTTCTGGATGATGGCCGCGATCTCCCGGGTGGACTGGTTCACCTGGGAGCCACCGGCTCCGAAGGTAACGCTGATAAAGTCGGGTTTAATATCCTTCAGCCCGTCCAGGGTCTGATAGATAGTGTCCACGGGGCTGTCCTTCTTGGGGGGAAACACCTCACAGGAAAAGACGGTCTTCCCCTTTCCGAATAATTCTGCTATTTTCATGGCTGCTGCCTCCTTGATCAAAATTGAGATTTTCAGGGATGGACCATACACAAGGTCCCCTCCTGGGGCATTCGGTCATCCCACTCGTAGGTGACCAGGTACTCCGTTCCCGGCTGAAGGAGCTCCCATGCCAGCTGGGGGCACCACAGTGTGATCTCATACCCCTCCGGATGCCGGATCACCGCCTGCAGCCCCTGCGCCGGCACAAGGACCGTCTCTGTGACCTGGGCCAGAACGGTGGCGGTGGAGCGGTGGGATCGCTCGATCAGATAGCCCCACTGCACCGCCAGCAGGACCGCCAGGGCCCCACAGAACGCCAGCTCCCGGCGCAGTGTCTTTCCCCGGGCCCCTTTCACCAGCGTAATGGCCAGCCAGACCGCGGTGGTCAGGGCAGACACATAGGGGAGCATAGACAACAGCTCATGGGCCCCATAGCCGATCACCTCATAGATAGCGTATCGGGAACAGACCGCATCAAACAGGTAGGCCACCCACAGCAGGGCGCCGGAGAGGAGAATAATGATCCGGATCAGGCCGCGCTCTTTCACAAGATCTCTCCTCTCTCTTCACCAGGCCGCTACCGTGCCGTCGCACCGGGGCTCGGTGCCGCCGGCCAGGGTGCCGTCCTCCATCCGCCAGATGATCTGCCCCCGTCCCATGTCCAGGTTGGAGTTGCAGATCTCCACCTGGTGGCCCATCTCCGCCAGGCGCAGGCCGATGTGGGCGGGCACCTCCCGCTCCAGCTGGATGCGCTTCCCACCGGTCCACTGCATCCGGGGAGCGTCCAGGCACTCCTGGGGGTTCATGTGGTAATCCACCGTGTTCACCACCACCTGCACGTGGCCCTGGGGCTGCATGAAGGCCCCCATCACGCCGAAAGGACCCACCGCCGTCCCTTCCTTCATCAGGAAGCCGGGGATGATGGTGTGGTAAGACTTCTTGCCGCCGGCCAGGCAGTTATCGCTGCCCTCATCCAGGGAGAAGTTGGCCCCCCGGTTCTGGAGGCAGATACCGGTACCCGGGATGCGGATGCCCGCACCGAAGGTGGTGTAGTTGCTCTGGATGAAGGAGACCATGTTGCCCTGGGGGTCCGCGGTGCACAGGTAGATGGTGCCGCCGCAGGAGGGGTCCCCCGCCTGTGGCAGCAGGGCCCGTTCTCCGATCAGGGCCCGCCGCCGGGCAGCATAGTCCTCCGAGAGCAGGTCGGCCACCCGGGTCCGCATGTACCGGGGGTCCGCCACATAGGTCCTGGTGTCCGCGAAAGCCAGCTTGATGGCCTCCAAAATCTTATGGTAGGTGTCGGCGCTGTCCCGCTCCTGGGAGAGGGGCAGGCCCTTCAGGATATTCAGCGCCATCAGCACGGTGATCCCATGGCCGTTGGGCGGGATCTCGCACACGGTGTAGCCCTTGTAGTCCGCGGTGATGGGCTCCACCCACTCCGGGCGGTAGTCCTGGAGATCCCGCTCCTGGAAAAAGCCCCCCGTCTCCCGGCTGAAGGAGACCATCCGCTCCATCAGGCTCCCCCTGTAGAAGCTCTCACAGCTGGTGGCTGCCAGCTCCTCCAGAGTGTCAGCGTACTCCGGCCAGCGGAAGATCTCTCCCGCCCGGTATGGGGTGCCGTCCGCCTTCATCATCCGCTCCCACCAGGGGCGGTGGGGGGCCGGGTCCCGCTCCATAGCCCGGCCGATACGGGGGCCGTCCAGTGCCCACTGGACCGCCACGTTCACCGGCACAGCCACCCCCTCCCGGGCGTAGGAGGCCGCGGGGGCGAACAGCTCTTCAAGGGGGCGGGTCCCGAAGCGCCGGTTGAGCTCTGCCCATCCCCCGGGGGCGCCGGGCACCATGGTGGGCAGCCAGCCCTCTTTAGGCATCTCCCCGAAGCCCCGCTCCCGCACCAGGGCGGCGGACAGAGCTGCAGGGGACACGCCGCTGGCGTTCAGGCCGTACAGCTTTTTCTCCCGCTCCACCCAAACCAGGGCGAAGCAGTCCCCCCCGATGCCGTTTCCTGTGGGCTCCAGCAGGGGCATGGCGGCGGCCATGGCCACCGCCGCATCCACGGCATTTCCCCCGGCCTTCATCACATCCAGGCCGACCTGGGCCCCCAGGGGGACGGAGGTACAGGCCATGGCCCGGCGGGCGTACACCACGCTGCGGCGGGAGGGATAGGCGTATCTGTGGGGATCAAATAAGACCATTTCGGCTGCCTCCTCTCAGTTGGCTGGGCTGCGCTTGCCCGTCCAGCGCTCCGCCCGGATGGCAAAGACGGATACCCGGGCCACGGCGGGCTCCGTCATCTCCCAGTTTCGCCCGGTCATATGGCGCATAATGGCGTTGAGGGCCTCATATTTCTCCTGCGGCTCGGTCAGCTCCCGGATGGTCCCGCTGCCCATGATGCTGCGGTAGGCACAGCTGTAACTGCACGCCTGCTCCGCCGTCATCAGCTGGTGGCCGCAGTCCATCTCAAAGGCCACCGCCCCGCCCCGGCGGAACGCCGCCGCCTTCCGCCCCTCCCGGGCCGAGTGGAGGTAGAGGGTCAGCTGCCCCTCTGTCAGGTCGTAGCCGTAATTCACAGGGACGATGAACATCCCCTCCGCATCCTGGGTCCCGATCCGCACTGTGTTGCAGTCCCGCAGGATCTCCTCCAACTGCTCCAGGTCTTTGACTTCCTTCTCCGCTCTGCGCATATCCAGATCCTCCTTATCTCCTTCCGGTCCCGCCCCGGGGCACTCAGATGTCCAGCTCCAGCAGTACCGGGCAGTGGTCGCTGCCCTCCACCGTGGTCAGGATCTCCGCCCGCTTGATCTTGTCCCGGAGGCGGTCAGAGACGATGAAATAGTCGATGCGCCACCCCGCGTTGTTCTTCCGGGCGTTGAAGCGGTAGGACCACCAGGAGTAGATCCCCTCCGTGTCCGGGTAGAGATAGCGGAAGCTGTCTGTAAAGCCGGAGGAGAGCAGGCAGGTCATCTTTTCCCGCTCCTGGTCGGTGAAGCCGGCGTTGTTCCGGTTGGTCTTTGGGTTTTTCAGGTCGATCTCCCGGTGGGCCACGTTCAGGTCCCCACAGTAGACCACCGGCTTGTGCCGGTCCAGGGACATGAGGTAGTCCCGCAGGTCGTCCTCCCACTCCATGCGGTAGTCCAGCCGCTTCAGGCCGTCCTGGGAGTTGGGGGTGTAGCAGCAGACCAGATAGAAGCCCTCATACTCCAGGGTGATGAGCCGCCCCTCGTGGTCGTGCCGGTCCTTGTCCATACCGTAGGCCACAGCCACAGGCTGGTGGGGGGTGAAAACGGCGGTGCCGGAGTATCCCTTCTTCTCCGCAGAGTTCCAGAACTCCAAGACCCCTTCGTTCAGCTCCACATCCGCCTGTCCCTGCTCCATCTTGGTCTCCTGAAGACAGCAGAAGTCGGGTGCCTCCTGTCGGTAAAAGTCCAGAAACCCCTTTTTCAGGCAGGCCCGCAGGCCGTTCACATTCCAGGAAACGAATTTCATAGGCATCTCCTCTCTCCCTCCGTCGGAACTTTGGATGGACCCTATTATACAAAGACGTGCCCCGCTTGGCAAGAACAGATTGATTTTTCCGCCCTTCTCCGCTATAATAGAAAAATCTGTATGTGCTCACCAGGCGTTCCATCCCGGCTCTGCCGGATGAGCTTCTGTTCCAAATCCCTTTCAAAAGGAGTATTCGACATGGGAAAAACCGTCATTCCCGAGGGATACCGCTCCCTCCTCAGCCTCTATGAGACCCAGAAGGCCATCAGCCTGCTCAAGCGTCTGTTCGAGGACCGCCTCGCCGGTGCCCTGCGCCTGCACCGGGTATCTGCCCCCCTGTTCGTCTCCGCCTCCTCCGGCCTCAACGATGACCTGAACGGGGTGGAGCGCCCCGTCTCCTTTGAGATCAACCGGGTGGAGGACACCGCCCAGGTGGTCCACTCCCTGGCCAAGTGGAAGCGCCTGGCTCTGAAGCGCTATCAGTTCCACCCCGGAGAGGGGCTCTACACCGACATGAACGCCATCCGCCGGGATGAGGAGCTGGACAACCTCCACTCCGCTTACGTGGACCAGTGGGATTGGGAGAAGATCATCACCCAGGAGGACCGCACCCGGGACTATCTGAAGCAGACGGTGAACGCCATTGTCCGCGCTCTCGTGGATACCCAGTCCTTCCTGCGCTCCGTTTTCCCCCAGCTGTCCGCCCTGCCCGAGCTGCCTGGCCAGGTCACCTTCGTCACCGCCCAGGACCTGGAGGATCTATACCCCCAGCTCTCCCCCAAGGAGCGTGAGAACACCATTGTCCGGGAGCATGGTGCGGTGTTTCTCATGGGGATCGGCGGAAAGCTGAAGTCGGGTCAGCCACATGACGGCCGGGCCCCGGACTATGATGACTGGAACCTGAACGGCGACATTCTGTTCTGGGACAGCGTCAATGGCCAGGCTATTGAACTCTCCTCCATGGGCATCCGGGTCAGCCCAGAGTCCCTGGACCGCCAGCTCACCCTGGCAGGCTGTGACAGCCGCCGCTCCCTCCCCTTCCACCGGATGCTGCTCAACGGTGAGCTGCCCTTGACCATGGGGGGCGGCATCGGCCAGTCCCGGGTGTCCATGCTGCTGCTGGGCAAGGCCCACATCGGTGAGGTGCAGAGTTCCCTGTGGGACCCCGACACCGTCCGGGCCTGTGAGCAGGCCGGCGTGGTGCTGCTGTGACGGAGCATCCTCGCTGCCCTGAGCTCCCAGACGCGCTCCTTGCAGAAGTTTTACCCCAGAAACGAGAGGGCCGCCCCTGCCGGGGCGGCCCTCGATCTTTTCTCCTTGATCCCGCTGTGCCCTCCCGCTCTCCTGCGGACAGGGACCATTTTCATGTGTATTCCAGCAGGAAGCGCCCCACGCTGGCCATGGCCTGGCCCGCCTTTTTGATGGGGAACATCTGAAACACGTGCCACATGTCGGTCCAGACCTCCAGCCGGCATGGGACCCCCGCCGCCTGCATCCGGTCCCGCAGGCGCACGGAATCGGACAGCAGCAGCTCGTTGCTCCCCGCCTGGATCAGTGTGGGCGGGAAGCCCCGGAAATCCCCGAACAGCGGGGACAGCATGGGGGAGGTCAGCTCCTGGTCCCGGGCATAGGCCCCACGCACCGCCCGGATATAGTCCAGGGTGATGGTGGGGTCCAGCTCCGCCCGCTCTGTATAGGACTTCCCACTGGCCGTCATATCCGTCCATGGGGACATGAGGATCAGCCGGGCAGGCAGCCGCCTGCTCTCCTGCTTCAGCCGGTGGCACAGCACCAGCGCCAGGTTTCCTCCCGCCGAGTCCCCCGCCACCGTCACGTCCCGGGCCCCGTAGCCTTGGCGCATCAGATGGTCCCACGCCTTCATCGCATCGTCCACCGCCGCAGGAAAGGGGTGCTCCGGGGCCAGCCGGTACTCGAAGGAGAGGGTGTCCCAGCCCGTCACGCCGGACAGCTTGGAGGCCAGCGGCCGGGAGTAGCCCAGATTTCCGCTGGTATAGCCCCCGCCGTGGCAGTACAGGATGGCGTGGTTCCGGTCATAGCTCCGCTCAGGCCGCACCCAGGCCGCGTTCATCCCCTCCAGCTCAAAGGGGGCCCACTTCATCCCGATCATGGGGGTGATGAGCCTGCCCAGCACCTCCTGAGCCGCCCGCTGCCGCTTCAGGTCCTCCGGGCGCATGGACTCGGGCGAGCTGGCCGAGTGGATTGCCTTCAGGGCCCTCATCATGGGGGCCAGGCGGCGCTCCTCCGCCTCCGCCCGCTGGGCGGGGGTGGGATGGGTCACCCGCACCCGTCTTCCTCTCTCTTTCAGTGTCATCGTTCTCACCTTCCTGTTCTGGGACCTGGATCATGACAAGCCTACCACATCCGGCCGCGTTTGGCAATGGCCTCTCCCCGCCGCCTTGTTTGCGGTGCCGGGAAAAGCTGCGGCGTTCTGACAAAATCGCGCGGGCAGGTGCGCACGCCTTGCGGCGGGCGTGGAGATACGGTATGATGGACCTCATCTAACTGCCGTATTCCTCTCCCCTGCCCCCGAAGAGCCCAGGCTCTCCGAAGTGGTGGGAGGCCCACGAGGCCAGGGGAAGGACCGATCCGCCTCCCGCCCACGGCATATTTTCAAGCAGCTCTCCCTGCGCAAGGTCAGAAAAGGCACGCCCATGCCGCAGCGAATGGGAGCGTTGAATTTTATACTTTTTCCCCTCCCCTTGTACTTTCCCCCAGGAGATGCTACACTGATATCACAAAGGAAAGGAGGCGCCGCCATGTCCAAGACGCCCAAAGGTCCCCCTGACTGGTACCGGCTGGACAACGCCGGCGTCCTCTACTCCGCTCTCCAGCGGGAGAAGTACTCGCCGGTCTACCGCTTTTCTGCTGTCCTGTCCCAGCCGGTGGACCCCGCCGTCCTCCAGCGGGCAGTGGACCGAACCATGCCCCGGTTCCCCGGTTTCCGCGTCCGGATGAAGCCCGGGGTCTTCTGGCACTATTTCGAGCCCAACGACAGCCCCGGCCCCTTTGTCCGTCCGGACATGTCCAACCCCTGCCAGCCCATCCGCTTCCGGGAGGACAACGGATGGCTGGTCCGCTTCTTCTACTACCAGAGCCGGATCTCCCTGGAGGTCTTCCACGCTGTGTCTGACGGGGCGGGGGCCCTCACCTTTTTCCGCACCCTGCTGGCGGTCTACCTCCGGGAGCTGGGACACCCCATCCCCTGCGGCCCCGGCCTGCTGGACGTGGATGATCCCCCTCGTCCGGAGGAGCTGGAGGATGCCTACGCCCGGTACGCGGGCAAGCGGGTCCTGCGGGACCGCTGGCAGGAGACCGCTTTCTCCAACACCAGCCAGGCGGAGCCCTTCTACACCCTGAATGTCACCATGGGCTTTCTGCCCGTGGACCGGCTGAAGGAGATCGCCGCCCGGTACGGCGCCTCCATCACCGAATACCTCTCCGCAGTGCTCCTCCAGTCTATCCTGGAGAATCAGGAGGTCCAGCGCCCCCGCCGTCCCAGGCCCGCGGCTCTGGCCATTCCCATCGATCTCCGGGGCTGGTTCCCCTCCGCCACCCTCCGCAACTTCATCCTCACTGTCCGGCTCTGCGTGGACCCCACCCTGGGGCCTTACACCTTCCCTGAGCTGGTCCGATACGTCCACCACTACATGCGCCTGCACATCAATCCCCAGGAGATGCGGGCCCGCTTCACCGGCAATGTCCACTTCACAGCCAACCGCTTTCTCCAGCTGATCCCCATCTTCCTGAAGAACCCGGTGATGTCCCTCTCCTACCAGCTGGTGGGGGTGCGCCCCTTCTCCGCCACCTACACCAATCCCGGCCTCTTCCGGGTCCCGCCGGAGATGGCCCCTCACATCCAGCGGATGGAGGTCGTCCTGGGGCAGGCCACCCGGCCCTCCCCTCACTGCGCCTCCATCAGCTATGGCAATACCATGGCTGTCACCTTCGCCGGCACCGGCACCTCCAGCGAGACGGAGCGGCGCTTTTTCACCCACCTGGTACGGGAAGGCATCCCCGTCAAGGTGGAGTCCAACCGGACCCGCTGAGGTCCCTGGGAGGTGTTCTGTATGTCCTATTGTGTCAACTGCGGCGTGGAGCTGGATTCCACCGCCTCCTTCTGCCCCCTCTGCCGCACCCCGGTGGTCAACCCCCGGCAGCCGGTGGACACCGGCTCTCCTCCCCCCTTCCCCACCGAACGGCGGGAGGTGCCCCCCGCCTCCAAGGCGGAGTTGGCCATCCTGGTGTCCTCCATGCTGGCCTCAGTGGCGGTGTGCTGCGGCCTGCTCAATCTGGTGCTGCGCAGCGGCCATATCTGGTCCCTCTATGTCATCGGCGCGGCGGCCATGCTGTGGGTCTGGCTGGTGCCACCGCTGCTCCTGCGCACCATGCACCTCTATCTCCGCCTGTCGGCAGATGTGCTGGCCGTCGCCCTCTACGTCTTTCTGATCTCCGTGGATCTGGACGGTTCAGCCTGGTATTGGCATCTGGCCCTGCCCATCATCCTGCTTCTGGGGGCGGCGCTGCTGTTTCTGGGCTTTATGATGGGGGCCAGGCCCCGGAGCACCCTCTCCCGCATCACCCTGGTCATCGGCACCACCGGCGTTTTTCTCTCCGGCGTGGAGCTGCTCATCGACCGCTACTTCCTGGGCCGCTGGCAGCCGGGCTGGTCCCTGGTGGTGCTCACAGTATGCGCTGCCCTGGTCATCCCCCTCATCGTGGTGCGCCGGGTCCCGGCCCTGCGCGAGGAAGTGCGCAGGCGCTTTCATCTGTGATCCGCTCCCCGCTCCTCCCGGGAGGGCCAGCAGCCTGCTGGCCCTCTTTTTTCGCCCCGCTTCGACATTTTTATGAGAATTTAAGAAAAACTTATCACATCCGCCACAATTCTGTGATACCATAGGGACTATGCAGGCTGGCGCGCCGCCGGCCTCCACTGTCCCGCGAATCTAAAGAGAAGATCGAGGTCCCTCATGAAACATCTCCTGAAAATCACCAGCGCGGTCCTGGTCCTGCTCCTGTGCGCCCTGGGCGGCGTCTTTCTGTGGCGCAGCGGCTTCTTCGCCGCCCTCTCCTCCCAGCAGGCCCTTCAGGACTATATCTCTCAGTTCGCTCCCTACTCCCACCTCTGTTTTTTCCTGCTCCAGTTCCTGTCTGTGGTGCTGGCCCCCATCCCCAGCAACCTCAGCGCCGCCGCCGGCGGGATGCTCTTCGGCACCTGGCCCTCCTTTTTTCTCACCATCGCCGCGGTCCTCTCCGCCTCCCTGCTGGTCTTTCTCCTGGCACGCGCGCTGGGCCAATCTTTTGCGGACCGCCTGGTGAGCCGGGCCATTTCCGACAAGTACCTCTCCATCGTCCGGGCCAAAACAGACACTTTCCTCATCCTGGCCTTTCTCCTGCCCTTCTTTCCCGATGACCTGCTGTGCATTCTGGCCGGGCTCACCGCCATCTCCACCCCCCGTTTTCTGGTGATCGTTGTGCTCACTCGTCCCTGGGGCCTGCTGGTAGCCAGCGCCTTGGGCGGTGCCACCCTGACTCTCCCTCTTTGGGCTATGGTCCTGCTGGGGATCATCGGTGTGGCCGTCTTCCTGCTGGGGATGAAATACGGCGACCGCTGGGAGGAGTCCATCCTGAAAAAATTTCGTCATACAAAGGAAGATAGCTCCCGGCCCTGAACAGAAAAATTTTCGGATTTTTTGAGTTTCCCCTTTACAAGCAGCTGTTTCTGTGGTATGATTCTCCCGTAATAAGAATTATTACTATTTGGAGGGCCCTATGGAACGCGCCACAAGATACAGCAGAAAACGGGAGGCCATTTTGAACGCGATCCAGAGCACCGACTGCCACCCCTCCGCCGAGTGGGTCTATCAAACTCTGAAACCCACCCACCCCGACCTGAGCCTGGGTACGGTCTATCGCAACCTAGTCCTGTTCCAACAGCAGGGCCTGATCCAGAGCATCGGCGTCGTCAAGGGACAGGAGCGGTTCGACGGGTGCATTGCCCCCCACAGTCACCTTATTTGCACCTGCTGCGGCGCTGTGATGGATCTGCCCCATCCCATGCTGGATGACGGCGATCTGGATCAGACCGTCAGCGCGCAATATGGGTTCCTGGTCCAGCGCCATGGGCTCATCTTCTACGGCACGTGTGAAAATTGCCAAAATAAAATAAAACAGGAGGAAAAATTGTCATGAAAAAGTTTGTCTGTTCCGTTTGCGGTTATGTGTACGAGGGCGAGACCGCGCCCGACTTCTGCCCCATCTGCAAGGCTCCTAAGGACAAGTTCGTGGAGCAGGTGGGCGAGATGAAGCTGGCTGCTGAGCATGAGTTCGGCATCTATGCCAAGACTGTGAAGAACAACCCCGATATCAGCGCTGAGGACAAGAAGTACATCTTTGACCAGCTCATGGCCAACTTCAACGGCGAGTGCTCCGAGGTGGGCATGTACCTGTGCATGGCTCGCGTGGCCCACCGGGAGGGCTATCCCGAGATCGGCCTGTACTGGGAGAAGGCCGCCTATGAGGAGGCCGAGCACGCCGCCAAGTTTGCTGAGCTGCTGGGCGAGGACCTGGAGGCCAACATGAAGGCTGACACTAAGGCCAACCTGGCTTGGCGTGTGGACTGTGAGTACGGCGCCACCAACGGCAAGTTCGAGCTGGCCGCCTGCGCCAAGAAGAACGGCCTGGACGCCATCCATGACACCGTGCACGAGATGGCCCGGGACGAGGCCCGCCACGGCAAGGCTTTCGAGGGCCTGCTGAAGCGCTACTTCGGCTAATCAATACCGGATAAACGGCCAGTTGATAAGCACTTTTTGAGAGGGAATCGGGAAACCGGTTCCCTCTCTTTTTGCGCTTCCGCCGCGCAGGTGTGCAAGTTGGGTGTAACTTTTCTCCGTATCACACTTTTTTGACTTTCACATGTGCAACTTTCTTGAATTGCACCTATATTAAGTGGTCTTTCGCCTAATATCGAAAAATAAAGCAAAACTGATAACTTATGAGAAATTTTCACTTCTTTTGAACAACTTGCAAGAACAAACTGGTTTCCAAGGTGGAATCCCCCATGGAAGAAGCTCAAGCCAAGACCAACGACATCCGCGACACTATCTAGGCTGAAATTTTGGTGCGTGAGGTTGAGGGACTGACCGCAGGGACTTACATCATCCACTGGGCTTCTGTCCTCTCCAATCACTTCGATATTACTGGCTTCAAGAAGGTCTATGGCGACCTCTACAAAGCCTTTTACCGCCTTCCTTCCAAACTTTTTAATTTTACCCCCTTGACAAAATATCGATATTTCGTTATTCTGATATTGCGATATGCAAATGCATTCGTACACATAATTCGAAGCCTGGTCTTCAGAAAGAGGTAATTATGATTAGAAAGATAATTAAGGTAAGCGACAACAATTTTAGGAAGTTTGATGATCCTCTTGGCAACGAAACTCCGAGAAAGTACATTTTCTATGCCAAGACCTGCGATGTCCCCGAGGGTATTCCCATGTCCACAAACCCCCGCGATCAGAAACTCAACTCTACTGTGGCAAATGCAATCACAGAGTCTCTGCTGAGTAATGACGGCCAGTTCCACCTGAAGAACAGAGGCATCATTCTCTCCGCAAAGAGAGTGCGTTATGATAACCGCTTGCAGGAAGTAACCATTGATTTCGAGGATGAAAGCTGCCATGGCAACATTGATGGCGGACATACCTACAAGATCCTTCTTGAGAACAAGGATAAAGTCCTGGAACAGTATGTTCAGTTTGAAGTAATGACTGGCGTCGAAGCAATGATTGCCGATCTGGCTGAAGCTCGTAATACTTCTATCGCAGTCGATGCAAAGTCTATGGCAGAACTGAGAGAGAAGTTCGATCCCATCAAGGAAGGCCTCGAGGGACTTCCCTTCTTTAATAGAATTTCCTTTAAGCAGAATCAGATCACAAAAGACACCGATACCAAAAAGGCTCTGAAAATGATCGACGCGCGCGATATCGTTTCTATCATTTGTATGTTCAACATCGATAAGTATAACAGTGCGGAGCATCCTACCAAAGCATACTCTGGCAAACAGGCCATGCTGAATGAGTATTTGGACGACCCCGAGCACTACAGAAAATTTGTGAATGTCATTCCCGATCTGTTTGATCTTTACGATGCCATCGAAACTGAGTTTGCTGTAGCTTATAACGAGAATGGTCGTATGTACGGTCGAAAGTCCTATTCTGGCTACAAAGAGGGCAGCCCCGTCGGCAAGAGTAAATTCTGCATGAGTGATATTTACTACAAAATTCCCGATGGTCTTCTCTATCCCATTCTGGCAGCATTCAGAGTTCTTCTCGAGTATGATATCACCTCAGGCAAGTATAAGTGGATGGACGGCAAAGATCCCATCGCTGTTTGGAACAAGCACAAAGTCGGACTCACAAGAAGTGTTATGGATTTGGCTGGCTCTTTGGGCGATAAGCCTACTGTTTTTGGAAAAGACCCCAGCCTTTGGAATTATGCCTACATGGTACTTTCGAGCATGGAGGGAATTAGTCTGGTATGAGCTACCGTGTCAAACTTCGTGTTAAAGAACTTCTTGAAGAGGAAGGTATAACACAGAAAAAACTCGCCGAGATGGCGGGAGTACGGGAATCAACAATAAGCGATATCGTGAGAGGCACTCGAACTGTTATCAATTTTGAACACTTAGGTAAGATTGCCACCGCATTGGAGATTAGCGATATCAGAAAGATCATTGATCTCGAAAAAGTGTAAAACTGATCAAAGGGGTGTTTACCACCCCTTTTTTCTGTCGGCATGTTATAATTATAAGAACCCCGCACAAGGAGGTAAAATCTATACCCAACTACGGAAATTACTACATTTGCAACCGACTTCTTCTTTTGAAAGAATACCTCCAAGCCAACGCCGAGCCCAAATATTCCATAAAATGCAGAGCATAGGGAGCATACTTGACCGAAAAGTGCTTTCCATTAGACGAGAATACCTTGTATGCCGACTTTGCCGTTTCGATATTGTCTTTGGCCCCCATCTGGAATATGAGCAGCATTTGTTTCTGGCTCTAATTGCCTCCGTCTCTGTCTTCGTAGGATTGCCGAACTTGTTATTTCTCTTGCGGACATCCTTCTTTGGGCCATCCACCGCGATGGTGTATTGGAACATCCAATGCTTATTTGCTAGTGACTAAACACCTGCATCATCCAGTTTATCCATGATATGTCTCCCAAAAGTGGATAGAAAGGCAGCACTTTCCCGAAAACGCCTGCTTTGGGCGTTGGCTGTTTGTTATTTAGAATGGAGACGGAGGCAAAAGTCTTGCAATTACTGCATTTCCATAGAACGCAAAACGGCCTGCTGATCTGGCGAGGATAGACGGCCCGGGACGAGGCCCGCCGCAGCAAGGCGTTCGAGGGCCTGCTGAAGTGCTACTTTGGCTGATCCTCTGTCCCTGAGAAAGGAGCGGTCATGATGGATCAATATGTCTGCCCCTGCGGCTATGAATATGACCCTGCCGTGGGAGGCCCCGACAACGGCGTGGCTCCCGGCACGCCCTGGGAGGATGTCCCCTCCGACTGGGTCTGCCCCGTGTGTGGTCTGGGCAAGAGTGAGTTTGAAAAGGCGTAATACCTGAGAAAGATGACGGCCTCGGAAATCCGGGGCCGCCATCTTTCTCTTTTCTTCTAATATGGCGCGGGGGACGGCCGTCCTCCGCTGCAGTCTATGTCCCCTGCCCCTCCAGCTGTCGGAGGAAGCCGGTGCACCCCTCCAGGATATCTGCATAGGTGCGTTCAAAGTCTCCCGTGTACCAGGGGTCTGCGATCTCCTCCCCCGGCCGCCCGGTAAAGTCCAGCAGCAGGTGCACCTTGTTCTCCGGATCTCCCCCCAAGATCCGCTTCATATTGCGGATGTTCCATTGATCCATGCCCAGAAAATAGTCGTAACGGTCATAGTCGGTCCGCTTCAGCTGCACGGCATATTTCCCCGCTGTGGAGATGCCCTCCCGGGCCAGCCGGCTCGCCGTGCCTGGATGGACGGGGTTGCCGATCTCCTCCGCGCTGGTGGCAGAGGAGGCGATCAGAAAGTCCCTCTCCATCCCGCGTTTTTTGACCAGGTCCTTCAGCATGAACTCCGCCATGGGCGACCTGCATATATTGCCGTGGCAAACAAATAGTATTTTGGTCATCTCTTATATATCCCTTCATAAGCCTGCAAACCATTGATATGACTGGCTTTTCGGCGCTTTTTCTTTTCGTTGTGGTTGCCATGCTGCCCACGCAAATCTGCGTAAATCTACGCAATTTCATTGGCAAATGGTGTAGTAATTGGTGTAGTACCAACTGCGGATTTGACCTGATTTTTCAAGCTGTCACAGCGGGGAACGCAAGGATTTTTGCCATCTGTTCGGCTGCCCGGTCAAAGCTGGCGTGGGTGTAGACATTCAGTGTCACCCCCACATCGGAGTGGCCCATCACATACTGCAAGTTCTTGATATCCATACCCGCATTGGCCATGTTGCTGCAAAAGGTATGACGGAACACATGGGGAGTAATGTGCGGCAGGGGCTTGTCCGGGTACAGCTTGCGATACTTCTTCATGGCCCAGCGCATCTCATTTTCGATGTGCAGTGCCACCTTGGGCTTGTCGTCCTTATCCAGCAGCAAAAATCCGGTGTATCCGTCGACGATCATCTCTGCTTTGAGTGTCTTGCGACGAGCCAGGATATTTTTAAGGCTCTGGTACACCGTATCCGTCATGGGAATAAAACGACAGCCACATTCGGTTTTTGTTTTCTCCACATAGTACTTGCTGCCCCGCTCCCGGACGAGCTGGTGATCCACCCGGATACGACGGTTCTCAAAATCCAGATCGCTTTTGGTCAGGCCGCAGAACTCGCTCACCCGCATCCCGGTTTCCAGCAGGACTACAAACTCATCGTAATACTTGCGGTAGGTCTTGTCACCCCGAATAAAACCCATCCAGATTTCCTGCTGCTCCTGGGTCATGGTGATTCGCTTCTGCGAGTCATTGGGAACGACCTCCACCAACTTGAAGTCGAAGGGATTTTTTCGGATGATATCCTCGTTGCAGGCCATTTGAAATGCCAGTTTGACAACGCCCCGCACGCTGGTGATGGTGCTGTCTCCCTTTCCGTCGCCGTGCAGCTTCATGATCCACTGTTGGGCATCGGATACTTTGATATCCCGGATCGGGCGGTATCCAAAATCTTCTTGCCGAATCAGATTCCGCACAAAATTGTATCCAACCTTCGTGTTGTAGCGGATGCCCTGCTTTAGGCCGATATACCGCTCTACCAGTTCTATGACGGTGATTTTTCCGGCGGCATAGTCGATTCCCGCGTCAAGCTGCTTCTGGATTTCTTTCTCTTTTTCCCGCAGTTCCCTTAAATCAGAGGAATAAACCGTCTGGCGCTTTCCCCGGATATCCGTATAGCGGTATTGATAAATCAGGTCTTTTCTCCGGCTCTCTCCTGTCCGCAGGATTCTTCCCTTATGGTCTTTGCGCTTTTCGGACATTGTCAAACTCCTTTCCGTAATGGAAAGAGCCTTGGTATGACACTTTGATTGTACCATATTCAGGCAGTCTTTCACACCACAAATTTCAGATGGAATACATCTGCTCGATGAATTGGTCAAACAGGCGGCGTATATCTTCATCGTCTTCTACCACCAGT
>ERZ809296.1224-NODE-1224-length-32037-cov-68.294040_pt1 | contig 32037 bp, 31 predicted proteins | sample MGYA00520511_ERZ809296 | MGnify/ENA primary metagenome ERZ809296 (study PRJEB31576, sample SAMEA3212662) | Homo sapiens | biome: human-gut; feature: human gut; material: fecal | place: Sweden | collected 2012 ...
TAGAGAAACATACGCCCCAGACGAAGGCGGAAACGAAGTTATTACAAATAGTGGCAATCATCAAGCCGCAGCTAAGCCTGCAAGTAGTATTGATTACAGGAAAGGCAACCAGACACAGGATAACATTCTGCCGCCCCTACATCTTGCTTATAATTCATCCTCCGTCCGCTTTTGCAGGAGGGACAAGCCCACAAAGCAGAGTGCAGAGAAGGCGATGCCGCAAAGAGAATATGCCCCATTAAAGAACAGCAGGTTGACCGCGTATCGCATGGGCATCCGTGTAAAGAGTACCGCATACGGCTCGACCGTTCCAATTGCCTCCATGACCGCCGTGACACGGAAGGGACTGACCCCGCACAGATACGCTCCGAGGAAATACAGCGTCAGCTTCTCGACAATAGCCGGGAGCAGAATGCCAAGCGCGTAAAACAGCGGTTCCCGATTCTTGCAGCGCTTCCACAGATACAGCGCCCCAAAGCAGTACGGCAGCAGCGCAAGGCAGATGCCCTGAGCGGTCAGGTGCAGCTGCAGCCCGAATACAAGAAAGACCATACGGATCAAAAGGTATCCGCCGAGAATGATCCGCCAGCAGATCGGCAGGGATTTCAAGTTGAGTTTCCCATGTGCGGTTGCTTCATTGTTGTACATATTCTTTTCCTCCTTACAGATTCTCGTTTTTCAAGGCGTCGATGGGATTGTCCTTTTTCACTTTCCTCATTGCGTATATCATGGTGGCGAATACGACCAGAAATACGCTCAGTACGGCGATGCCGATGGCCGCCCACGGCAGATGGAAGGAGGTTTCATAGGCCGTTGTGACTGCGCGGTAGATGAGATATGTAATGCCGCAGGACACCGGCAAACCGAGAAGCAGTGCCTTGGAGCCGTACAGCAGGCACTCGCAGTTCATCATCCTGCGAAAGCCCTTCTGCGTCATGCCCACCGATTTCAGCATGGCAAACTCCCGGCGGCGCAGGCTGATATTCGTGGAGATCGTATTGAACACATTGGCCGCGGCAATCAGGGAGATCAGCACGATAAAGCCGTAGGCAAATACCCGGATAATGGTTATGACATTCCGGTTTGTCTCGGCGTTTGCGGCGTAGTCGAAGAGCTGCCGGCTGCTGAGACCGTTTTCCGTCAGCATGGTCGCCAGATTTTCAAAGCTCGCGGCGTGATCGCTCGATGTGAGGAAATACTCTGTATTACGGAATTGATTCAGCGCCGCCTCGGGAATCACGCTCTCCAGCATGCTGTACGGATAGATCATATTGATGGCCACCGGCGTGCTGCGGCTGACAAAGAACGGAGCCTCCTCAATGGTTTTTTCGGACCGCAGCGTGTATTTTGCAAAGGATTCCCCGTAGGGCAGCTCGATGATGTCGCTCTCGTTGTCTCTGTTTTGATAGAGGACGACCTTATTGCCGTTCTCATCGATCCGGCTGTCTTTTCTGTAATATCCGTCGATCTCTACATAGTAAAGACCCTCGATCACGCACCCATCGCCCTTGAGCGTGTCCAGCGTGACATACTTTTCAAGCCGGCGGTCAAGCTCAATGTTGCGATCCAGGGCAATGCCCAGGGGCTTGTCCCGGTCATAGTAATCCGCTTCCTTCAGGTTGTACTTTTCCAGTAACCTGTTGAACTCGAAGTCCGCAACGAAGTACAGATAACCGGAGATGCTGAGCTCCTTCGGCGCTGCGTCCTCACGCTCCATGCCGAAGTCGGCAAAACGGCCGGCATACATTGCCGTGACATATTCGCGGGAGATATCGCCCTGCAAAAACTGTTTCTTGGTATAGGTACCTCCGGTGACATTCGATTCGGAGAAAAGCAGTTCCAGAAGCGCATCGGGCGTCATGGCGGCGGAAACGTCCGACTCCGCCGCGTAGATCAGATCGAATTGATCGGAGGCCAGCCCTCCCTCGGCGGATTCCATCATGTAGTCGGTGAAGGCCGCCGCAGAAACAAAGAGGACGATGCTCATAAAGAGGCTGACGACGGTGGTTCTGTATTTTTTCCGGTTGCGCTTATAGTGCTTGCCGGCAAGGACGCCGGGAAGTCCGAACAGCTTGTAGGCGAGCTTCGAGGTTCGGACGGGTCTGCCGCTTACCTTGATGTCCATGCTCTGGCGGATCGCCTCCACGGCGGAAACTCCGGTTGCCCTTTTTGAGGGAATCCATGCCGAGATCAGAACCGTGACAAGTGCAATGACCGCAGCAATGACGACAGCCTGCCACGAAACACAGAGCCGCATGGGAATGTCCACACGGACAATGGAGAAAAATTTATCTCCGATCAGGAGGAGCGTTATGCCGATACCGCCGATACCCACCAGAATGCCCAGTGGGATGCCGACGGCACTGACGGCCAGCGCCTCAAACAGCACCATCTTCCGCAGCTGTTTTTTTGTGGCACCTACCGAGGACAGCAGGCCGAATTGCCTTGTCCGCTCCGAAACAGAAATGGAGAATGCGTTATAGATGAGCGATACAGAGCCGAACACGATCAGCGCGATGATGATGGCGGCAAGACTGTAAAACGCGGTAAGGAAGGAATCGAACGGAGCCGTGCCGGAATACAGCAGGACCTTTGTATTGTAGGCATAGCGATACTCTTGCGTATAGCCCATTTCCTTCATGAAGTCATACACCCCGGCGGGCTTGTGCAGCTTGAAATAACAATGGATCAGAGACTGATCGGCGGATTTGGTGTCCGCTGCCGTAAGCGCTGTGTACCCGGGCGCGGAATAGTCCTCAAAGGTAGGCCTTTCATAGATACCGACCACCGTGTAGGTTCTTGGTTCGGTGTTTTCGAGCCTTTCGCCGCTCATAATCTCCACCTGCGTTTCGCTGTCATAGGTGTATACGGGCGTGTCCTGTCCCAGCCTCCGGCCGTCAAGTGTCCTGTCCCCCACGTCAAGCGTGACGGTGTCGCCGAGCTTATAATTCACCTTGCCGTTTGATGTCAGGTGCTCCGGCAGAATAATTTCCGTGGAGTCCTTCGGCAGCGTACCTAAAATGAGATGCACCGGCATTGTCTTAAAATAGCCGGAGACCACATCGCCGCCAAGCACATACAGATAGGGCTTGCGCTCGTTGGCGCTGTCGATCTTCGCGTAACCCAGAACCTGCGCGTAGGCTGCGGAGGAAACCCTGTCGGAATCGCGGATGTCCTCATAGTCCTTATATACGGCGTCATAAACCGCTCCGTACCAGTCCCCGTCGATGTGGATCGCACAACGCAGCACGAAATTCTGCATACTGGAGACAAGGGTCGTGGACGCGCAGATCATCGCCGCCGAGAGCATAATGCCGATGATCGTGACGATGGTTCTCGTCCTGTTTTTCTTCAGGCTCTCTAAGGTTACCTTGTTGAAAACATTCATCTGCGGATCACCTCGTCTCTGGTGATTTTCCCGTCCTCAATGGAAAGGATTCGATCCGCCTGCAGTGCGATGCTCTCGTCGTGGGTGATGACAATAAAGGTTTGCCCGTATTTTTCGTTGGAAACCTTCAGCAGTTCCACGATCTCCCGGCTGCTTTTGGAGTCAAGATTTCCGGTGGGCTCGTCGGCAAGCACCACCGCAGGCGCATTCATCAGAGCCCGACCGATGGACACCCGCTGCTGCTGGCCGCCGGAGAGTTGGTTCGGCAGGTGGTTCTCCCGGCCGGTAAGCTTCAGAGTGGTCATCAGCTCAGCCAGTCGATTTTGATTGACCTTCTGCCCGTCCATCAGGACAGGGAGAGTGATGTTTTCCGTTACATTGAGCACCGGAATGAGATTGTAAAACTGATAGATCAGTCCCACCTGACGGCGGCGGAAGATGGCAAGCTGTTCCTCGTTCTGCGCGTACACATCCTTGCCGTCCATAAATACCTTGCCGCCCGTAGGCCGGTCTACGCCGCCGAGGATGTGAAGCAGTGTGGATTTGCCCGAGCCGGAGGGGCCGATCACGGCGACAAACGCTCCCTTCTCCACCGAAAAGGAAACGCCGTCCAGCGCCCGCACCTCGTTCTCGCCCTTGCCATAAACCTTTGTCAGGTTTTCCACTCTCAAAATCTCCATATCGGGATACTCCTTTCGCTTTTTACACCCCCATTCTATTTTGTCAAGGTGACACGGCGGTGACTTTCAGGTGACGGATCCGTCACTTAGTAAAAAAGGGAGCCGCCGGTCCCTCGCCTCCTAATAAGAAAACATAAGAAAGTCAGTAAAATCAATGTTTTCAAAGGCAGGGAATCTGTGTTACAGGGGGTATGGGGAACGCCCCATCAAGCAAAAGGCGGGGACTCGTCAGAGTCTCCGCCTGCTGTCTTTTGGCTCCAAAAGGCCTTGCTTACCAACTTCCAAAGCCTTTCAGTTTCACTAATTGTTAAGAAGACATTCCATCTAACCTTTTAAGTCCTTCACGAAACAGAATTGGTCCTGACACGAAAAAATGCAGAAGTGCTGGCAGAATGCCCTATAATTGAATAATCCCCCAAAAACAATAGTGTAGGATAGTAACTGGTAATAGCAATTGGAATGATCCAGGTCAACAAAACAACTATTCCATCGTTAAATAGTGACAGCGGATATTTTGTAAACTCTTTTAACGAAATGATCATCGAAAGTGGAGAAAAAGTGCCTTTCGAAAACAAAAGAATAGCTGACGAAATAATCGATAATGGACTAATTGCTTACCAAAAAATCATAACCAAACAACGTGCAGATGTATCGAAGTCCTTGATCAATTTCTTCACGAGAAAAATCATGCATTGCTAAATAATCATCAGAGCAGTTATTTAGCTTTGAATAGAAATCAAGGGCTATCTGAAGCCATGATAAATCCGACTGATCCAAGTCATTGAACAGCAAATCTTCTGCTGCACAAATGTCCCCATCGTCAATCATTTTTTCAAGCATTTTTCCATAACTAGAATCTTCAATTTGAGTTGCAGTCTGTTCGTTGGCTGATATCCCAAGTGCAACAGCCAAAATTGCTTGGATCATAGCTTCAATTTGACGCATGAGCCAGTCTTGCTGATAAATCATTTTGCCTCCATGTTCGTTGTTTTCTTCTGCATATTTTTCTCGTTTGTTGATATGATTGACAAAATGCAACCTGCTCCTAAAAAGGCAAATACATCCTTCAAATCCACAGATGAATACAAGGGAATTAAGTAAAAATAGTCTGGTGTTCCCTTATAAATTAAACTGTCTAGGACCGTCGATAAAATTGCCGAGGAAATTAGGGTTACACCAGCATAGCCGATAGGCGTCTTGAAATTAAAACGATTTTTACTCTTTGAGAGCAGATAGAGCAATAGCAAAAAGAAGGGAAGCAGCAATAGTTTTGCACACGCAACAATATAAGGCGATGCGAATTTATCTGCTGCTTGAAGTACTAAGGTCTGGTACTTGTTCAGAATTACGAGGATCGATAGAATATTGGGAATAACAGGAATGGAGATTTCGGACGGAGCAAAATATAGTAGCGCTTTTATAACCTGATCTATGATTAAGAAAATCAACACTAGTAGTATGCCCCGTACCTTCGTAAATGCTTGTCTAGTTAGAAATTGTAGTATAATTATTGAAAAAACTAGTACGATGCAAAGCCAAACTATTGCATTAACTACGGCTAATGTTGTCCGCGTATAATCAAATTTTAAAAAGACTACGGCAAAAAATAGAAGCCATAAGAACTCGGATATAACAATGGATTTGCTGATTTTGCTCATATATGTACCTCCACATATACATGAAAAACCCTACAAAAAGCTCTATTTAAGAGTGCTGGTGTCATGAACTACATGTTTAGTCCAATGCCGTGGCTAGGATAGGAATGTGCTTTACTTTGTGCAGAATGTTTCAGTGCTCAGCGAGGCAACAGTGGAAACCGAGGTAATAGATACCAAGGACACTGTCACCCAGGCAGTGATGCATGTAAAGGTCAGGCCAGAAGTGGGAGTTGCATCGGGAGTACCGTCGAAACCACCTACAAGCGCCATACGCTTCAATTCTTCCTTGCTGATAGAGACTGTGGAATTATTCATATCTATACCTCCCAAAAGACGCCAGTTCATGTCCTAGCACCCTTAAATAGACTTAATTTCTGCGAGATTGTTGTCGACATGCGCTAAAAATAGTTTTTGGAAAGATGTGTATGTATCTAAATGATGTGAATCCCAGTAAGCCAACTCATATTGCGTCATAGACCTCCGATGATATAGGTCACAATAATTGCGATACATTATCTCCTGTTCAGCAGATATTGGGTAGACTTGTCGTGAAATTGACCGAACAATTTGTCGCTTATCAATAGTTAGAATACTTTCAAAACCGCTATCTGTAAGTCCCTGTTTAGTGATAGAAATATCACATACGACAGCGCACCCCATACTTGAAAGCACTTTATTTAGGTACTTAGCAACGTGATCATTTCCGTTACTAGCAGAAGTGTTTAAAGTAATACCAATTTTCCCGCGTAATTCAAATGTATGAGAAAAGAACGATACTCGATCTAAAAAGTCTTTCGTTGCTCCGGTGACATTATGAAAATAGACTGGAGATGATAGGACAATAATCTGGCTATTTAGCATTTTGTCTTTGATTGTATGCATATCATCAGTTTGTGGGCATCCTCCTTGCTCGAAACACATTTGACAACCTTGGCAGCCTTTAATGCGTGTGGAGCGAGGTGTTTCCATATACGTATGTAATATAGGAAGGTCACTTTTCAGCAGATCAACCAGCGTAACAACTGCTTTCTGGGTAACAGAATCTTGCCGAGGACTTCCGCAGAAAGAAAATACACTTAGTTTGCTCATTTTGGTCACTCCTTAGCTAGAAATATTTACTCAAACTTATCCGTTGAAGTAGAGGATTCACTCAAGTAAAGTTTATAGTAAGCTGCTTTCCTTTTCAGAAGTTCACTATGCGTTCCATGCTCATATATTGTTCCACCTTGAATAACATATATTTCATCTGCGTTTTGCACGGTGCTGAACCTATGTGAAATAATCATTAAACTAATTCCTTGCCGCTTTAAGGTATGGTAAATTTCTTTTTCATTCCAAGGATCTAACGAACTAGTAGCTTCGTCTAAAATCAGAAGTTGTGGTCGGCGTATAAGCGCCCTTGCAAGTGTAATCTTTTGTATTTGTCCACCTGACAAATTTCCTCCTTGGCCCGACATTATTGTGTCAAGGCCGAAAGGCATATTCATTAGATCATCAATGAAATTCACCATTTTTAGGCTTTGAATGACATCTGCGTCCGTTAGTGTAGGATCTTCTAAGGTAATGTTATCTTTAATGCTTTTGTTAAAATACACCGGCAATTGTGGAACAATAACCACATTTTGAGCGTAAGACTCATGCGAGATTGCTGCTAAATCTGTCGAGTTATATAGGATTTTCCCTTGTGTAGGTCTGTAAATTTTCGACAGCAATTTAACTAACGTCGTCTTTCCAGAGCCAGATAGACCAACTATAGCAATACATTGTCCCTGCTTTAAGGAGAAGGAAATATTTTTTATAACGGATTTGGATAAGTCACTGTACTGAAAAGATACTCCCTTTAATTCAAGGCTTTCAAATTTGTCAGCTGGGGTTTGCCCTGTCGCTATCTCTTTTGGCTCAAACAACATATCATTGAAATACCGCATAGATGCTTTGAGTGACCCTATACCCGCAATTTGAGTAATTAGTACAAAACATTGGTTGAAAAATGTTCCAAGGAGACTGAAAAGGAGAAATATTTCACCGACCGTCAGATTAGTGCCTGTTAGTAACAACATACTTAACAGAATAATGGGTGGGGTAAAATCAAATACGACCGAGAATGCGGATGCATAGTCCATATACTTGCGTTCGGCCCGTTTGTAGTCAATCATGTAGTTTTTGAATAGAGAATTGTATGCCCGCGCAAAGTAGGTGGTTAAATGCATAGTTCTTATTTGCATCATATTATTAACTATTTCTGTAACCATGCTATCCACCGCTTGTTTTGATTCCAACTCTTTTTTCCTATAGTTGAGAAGCGAGAAGTTAATAACTAGCGCACTACATGTAATAACCATCATCATAAGTAATACTGCGAACACAATAAAACTATAAAATATCGTAAAGTACACAAGTAGAGTAACAATTCCTGTAGCAGCCATGAGAATTTGTACAGTTGATGATGCTACCGTTTGCTGTAATTGTGCCATAAAAGATAGTCTATACAGTATGGCCCCCTGACTTCGATTATCGAAATATGAATATCTTATTTTAAAAAGGTTCAAAACGGTATCGTTGGAGATTGAATATGATAGCTTTACTTGAAGGGTAGTAGATACTCTGTTTTTAATAATATGGATAAGCGCAATAAAAACATTAATTCCAATAATAGCTAATATTGAATTTCTGGAATCAACGACTTGAGTATATGCGATATTATTGATGATCTTGCGAATTATCATTTGGGATGCTATAGAGAGTAGATAGATTATAATAGAAATACTAGTTATGGCTAAAATATAGCCCCACACATTTTGGATTAGCAAAAAGAGGAAATTCATTTCGTTTGGCCGATGGCCCTGCTTTTCAAAGGTATTATCCGGTTTTATAGCGAGGTACACCGGGGCGAATCGTGAAATAACCTCTTTTAACTTTTCAGTTCTATTACCTGTTGCCGGATCGCTAATTTGCGCCAAGTCTGACTTCTTTTTGGTTATTACTACAAAATGCTTATCTTTGACAAAAATGTAAGCAGTATCTTCCTCGAGTTCAAAGTGCTCACCGTCAACAACCTTATAGACCTCAGCGCTTAGGTGAACCGTTGGTAAAAAATTGCATATATCCCAAAGGGTCATTCCGTCTCGCCCTACATTGATTAGTTTTCTATAATATGATAGATCTCTATAAAAGCCAAAATATCCTGCGGCTGTTGCCACACAGCAGAGGCCGCACTCTGCGATAGAGGACTGTCGAAAAGTATAGACATGTGACATTGCTATTCCTCCAAGATACAAATCAGATTATAACAGCGCACTATTTAAATCATCATTTAGCATCCTCAATAAAACATATCCAACGCCAGTTCCCCCCATCATATACGATTCAAAGGGCGCATTTGTTGAATTAAACCAAGGATAACACAATAGAGATTTAACGCTACGTTGCAACTTAATATAGGATTGGTTTGTCAAGAACCCCTCTTTTTTTGCTGTTAGCAATACGTCAACTGCACCATAAACTCCATGGCAAATACACAAACTCGATTGATTCAGATAAGACTCGACAACATCTGAAATAAGCTTTTTAAGGACTGAGTGGTTTTTTTGATAATACTCACCATCTTTTTTGTGAGCACTTAACAAATTAATAAAAACGGATAACAGTCCAGTCTTCCCCTTGCACCAAGAAAGGTCTTCTTTACAAGCCGCTTCTTTACATGAGTCAAAAAAAGTATCTGATTGTTCCAAGTATTTTGTTTCCTGCGTATATGCATAAATATCAACCAAGGTTTGGCATATTCCCAAAAGCCCATGCGCCCTACCATGTTCCTTCCAGCAGAAATCTTTACTACTATTAAAATAGCGCGCCGATAGCTGCTGAATACGTATATCGGGCAGAATATCAGCATTTTCTCGATACATGCATTCTATTCGGCATATGGCAGATAGAGTGCCTGAAAGTCCATGCATATAATCGAAGTCTTTTTCTGTAATTTGCCGATCTGAATAATACTCAAGAATATCATTCAACAATTTGTTATAAAAGGGCTTATACCCGTCATCCTCTATTACCTGTACAACAAAACCACACAAGAATAGCAATCCTCCATATCCATCATAAAGAGAATATAGCGCGCCGTCATCAATAGAAAAGTTACCCGTTTGCTTTTCGTGGATATAATTCAATATGAACCCGTCTAACATTTTTTTACCAAGTGCCTTGATTGGCGCAGCATCCATATAGTGTCCATAAGAAAGGAGAAACATGACCATGCCACCACCATGATAAAGTGCCGAGTCTATATATTTGATAAGAAAATGTGACGAATCATCGCTGGGAAACAGCATCATATAGGTGTACAGGGAGTCGCCGCAACATATTGCGTTTGCCGCAATAGACTCTGCATATTCTTGGGTGATTTTCTTTAATTCTGAAACATCGTTACATTCAGATATACATTCATTTCCTAATTTATTAAAGTCATTTATTGCAACGGTTTGCATAGCCATTGCAATTAGTCTTTTCTGGTAGCATATAGTTTCCTCGTCTAACGCCAATAGCTTTTCGCAAATTAGATCAAGAGGAGATTTCTTGAAATAATTTTTACATACAATGCCTCCATAGGCATATAGATCGGTTGTTGAATATTCTGCATGGAACTTGGGGATGTACCCTTGTCTTAATTGTTCAACTTCATGCTGAACACGCAAGTAACCCGTCGCCGAATTTGCCGAGAAATTATCAAACAAGATGTCAATAATATCTTCTTGCGCTGATTTAGAGGCCATTCCGTCAGGAGAATTAAGCGCTAGCAAAAAAGAGTAGTAAACTTTCGTAGGGCGCAGCACCTGACGGAGTTCCATAGTCATATAAGAGGGAGTTTTATAAATATCAACCAATTCTGGTTTATATTCAAGAGCAACAGTAAGTGCCTGCTCAAACCCGGATTCAACATCATACACAGCCTTTTCGATTGGTAGTTCATAGCCGTTTGATAGTGCAGGGACATTTATCTGTTTCGGTTGGATCAATAGCCTTTTTTCCTTTTCAAAAACAAAGTCATTTTTAGGATCTTGCTTTAATACAGGGACTTCTTTTTCTACTGGTGAAACCCGTCCTGTAAAAATTGCACTAAAATTAATCTCGTAGATTCCATTATTGTCATAAGTTGGCAATACAGCTGTATTTAGGACTGTATTAGGCAGAAGACGATAACTCGGATCATTGCCAACAAGTGTTGAAGTAATTAACGACTCTGTATCGAAAAAAATTGGGTATTTGCCAAAAGCAATTAGGTTTTCGTGGTGCATATCACATGTGGACAGCAAGTAAAAAATCGCCAAATAAATACCAATTTTGTAATAAAACTCATGCAGTTCGTCGATATCTTCACATTCAGAAAATTCAATATATTCTTGCCATGCATGATGCTCGAAGGAAACAAAGCGAGGGACCCGGATTTCGGTGTTCAATTTATTGGAAAAGAACACCAGAATTTCTTTTAAAAACTGATCTGTTTGTAGTGAGTGTGGTTTATACACAACAATACCATTATCACAATGTACAAGAGATACCGACCGCCCATCATGCCAATCACCCAACGATGTGGTTATCTTCTCAATTTTGCCATAATCATTAAGGAATGTAGATGAAATTAAACTATACTCGCTATAGTACCGAGTGATTATTTCTTGTTGCAATTCCAAAAAATCAAAGATTCGGGTTTTTATCGCTTCTTCGACGAGTGGATAATTTGAAAATAACTCATCTATAGAAAAACTGCCTATAAAGCTCGAAACTCTGTGCTCTCTACATTCCCCTACGACGATACCTTGATTTTTTTTGGAATGATAGATATTGACAAGGAGAGGGTCGATAATCGGAGAAAGAAGTTGGTGGAGTTCACTTCTTATTGATGTCTCTGTAATTTCTAACTGAAATTTTTGGCCTAGCGCAGCTACTTCAGATATTTTATAATTAGCCAACTCGTCGAGCAGCATTTCATAAATACACAGGAAATCCTTCATTTTCTTCACTCCAATCTATTAAAATACAGCCATGAGCAAAACTCCAAAAGAGTAGTAATTGCAATTGTTTCCGGCCATGGCTGAAACCGAAAATCACTCATATGGTATAGAAAGCGGAGCCCCTTTTTGGTAAAATTGACTTGAGAGAAAACCAACCGGAAAGGGGCTGGCCGCTATCTACCGACAGGAAATCATTCAGGATGTGACGCTGTTCACATCCCAAAGCGCCGCTGCGTTCTACGACAAGCTTTTCAGCAGCTTGGACTTCACGCTGCCCAGAGCGGCAACCGGGCGGCGGGGCTTCCCGAAAGAAGCCATGGTCTGTGCGTTTATCGTTATGAAATGCGAGGGTTTCACGCAGATCACAGATCTGATGGATTATCTGGACAACAACCGCATCATCGCCCATTACTGCGGCTTTAACATCATGGAGCCGCTGCCGTCCTACTGGACGTATGACCGCTTCCTGCGGCAGCTGAACAACGGTGCGTTGAAATCGATCATGGCCAATCTGGTGCGGAAGCTGTATGAGCTGGGCGTGGTGGATGCGTCTTTCGTTGGTCTGGATTCCACACCCGTCATGGCGAACACGAAGCAGAACAACCCGAAGTCCTTTGCGAAAAGCAAGTTCTCCAAGGAAAACCATCCCAAAAGCGACCCGGACTGCGCCTTGGGCGTCCATTCTGCCTCCAACCAGCACAATGAGCGGCGGTATGCGTTCTACTGGGGCTATAAAAGCCATGTGCTGGTGGACTGCATCTCCGGTCTGCCTCTCTATGAGCTGACCACGCCGGGCAATATCGCCGATTCCTCCGTCGCCGCTGAGATCCTCGCGGCCGCGGATCAGACGATTTCTTTGAAGGAATGCGCCTTCCTTGCCGACAAGGGCTACGATGTGAAAAGCATCTACAATACGGTGAAAGCGGTCTATGAGGGCGAGGCTTTTATTCCTCTCAATCCACGCGGCACGAAAGCCTTGAAAACGCTTTCTGCCGGTAATCCGGTCTGCGAGGCAGGCCTTGCCATGCGCAAGGACGGAAAGACGACAGACAATGGGCGTACCCGCCAGAAATACTGCTGCCCATTCCGTCAGTCCAAAACCGGTGTTTGCCCTTGTAACCACAAAAACTGGAACAACGGCAAGAAAAACCGGGGCTGCACGAAATACAAGACCGTTCCAAACGATTACAGGCTTTCCATTGACAGGGAATGCCTGCGTTTTAAGCGTATCTATGCCTTGCGTACAGAGTGTGAGCGTTACAATTCCCGTTTCAAATCCGCAGGTCAGGAACGGCTGTGGGTGCGTAACGGCGCAAGCGCGGCAAATCTCAATACGCTGGCCCATATCTCCGCCCTGACTGTTGCGTTGGCCGCCGTTCTGCACGGCTCTCACTCCTACCGTTCCGCCAAACAGCTTCGGCGTTCCGCCTGATCTGCCTGTTCCATACCTTTTGCAGGCGCGGAGTTTACCGCACTATGGGTTTTGCGCCCTTGAGATGCCCTAAGCTCTTTTGTTTCCCGTTTGCCTGTTTGTGGGCTGCTCCTTCTGCCTGTTTTGCTCATCGCTTTTAAAATAAAAAGCACATAAGCGAATCTAATTTAGATCGCTTATGTGCTCATCGAACAGCTTAAATTTCGCAAAAATCCCCCATGGCGAAGCCGATGCTTTAAATGATAATTAGGAGAAATATAAATAATAAACATAACCGGCTCCCATAGAAAAACAAAGAATGTTATAACTATCTAAACGAATTATAGCACAAGTGCCTTTATAATGCAAGGGCTTGATTGCACACCTTCTCATTTTCTGATTGCACACCTATTCTTTTTTTCTCTCGACTTTCTCCGAGTTATGTGTATAATAGAGCTATCAGGAACTCTTGTTCCAGATAGGAGATAAGTACAATATGAGAAGCAAGAGCGAGGAGCTTATGCTCCGCATCCGGGAGTACATCGAAAGCTACTTCGAGCGGTATTCTTCTACCCCAACCGTTCGGGAGATTGCCGGAGCCATGAAGATCGCGGTTTCCTCCGCACACAGATACCTTGTGGCAATGGCGGAGAAGGATATGGTTTTCTACGAAAACGGCACGCTCTCCACTCCGAAGATCCAACGGATGAATCCGGCGGTGAGCCCCGCCGCCATTGTGGGAACTATCCCCTGCGGCTCGCCGGAGGAAAAGGAAGCGCAGGTGGAGGAATACCTGCCCCTGTCCGTGTCCTTCTTCGGCAAGGGGGACTTCTACGCCCTCCGCGCCTCCGGCAGCTCCATGACGGGGGCGCAGATTGACGATGGGGATTTGGTTATCATCCGCCAGCAGCACACCGCCCAGGTCGGGGAGATCGTCGTCGCCCTCACCGACGAGGACAAGAACACGCTGAAACGGCTCTTATATGACGATGACCGGCAGAGCTATTACCTCCACCCGGAGAATAAAGACATGGAGGATATCTATGTATCCGGGCTTCGGGTACAGGGCGTAGCCACCCATGTGATCAAAGCCCTTTGACGGAGGTATTGCCCATGCAGAAAAAATATGTGTCCGTCAACGCGGAGGTGGATACGGACGGCGTGATCCGCCCGCTTCTCATCCGCTGGCATGACGGCAGACAGTGGGAGGTGACAAAGGTGCTTCATACCTGTACTGCTTCTCACGATGAGTTTGAAGGCGTCCGCTACACCGTCAAAATCGGTCGTGCGGTAAGATATTTGTATCGGGAGGGTCAGCGCTGGTATGTTGACCGCTCCCCGTAGGAGGTGTTTGTGAGACATGAGGATTTTTTCCTATGAGGAACTCGACGAATTGGGCGAAGGTATGATTCGGCAATATCTTGGGAAGGAAGCGGAGCGCACCTGCTGCGTGGATATCGAAGGGTTTGTCACGGACTTTCTGAAGCTGCCCCTGTTGTACCGCAACTTTGCCGAGGAGGACAGCGACAAGATCGGCTTCATTGCGGACGGCGTGACCCCTCTGCGCGTCTGTGAGAACGGAACCGTCGTCCGGCGCGTGTATCCCAGAGGAACCATCGTGATCGAGCGCTGTCTGCGGCAGGAGCACGAAAGCGGCAGGCGGTGCTTCACCATCAGCCACGAGTGCGCCCACTACATCATGGACAGGGCGGTTCCCAGCGCCGCCTTTCATCGTGAGTTTGAGGGGGAGCGCGCCTACACGCAGGAGGACTTCAAAAACCTGTTCAGCTTCCGGGAAACGAAGGTCGACCGCATGGGCGCAGCCCTCCTGATGCCCCACTTCATGGTTCGCAATGTAGTTGCCATGTATGGCTGCGCCGGAGGTATCCCCGTTTTCGGAGACAGCGTTCTGCGGACGGCGGACAAGCTCCTGATCAAACAGATGGCAAACGCCATGGGCGTGTCCTTCTCCGCCTTTCTCATTCGGCTGCGGGAGCTGGGCTGTCTGTGTTACCACCCGCTGGCAGAGTACATCACGGAGGAAATGGGGCTGGGACAGGACGGTGGCATAGGATGAGAAAAGCAAGCGCTGCCCGTAAGCTCTCGCCGGATGTGTCACGCAGGCTGTCCGATTCCCGCAGGCAATCCGCCGCGCTGACACTCCGGGAGATCCACTGCCCCTTTTGCAGTTTTCTGGTAGAGAAGGTGTTCTCCGACGCAGCGGGACACAAAATGGTCTACTGCCGAAAATGCAAGTCGGAGTACCCCATCAATCTGGGCTGCTTCCGCAGGATGAAGGCGAAACAGGCCGTCTGCCGCCTGCTTTCCGGAAAACCGAGGCAGAAACGATAAACTGAATACAAAAACCGACTTTTAATCGAGCAAGCGGAGAGAATCAGATTCGTTCTGAGGAGACTGCCAAGCGCCGTACAAAGTCAGACTGAACCAGTAAATGAGTTCGGTCTGCTTTGACGGCGCTTTTTTGCTGCTCGATTTCTTTGTACGGCGTTGAAAGTCCTTTCCCGGCTTGGCTCGGGAAAGGACTTTTTCCATGAAACGCCGCTTTGAACAATACATCTGCCGCTATCGGGAGGCACCTTCAGACGGTTCCCTTATAAAAGCGGATGGTGAACATGGCTCCTACGGGCTTGCGGTTCTCTGCCTTTACGGTTCCCCCTTGCCCAGCTATAATCATGCGTGATAAGGCAAGCCCGATCCCAAAGCTTTTGCCGTCGGAATCCTTGCCCTTATAGAAGCGCTCAAAGATGTGGGGCAGATCCTCCGGAGAAATGCCCGTGCCGTTGTCTTTAATTATAATTTCGGAAAACAGGGCGTTTTCGGTTGCCTCGATCTCAATCCTGCCGCCCTCGGGGGTGTGTTCCATGCAGTTCTTCACAATATTGCCGATGGCCTCGCTCGTCCACGAGAGATCTCCCCGGAAAGCCCCGTTCGCATGGATACGCAGCGCCTGCCCGCGCAGCTCCATGGGAATGAGCAGGGTCACACAGGACTTTTTGAGCAGCTCCTCCAGACTGACCTGCTCCTGCTTGAACTGCACCGTGCCGGCGTCCAGCCGTGAGATCTTCAGAAGTGTGGTGATCAGCCAGTCGATGCGGGAGAGCAGCTCGTAGAGCTCATGGATAAGCTGCTGCCTGCGCGCGTCGGTCAGCTTCGGCTCCGACAGCAGTCCAATCAGCAGATTGATAGAGGTCAGGGGCGTGCGGATCTGGTGAGAGATGTCCGCGATGGAATCGGCAAGGTGCGCCTTTTCCCTTGTCAGCGTTTGCTGCTGCTCACGCAGGCGTATGGTCATCTTATAGATCTCACTGTGGAGGATGCTCAGCTCACCCTCTGAATAGCTGTCAAAATCGATCGAACTGTCGCCGTGCAGAACCTGATTGATATCATCCGCAAGGGAAGAAATCCTCTGATACCTCTTGTAAGTGCTGATGCAGAAGACCAGCATAAGGAGCAGAGAAAGCCCTGCGGCTGTCAGTCCGGCGCGAATGTCGAAGAAAAAGCAGACGGCGCAGGCGGCTGCGGAGAGCAGCAGCTGCCACAGCAGTGCCTTTCGCACCTCTTTGTTTTTCAGCAGCTTGATCATGCGTCCACCTTATATCCTGTCCCGCGAACCGTCAGAATGATCTTCGGGTCGGCAGGGTCATCCTCAATCTTCTCCCGCAGCCGCTTGATGTACACCGTCAGCGTATTGTCGTTGACATACTCGCCGGCAACATCCCAGATGGCGTCAAGAAGCCGCTCACGGGTAAGCACGATTCCCCGATTGTTGATGAAAAACAGCAGAAGGCGGTATTCCAGCGCTGAGAGGAACAGATCCCTGCTGTTTTTCACCGCCGTGCCCTTTTCGGTGTCCACCACCACATCACCGAGCTTCACCGTTTTGCCCATGCTGCCGGTGAGTCGGAGCACATTTCGGATGCGGGAGATAAGCTCTCGTGGGCGAAACGGCTTTGGAATGTAATCGTCGGCGCCCAGGTCGAAGCCCGTAACGGTGCTGAACTCATCGCCGGACGCGGTAAGGAAAATAACGGGGACATCAAACTCGGCCTTGATCGCTCTGCACGCCGCGAAGCCATTGCCCTCCGCCAGAGACACATCCAGCAGCACAAGATCCGCCTTTTCCTCCGCAAGCAGCTTCATGGCCGCCGTCTGCCCGGATACACTTCGCACAAGGTACCCTTCGCTGTTCAGATATTCGCTCAAGCTCGCAACGATAATTTTATCGTCTTCTACCAATAGTATCTTTATCATAGTCAGTCCTTTATTCTGATTGCCGCGGAATCACAACCACTTCCCGATGAAGCCATATTCCACACGGTTGCCATCGTCCCATTCTGCAATCACACGGTAAACAAAGCTGCCGTTTTTCAGATCGAACGCACATCCTCCGTCATACGGAAGAATGCCTGTGATTGTCTCAACCTCGCCGCCGTTTTGGGGGACGCACTGTATCCGGCTGCACCTCGAAATATAACCGGATCTCGCTTGACTTTCTGTGGGAAATCAGTCCCTCGGCGGCTGCCGTGATCTCCGGCAGAGAAGTCTCTTCGCCGATCGCAGGCCCGCATCCAATGATGGAGCTCATGGTTCCATCCTCATTCGGTTCCGGGGCCTGCCAGTAGAAGGCACAGGGGGAAGCTGTGATTTCATCTGTTTCACCCATTGACCCGGACATAGCATTCACCTGAAGCTCCGGTATGGTGCTTTGGTCGGAGGGCTGTGCCTCCTTATACGGCAGATTCATTTTTACTTCAAACTCTACCCAGTTTGCCATCGGCTCGGAATACTCCGTGCCCTCCTCGTACCGGAACTCCGTCTGCAAGCGGTATCGTTCCCCGGCTATCAGGTTATACGGAGACGTCAGGTCATAGGAGAGCTCATTGTCACTGCCGCTGGGAATGCTGTACCCGATGTCGTGATAATAAACCTGCCGTGCGGGCGTGACCTTTTGCCATACACCGTCCTTCATTTGATACAGCTCAAACGCCTGCCCGTAGGCAATCGTCTTGCCAATCGTCTTGCCGGAATCGTTTTTCCAGCGCAGGTCGAGCCGGAGATTCACGCTCCCGCCGCCAATGCGCATAACCTCAAAGCCTACTCCCTCGGCATCGCTTCCCGCGTCAAGAACGCGAAGCAGCTCGTTCTCCGGAAATTGCGGCTCCGGCTGCTTCTCGCAGCGATAATATGTCACCGCCGCAAACGCACATGCGGCAATGGCAATCAGCGCAAGAATGACCACCCATATCGCGGAAACCTTTCGTTTCATCATGGTGCACCTTCCTTTCTATCTTTTTGTTCTTTTCTTCCTGCGGCTTAGCAGAAACACGGCTACGCCAACGGAGGCAAGCACTGCCGCCATTACAATGATAAACTCTGCCGGCATAATGTACAAGCTCGACCACTTCGGGGGCTGAGGGGTCTCCGATTCGGAAAGCGTAAAGGTCAGCTCGCTTTCCGGCAGACCCGGCAGGGTCAGCGCATACCCACCGTCCGTCTTTGTAAAGCCGTCAATACCGCTTTCCGTCATGTAATAGGGCGTTTTTACCACAACTTCCAATTCTCCGAACTGCGCCCAGGTTTTTGCCGGGGAAAGCAGATAGGTATACGCATAGAGGCTCGGTGTATAGCCCGCATCAATGGCGGGATACAACGGCGCTGTCACTGCGTTTTTCAATGTCTGCCCCGGCTCCAGTGTGAGGGTGTACTCATACCATCGCATCAGCGAAAAATCTCCCTCTTCGATCTGGATCAGACCGTTTCCCAAAGTTTCGGAACTGAGCCGCAGAAGCTCGACCTGAGCATTGTACCAGTCAGACTCCAGAATGCCGGAGGTTTCGTCATAGCCACGGAGAGCATAGTCCTTGAAGCTCATTTCGGAAATCTCCGGCGACAAGGAGCTGAACAAGCCCGCACACATAGCCGCAGGGAATCTGCGGCGGTTTCTTCGCGATCATTATCAAAAGGTATCTGCGGCGAAATCGCCAATATTGGGTGGTTTCAAGAAAAATAACGAACAAGTGAGACATTGCTCCACGCTTGTTCTTTTAGTTTGGCAATGAGTGATTTCTTTACACTTGACAGATATGGAAAACCGAAAGAGCTCTTTCGAGTATCCCGTGCATCTTCGCTATGGCAATACCGTAGTTCGTAACACTGACTCCCTCTATTTCACAGTTGTCAAGCCTGCCCGAAAGTTCGCGGGCGTTAAGCATACATCCGCCACAATGAACAACCAGAGCAATCCCCGAAATATCCTTTGGGAATTCACCGCCGGAGGTGAAGCGGAAGTTCAACTCCTTGCCCGTGTATTTTTTCAGCCAGGCGGGCAGCTTGACGGTGCCGATATCCCCGCACTGGTGATGGTGGGTGCAGCCCTCGCTGATAAGTACGGTGTCGCCGTCTTTAAGACGATCGATCGCATCGCTCCCTCGAATGAGTTGTTCGAAATTCCCCCTGTACCTTGCGAAAAGAATTGAAAATGAAGTCAAAGCGATGCCTTTCGGCACAACAGAATCGACGTAGCCAAACACCTGCGAGTCGCAAACAATCATCCTCGGCGGCTCCTTTAACAGGTCAAGTGAAGAAGCGAGCTCGTCCGGCTGAGCGACCATGCAGATACCCCCGATATCCAGAATGTCGCGTATCGTCTGCTGCTGGGGAAGTATCAGCCTTCCCTTCGGGGCGGACTCGTCTATCGGAGTGACGAGAATGACGGTATCGCCCTTTTTCAGAAGATCCGAAACGATCCTTTTCTCCGCCCTTACCGCCGGTATGCTCGCGGCGATACGCCTTTTTAGCTCATCAATGTTTTTCCCCGTTTTTGCGCTGACAAAAAGCACATCGCTGCCATCGGCATCTGTGTCGTCAAGGTCACATTTGTTTCTGACAAAGATAACCGGTATACCTTTCTCCTTGACTATTTCAATGAAGCTTTCCGTTTCCTCGTCCTTTTCGGAAGCATCCGTAACAATAACCGCAATATCGGTTTTTCTCAGCATCTGCATCGTTCGCTCGATACGCAGCTTTCCAAGCTCCGTCCCGTCGTCGAGGCCGGGGGTGTCTATGATGACGACAGGGCCTAAGGGCAGCAGCTCCATGGCCTTCTGCACGGGGTCTGTCGTTGTTCCCCTCGTATCGGAAACGATGGAGAGCTTCTGACCGGTCAAAGCGTTTACAAGGCTCGATTTTCCGCTGTTGACGGTTCCGAAAAAGCCTATATGGAGCCTTTGAGCGCTTACAGTAGAGTTAAGATCCATGACGCGCCTCCATTAAAATCTGAAATCTCTCTTGTCCGAGGATTTGATTCTCTCGATATTTTCCGCTGCGATGCGTCTGATCTTTTCCTTAGGTATCTTTTCGAGCTCCCTTTCTATAAGGTCGAAGCCGAGCCTTTTTGTCTCGGGGGCTGCGTAATCGACAAGGTATTCAGCAAGCGTCATCAGCGCGTTGGGGTGGCAGCAGTTGAGTATCTGCCCTGATTTGCACAGGCTCATGAAACGGTCGCCCGTTCTGCCCTCGCGGTAGCAGGCGGTGCAGAACGACGGGATGTGCTCAAGCTCCATCAGCCATCTGACGACCTCGTCGAGTGTGCGCTGGTCTGACACGTCAAACTGCTCGCTGTCGTGCGGGCGTTCGTCCTCGGTATAGCCGCCGACGGAGGTGCGCGAAGCGCCGCTTATCTGTGAGATACCCAGCGTGAGCAATTTTTCTCTCACAGCCTCGCTCTCACGGGTGGATATTATCATGCCGGTGTACGGCACGGCGATGCGTATGCAGGCGGTTATTTTTGCAAAAAGCTCGTCCGACAGGCTGTTTTCAAACGAGTCGGGGTCGATGTCGTCGGCGCGCTTTATCCTCGGCACGCTTATCGTGTGCGGTCCGACGCCGTGAACGGCCTCAAGGTGCTCGGCGTGCATCAGCAGGCCTGCAAACTCGTACTGATAGCCCTCCAGCCCGAAAAGCACGCCCAGCCCCACATCGTCTATGCCGCCCTCCATGGCGCGGTCCATAGCCTCGGTGTGGTAGTCATAATCATGCTTAGGTCCCGTTGGATGAAGCTGAAGATAGCTGGCTTTGTTGTATGTCTCCTGGAAGAGAATGTAGGTGCCGATCCCAGCCTCCTTCAGCTTTCGGTAATTTTCAACTGTCGTCGCCGCGATATTCACATTCACTCTGCGAATATCGCCATTCTTATGGTGAACGGAATAGATCGTCTTAATGCTTTCGAGGATGTATTCTATCGGATTATGCACGGGATCTTCTCCCGCCTCTATTGCAAGGCGTTTATGTCCCATGTCCTGAAGAGCAATGACCTCATCCCGAATTTCCCGTTGAGTAAGCTTCTTCCTCGCAATGCTCTTGTTCTTGAGGTGGTACGGACAGTAGACACAACCGTTAACGCAGTAGTTGGAAAGATAAAGCGGAGCAAACATAACTATGCGGTTGCCGTAAAAAGAAAGCTTGATTTCGTTTGCAAGCTTGTATATCTCCTCGATCTTTTCGGGGATATCGCAAGCGAGAAGCACCGATGCCTCCCTGTGCGTCAAGCCCGGGCAATGCATGGTTCTACCATCGGCGTAATGTTTAGGCCTTGCTTTTTCAAGTATGCTGTCAATCAGCTCAATGTTGTTTTTGTTGGCTTTCGCATACTGGAGAGTTTCAAGGATCTCGTCATGATTGATGAATTCCTCCGCTGATAATGATTCGGGATTGTAAATAGCCATATTGTTTCCTTTCTTTTCGGTCAGACTCAGTTCTTTCCGTCAGATGTTTTTATGTCGCCTCTCGATTCGGCGACGGAAAAGCCTATTGAGGCAAGGCTTCTTTTCAACGCTTCAAGGTTCTGTGCAGATTCTGAACCCGTTGAGAGCTTATTGTCGTACAAAATGTACTTGCTTCTAACTTCGACCGGTGACAGGTTTGGCATGACGACATTTGCGCCTGCAAGGATTCCTTTCAGCCTTCCGTCCGGTTCGATTGAGCCAAGAGCCGTTGTTGCCGGAAGCAGAATGTTCGGCTTTATCAGCCTGATCAACGACAGCAGGAAGCATGTCAAATCTGCCGAGCCTGCACGAAAGCCTCCGAACGGTGTATCTTTTTGTGGAATGAACGGTCCAATTCCGCACATTTCCGGCGAAAACTCCTCAATGAATTTTAGGTCGGAAGAAATGTTTTCAAGAGTCTGGAATGGTGAACCCACCATGAAACCACAGCCGACGGTAAAGCCGATCTCTCGAAGCGATTCAAGGCACTGCACACGGTGTTTATAGGACATCTCGCCCGGATGGAGTAAATCATAGTGCTTTTCATCCGCCGTCTCGTGCCTCAGAAGGTAACGATTTGCGCCCGCATTGAACATTTTTTCATATTCGTCCCGTTCGTACTCTCCAAGGGAAAGGGTTATTGCACAATCGGGAAATTCACCGCGTATTTCAGATACGATGCGGATTACCCGTTCAACAGGAAAAGCTCCCTCTCCGCCTTGTAAAACAAAGCTTCTGAAGCCTATTTCATGTCCTTCCCTGCAGCAAGCAAGGATCTGTTTATCGGTGAGCGTATACCGTACACATTTGCCGTTTGATGCTCTGATCCCGCAATAATAGCAATTGTTTCTGCAAATGTTTCCTACCTCTATCAGCCCTCTTATGAAAACCTCCGTACCGTAAATCCTTCTGCGTTCCTTATCAGCAAGCGTTGCTGCGTGGACGTGTTCCTCAACGCTTGCATTTTCAAGCAGCGCAAGGTACTCCTTTTTTTTAAGGCGGTGCTCTCGTGCGAGTTTGTCGATCAAAGAAACAGTATCAGCCCTCATCTGTGACTTTAGAGTATGCAGTTTTAACGCTGATGCCGTGAATATTTCCAAGTTTCCCCGCAAGTGAGGAGATTTCATCCTGTGGCGCGTCTATTGCAATGGAGATGATATTGATTCCCCTCGCACGATAGGGAATACCCATCCTCCCGATAATATGCTCTCCATAATGGTGGAGAACCGCATTCAACTTCTCGGCGGCGGCGTCGTCTTCAACTATGACAGCCATTACGGCAACTCTTGTCTGCATTTTCAACATCCTTTCACAAAAATAGCTGCACCTAACTAAAAGGTGCAGCTAAACACATTACAAGCGAAGCTCCTTTCAGTCAGGATAAAAAACCTTTTTGTCAGGTGCACTTTTATCTTAACAAAAAGGGTTTCGACTGTCAATGCTCTAAGTATCAAGCCTACATCTATTAAATCTGCGCCAAGAATCTCGGTATTGATTGTTCGTAGAAAACCATCAAACACTTTTTCTTCATTGGCGATAATATCATCTTCACGCTCGACGATTTTGAACATCTCATTCAGCCCAATCACCCAGCCCCAAATGGGATCATGCTCCGAAATGAAGTAGGCCAGCAGTCCGAATACCGCTGCATAGATCAGCGTGAGCAGCCCGCCGACGAGCCAGAAGCCGATACTGGTATTTTGCAGCCACAACAGCAGCAGAAATGTTGCAATGCCGATCACAAGGCACAGCGCCGGATGAATTGCGGTAAACTGATTGCAGCACACTCCGGCGGCAATGCCGAGAGCAATGCTGTCAAAGAGAATGATATGCCCGAAGAATAGTCCGATCACCGAGCAGACAAGCCCGATGAAAAGCCCAATCGCCATAATCGCGCCCTGCGCTGCCAGCCAGCCCATAAGGAAGCCTTTCGTTTACGCCATGATTGCGTCCATAATCGTTTGAATGGTATTACAGGTATCATCAAAGGAAATGTCCGTTGCGTATTCATACTCGCGGCTGTACTTCTCCCACAGCTTGCGGAGCGTATCGCTTTCGCAGATCTCTTTCATAATCTCCGGGTAGTCTGTCAGGATCATGCCGCTGCCGCGTTTCTGCGTCGTCCGTTCCAGCGCCCTGCGCAGCGTCGCTTTGTCACATTCCGCGCCGCGCAGCGCGTACAGGATATGTACGTCGTAATAATCTCTCGGACGGGTATTCGCAATGTTGCGGGACAGCACGGTTTCCAGCTTTTCCGCCAACACCGTTTCAAGGTTGTAGGCAAGAATACTGATCGTGCGGTCATCGAACAGCAGCGAGAATGTGTATTCCACCTCGCGGGGCGTTATCATATCGCCCGTGGTGACATCCACCGTCAGCGGTACGCTGATCGGCGGATAGTTCGCTTTCAGCGCGACCCGGATGCCGGGGTAATCGTCGGTTTCCCGAATGTCAGAGATACCGACAACCTCAAACTGCACGTCGTCGGCAATCTGGACAGTGCAAATCTCCGTAAAGATTTTGCGGATTGCTTCATGCGTCAGGGTGAAGCCCTTGATCGTTGTATCCAGATCCATTGTTGCCCGCGTGTCCAGTCCCACAATGGCGGAAATCAGAAATCCACCCTTGAGAATGAAATTGTTCTTATAGGGCGAGAGAGAAATCCGTTCCAGCAGCCGTTCGAGCATATAGTTCTGCATGACAAGCTGCGCCGAGATATGCTTCTCTGCCGCTTTGTTTTTGATAAAGGCTTTCAGTTGCATCGGATTTTTTGTAATCATAGCAAAACCTCCATGTATCGCAGCACCTTAGGCTTCACGCGAAGCTGGTCTGCGTACTGCATCAGTTTGTGAATGTTCTTATCCTTGGACGCTGCATAGCGTTTCATAGCTTCTCCGACGATCTGAACATCGCTGCCGCTGCCGCGCAGGATGTCACACAGCGTCCGTTCCAAATCGTAAACACGAATTGGATTGCCGGAGGGGGATTCGATTTCAATTCTGCCGAACTCGTAGTTCTCCGGCACAACGCGCTTGATGATTAAGTTCTCCTGCTTTAAGGACGGGGCATTGTAGCCCTTGGGAAAGGTCATCGTATATTTTACCGGGGTACGGTCTGAATAGCCCAGCAGATACAGAGCGGTATCGTGCGAGTAGATCCCGCGCCCATACTTGCGCTGCAAGAGGTAGAAATCGTCCTCCCATGCGCTGCTCCGCACATACAGGCCGCGCCCGAAGCGGTACATCTCGCCGCTCTTGACAAACTCCTGTAAAACGCTGCGGTGCAGTCCGGCTTCCGTCACCTGCGCTGCGGTGATCGTGCCGTCCTCCGACGCTTCCAGCAGTTCTTCGATTTTCTCCTTGGCGTTCATGCTTCTCACCTCGCTTTGACAATCACACATTATATTATAGAGAAATAGTGTGCGGTTGTCAACCGTGAAACGACGAACGCACATTAAATTACTCGAAAAAAATGTGTGAATGTCAGAGAAGCTACAAGGCTTTGTCCTGTTCCTGTCCGTGATTGGGGGAAAGGATGCTGTCGATCTTCTGCTTGACGGCATCGTATGCGCTAGAGTTCCTTGTGGATATATTCTTTCGTCGGCGAGGTGGACTTGCCCGAATAATGCCCGACATGTCCGGCACAGCTTATGGGTTCCGGATGTGAATGGAAAATTTTATCACTTCTATTGCTTTTTTATCTAACACAAGTTAATGGTTTTTCATCGAAGCACCCCTACCAGCACAAAACGGGCATCATCAAACTCATAGCTACAGGTAGAGAGCGTTAGAATGTGATCAGAGATATTAGGCGCAATCTCGCTGGTGAAGCAGGAACGGTCAGCCGCATTCTGAAGCCAGACTTCAAATTCCGCTTCCGTAAAACCAATTTCCCACGCATCGTCCTGCGGTGCGGCAACATACCCCGCGAAGAAATCCACTTTATAGTTTTTGTCCGGTGTTATCAGCAGCGCGACCGGATGCTCGTCAAAGAATTCCTGTTTTTTATATTTATCAATGCCTGTAAACATTGTGCCGTTCTTCATGTGATGTCCATAAATTATGGAGTGCCGGTCGGCAAAGCTTGCGTCGTTTCGGAAGTCCAGGAATATACAGCCGGATCCATTCCACTCGCCACTGAACAGGTGCTTCAAATAATAGCTGTTATCCTCTCCCTGTACAATCGGATAGTTGATCTTCGTTCCTTCAATGTAGATCCAAGCAACGATGTCAGGGTTGATCTCACGCAGTACAGCAAAATCCACCTCAGGCCAAATCGTGTCGTCCTCATCAGGCTGTGTTTCTGTCTCAGCTGGCTTGTTGATGACAGGCGGCTGTGGTTCGGTAGTTTTCTGTGGAAGCGAAATCATGTGACTGATATCCTCGTAAGCAGCTTCACCGGTGTGATACTCGGATCTAATCACCCATATCTTCCATGCAGAAAACGACATGACTGCGAGAAGAACGGCTGTGAGGCTGCCTAATAACAATTTATTTTTCAGTTTCATGTTTTTCCTCCTGCTGCTTCACTAATCTGTAAAATGTGCTCCTCTTTAGGCCGAGCTGGCGCATTGCAGCAACTGCCGTAATCGTACCGGACTTCCATTCCGGATAAAACTGATTCCAGTTTGGCGGAAAGTCTATCATTGGGCGCCCCAAATGCTTCCCCGCCTCTTTTGCAATGGCGATCCCATCAGACTGTCGCCGCTTTGTTGTGATACGCTCCTGTTCAGCAATACTCGCAAGTACTTCAATCAGAATGTTGTTTATCATCTCAAAAATCCAGTCCTGCTCCTCAGGAAGCTCCACCATGGTAGTCGGGATGTCAAGGATTTTGATCCGAATGTGGTGCTCCCGGAAGTATTCCAGCTCTTTCTTGATGTCAATCTTTCTCCGACTGAGTCGATCCAGCGATTTAACAATCAAGGTATCTCCGTCGCGGAGAAAGTGATTCTTCAGCGACTGGTATCCCTCACGTTCCAAATCCTTGCCGCTTACCTTGTCCGTAATGATATCCCTCTCATCCACGCCGGCATCCATGAGGGCTTTGAGTTGCCGATCCAGATGTTGTTCTCTCGTAGATACGCGGGCATAGCCGTATGTCTTTTTCACCTTGTTTTCATCTCCTTTTCCGTTTCAAAAGCTCATGCCTTTTTCGGACATATCCCAAAATGACAAAATAGCTTTTTCGGATACAAAATCATATCTCGATTGTACGCCTGTTGGTAACGCCGAAAAGGTCTACCTTTACAGATACCTAATTACACGGAGGAGAGGATGGATGTACAGCAGCCCATTTTTTATAGCGGTGGAGTTGTTAAAAAACTGTTGAGGTGTGATGTATTTAAAAATCAAGCAGCAGAAGGCGGAATCTCATTAGAGGTTCTGCCCTCCTATTAGCGATATATTCGACACCCCGGTACGGGAAACGAGAAAGACCTTCCCAGCGAATGCGCTGAACTGAATACAATCGAATAACAAGAGAGAGAGCGCGGAATGCATCTTCCGCGCTCTCTCCTTACCAATCAAATTTTAAATTTGCTTTTACGGGAGGAAAGAGAGTTTTCATGTCACATACGGTCAGAAATCACAGCTTTTACGCTACGTGATGGCTTGACATGCCACGTCCAATGTGGTAAAATTGTACTCGTAAGAGTTGTTTGCATTCAAAAACGGCGAAAGAAAAAGGAGTGAAATTTATGAAACGAATCACTAGGTTAATGGCAATGCTAGCGACCCTTATGCTAATGGCTACTGTCACCATTGTCCCAGCAGCTGCTGCAGGTTACACGGATTATGCTTATGTTGGAACGTCCAGCAGCTTTAATTCGGAATGGGAGAAAACAAGAACATATAAGGTCGGTTCAACCACAGTTGCTTATATGGTTTTTGGGTACGATACGGATTGGATAAAAGAAGATTATGTGTGGACAAAGGCCACGGAGTGCTACTCAACGGCAATGGTAAAAAGAGGCGGTCATGACACAAGTTATTGTGAAGGCACAGAGCAAGGCCAAAATGTATATTCCAAGATTGAAGTAACTCACAAAACATATTATGTGTATTACAAGATTGACCTTTCTGCCACTTATTCAAATGTAAGCCACACTACAGCAACGTCTTCTATAAAATGAGACGAGAAAATGGATATGTTGAAGAATAGTCGTTCTCTAAAATAATGGCAAAGAAATCGGTCATCAAACGAAGCGTGAATTGCTTTATTTGAGGGCCGATTCTCCTTATTGTGACCACTATTTTTGTGCAAATTGCTGCTGAATTATTAACCACCTTTTTATTGGAAAGATACTGTATTATGAAATGTATAAAGTATGTTATTACAGCGTTACTTGCCCTATTCTGCTTCATAATGAGTAGTGAGCTTTATCAGCTGCACCTACAAATGTTTTCAAATCAATATTTCTATATTGACATTGAAAATGAAGATAGGAGTCAGGTATGCTCTATCGTTGCTTCTGCGGCAAAAAAGTACAATGAATATGTATTTGCCATTGAACGGCAGAATGTAGATACTTTCCATTCAAGAATAACAATTTACGCCGATGCGGATACACGAAATATTCTTTCTCGCGAACAGGATGTTGTGGAGGGAGAAGCCAGCAGTTTCTTTTCCGGTTCTACGGAAGTCGTCCTTTTGTCCTTTTCCGATGTTGTGAATGATGGAAGTGTGGTTCGATATTATTTTACAGGCTCGAAAGATACCCTTAGTTCTATTCGACAAACCATTTATTCGCAGATAGCAACCTCATATATTCATAAGGACAGCGTTTCCGTAGCTGATAAACTAATATATGGAATATGGATTATTCTTTTCGGACTTGTTTTGCTATTAACTTGGGTAGATATGCAATTCAGTAAAAAGTCTGATTTCCTTAAAATATCTATGGGAAGTTCTGTTGGCAAAATGATTTTTGGAAAGATATTGGTTGATATAGTTTTTAATGTCGCGATATTTGGAGCAGTATATGCCATTTTGCAAAGCAGATTGTTTCTTTCGTATAAATTGAATTTTGCATTATATACGCTGCTGATCTTTTTTGTGCTTAATTCGCTGCTATATCTCACACTTCTTAAAGTTGACTACAAGGAAGTTATCTATGGCGCAAACATAAACGGCAGATTATTGGCAAACGCTTATTTGCTGCAAGCGATTGTGGTTATTTTGATGGTTGTTTCTTTGTCATCTAACTTGGTAGCTATTAGAGAAAACGAAAAAGAGTTGGCACCTTATAATTCGATAGAACAGTTGGACGGGTACACCTCTTTATCTATTACACCTTCCGAGGGGGGGGTGCAGAGTTCAGAAAGTGTGGTGGAGTTGGAGGCAAGTATTTATTTGGAAGCATATCTCCAAGATAAAGTTTTACTTTCTACATTTTGCGCAGCTCTTGACGATAAACCGATTGTTGTGCTAAATGAAGCAGCGTTGAATACAGTCGTTTCAAACGCGGGAGTATTTCAAGAAGATTTGAAATCTGATTTTGTGGTGTATATCCCAGAAAACAGATACTCCGAAATTGACAGTTACGATATTGAATTTGCTGCTGCTACAACTGCCTCTACTTTCTTCGGCTTGGAAAGTTATAGCTTTGAAGCGAGAGAATATTCCCATGTCGATGTGGTCTATTTTGACCTAAGAAATGAATCTGAACTGACTTTTGGTTCTGATCTTATTTCTGACCCGATTGTAGTGTATTGTAATTTATCCAAAGCACAAATCAATGAATTGCTGATGAATAATACAGCGATTGATTTTGGAGATAGATGGACGAACATCATATTTGATATAAACGACACGTCGTTTTTTTCCAAAAGTATAAAAGACAGATTAGCCGACGTGCAATTTAGAAGTGTGATTGAGTTATGCAATCAATATAAAAGCAATTTAGTTCGGGGGGTACTTCTCAATTCAGTTCTTAGTGCATTTCTGCTTGTTCTAAATGTTATGCTGATTTCTGTCATTGTAAAAATTGAGTATTTAGTACATTCAAAAGAGATCGCCCTAAAAAAAATACTCGGATATTCTGTTTTGCAGCGTAATATAGCAATTCTATCCATTAATGTTTTTTCGGTATTTATCGCTTTTGTCACGGGTGTTATTCTATCAAAAATGTATGGCATTTTTGATATCGGCGCTCTATGTATTGTAAGTGTGGCCATTCTACTTATTAATTCAACCTTGATATTGATAACCATGACGGTTGCTGAAAAACATAATACAGCACATATTCTCAAAGGAGGAAGCCTATGATAACAATTCAAAACTTATGTAAAAAATTTGAGGATAAAGTGCTGTTCGACAATTTTAATTGCTCTATTCCTGACAGTGGATTTGTTGTGTTTTGTGGCGAAAGCGGATGTGGAAAAACAACTTTGCTTAATATGATTGGTTGCTTGGAAAGGCCGGATAGCGGAACCATTATCATTGATGGGATTGATATATGGCGAATTAAGAAGAAAAGAGAATTGTTTTCCGATAAATTAGGCTTTCTATTTCAAAACTTTGCGTTGCTGGAAGGAAAAACAGTTGCACAAAATCTTCAAATCATACAAAAGAAGACTCGTACCGAAACAAGTGTGGCGGCGGCATTGGAAGCAGTCGGACTCGCAAAGAAGGCAAACACAAAAGTCTACAAACTTTCAGGTGGAGAGCAGCAACGGGTGGCGTTGGCAAGACTTATGTTAAAAAAATGTGATGTAATTTTAGCTGATGAACCGACCGGTTCTTTAGATGAAGATAACGCAGAGATGGTTATGGGTATTTTGCATTTATTAAATCGAATGGGTAAAACGGTGATTTTAGTAACGCATAGCGAAAAAATTATCAAGAGCGAAAGCAGGGTGATTAGATTATGAGTCTGTTTAAGGACGAAGATAGAACTGCAATCATTAAAAGGTTGCTGATCCTATTTGCCATAATTATACTTATTTTTGCTATCATTAATGCCACATGGTATTTCGGCTATCGGCAAAGATATAGTATTATTGCAAAAAATCTTGAGGCAACATATCTTTTTGGCGAGAATGACGACGATATGCTTAGATATACACAAGAGATTGGTGACTATACAATTTCTTTAAAGATGCCCGAATATCTAGGGAGCGGTGGATTTGTATCAATTGCCAAAACATCTGGTTATTCAATATCATTGGATGATGATGGAAACACGCTTGAAGCGAGTGAAATGTATATAACTCTTTACATTTGGCCTAAATTTTTCAGCGGTTATAAAATAGGACTAGACTTTTATGATGAGGCTAACTCTATTTGGGAGCAAGTAGAACTGACTCCGAATATGGAAATGATGAGTACAGATGCTTTAGATGACGCATATATTGACTATATATTGCAACTCATTTCAGAGCATCAGGATGAAATAAATGAGCTGATTGGTATAGCTGGAAAAAACATAGATATTAACATTACACAAGTCTAAAATGTTGAAAGTTACTGGAACTACTGAAATGGTTGTTCCCAGTTGCCTTTTACACTATTTAGCCGTGTCAAAACGTTTGCTGGTAAAGATGTAGACTCTCAACAACTGCTCGTGGTATGTATATGCTTATTCGATGCCCTGCGCCGATGTTTCTCCTTCATCGGAGGCTTCTTCCCGCCGCTTTTGATATTCTTTCAGATACCGATCCAAATAGATCTTGTTGACGGTGGCCACGATCGTGTTGCGGAGAAGATTCTTTGCGTCGGATCGTGTCTCGCCGAGGCCCTCTCTTGCGGGAGCTATACCGAACGCTGCGCCGAGCATATTCTCAAACTCATCACAAAAATAGTCATACGCGGTCGGAAGGGAATAGTTGTCCCCCTGTATACTGAACATCATTCGAAGTCCTTCCAATGGGACAACGGGCTTGACTACCGCGATGAACAGGAGCCGTGAAAGGTGCTCCGCTGTGTATGACTTCTTTATGGGGGATGAGATCAGCCCCTGCTTCACGTAATTGCTCACCATTGAACTTGTCAGCTCCGGCTCCCCCAACGGCGCAAGGTGTGTGTTGACATAGCGTACCACCTGCTCCAGATAAAGCCCGACATCCGGAATCTGTGCATACCGCGGTAAGCGAAAGCCCTCAATA
>ERZ809296.1226-NODE-1226-length-32001-cov-10.289082_pt1 | contig 32001 bp, 39 predicted proteins | sample MGYA00520511_ERZ809296 | MGnify/ENA primary metagenome ERZ809296 (study PRJEB31576, sample SAMEA3212662) | Homo sapiens | biome: human-gut; feature: human gut; material: fecal | place: Sweden | collected 2012 ...
ATGCCCAAGGCCAAGGCTTTCAAGCGCTGGGTGACCAGCGAGGTGCTGCCCGCCAAGAAGGAGGAATAAAATGTTGAACAACAAAAAATGATTGAGTAACGTCAAAAGCATATCTGCAACGCGCCTAAACACTTGCTAAAAAGGTAGTGTGGTTGGTTTGTAGCCCATGTATTTTGCTACGTTTACAAAAAAGAGTGTTACCAAATGTGTTACCAGAATCACCCTTGAGCCTTCCTGAATGCCGCGGTGGTAGCGGCAGCAAGATCTTCCCTCTGACCGTCAAGCTCGTGCCGATACACTCCGGCAGTGTCCATGTTCTTGCTGTGACCGACCAGCATCTTCAGCTGGCTGTCGGTCAATACGCCGGATTCAATGCTGACGAAAGTGTGCCGCATCTCATACAGCGTGACCTGAGGCTCAATGCCATTGTCACGCTGGTACTTCTTCCAGCGCTTGAATAAAGTCCTCTGGTTCTGGATCTGGAACAAAGGGGTGGTATAGTTCAGCGGGATACCGGAAGCCTTCAGCAAGGCCACCTGCGCTTCGTATGCCTCACGGGCTTCCTTCCCCATGTCGAACGAACGAATAGCGTTTTCGTTCTTGCCGGTGGTTTCCTCATCCAACCGGTTGATGCTGCGGCGCAGATTGACCGTGTTCCCCTTAATGTCGCCGTACCAGAGCCCCACAAGTTCACCGGGGCGTACACCTGTAGCAACTGCAAACCGGTAGGCATAGATATACTCGTCAAAGACCAGCTTGCCATAGTAAAGGCGGGTGTCCACATCAAACAGGACTTTCAAAGCGGTCGGCTGTAAGATCTTTTTCTTCCCCATGCGGGCATTCTTCGGGATAGACAGCTCAGGGAATATCGTACTGTACCTGTTCCGGCGGCACCATTTCAAAAAGCTGATCTCCGTTGAGCGGATCGTCATAAGGGTCTTACGGCTCAAAGGCTTGTCGCTTGACCTACGCTGACGCTCCTTTTTAAGGCATCGCTTTTTGAAAGACAGATTGATGGCCTTTTGCAGATCGCCTTCGGTCAGCTCGTCAATGCGGATGTCCCCACAGACAGGCAGAATATAGTAATCTCCGTATTTCTTGCACTGCTCAACATAGGACGTGCCGCAGGTCAGCTTCAGCTCTTCTACCCACTCTGAATAGAGTGCAGCCACCTTCTTCCTGCCGTCCCGGATGCTGTCATCAAGCCATGCATCCGCTTTTGCATTTGCTTCGCGCTGGCCTGTGCGGCCCGGCGTGCTGCTGTAAAACCGTTTGCGGGTGCCGTTCTTCTGAACCGCGATGCACCAGCGCTTTTCCTTCTCGACCCAAAACGCCGTGTTGACTCGTTTTTTCATAAAATCCACCTCCATACACAAGGGTACACTTTGACAAGCCTGCCCGGAGGTGGTATCATAAATCTGTACGGTTCCCCAACTGTACGATCTGTGATGCCATCCGGCAAGCAGATTCACTCTCCCGGCGTTGGCGCGCCGGGGGAGTTTTTTATTGCTACCCGCCCATGTTCCAGCATGGGCGGGCTTTTTTATTTTTGAGCCAGATCAAACAGATATGCGCTCGCTTCTCCAAGCTCAGACTTCTGGCCGTCTGTCATGTAAGGCAAATACGGTTCAAATGCCTGATGATATTTTTCGGCCCAGTTCTGTTTCGCCTTTGCTGTTTTCAGGCCCTCGATTTTTGCCTGATACTTTTCTTCTGTACGGTGAATGATTTCCTTTACAGCATCATCCCGGAAGCTAAGGCTGCGATACTTTTTCAAATCAGCTGTAGCGCTTACCGGTGCACCGTACTTTTTGCACTCTTCGAGTTCCATCAAGCGTCCAACGCAAAAATCGTACCGAGTGAAGAACGTGGACGGGTCAGTCGTTGCCTGCAGAATTTTTGCACTTTCCTGTGCTTGCTTCAAAAACTGCGGAGCCAAGACCCTTGCATTCGCACGAGAATCCACAAGGTCAGTCTGCCCCATCCATTCAGGATTAGGAGAGTAGAGTTGCGCAGGCTCATTCACTTCATTTACGTTTTCTTCTGTCATGCAGCTTTGCTTTGCATTGCATTTCGATCTCGGACGAGTAATGGTATTGAACACCATAAAAATCAAAGCCATTACAAAGAACGGAATCGTAAAGAAGAAGAACAAGACCAGCAGAAGCATTCCTGTTGTTCCTGTTGTTTCTGTTGCCGCGCCCTTTCCAACTAGAAACATAGTTGGAAGAATTGCCCCCACAACACACGAAGCAATCAATTGTTTGTTCGTAAGGCTGGTTCTTTCCCAGCTGTCAGAGGTTGTGTCGAGATTCTGCCGACTTCTTCCCCGTTTTGCTTGACCGAAAGCCACGCGCGAGACAGCGTTGGCCGTTCTGGTCACGCTCCTATCAAAGGACTTCATGGTCTGGGCATACTTTTTGGAATGCCCAACAGATTTTCTACTTGACATGACAGACTCCTCTCCAACATCATATATCCCGGCAGAGCCCCACGGCCTTGCCTTCAATCACAACGGTGTTCATTTCCTCTTTGGTGAGGATGATGCTCTCAAACGCCGGGTTTTCCGGGCGGAGCTCTATAAAGTTTTCGTGGAGATACACATGCTTCAGGGTAGCTTCCTCGCCGATGCGCACCGCTGCGATTTCTCCCTGCTCCACCTCCGGCTGACTGCGAATCGCCACCAGATCACCGTCGTGGATGCGGGGCTCCATGCTGTCGCCCTTGCAGGTCAGCGTAAAGGTGGAGTGCCAGCGAGAAGGTACACAAACCATCTGCTCTACATTTTCTTCCGCCGTGATGGGCGTCCCGCAGGCGATCCGGCCTACCAGCGGCACCCAGTCCATCTCCGGCATAGGCTGGAAGCCCGGCGGAATAGGGCGGGAGGTCGTAGCAGCGGGCGCATCATCCACAATTGCACTTTTGGGGATGCCGAAATAATTTGCCATCTTCTCTACAGCACCCATGCGCGGAATTTTCGTTCCGAGTTCCCATGTGGACACCGCTTTGTCACTGACGCCTGCAATCTTGCCAAGTTCAGCCTGTGACAGGCCGTGCTCCAATCGGATTTTTTTTATATTTTCAGCGATGCTCAATTGAATCACTCCTTATATGTAGAGATTACACCAAAAGTAGAGAATTGTCAACATTCAACCAAAAATTTTCTACTTTAAGTTCTTGACATTCTACTAAAAGTGGAGTATAGTGTTCTCAAGCCAAAAATGAAAGGAGGTGTAAGTTTGGGATTCACCGTTAAACAAGCCCGCCAGTACGCTGGTTTCACGCAGCGTGAAATGGCGGAAAAGCTTGGCATTTCGCGCGATACATACCGCAAAATCGAGCAGTCGCCCGAATGTGCCACTGTCGCCACTGCGAAAAGAATCAGTGAGGTCGTCGGCATCTCGATTGACCAAATTTTTTTCGCCAACAAGTCTACTTAAAGTAGACAGCGCGAGTTCATTCAATGGGAGGTGAACCACATGGACAACCACAAAAAGCCCAGCCGCAGGCACGGCTGGGATGCAACTACAATCACCCGGATCAACATTGTGGTCACGATAATCAACGTATCACTTGTAGTATTCCAAATAGTATGGTGGCTGCCAAGGTGATGCCACTGATGATAAGCCCCCAGATAGAGATGATCTTCGTTTTCTTGCTTTCAATTGCCTGCTCTTTCTGGTTTGCTTCCATCATTTCCAGCATCTTACGAAGATTTTCTGCGGAGTCAAGTTGCGCATCGTCAATTTTTCTTTGACGCGCACCTTCCTCAAGTGCAGCAGCAAACATTTCATTGTGTCGCCTGGTCTGATCTCCTATCACTTCGCTTACCCGGCTGGCGCTGTTAAGTGTATCGTAGAAATCCACGTAAATCACATCCCTTCCTGCAATCATTTTACCGCAGGAAGGCGCATCAAACAAGGAGGTATTTCTTGATGGAACGTTACATGATCTATATGCCTGTTGGCACGCAGGGGCGGCTGATCCCCTGCGGACGTGACGGCAGCCTGACACTGGGCGAGATGGAGACGCTGGTTGACGGCTTTATCGATGTGCTGGGCAGCAGCCTCGAACCGGAGTGGGCGCGGGAGCCGGTGGACGGCATCCGGCTGGTCGTTGGCGAGCATGCTAGGCTGTTCGGCGCCAAGCGCAACGATAAAGCCACTTGGCTGTACTGCCGTCAGGACGGTGACCTGATCGTGGGTGACGTTTTTCTCTGTGCAGGGGTGAACGGCGATCTGATCGGCTTTACCAAGCCGGTGGCAAAGACCATCTGCGAGGAGTTTGGTATTGACATGGAGGACGGCACATGGAACGACTGACGGCCCCGCGGTGCAGCGGCATCAAAACCGGCTACTGGAGCACCGCCAAAAAGGAAGAACTGGTGCAGCGACTCGGCCAGTACGAGGACACCGGGCTCACCCCGGAAGAGATCCGGGAGCTGCACAGCAAGGACAACCGCTTTCAGACCTTCAACCCGGATTAAGGAGGAATAAAATGTTGAACCCATCAACCATTCGCGGCACTTTCAAGCAGATCCCATACTGGAAGCTGCGGGGACGGTTCCACAGCTGCGGCTACCGCGATCAGGAAGTGGCCGAGTACATCGGCATTGGCCGGGACACCATGAGCGGCAGGATGCACGGACACAACCCGTGGACAAGCACGGAGATCACTGCAATGTGTGAGCTGCTGGGTATCCGGCAGAATGAAATCGGAGAGTATTTCTTCCCGGCAATCGCAAAGGAGGAAAAGACCGCATGAAACCTTACACCCTTGCATCCGAGCGGGCCGCAGCGCCCACTGGATGCGCGTACATCGCACCGCTGTTTTGGAACAAGTGGTTCCGTTGGGGCGGTAGTCAGGCATCTGGCTGCTACCAGCTGGGCGGACAAATCAAGGATGAAAGCCACACCGGGCTGCAGATTTTTGCTGATGGCGAATGGCACCCGGTCATCGGATGGGCATTGGACGACTGCAGACCCGCAGTCAATTGTCTTCAGGAGGTAGGAGCATGAATATCAGCCCGAACGCTCAGTTAAAAATCCAGCTGGGGAAGGATGGGAACCCCAAGATTTATGCCTGCGGTACAGAGATGGAACAGAAAGTCCTTTGCGCCGCTCTGATTGCCGGGATTTGCATAGATCAAAGAAATCCGGAAGCATTGCTCAGCATAGTGACTACTGCCGCAGACCTCATGGACAGAATGGAGGAATCCCCCAATGAAGATTAAATCCGGCGTATGGTACTGGCTGGCCGTGGCCAGCGGGGCTGTGGGCCTGCTGTACGGCATGGGGCTGGAGGGCAGCTTCCAGACCGGCGGCACCGTTTCGGACGGCGCGTTCATCACGGCCATGGTGCTGATCCTGCTGGCGGTGTTCTTTGCCCGGCTGGGCTTTGCCGCCCATGACCGGGAGCAGCAGGAGCGCCGCAAGGTGCACCAGCAGCCCCGGAACACCGTGAAGAGCAGCAGGAAGGCAGGCTGAGCATGAGCGATTTCAAGACCTACACCCGCATCTGCGTGGACTGCGGCAAGGTGCTTAACAATGTCGGGCGCTCCGCTCAGCGCTGCCCCGAATGCGGCAAAAAGCACGCCAACGCTCAGAGCCTTGAATGGGATCGTCGGCGCAATGAAGAACTGCAGGCCCAGCGTCAGGGCCTTGCCGCTGAGCGCAGCAGCCTTGCCCTTCACGCCGACGTCCGTGCTGCAGAAAAAGCCGGTCTGAGCTACGGCAAATACATGCTGCAGAAAATGCAGGCAAACAAAAAGCCCGCCGGTGCGCCAACACCGACGAGCCCAAAGGGTGATGGAATTTGAAAGCCCCATCACCCTTGATGATATCACATCAGAAAGGATTTTACAAATGAAAGGTATTTTAGCCGAACCGGGCGCAGAGCCCGTGGTCACCACCCTGCCGGACAGCCTGTGGGCCATTGAGAAACGGCTGGGCACCCGCAGTGAGATGATCGTGCTGCCCCGCACCCCGGCGGTGCTGTTCGTGGGCCGGTACGATGGCCCTATCCAGCCCGCCAGCCTGCTGAACCGGACGTACCGGGGCCGTCAGCTTTACAGGCCCATCCTCTGCTACGGCTGGAAGGGCAACAACATCCAGTCCATGAGCAAGGATGTGCAGGCTGAGCTGCTGGACCGCCTCAAGGACACGGAGGTAAGGGTATGACTACCTATATCTGCAAATGCGGACGGCGAGTGAAGAAATCCACCGATACCAGTACCACTGGCAACCGTCTGTCTGGCTATGCACCCGGCCATGAGTGCTGGGGATGCCCCTACGCCATGCCATACGGAAACTTTCAATGGGATGAAAGTGCTAAAACTGTCGCCCTGGAGACTCGGGGCTATGAGTGTCGGATGAGCAAGACTCTCACTTATGCATCAGAATTCTCTGGCTCCATCAAGGACAAATGCACCTGTCGAGTGCACAGTTTGGACTTCGACTTTTTGTCTCAGGTCTCCGCATGGATCAAAGATACTTATCCAGACAGAGAGATTTTTGGCTCGTTTTCCAAAGATATTCGTGCATCGGACTATGGATCTGATGGCCGTTACTGCCTGACTATCACCTGCGCTCAGAATCTGAAAGGTGTTGCCGCAAAAAGAGAGTTGCTTGGTCAGTTTTTTACCCCGAATGGCAGCCGCAAGGACATGACACCGCAGCAGGAAATGGAAAAGATTCTTGCCGACATTAAAAAAGCAAAGGAGGTTTTCGCATGTGCACCTGCCCAGAATGCGGATGCTGCTGTGACTACGGCAGAGAATGCTGTCCCGACTGCCACAGCGGCAACGCCGACCACCTCGGAGAGCGGGGCGGATGCAAGCGCATCGACCCCCGCGACATCCCTGCAGAACTGCGAATCGGTCCCTGCCGCATCGGCGGGAGGTTCTTCTGTGCCGATGCCTTCGACATCCGGCTTTGACTTTTCTGCTCTGGGCGAGCTGTCCGAACAGGCCGTGGAGACCGATCAGCAGTTCGACCTGCATTACGGTGTTTCAAAGGATGAATACCTCATTTCCTGCATCTACGTTGCCAAAATGCACGCCCTGACGGCCAAGGCTGGCCGCTATGGCGGCGGTACATGGACAAAGTGGTATGAGAGCAAGGGCATGAGCAAATCCAGCGTCTGGAATATGCTGCAAACAGGTGAAGGTTTTAAAGGTTCAACTGTTGAACAATTAACTTCAATCCCTGAACTTTCTCGCAAGGACCTGAACCTGATCGCCCGCTCCGGCTGCGCCGAACAGCTCACCGCAGCCGCCGGAGACAACCAGCGGGTGCAGGAGCTGCTGGCCCAGCTCAAGGCCGAGAAAGACCGTGCCGACACCGCCGAAAAGTCCGCTCAGAACGCCCGCAAGGAAAATGCCTATTTCAAGGAGCTGGTGAAAAGCGCCGAAGCCCAGACCCATAAGGACGCAGAAAAGCGGGAAGAAGCAGAAAGCCGCTACGAATCCGCTCTTGCCGACATCAGCGGCCTGAAAGAGCAGAACGCCCAGCTGAAAGAGCGCGCCGACTCTGCCGAAGCCCGGGAAGAGGAAGCATGGAAGATGCAGAGCAAGGCCGAGGCCCGGGCCAAAAATGCCGAGGGCCAGCTTTCCGGCTCCCGGCAGGTGGCCGAAGCGGCCAAGCTCCGTGCCGACAAGTTGCAGGAAGAAAATGCGGCCCTGAAAAAGCAGCCCATCGCTGCCGTGGTGGACGAGGAGGAAGTGGAGCGCCGGGCAAACCAGCGAGCCCATGATATCGCCACCGACCTTGCCGCCGAGATGACCGCCGACCTGCAGGCGCGGCTGGAACAGGCCTCTTCCGGCAGCGAACAGGACGCCCGCGATGCCTACGACAGCATCATTCTGGCCGGGCGCTCCATCACAAGCATCGTTCAGTCCGCCAAAATGCAGTTCCGCAAACTGCCGGACGACCAGCGGGAGACCGCGATCAACCAGTTCGTTCACACACTCGCATCCGCTCAAGGGGAGGTATCCGCATGTCTGTAAAGATCATGGCCTTAGAGGCCGAAAACGTCAAACGCATCAAAGCCGTTGCACTCACGCCGTCGCCCACCGGGCTCACCATCGTGGGCGGCAACAACAATCAGGGCAAGACCAGCGTGCTGGATGCGCTGGCGTGGGCCCTCGGCGGCGACAGATTCCGCCCGGACGCCGCCCAGCGGGACGGGGCCGTGGCTCCCGCCCACCTCAAGGTCAGGCTCTCCAATGGCGTGGTGGTGGAGCGCAAGGGCAAGAACAGCACCCTGACCGTCACCGACCCCACCGGACGCCGCAGCGGCCAGCAGCTGCTCAACGCCTTTATCGAGCCGCTGGCGCTGGATCTGCCCCGCTTCATGGAAGCGTCCGACAAGGAAAAGGCGGACATCCTGCTGCGGATCATCGGCATCGGCACCGAACTCCACACCCGGGATCTTGAGATCAAGGCCCTGTACGACAAGCGCACCTTCACCGGCCAGCTGGCCGCGCAGAAAAAGCACTTTGCCGAGGAGCTGATCTCCTACCCGGACGCACCGGAGAAGCCGGTCAGCGCCTCCGACCTCATCCGTCAGCAGCAGGAAATTCTGGCCCGCAACGGCGAGAATCAGCGCAAGCGCCAGCAGTTCCATGAACTGGCCCGTCAGAGGGACGAAGCTATGGCCGAGATGCACCGTCTGGATGAACGCATCGCCGAGCTGACTGCCCAGCGGGACGAAGTGAGCAAGAAGCACACGCTGCTGTTCACGCAAGCCATGGATGCCAGCAAAACGGCAGAGCAGCTTCAGGACGAATCCACCGCCGAACTGGAAGCTTCCATCCGGGACATTGAGGAGATCAACCAGAAGGTGCGGGCCAATCTGGAAAAATCCCGGGCCGAGGACGAAGCCGCCCGGTATGCCAGCGATTACGACAAGCTCACCGAAGCCATCACCCGGAAACGGGCCGACCGCATGGCCCTGCTGAACGGTGCCGACCTGCCCCTGCCGGAGCTGAGCGTGGAGGACGGCGCCCTTACCTATAAAGGCAAGCACTGGCGGGATATGTCCGGCAGCGACCAGCTGCGGGTGGCCGCGGCCATCGTCCGCCGCCTGAACCCGGACTGCGGTTTTGTGCTGCTGGACAAGCTGGAACAGATGGACATGACCACCCTGCAGGAGTTCTCCGCATGGCTGGAAGCGGAGCACCTGCAGGCCATTGCCACCCGGGTCTCCACCGGCAGCGAGTGCCAGATCATCATTGAGGACGGCATGGTGAAGGATGCCGAAACCACCCTGCCGCCCGTCACCGAAAAGCCCCAGCAGAAAAGCTGGACGAAAGGAGCGTTTTAAATGAGTAAGTATTCAGTCACTGCCGGGGTGCAGGATTCCCCGGTCAAGACCGTGCTGTATGGCCCCGAGGGCATCGGCAAAAGCACCTTTGCCTCTCACTTTCCGGACCCCGTATTCATCGACACCGAGGGCGGCACCAAGCGGCTGAACGTCAAGCGCCTGCCCCAGCCCACCAGCTGGGCCATGCTGCTGGACGAGGTGGCCGAGGTGCGCAAGGGCAGCATCCCCTGCGGCACGCTGGTCATCGACACCGCCGACTGGGCCGAACGGCTGGCTATTGATGCCGTCTGTGCCAAGGCCAAGGTGGACGGGCTGGAGGGCTTTGGCTACGGCAAAGGCTACACCTACCTGAAGGAGGAGTTCGGCAAGCTGCTGGACGCGCTGGAAGAGGTGCTGAACACCGGACACAATGTTCTGATCCTTGCCCACGCGGCCATCACCAAGTTCGAGCAGCCGGACGCGGCGGGCAGCTATGACCGCTGGACCATGAAGACCACCAAGCAGGTGGAGCCGCTGATCCGGGAGTGGTGCGATATGCTGCTCTTCGTCAACTACCAGACCGTGGTGGAAAAGAGCGGCAGCGCCCCCAACGCAAAAAACAAGGTGACCGGCGGCCGCCGGGTCATGTACACCACCCATCACCCCTGCTGGGACGCCAAGAACCGCTTTGGACTGCCGGACGAAATGCCCTTTGATTATGCCGGCATTGCCGCCTGCATTCCCGGCACCACACCTGCGCCCGCACCGCAGCCGGAACCGCAGCCGCGCCCCCAGCCGAAGCCCCAGAATGCGCCGAATGAGGACATCCTGCCCGCACCCGCCCCGCAGCCGGAACCGCCCGCCGAGACGGTGCCCAAAGCCCTGCTGGTGCCCGACCTGATCGCGTTGGGTGTGCCGGAAAAGCTGGCCCCGCTCATGAGCGCCAACAACGTCACCCCGGAGGAGCTGCAGGCTGTGGTGGGCAAGCGGGGCTATTTCCCCGAGGATATGCCCATCCGGGACTACCCGGCCGATTTCGTAGAGGGCTGTCTGGTGGCCGCATGGCCCCAGGTGCTCCAGATGGTGCTGGACAGCCGTGACCTGCCGTTTTAAGGAGCCAACCCTCTCACCGGGCCCGTCCGCCCTGCGGCGGCGCGGCCCCGGAGCTCCCCCGAAGGGGGAGCCAAGAATCAAGGAATCATTATAAAGGAGATATATTATGAACGACATGAATACCACCGACCGCGCCTTGGGCTGGGATGACGAATTTACCAACGAACAGCAGGAGTTCGTGCTCCTGCCCGAGGGCGATTATGCCTTTGAGGTCACCGGCATGGAGCGTGCCCGCTTTGAGGGCAGCGCCAAGCTCCCGCCCTGCTCCATGGCAAAGCTGACCCTGAAGATCTTCGGCGGGGCCAAGGGCGACACCACCGTCACCGACCGCCTGTACCTGCACACCAAAACGCAGGGCCTGCTGGGCGCTTTCTTCGAGAGCATCGGCCAGTGCAAGCGCGGCGAGACCTTCCGCCCCCGCTGGAACGAAGTGGTGGGTGCCCGGGGCTGGTGCCGTCTGGGCATCCGGGAGTACACCAAGCAGAGCGGCCCTCATGCAGGTGAGACCGGCCAGAGCAATGAGGTGCAGCGCTTCCTGCCGCCGCCCGAACCCAAGGCCGCACCCACACAGGGCTGGACGCAGGGGGCATTCTGATGGGGCAGGAACTGAGACCCTACCAGCAGCAGGCCCGTGAACGCATCCACGCCGAGTGGGAGAACGGCCACACCCGCACCCTGCTGGTGCTGCCCACCGGCACCGGCAAGACCATCGTGTTTGCGTCCGTGGCCGCCGATCAGGTGCGGGCGGGCCACCGGGTGCTTATTCTGGCCCACCGGGGCGAGCTGCTGGAACAGGCAGCGGACAAGCTGCAGCGCTCCACCGGCCTTGTCAGCGCCGTGGAAAAGGCAGACGCCACCTGCCTGAACACATGGTTCCGGGTGGTGGTAGGCAGCGTGCAGACCCTGCAGCGCACCGCCCGGCTGGAACGCTTCCCTCATGATTACTTTGGCACCATCATCATTGACGAGGCCCACCACGCCATCACCGACGGCTACCGCCGCATCCTCGACTACTTCGGCAGCGCCAAGGTGCTGGGCGTCACCGCCACTCCTGACCGGGGAGACATGCGCAATCTGGGCGAGGTGTTCGACAGTCTTGCCTTTGAGTACAAGCTGACCGATGCCATCAAAGAGGGCTATCTGTGCCGCATCATGGCCCAGACCATTCCCCTGAAGCTGGACATCACCGATGTTGGTTTTACCAGCGGCGATTACTCGCTTGGACAGCTGGGCACTGCGCTGGACCCGTACCTGGAACAGATCGCCGCCGAGATGGCCCAGCGCTGCAAAGGCCGCAAAACCGTGGTGTTCCTGCCCCTCATCAAAACCAGCCAGAAGTTCCGGGACCTGCTGAACGCCAAGGGCTTTTGCGCCGCCGAGGTCAACGGCCAGAGCGCCGACCGCCGCGAGATTTTGGCCGACTTTGATGCCGGGAAGTACAACGTGCTGTGCAACTCCATGCTGCTCACCGAGGGCTGGGACTGCCCCAGCGTGGACTGCGTGGTGGTACTGCGGCCCACCAAGGTACGCAGCCTGTACAGCCAGATGGTGGGACGCGGCACCCGGCTCTCCCCGGGCAAGACCGACCTGCTGCTCCTCGACTTTTTGTGGATGACCGACAAGCACGAGCTCTGCCGCCCGGCGGATCTGGTCTGTGAGGACCGCGCCGTGGCCCGCCAGATGACCGAAAATCTGGCCGAGAGCGGCTGCCCGCAGGACATCGAGGAAGCAGCCGTGCAGGCCAGCGAGGACGTGGTGACCCAGCGGGAGGAAGCCCTTGCAAAACAGCTGGAAGAACAGCGCCGCAAAAAGGCCAAGCTGGTGGACCCGCTGCAGTACGAGATGAGCATTCAGGCCGAGGACCTTGCCGGGTATGTGCCGGCCTTTGGCTGGGAAGCAGGCCCGCCCACCGAACAGCAGGCCGCCGCGCTGGAAAAGCTGGGCATCCTTCCGGACGCCGTGGAGTCGGCAGGCAAGGCCAGCCTTTTGCTGGACCGGCTGCACAAGCGCCGGGACGAAGGCCTCACCACCCCAAAGCAGATCCGCTGTCTGGAAAAATACGGCTTCCAGCACGTGGGCAGGTGGAGCTTTGAGCAGGCCAAACACATGATCGACCGCATTGCGGCGGGCGGCTGGCGGGGTGTGCCCAAGGGCGTTACTCCCAGTACCTACACGCCGCCCGTAGAACCGGCCTTTCCGGATAGCAGCTTTGGATGGTGATGCGAATGGAACATGAAAATGAACTCAAAGAAGCGCTGGACTTCATCTCCCCGGCCTCCCTGACCTATGAGGAATGGACGATGGTGGGCATGGCCCTGAAGGATTCCGGCCTGCCCGTCACCGTCTGGGAAGCATGGAGCGCCCGGGACGGGGGCCGCTATCACAAGGGCGAGTGCGCCAAAAAGTGGGAGAGCTTCCACGGCAGCACAAAGCCTGTCACCGAGAGCAGCATCTTCCAGCTGGCCTATTCCCACGGTTGGAGCGGCCCGGCGGGCCATGCGCTGGACTGGGGCGACGAGCTCTCTGCCGGGTCCGGTGCACAAACCGAGGGCCGCGTGGTAGATCCCCGGTGGGTGGAAGCTCACGAGCTGGATCTGCCCGCAGAGTGGCACCCGGCAGAGCAGATCAAGCGGTATCTGCAGGCCCTGTTTGAGCCGGAGGAATACGTTGCCTACGTCACCGAGAGCTATCGGAAGGAGGACGGGCGCTTTGCCCCAAACGGCTGCTCCTGTCAGCTGACCGCCGGGCAGCTCATCATGGAGCTGGACCATTATGGCGATGATATCGGTGCTGCCCTTGGCGACTACAACCCCGAAGCCGGTGCGTGGATCTGCTTCAATCCCATGGACGGCGGAGGCCGCCGCAACGAGAACGTGACCGACTTCCGCTACGCCCTCGTGGAGTGCGACAACATGGAGCTGGGCAAGCAGCAGGCCATCATCCGGCAGCTGGAGCTGCCCTGTGCCGCGCTGGTCTACTCCGGCGGCAAGAGCGTCCACGCCATCGTCAAGGTGGATGCCCCGGACTATGCCGAGTACCGCAGGCGGGTGGATTACCTCTACGCCGCCTGCCAGAGAAACGGCCTGACCATCGACCAGCAGAACCGCAACCCTTCCCGCCTTTCCCGGATGCCCGGCATCCTGCGCGGTGACAAACGGCAGACCCTGCTGGAAACCAACATCGGCAAAAGCTGCTGGGATGAGTGGCGCGACTGGCTGGAAGCGGAGACCGACGAGCTGCCCGAGACCGAGAGTCTGGCCGACGACTGGGAGAGCCTGCCCCCGCTGGCCGATGCCCTCATCACCGGGGTGCTGCGCAAGGGCCACAAGATGCTGCTGGCAGGCCCCAGCAAGGCGGGCAAGAGCTTTGCCCTCATCGAGCTGTGCATCGCTATCGCCGAAGGCAGGCCGTGGCTGGGCCGGTTCTCCTGCGCACAGGGCAAGGTGCTGTACATCAATCTGGAGCTGGACCGGGCCTCCTGCCTGCACCGCTTCAAGGACGTGTACACCGCCCTCGGCCTGCCCCCGCAGAACCTGCGGAACATCGACATCTGGAATCTGCGCGGCGCGTCCGTACCCATGGACAAGCTGGCCCCAAAGCTCATCCGCCGGGCCCAGAAAAAAGGCTACACCGCCGTGATCCTCGACCCCATTTATAAGGTCATCACCGGCGACGAGAACTCTGCCGACCAGATGGCAAAGTTCTGCAACCAGTTCGACCTTGTGTGCCGTGCGCTGGACTGTGCCGTGATCTACTGCCACCACCACTCAAAAGGTGCCCAGGGCGGCAAGCGCAGCATGGACCGCGCATCCGGCTCCGGCGTGTTCGCCCGCGACCCGGATGCCATGCTGGACATGACCGAGCTGATGCCCACCGATGCCATCCGGGAACAGCTGCATAACAAAGCCGCCTGCCGCGTGATCAAGGCCATGCTGGATAAACGCGGCCATGCGGATGCCTACGGCCCGGACGATGCCCTGAGCCGCAGCCGGATGCTGACCATTGCCAAAGAACAACTTGGCATGGCCGACCTGCGGGCCATCGATGCCGAAGTGGCCGCCGCCCAGAAGCAGGCCGACTGCATGACCGCATGGCGCATCGAGGGCACCCTGCGCGAGTTCGCCCGCTTCGACCCGGTGAACCTCTGGTTCGACTACCCCGTTCACAAGCCGGACAGCGGCCTGCTGGAGGACCTGCAGCCGGACAGCGATTTCAAAACGCTGGGCAGCCGCGGTGCCGCCAAGCGCTGGGGCGATAAAGGCAAGGTGACCAAGGACAAAAAGGCCGAACTGGACACCGCCTTTGAAGCCTGCATGATGGACGGCGAAGTTACCGTCTATGCGCTGGCCGAGTACATGGACCTGAAGCCCCGCACCATCAAGACGCGGCTGAAAGATGACGGACGTTTCTGGATCGATGGCGAGAAAGTGGGCCGCAAGGAGCCCGGCAGCGCAGGTTAAACAAGCCGTAATAAGTACGATTACAATTTGTTGTAAAAATGCAGAAATAGCCGCTATTTTGCACGACACGAAAAACTGCAATTTTGCAGTTATAGCCGCTATGACTGCAGATTTTGCAGTGCAAAATAGCCTATATATAATAGCTAAAACTGCAACTGCAATTGTGATGGGGTCTCCCGAAGGATGGGGCGACCACAGCCCCCATCCATTCGGGGAACCCTCCCCATCACGTTGGCGCTAAAACCTGAAAAAAAGAAAAACGAGGTGAACCCCATGTACATGCAATTCTTTCTCCCCATGCAGCCGCCTACCACCACCCACAACGCAAAGCAGCTGCACGCCTACATGAAGGGCGGCAAACCATGTGCCGTGCTCCACGACAGCCCGGAACTGAAACAGACCCGTGCCAAGCTCCACGCCCATCTGGCACCCCACGCGCCGGAAAAACCCATCCCCGCAGGCCGTCCGGTGCGGCTGCTGGTCAAGTGGTGCTTCCCTGCCGAGGGCCGCAAAAACGGCAGCTGGCGCACCGCAAAGCCGGACACCGACAATCTGGAAAAGGCCCTCAAGGACGAAATGACCCGCCTGCACTTCTGGGCCGACGACGCGCAGGTGTGCAGCGAGATCGTAGAAAAATTCTGGTCGGACCCCTGCGGCGTGTTCGTCCGGGTGGAGGAACTGTAATGACCTACGAAGAGAAAAAGGCATGGCTCTGGCGGTACCGGACGGCAAAGCGGTTCGAGCTGCTCAAACTGGACGAGCTGGCCACGCTGCAGACCGACGCCACCCACACCACCCAGCGCTTTTCCCCTGTGCCGGGCGGCAGCGGCGACGGACAGGCTCTGCCCCGCAGTGTGGAACGCATCGACGAGGCCCGCCGGGCCGCTGAGGCGCAGTCTGCCGTGTGCGACACCATCCGGGCCGAGATCATGGAGGTGTTCCGCCAGCTGGACGATGAGGTGGATTTCATGATCCTGTTCCGGCGGTACATCCTGCTGGAGGACTGGCCGGACATCGCGGTCATCGTCCGCATTTCCCGCAGCCAGATGTTCCAGCGCCACAGCGCGGCCATAAAAAGACTGGAGATCAAAAGTCCGGACTGAACCGGAGCGAACCGGACTTGATAATACTGTCAACCCCTGCTAAAATTTAAAATGCCAGAGCCCGCAGGAAAGGTCTACTCCCTTCGATCCTGCGGGCTTTGTGCTGCCCGGCTGACACAGAGGATCACCTTTCCCGACCAACAGCCTGAATGCATCAGCCGGGTTTCTTTGTTATATCCCGCCGTTCGGATTTTCCGGGCGGCTTTTTGATTTTACGGCAAGAGAGGTGGTGACGTGGCCAACGAAGAAAATCTCATCCCGTTCAACGAACGAACGGAGAGCGAACAGAGACAGATCGCCCAGAAGGGCGGCATTGCTTCCGGTGCGGCCCGCCGCCGCAAGCGCAGCATGAAAGAAGCGGCGGACTACTATCTCAGCCTGCCGGAGACCGACCGCCGCCGGGTGAATGCCCTGCTGCGGGATGAGGTGGACAATGAGGACATCGACAATCAGATGTCGGTGGTCATGGGCATTACTGAAGCCGCCAAGCGCGGTGATGCCCGGGCGGCAGGCGTGCTGCTGAAGATGCTGGGCGAGGAGACCGTGCAGGAGGACCCGGCAGCAGATGCACTGGAAGCTGCCCGCAAGCTGCTGGGAGGTGTAGACAGTGCCATTGACTGAGTTTCAGCAGGAGTTCCTTCGCAATTGCTCCCACCGCTGGAACGTCAAGACCGGGGCCACCCGCTCCGGCAAGACCTATCTGGACTGCGCTGTTACCATCCCCAAGCGCATCTGCGCGGCCCGGGGCGAGGGCCTTTGCGTCATGCTGGGCAACACCCTCGGCACGCTGGAACGCAACGTGCTGGAGCCCATGCGGGCCCTCTGGGGGCCGGAGCTTGTGGGCGTGGTGCGCACCTCGGCGTCCGGCAACATCGTGCAGCTGTTCGGCCGCAAGGTGTACGTGCTGGGTGCCGACAACAAAAAGCACATTGCCCGCATTCAGGGCGCGGCCTTCGAGTACGCCTATGGGGACGAGATCACCACATGGGACGAGGGCGTGTTCCAGATGCTCAAGAGCCGCCTTTCCTGCCCCCACAGCCATTTTGACGGCACCTGCAACCCGGATAATCCCCAGCACTGGTTCAAGAAATTCCTCGACAGCGACGCGGACATTTACTGTCAGGCCTATACCATCGACGACAACCCCACTCTGCCGCCGGAGTTCGTGGCTCAGCTGAAAAAGGAGTACGCGGGCACGGTCTACTATAACCGCTTTATCCTCGGCCAGTGGGCCGCAGCGGGCGGCATCATCTACCGGCCTTTTGCAGACAGCATTGCCGCCGGGGATGGGCGTTTCCTCTGGCCCGCAGCTAACCCCTGCCGCCCGTGGCGCATCCACATCGGGGTGGACTTCGGCGGCAACGGCTCCCGGCACGCATTCGTGGCCACCGGCATCCTGCCCTACTACGCGGGGGTCGTGGGTCTGGCATCCGCCCGCATCGACCCGAAGGATCAGGACGCTGACTACCTTGCCGCACAGCTCATCGATTTCTGCACCGCCGTGTTCGCACGGTACGGCGAGATCCACTATCTTTTCTGCGACAGTGCCGAACAGACGCTGATCAACCACATCCGCACCCGGCTGCGGGCCTGCCCGCTTTCCTGGCTGGCCGACCGGGTGCAGAACAGTGCCAAGATCCAGATCATCGACCGCATCCGCCTGACGTCCATCCTGATGGGCGGCGGGCGCTTTTGGTATCTGCCGGAAGCTGCCACCTTGCGAGATGCCCTCGCCGCCGCCCTGTGGAGCCAGAAGCACCCCGGCGTGGACGAGCGTCTGGACGACGGCACCACCGACATTGACACCCTCGATGCCTTTGAGTACACCATCGAGCGCGATTACAGGAGACTGACTGCAAGATGAACGTTTCTGCCTTTATCGAACACCTGAACAAAACCAGAAATCTGCGGCTGGATGCAGACTACTACGGCAATATCGAAATCTGGCGGCAATGGTGGAAGGGTGACGTGCCCGACATCCACGACCAGAAAGAGGACGCCCCGGACGGCAGCGTCATTTCGCGGCGTCTGGCTTCCCTGCGGATGCCGAAGCACGTCTGCGAGGACTGGGCAAACCTGCTGCTCAACGACAAGACCACTCTCCAGATCGGCGATGCAGCCACCTCTGCCTATCTGCTGGGCAGCGATGAACAGCAGACCGGGGGCCTTTTGCGGCAGCTGCATTTCTGGGAGAACGCAAACAAGCTGGTGGAGAAAGCCTACTGGTCCGGCACCGGCGCTTTCGTGCTGAGCGTGGAGGGCATCAAGGGCACAGACGGCCAGCTGGAAGCAGACCCGGATGCCCGCATCGTACTGGACTACGACCCGGCATCCTGCATCCTGCCCATCAGCGTGGAGCGCGGCGTTGTGACCGAAGCGGCCTTTGTGTCCGAGTGCATGATGGGCGGCAAGCCTGCCGTCTACCTGCAGACCCACACGGTCAGGGACGGCAGCCGCACCATCACAAACGAATGGTTTGAGGTGACGGACGATATCTCCGGCACGCCGAAATTCGCGAAGGCCAAGACCCCGCCGGGCATGGTGGAGAGCATCACGGTCAGCGGCTCACCGGCATGGTTCAGCCTGTTCAGCCCGGCGGCTGCCAAGAACATCGACGGCGGCATGGGGCTGGGCATGAGCATCTTCTCCGAGGCGATGGACGCGGCACAGATGGTGGACTACGCCTTCGACAACTACCGGCAGGACATCCGCCTCGGCGGCAAGAAGATCTTCTATGACCGCTCCCTGTGCCGCAAGTGGGTGGACAAGAAAGGCACCGAGCACGCCGTGCCGCCGGATGCCGTCCACCGGCAGGTCTTCTACGAGCTTCCCACGCCGGAAGGCGGCATCGACCAGCCCGCTGCATGGCGGGAGTATAACCCCGACCTGCGCACCGCTTCCAACCATCAGGCGGTGCAGGACGCGCTGGACATGATGAGCTTCAAGTGCAAACTGGGCTGCCACCGCTATAAGTTCGATCAGGGCACCGTGACCACCGCCACCGAGTACACCGGCAGCCGTCAGGATCTGGTGCAGAACGCCAACAAGAACCAGATCCCCATCGAGACGGCACTGATCGGCATCCTGCGTGCCATGCTGTGGGCGGCGAAGAACCTGCTGGGCGCGCCGGTGGACCCGGAGACCAGCATCTCGGTCAACTGGGATGACAGCTACATCGTCAGCGAGGCCGAGCGCACCAGCCAGCTGCGGGAGGACGCCATTGCGGGCCTTGTGCCCCGCTGCCGGTACCTCTCCGCCCGGTACAGCCTGAGCGAGGAGGAAGCCCACCAGTGGACAGCAGAAGCCAAGGCAGACAGCCAGTCCGAAGAGCAGATCACCTTCGGGGGTGCCTGATGCTGCCGCCGTCTTACCTCGACCAGATGCCGGATGCCTTTGTGCAGCTCTGGCAGCAGGTCGAGGACGAGATCTTACAGGACGTGGCCCGGCGCATCGGCAAGATGGACGCCGTGACCCCCACCGCCAACTGGCAGCTGTGGCGTTACCAGCAGACCGAGGCGCTGCGCAACGATGTGGTGAAGCTGCTGGCGAAGTACACCGGCAAGAGCGAGGCCGCCATCCGCAAGCTGCTTTTGCAGGCCGCCACCGAAGCCATGGAGCGGGAGGACGCCATCTACTACCACTACGATATGGAGCCGACGCCCTTTGAAGAGAGCGCAGCCCTGAACAACCTGCTGGATGCCGGTGCCCGCCAGACCTGCGGCACATGGCAGAACCTCACCGCCACCACGGCAAACACCGTCACAGGGGCCTTTGAGCGCACGCTGGACGCCGCATGGCTCAAAGTGAGTACCGGCGCCTTCGACTATAAAACCGCTGTCAAACAGGCTGTGGACAGCCTTGCAGACGAGATGCCCATGGTCACATACCCCAGCGGCCACAAGGACAGCATCGAGGTGGCCGCACGGCGCGCCGTGCTCACCGGTGTGAACCAGACGACTGGCAAGCTGCAGGTGGCCCGCATGGACGAGATGGGCTGCGAATTTGTGGAGACGACCGCCCACGGCGGTGCCCGTCCTTCTCATGCAGAATGGCAGGGCAGGCGCTTCCACCGGGGCGGTGCGGTGGACTACAAGGGCAGGCACTACCCGGATTTTGAAGCCGCCACCGGCTACGGCACCGGCGCAGGCCTTTGCGGCTGGAACTGCCGCCACACCTTTTTCGCGGTGTTCCCGGAGCTGGGCGACCCGCCCCAATGGACGCAGGAGCAGCTGCGTAAGCTGAACGCCCGGAACATCGAGTGGAACGGCAAAAAGTACACCGCTTACGAGATATCCCAGATGCAGCGTGCCCGGGAGCGGAACGTCCGCCGCTGGAAAAAACGGTATCTGGCCGAGGACGCCGCCGGGCTGGACCCCACCGACGCCGCTGTGCGCCTGAGAGCCGCCCGCCAGAGCCTTGCAGAGTTTGCACAGGCCACGGGTGGCCGTGTGGACAGTGCCCGCACCAGCGTGCCGAAGTTCGGCAGGAGCGAGGGCAGTAAGGCAAGCGCACAGGCACGGAAGGCGGAGCCGCATAAGGTTCAAAGCACACGGGGTAGCGGCGGCGCATCTGGACAGAATGGAAAAACCGTGCGTAAAGTTTTGGGAAAGGTCGATACGACCAACACGAAACAGGTTGACGCGCTTAAAAATTCGTTCTGTTCTGGCTATGCGAAATCTGATGTTGAGCATATGATGGTCATTACAAAAGATGGCGAAGTCCATTATATGACCGACAACAATCCCAGAGGGGTTGACTGTTCGTATCTGGGTGGTAAACTGAAAGGTAGTTACAACATTCACACCCATCCACCGAAAACCACGCAATATTCTTTTAGCACAGACGCAGATATCCCCGGCGCATTCGCTGACGGTACTGCTGTCATGGAAGCGGTTGACTACAAATACCGCTATCGTTTTGTTGTACCTGAAAATATCACGTTTGAGCAGTGGGAAGCCGTGTGTGAGGAAGTTCGCGAGGAGCGAAATGCCGTAATGGAAAGCAGAGGGTATGGCTTCGATGATTATGAAGAAAATATCCAGCATGTCATTATTGACGAAACATGCCGCAGACTTGGCTTGAAGTGTTATCACAGGGAGAAGCGAACATGATTTATACTCTGGAACAGATTGACCAGCTCACAAAGGAAAGCGTCCGGCGTGAAAATGCGCTCATTGCTGAATATCGGCGTACACATACAGTACCCGGCAGAGGGGTTATTTCTACTCCCGAAATTGATGCCGAGCGTGCAGAGCAAAAGCGTCTGTATGGGGAATACCTCAAAGCTCTTGCCAATAAGGATTAACCACCATCCACCCGGACGGTGGTTTTCTTTTGCCCATTTTCAAGCACTGTGCAAAATTTGCCCAGTGCTTTTTTCATGCCGTTTTAGCTCATGTTGGCAGAGCACCGGTCTCCAAAACCGGAAGCGGCAGGTTCGAGCCCTGCAAACGGTGCCATGCGGCGGGCGGCGCGTACCCCGCCCAAGACCGAATACTGACAGAGAACAGTGTAAAAAACTGAGGTCTCACACATGAAAGGAGTTTCCACCCATGAAACGTGAAGACGTAAAGAACAAGATCCCCGGCATCACTGATGAACAGCTGAACTGGATCATGCAGGAGAACGGCGCAGACATCAACCGGGAGAAGTCTGCCGCCACAGCCCTGCAGACCCAGCTGGACAACGCAAACGCCCAGCTCAAGACCGCACAGGACGGCCTGAAAGCCTTTGACGGCGTGGACGTGGCAGGCCTGCAGGAGCAGGTCACCAAGCTGAAGGCCGACATGAAGGCGCAGGCCGAGGGCTTTGCCTTTGACAACGCGCTGGACGCAGCCATCCTTGGCAAAAAGGGCCGCAGCGTCAAGGCGGTGCGTGCTTTGCTGGATCTGGACGCCCTGAAAGGCTCTGCCGACCGCAGCACCGACATCGGCAAGGCGCTGGACGAAGCTGCAAAGGCAAACCCGTGGGCGTTCGGCGAGGACGGCGCAGCCGGTGTGGCCGTGGTCTCCACCGGCGCCGAGCACGGTGCCCCGCCCGCCAACGACAACGATGGTGTGGAAGCCGCTTTCAAATCCCTGAACCCTGAACTGAACCTGTAACAACGAAAGGAGATTTCTATGGCACATGCAAGTCAGGAGCGTTACTCCGCTCTGGTGGATGCAAAGCTGCGTGCGACTCTGGTCACCCGCGACAATACCATCTTCAACAACCGCTATGAGGGCAGCCCCAAGGCCGGTAAGGTCAAGATTCCTGTCCGCGACACCGAGGTGGCCGTCAAGGCCTACGACAAGGCCAACGGCGTGGATGCCGATGCAGGCACCACCACCTATCTGGATCTGGACATCGACAACGACGAGGCCGTGAACGAGATCATCGACGGCTTCGACGCCGCTTCCGTGCCCGACGGCATCACCGCCGAGCGTCTGGACAGCGCAGGCTACTCCATGGCTCTGTCCATCGACAAGAAGTCCATCGAGGCACTGCAGAGTGCAGAGGGTGCCAACGTCAGCGCCACCAAGACCGCCTGCACCGCTTCCACCGCCTACAAGGAGGCTCTGGCTGCAAAGCGCACCCTGAGCCGCAACGGCGTGCCGCAGGCCGGCCGCTGGATGATCGTCAGCCCCGAGTATCTGGAGACCCTCATGCAGGACGACCGCTTCATCAAGCAGGGCGATCTGTCCCAGCAGCTGGTGCAGACCGGCGCAGTGGGTCAGATCGCGGGCTTTGCGGTGTACGAGTCCAACAACATGGATTTCGAGAACACCACCCGCGTGGCCAGCAAGAAAACCACCACCGAGTTCATCTGCGGCCACCCCAACTGGTGCCACCGCGTCATGGAGTGGCAGACCCCGGTGCACCTGCAGGATCTGGGCGGCTCCGGCAAGTACATCGGCGCATCCGCTGTGCAGGGGCGCAAGGTGTACGGCATCAAGGTGTCCAAGCCCAAGACCCTGTACATCAAGCGCATCGAGGCGTAAGGCCATGCTCTACTGCACCTATGACCAGTATGCGGCGGCAGGCGGCACCGTGCCGGAAGCCGCTTTCGGCGTGCTGTGCAGCCGGGCTTCCCGCATGATCGATGCCGCCACCTTTGGCCGGGCGGAGAGCCACGCTGCCGGGTGTGAGGCCTGCCGGGAAGCATTGGCGGATGCCTGCACGCAGATCATCGGACTGCTGGCCGCTGCATCTGCGGCGGGTGCTGTGCCGGGTGCTGCCAGCGTCTCCAACGACGGCTACAGTGTCACCTTTGGCAGCAATGCCAGTGTGACCGCCGCCGCCCGGCAGGAAGCCTATGAGATCATCCGCACCGCGCTGGGCAGTGACCCGCACGGCCTGCTGTACAGGGGGATTTTGTGATGCAGACAGCCGTTACTGTGGTAAACCTCATCCACGATGTGACCACCGAGACGGACAGGCCGGTGTGCTGGGTGTTCCCGGGTTGCAGCTGGCGGGAATGCCGCTCCACCTCCGGCTCCGGCACCGCCAAGGACCCGGAGCGCACCACCCACATCCGCATCCCGGCCAGCGTGTGTACGGCGGGCTACCTGCCCTATGCCCAGTGGGCGGCGCTGTCTGCGGCGGAAAAGGCCAAGCACTGGACCCTGAAACGCGGCTGGAAGCTGGCGCAGGGCGCGGTGCCTGCCTTGACCGAAGCCGAGTACGCCAAACTCGAAAAAACGCACCTGTGCTGCACAGCGGCGGCTGTCTCGGACGACCGGGAGCCGCTGCTGCCCCACTGGCACGTGGAAGGGAGCTGATCGCATGAGCGCACCGGTTTTTGATTTCAAGATCACGTTCCGGCCCGGCTTTCAGGCCGACATGGACGCGCGGTTCGCAAGGCTGCAGTTTGCGTTCTCGCAGAAAGTGGCCGATGTTGTGGACAAATATGTGCCGCTGGAAACCGGCACGCTGAAGAACAGCGTGAATCAGGCATCCGACTTTAAGGAAGGTCTGCTGGTGTACAATACGCCCTATGCCCGCAGGCAGTATTATCTGCATGAACGGGGCACCGACCTGCACGGCGCGAAGGGCGAAACGGAACGTCACCGCGGTTCCTACTGGGGACAAAACGCCATTGCTGACCACAAGGACGAGCTGGAAAAGTTCGCCCATGATGCCGCAAAGCAGTTTCTGGGAGGGAACAAATGAGCGAAACCGTAAAGCCCACCATTGCCGCTCTGCGGGCATGGCTCAAGACCTGCCCGCTGATCGCCGACGAGCAGGAAGCCACCGGTGCGGCCTTCCGCATTGCCGGGCTGGAAGAAGAATCCACCGCCTTTTCCATCGAGGACAGCCCCGGTGATCCCATCATCACCGAATACATCTCCGGCTGGGAAATGGCGAAGAATTACCTCTTCCTCAGCCGCCGGGAGTACAGCGAGGTGGATGCCGTCAGCATTCAGAACAGCGGCTTTTTCGAGCAGCTCACCGAGTGGGTCATGCGGCAGGATGCCCGGCACAACCTGCCCGACCTCTCGGCCTGCGGCGGGGGCAAGATGCCCACCGGCATTGCCGTGACGAACAGCGGCTACATCGTCACAAACAGCGCGGGCAGCTGTAAGATGCAGCTGCAAATGCGCCTGACCTACTACATGCCAAAATGAAAGGAGTTTTGATATGACCGTAGCTGAAGCCATTACCAAGTCCGGCCTGACGCCCAGCGCGTCGTATACCGGCATTGAGACGGCGAACGATTTTGTGCTGGCGTTCCAGATCGAGAGCACCCAGACCAAGGAAAGCCAGTGGATCGTCTGCGCCGACCATGTGAAGGAGCATTCCGGCTCCCTGAACGCCACCACCGAGGATGCCCAGTACATCCGCACCGGCAACGTTACCGAAAAAACCGGCACCCAGCGCACCCTTGCCGTCAACGGCGACCGCTGCGTGGGCGATGCTTTTCAGGATTTTGTGCTGAGCCACAAGATCGTGTACGGTACCGGCAGCGATATCATTGTGCCGTACATCTATTTCAGCCTGCGCACCGGCAAGGGCGAGAAAGGCAGTGCTGCAATCATCGTCACCAGCGACGTGGGCGGTGCAGCCGGTTCCAAGGCCACCTTTGCCTGCGACGTGAAGGCCATCGGCACGCCGGACGAGTTTGACTACAACCCCGCCACCCAGTCCGCTGCGCCTGCAAAGGCCGTCAAGGGCTGATTTTTTTCAAACACAGTCCCCGCTCCATACCCGGAACGGGGATTTTATATGCCGTGAACAAAGCTTATTCCTCCGGGGCAGAACCGGGGCACGGCCCAATGAAAGGAGCCAGAACATGGTTATTTGTGGACAGGAATTTGAATTTTCCCTGATGAACGCCAACGACCTTGACCGCTTTGAGGATGCCAACGAGCGGATGCAGCGCCGGAGCGCCGAGGAGTCGGAGCAGTTCCGGCGCGGCGGCGTCCGTCTGGGCGACCATGCACGTGCACAGGCACGCATTGCCATGGACTGCATCGACGAGATCCTCGGTGCAGGTGCATCCGCCCGTCTGGGTCTGGATGAAAACAACATGGCCCCCATCTATGACGTGATCGAGGAACTGGGCAATGCCTTTGCCGCCGAGAAGCAGCGCTATGCCGCAAAGCCTGCCCAGCCCATGAACCGCGAGCAGCGCCGGGCACAGGCCAAAAAGAACAGGCACAAGCCGCCCGTGAGCTATCCCGCGCCGCCTGCCGCTCAGATGGTGGAGCGGGTGGACAAAGCTGCCCGCCGCAAGCAGCTGCTGGCCGAACTGGCGGCTCTGGAAAATGGCTGATCTGCTCACGGCACCTCTGCCTGCGGTCTGGCAAGGCAGGCGAATCGACCCGGATTTCCGGCACATGGTGCGGCTCTCCAACGCCTACGCCCACGGCAGACTGGACGGCGAACACCCGGAAGAAGCCCTTGCGATCATGGAGCGGTTCTATCATAAGCCCGTGCCGCCGGAACAGCTCCCCGATGCCTACGGCTGCATGGTGGATTTTTACCGTGCCGGAGAGCAGGCCGCAGCAGGCACATCCGATCAGCCCGACAGCGCCCCCGCAAGCCCGCCTGCCTTCGACTACCAGTGTGATGCCGGTTACATCGTGGCGGCGTTCCAGCAGGCCTACGGCATCGACCTGACCCGGGAGCGGGTGCACTGGTTCCGCTTCCGGGCACTGTTCGCGGCCCTGCCGGAGGAAACCCTCATGGCCAAGATCATGAGCTGGCGTACCATGGACCTGTCCGAGTACGAGGGCAGTATGCGTGCCCACTATGCCGACCTGCAGGAGCGCTTTGCCCTGCCTGCTGAGCTGAGAGGGGGTGCCGCCCGTGTCGTTTCGGTCGAAGAGCACGATGCTGCGTTCCTCGCACGGTTCCGGCATTAGCCGCGCCCCGGTGCCCTGCCCCTACTGCGGCCGGGCGCTGCCGGTGTGGGCAGAGCCGCACGCCACAGCTGCCGGTGTGTGGGTCAAATGCAAAAATCCCGCCTGTAAGCGGGAAATCGAGATAAAACTTTAAGCCTGTGCCCTTGTGCCCGCGCTCCGAATGAGAGGTGGACACAGTGGCAGATTTCAGCATCACCGGCGAAGTAAGGCTGAACAGCGACCCGGCAGAAAAAAGCACCAGCAAGTGGACGGTGGCCGCCGGGCAGATGATCGCGGACTTTGCAAAACAGGCTTCGTCCAAGCTGGCCGAGGTGGTCAAGAGCGGCGTGGATTACAACGCCACCATGGAAAGCTACCTGACCAACTTCAAAGTCATGCTGGGCAGCGAGGAGGCCGCCGCCACAAAGCTTTCTGAGATCCGCAAAATGGCGGCGTCCACGCCTTTCTCGCTGGACGACCTGACCAGCGGCACCCAGACCCTTTTGCAGTTCGGCATTGCGGCAGACGACACCACCGGCGTGCTGCAGCGGCTGGGCGATATCTCGCTGGGCAACGCCGAAAAGCTGCAGACCCTGACCCGCGCCTACGGCAAAATGTCCAGCGCCCAGAAGGTGACACTGGAAAACGTCAACATGATGATCGATGCGGGTTTCAACCCGCTGAACCAGATCTGCGACGCCACCGGCGAGAGCATGTCCGACCTGTACAAGCGCATCTCGGACGGCAAGGTCAGCTTCAGCGAGCTGGAAGCGGCTGTGGAAGCCGCCACCAGTCAGGGCGGGCAGTTCTACAACGGTATGCTGGAAGCCAGCCAGACCTTCAGCGGGCGCATGTCCACTCTGAAGGATAATGTCAGCGCCCTGACCGGTGAGCTGACCAGCGGCCTGTTTGCGGCTCTGGGTGATTTGGTTGTCAAGCTGAACGAGGCGGCGGTCTCCTTCCTCGACAGCGACGAGAAGATGGCGCGGCTCAAGGAGACCATCGGCATTGCCACTGCTGTTGTGGCCGCTGCCGGAACAGCGTTTCTGACCTACAAGGGATACGTGGCTGCCGCGACTGCAATCGAAGTGATCCACACAGCCGCGACCACGGCCATGACCGCTGCTCACAAAGCCGCCGAAGCCGGTGCGACCGGTCTTGCAGTCGCGCAGGCAGGTTTGAACGCGGTTCTCAAGGCGAACCCCATCGGTCTGGTGGTGTCCTTGCTGGCGGCTCTGGCGGCGGGTCTCGTGACGGCCTACAAGACCAGCGAGACCTTCCGCAATGCCGTCAACTCCGCATTTGCGTCTGTGAAAAAGATCGCACAGAACGCCATCGGCACGGTGGTGGACTGGATCAATGAGCTGGTCGCCAAAATCAGGGGCGCGGCGGCTGCACTGGCAAACCTGAAAAACGGTGTCGGTGCGGCACAGGACGCCTACAATGCCGCCTACAACGGCTACATGGACAACTATAACCGTTCCAAGCTGGATAAGGCCGCACAGGAGCGCGGAAAGCTCCATGCCGAGCGCGTGAAGCAGGCACAGGAGGAAGCCGCTGCCGCCAAGGCCTCCGCCGAGACCATCTCCCAGTCCGCAGGCAAAGCCGCATCTGCCGTCAGCACCTCCGGCAAAAAGGCCAGCGCCAGCACCAAAGCCGTCACCGCGTCCGTAGTCAAGTCCATCTCCGACACGACCACTACCGTGAAAGACGGCATCACCCGCACGGTGGAAACGGTCAACGAGACCCTTTCCAACGGCAAACAGCAGCAGAAACAGACCATCACCGAGACTTCCCGGCAGATGGTGGACGGCGTGCTGAAAGATGTCAAGACCATCACAGAGGTTGCTGCGGACGGCACCAAGACCATCAAGCAGACCATGGAGACGGTGCGGGAGACCGCCAAGACGGTCACCTCAACCTTCGAGACGCTGGCAGACGGGGTCAAGACCACCACCCAGACCGTCACCGAGACCCTGACCGACGGCACCCAGACCCAGAAGCAGGTCATCACCGAGACCTACGACGACGTGGTGGACGGTGCCCTCGTGACCATCGAGCGGGTCAAGACCCTCGCCGCTGACGGCACCGTGCAGGTGGCCGAGCAGATCAAAAAATCCAGCGCGGACACCTTCGACGGCCTGTGGAAGGAGCTGCAGACCGAGGCAGACACCGGCGTGCTGGGCACCTTCGATGACCTGTACACCGCCGTCAAGAATCAGGACTGGCTGAGCATCGGCAAGTGGGTCGCAAGCACCATCTACAGCGGCCTGACCGCCGACCAGAAGCAGCAGGTGCAGTCCTTCGCCCTCGGCATCGTGGGCAAGCTCAATAAGGCGCTGGGCGGGGCCCGCGACCAGCTGGTACAGGGTGCAATTGATCTGGGCGGGCAGATCGTGAACGGTCTGACCGGCGACTTCTCTGAGGTCTGGCAGCAGGCGCAGGGCCTCGGCTCCACCCTCGTGTCGGTCTTTCAGGGCCTGCAGGGGCCGCTGAGCACTGCGGCCCTCGCCATCAGTCAGGGCCTGAGCGGCGGTCTGCTGTCCAGCTTCCCCGCCATTTTTGCGGGCGTCGCTTCCCTGATCGGCGCGGTCGGTGCAGCCTTTGAGGGCCTGCTGGCCGCCATCTCCGCCGCCCTGAGCGCTACCGTTTTTGGCATCCCGATGGGCCTTGTGGTGGCCGCAGCCGCCGTTGCGCTGGGCATTGCCATTGCGGCCATCTGTTCCCGTCTGGGCGGCAGTAAAAAAAGCAGCGGAGTATCCGGCGGCGGCTCTTCGGGCGGGTCCTCCGGCTCCGGCAGCATGGGCAGCGTGGACATCACCACCGGCACCGGCAGTTTGGAGGATGCCATCACCGCCAACACAAAAGCGCTGGAAAAGACCAACTCTGCACTTGCCGATATGATCCGGCAGGCGGGGGCGCTGGTGCTTTCCGACAACATGCGCCTCGGCTCCACCGTGGCGGCTTCCGGCACCGCACAGGTGGTGTCCGCCGCCCGCAGCTACCACCGGGAGGGCGACACCACCATCAATCAGTACATCCAGAGCAAGGCTCAGACCGCCGCCGACCTTGCCCGCGAGACCCGCTGGGAGGCCGACAAGGCCAAGGCCCGCAAACGATGAAAGGAGGACTCCGTGCTTTTTAAGGATCATCTCAAGATCGTCACCGACGCCGGTGCCGTCCTGCATCTGGGCTGGGACTACGACGCCCCTTACGTTCTCGACCCGCTCAACGGCATCGACGTGGACCTGCAGACCGCGCAGGGCATCAATCAGGTCGGGGCAACCGTGGAGGGGCAGAGCGTCTCCGGCGTGTCCCGCACCCTGTCGGTCGTGTTCTGGGGCAGGGATGCGTTGACCCGTGCAAGAGCTTTTACCAAAAAGCTGCCCTACTTCACCAAAGGCACCCTCTATTTTGGCGACCACTATTTCACCCGCTTCGTGCTGCAAAAACTGCCTTATTTTTCCAGCTACACGCCGGACCCGCGCTGTGAGCTGATGCTCTACAGCGAGAAACCCTATTGGTACGATCTGAACGCCGTCAGCAGCGTGCTGGGCGGGTACGAGCCCGCCTTCCGCTTCCCGGTGTGCTACGACAGCCACATCTACGGCATCAAGCGGGACGGCACGGCGGCAGTGCTGCACAACGAGGGCAGCCTGCCGGTGCCCTTCACGGCCACCTTGCGGTGCGACATGCCGGTGACACATCCCAAGGTGGTGGACCTGCAGACCGGGGCCTTCATCGGCTTTGACCTTACCCTGCAGCCGGATGAGACGCTGGAGATCTACCGCAGCACCTCCGACCGGCTGGCCTGCACCCTGACCCGGGCAGGCGTGACCGAGAATATCTTTGCAAAGCTGGACGAGGACAGCACCCTCACCGAGCTGCAGCCCGGCGATAACGTGCTGAGTATGCAGGCGGAGAACGGCTCCGGCTACCTGCAGGCCTCCGTCAGCTTTTACCCGATGGAGGCGGGCATCCTGCCCGAACCGCTATGAGAATAGACGTTTTGGACGCAGAGACCCTTGCCCGCGTGGGCTGGGTGGATGTGTGGGTGTCTTTTTACTGGGACAGCCCCTATTACTCTGAGGGCAGTTTTACCCTTGAGGTGCGGCCCACCGCCGAGAATTTACAGCTTTTGCAGGAAGGGCGCTGGCTGGTGCGCAGCGACGAGAACCCCCGCATCCCCATGCGTATCTGCTCCCGCACCAACCAGAACGAGGACTCGAATTTGGTCGTGAGCGGCTACCCGGCAACGTGGCTGCTGACCAAGCGGGTGTCTGCGGTGAGCATCAAGAACCAGAACGCCGAAGCCGCCATGCGCAGCCTTGTGAGCGCCGCTAAGCCGTGGCCCCGCCTTGAGCTGGGCACCGAGTACGGCTTTGACACGGTCTTTGCCAAGCAGACCTCCGGCGGCACGGTGTTCGACTACTGCCAGACCATCGGGCAGGCCTGTGATCTTGGGTTCCGCATCGTGCTGGACGGCAAAGGCAGCAGCAAGCGCCTGCTCTTCGAGTGCTTCCGGCCCACCTTCGACCCGAACCGCCGCTACAGCCCCCAGTGGGGCAATCTGCTGAATGCCGGGTGGAGCTTTGCCGACACCGATTACGCCAACGTCGCCCTTGTGCAGGGCGCTGGCGAAGGCAGCAGCCGCGCCACCGTCTGGGTGGGGGATGTAAACGCCACCGGCTCCGACCGGCGAGAAATGTACATCGACGCCCGGGACGTGCAGCCGGAGGACGGCGAGACCAGCACAAGCCAGAGCTATCTGGAAAAGCTGGCTGACCGGGGCGGCGAAAAGCTGCTGGCCCAGCTGCGTACCGGCAGTATCGAGTTTGACGTGGACGACGACACCCTGCAGGTGGGCGATGTGTTGAGCGCAAGCCTGCCCCAGCTGGGCTACACCGCCATGGTGCGGGTAGCCGACATCATCACCCAGAGCGAGGACAGCGGCACCACCCGCACCATCCGGCTGGGCACGCCCACATGGCACAAGACCTAAGGAGGACCTTATGGCTGATATCATTACTTACCCCGAAAACGGCATCACCTACGACGCCGACGATGCTTCGGGCTTTCTCTCCACCCGCTTGAGCGGCGTGTACAGCGCCGAGGAGGATTTCTCTGTCACGGCACAGGGCGGCCTGAGCGTACAGGTGAGCGCCGGTCAGGCATGGGTGCGCCCGGCGCGGTTCAAGGGCCGCAGCATCATCATGGAGCAGCCCACCACCGTAGTGCTCACCGAAGCGGACCCTGTGCGCAGCCGCATCGACCGCATCGTGCTGCGCTACGATGCCGCCGCCAAAAAGACCAGCCTTGTGGTGCTGGACGGCACACCGGACTCCGCTGCCCCTGCGGCCCCGGAAATCTCCCGCACCGAGCTGGTCTATGATCTCTGCCTTGCCGAGATCAGACGCCCCGCAGGCAGCACTTCCGTCACCGCCGCCGACATCACCGACACCCGCGCAGACGAAGCCATCTGCGGCGTCATGCGGGACGGCGTGCATGGCATCCCCACCGGCACTTTAGTGCGGCAGTTTCGAGCTGTCATCGACGCACTGAAAGGGGAAGCCGCCGATAAGCTCGGCTACTACCCCGTGGGCAGCATCTACCAGAGCACCGACCCCACCAGCCCCGCCGCACTGTTCGGCGGCAGCTGGGAGGTGATCGCTTCCGAGCGGGTGCTGATGGGTGCAT
>ERZ809296.1234-NODE-1234-length-31839-cov-6.181192_pt1 | contig 31839 bp, 29 predicted proteins | sample MGYA00520511_ERZ809296 | MGnify/ENA primary metagenome ERZ809296 (study PRJEB31576, sample SAMEA3212662) | Homo sapiens | biome: human-gut; feature: human gut; material: fecal | place: Sweden | collected 2012 ...
CCTTCCTGTGGCGGGCCGCCGGCAGCCCCGCTGCCAAGGCCGGTTCCCTGCCCTTCGCCGACGTGAAGGCGGGCAGCTACTACGATGACGCGGTGCGGTGGGCCGTGGAGAACGGCGTCACCGTCGGCACCTCGGCAACGACCTTCAGCCCCAACGCCACCTGCTCCCGGGCGCAGATCGTCACCTTCCTGTGGCGGGCGCAGAAGTCCCCGGCGGCAGGCAGCGCAAATCCGTTTGACGACGTTGCCGGCAGCGCTTACTACGCCGACGCCGTGCAGTGGGCCGTCCAGAAGAACATCACCAAGGGCACCGGCGCCACGGCCTTCAGCCCCGATGCCAACTGCATCCGCGCCCAGATCGTCACCTTCCTCTACCGCAGCATGAAGTGACGGTTCGAGGCATTCTCCGGCCATCGCATCATAGCATAACAGAGAACGAACCGGCGCGGCGGCCCCGCCGCCGCGCCGGTTCCCCCAAGCGAGGAGGCATATCCATGAAGAAAACGATCGCTCGGCTGGCGGCATTGGCGCTGGCCGCCGGCTTTGTGCTGTGCCTCGCCGCTTGCGGGGAAGGGAAGCAAGAGGAGCCCGTCACCCTCACCCTTTGGCACGTTTACGGCGGCGAGGTCAGCTCCCCCATGAACACGCTGGTCGAGGAGTTCAACCGCACCGTGGGGCAGGCGCAGGGCGTCCGGGTGCGGGTAGACAGCGTCAGCAACACCAACAGCATCCACGAGAGCGTGCTGGCCGCCGCCTACAAGGAGCCGGGCGCACCGGCGCTGCCGGACCTGTTCGTGTCCTACCCCAAAACCGTGCTGGCGCTGCCGGACGAGAGCATCCTAGTGGACTACCGGGACTATTTCACCGACGAAGAGCTGGCGGGCTACCTCCCGGAATTTCTTGCGGAAGGGACGGTCCACGACCGGCTGGTCATTCTGCCGCTGGCCAAATCCACGGAGATCCTCTTTGTGAACAAGACGGCCTTTGACCGCTTCGCCGCCGAGACCGGTGCAAGCCTGGACGAGCTGGCCACCTGGGAGGGGCTGTACGCCGTGGCGGAGCAATATGCGGACTGGTCGGGCGGCAAGTGCTTCTTCGCCCACGACTATCACTTCAACTATTTTCAGGTGGGGGTGGAGTCGCTGGGAGAGCGCTTTTTCGACGAGGACGGTCTCGCCTTCGGCCCCAAGTTCGCCTACGCCTGGGCGCCTTACGCCAGAGCCGCGCTGACCGGCGGGCTGTGGCTGGGCAGCGGCTATGCCACCGAGCCGCTGCGCACCGGCGACGTGATCGCCGCCGTGGCCTCCTCGGCCAGCGTGCTGTATTATTCCGACGTGGTGACCTATGAGGACAACCGGACCGAGCAGGTGGAGATCCTCTCGCTGCCCTGCCCCGTCTTTGCCGGCGGGGAGAAGCTGGTCATGCAGCGGGGTGCGGGGCTGTGTGTCGTCAAATCTACGCCGGAGCGGGAAAAGGCCTGCATGACGTTTCTCAAGTGGCTGAGCGAGCCGGAGCGGAACGTGGCCCTTGCCACGGCGCTCGGCTATATGCCGGTGACGAAGGCGGGCTTTGACCGCCTCCTGCCCGCCGCCATCGAGACGCTGGAGGACCCCATGTATGTCTCGCTCTATGAAGCCTTTCTGCAAACGCGGCAGGAGTACACGTTCTATGTCCCGCCCCAACGGGAGGACTATCTGTCGCTGGAGACCCGCTTTGAAAAAACGGCGCGTCTGCGCCTGACGGCGGGGCGGGCGCAGTATCTGGAGCAGGGCGCGGACGCGCTGGCCCCGCTGCTGCGCACCACGCTGGCGGAGGTCCAAGGAAGCTACGACAAGTAACGCAGGCAGGAGAGGAGGGAGCTTACATGCAGTGGAAGAAGCGCTGGAACAAGGGGTGGCACATACACGGCGCACCGGGGGACGGATACAGCATCGGCAGCCGCCTGGCGCTGTATTGGCTGTGCCTGGTGCTGGCGGCGCTGGCCGCTGCGCTGTTCTTGCTGAGCGTGACGGGCGTGCTCTCCCGCACCGCACGCCAGTTCGGGGAGACGGCGGCCTTACAGCAAAAAAACACCGCCGCCGTGTTCATCTCTCAGATGGATATCCTCACCGCGCAGGGCATCGAGCTTTCCGAAGCGGTCAGCGGGGAGATGGAGCGCTTCCTCGCCTGCCGCAGTCTCTCCTTTGAGGCGCTCAACGACGCCCCGGACCTCATCGCCGCGCTGGAGAGCCAGCTGATCCCCACGCTGAAGACCGCCCTGGCGGGCACTACCTGCAGCGGCGTGTACTTCTGCCTGGACGCCACGGCCAACACGGCGCTGCCGGGGTCCAAAAGCTCCCGCATGGGGGTGTATCTCCGCTATTCCAGCCTGCGCTCGGCCCATCCCAGCGGCAGCACGGCCTACTTCCGGGGCACGGTGGCCGCCGCCAGGGAAAACGGCTTACAGCTGCACAACCGCTGGAACCCGGAGCTGGACACCTCCCTCATCCCCGGCTACCGGCAGGTCATGTCGTGGGAGGAGGACCGGCTCTCCGGCGGCTGCCTCTGGACGGGGCGGGTGCCCCTGCTGGACACCTGGGAAAACGTGACGCTGCTGTGCGTACCCGTGCGGGACGGGGCGGGCGTGGTGCGGGGCATCTGCGGCATGGAGCTGAGCGAGCTTTACTTCAGCCTGTCCCATCCTACGGTCTCCAGCCCCTACGGCAACTTCCTGATGCTGCTGGCCCCCATGAACGGGGAGACCCTGCTTCTGGACCGGGCGATGCTGGGCAGCACGGAAGGGACGGACCTGTCGGCCTCCGGTGAGATGCGGATCCGGACCGGCCGGGACTACGACACCTTCACCTGGAACGGCACGACCTATCTCGGCCAGCATCAGGTCATCCCCGGACGGCTGGCAGACGGCCACCCGCTGGCGGCGGTCACGCTGGTGCCGGAGAACATCTACCGCCACCGGGCGCAGAGCGCCCGCATCGGCTGGACGCTTGGCTCCCTCGGCTTTCTTGCGGGGATGCTGCTGCTGGCCGTTGCCCTCTCCCGCCGCTTTACCACGCCCATCACCCAGGGCTTTGCCGCGGCCAGGAGCGGGGAGCAGAACTGGCAGCCCACAGGCATCCGGGAGATCGACGAGCTGACGGCCTATTTCCACAGCCGCCTGCGGGAGAAGCAGGCCGAAGAGGCCCTGCCCCGCCAGGTGGAAAGCCTGGTCTCCGAACTCACCGACCGGGCGAAGGGACTGACGGGGACGGAGCGGGTCATCCTGCGCTACTATGCCGAGGGCTATACCGTCAAAGACATCTCCGGCCTGCTCTTCATCAGCGCGGGGACGGTGAAGGGGCACAACAGCCACATCTACAGCAAGCTGGGGGTTGATTCCTACAACGCCCTGAAAGCCTATCTGGACGTTCTCCGGCGCTGCGAGCGCCTGGAGGATCTGTTGCAGGGCGGCGGAAAATAGCAGCACTCCACCGGGAAAAGGCCGTTTCGCATGCCGCCTATGCCACGGCGGCGGCATCATGAGTATTGTCGAAAATGCGCAATTTATGCCGCTTGTCCTTGTGCATTTCGTCTATGACTCGGTCATGGTTTTGCGATTTTGGGCCAAAAACAGGACTCAGGCCTATATCTTTTCCCTGTGAAAGCTGATAGAAATAAAAACAACAAGAGCCGCATAGAAAAAGCTGCCGGAGAGGAGGGGGAACACATGAAGCGGGTCATGAAAGAGGCCATGGGAGACTGCTCCACCACAGGGGAGTTTCGCTTTCTCGTTCGCTGTCAAGAGTGCGGCAGGACCTGGCACAGCAGCCCCGTTCGTTTTTCCAAAGCCGGCGCGGAGCCGGAGACGGAGGGGATGCGCACGATCTTCCACGCCCTCTATGAACAGGAACGGGAGGCCGCCCGGGAAAAAGCCGCGGCGGAAGCCTCGGAGATCTTCAGCCGCTGCCCCGTCTGCGGCAGGCTGGTGTGTGACCGCTGCTTCCTGATCTGTGAGGATCTGGACCTGTGCATTGCCTGCGCGAAAACGTTACAGGTGCGCGGCAACGTTGTGGCAGAAGAGGCGTCCTTCCCGCAGGAGCTGCCTGCCGAACCGGCCGAAACAATCGCAACAGAAGGAGATGGATCAACATGAAAGAACAAAAAACCACGAAGAGACTGCTGAGCATCCTGCTCTGTCTCGTCCTGATGATCGGAATGCTCCCCACCATGGCCCTGGCAGAAGAGTGGGGCAAGGTGCCGGGTAGTTCCGACGAACATACGTATGAACTTGCAGACACCATACTGGACGTTTCGATCGTGAAACATGTCCAGCAAAACGGCACGGAAGCCCCTCCCGCAGAGACCTTTGAATTTGAAGTGGAGGACACAGCCAGGGGGGAGAAGCATCCCCTTTCCTACTACGGTATTCGTGTGGAAGACCTGAAACTGTCCACGAACGGGGTCAATGATGTTGAGAAAACGCTCCGTTTCCATGTCAAAACAAAAAAGGATTATACTGCCGATCATTGGAATGCCGTTACCAAGTCCGGATCGGATACGGTCGCCTGGTACAGCAAGACCTTCCTGCTCAAAGAGAAGAATGACGGCAAGCCGGGATGGAACTATTCTACTGCGGACTATGCGTTGACTTTCTGGTATGACATTGAATATAACTCCATGGAGCTGAATCTCCATCAGCCTGGAAATGATGTGTATTACAGCAAAGCTGAGTTCACCAACACCTACAGCAGCACAAGTTACGAGCTTCCCTTCACCAAGACGGTGAAGCAGGGCGGCAACACCGCTCCCGGCAAGGAGAAGTTTGCGCTGGAGATCTTCGATGTGGGCGTCAGCAGCATGGAGGCGCACGCGAAGGATCTCTATACCGCCACCGTCACCACAAAGGGTGCGGGCACCTACGACGGTAAGCTGATCATCTCCGGTCCGGCCGATCAGGTGGAAGCGCTCCTCTGCGAGGGCTTTTATGTCCGGGAAAAGGACCGCGGCGCGGACCACTGGACGTATGACGACGCGGTGTGGCACATCAAGCCGCAGTACGAGCAAACCAGCGGCCAGACCGTGGTCAATGTCCCGCTCGCCCCCACCAATACGCCGCTGGAAGCGACCGTGATGAACTACCAGCTGGCCATCTATCCCACGACGAAGATGAAGGGTGCCAACGGCATCTATTATGAAGATTCCGAGACCGCCGTGGAGAAGATGACCTTTACCAACACCTACACCTACGACGCCGCAGTCATCCCCCCCATCACGGTCAACACGACCGACACCCAGGGTAAGCCCCTGACCGGGGCCTCCTTCGTGCTGACGGACAGCCGGGGCCGGGAGGCCTACACGGCCACCTCCAACGCCAACGGCATCGTGCGCTTTTCCGACGTCAGCAACGGCACCTACACCCTGCTGGAAAAGAGCGCCCCGAAGGGCTATGTGGCCTCCGATGAGACCTACACCCTCACCGTCATCGATTCCCGCATTACGATGAACGGAAAGGACTACGCCCCTGTGACCTTCGTCAACCGCAAGGCGGCGGAGCTGAACCGCACCGACCACCTCGCCTTCCTGTCGGGTTACGCCAACGGCACCTTCGAGCCTGACCGCAACATGACCCGCGCCGAGGTGACCACCATGTTCGCCCGCTTGCTGGCCGAGAAGATGGCAACGGATCAGACCTATTCCAACACCTTCTCCGATGTGGCAAAGAGCCACTGGGCCGCCAACTACATCGGCTATATGCAGCAGTTCGGCATCATCACCGGCTACGCGGACGGCAGCTTCCGACCCGACGCCTCCGTGACCCGCGCTGAGTTCGCCGCCATTGCCAGCCGCTTTGAAAGGCTGACGGAGGGCACCAAGAGCTTCTCCGATGTGCCGAGCAGCCACTGGGCAGCCAAGTACATCAACTTCGCGGCCACGCGCGGCTGGGTCAACGGCTATGCGGACGGGACCTTCCGGCCGAACAACTCCATCACCCGCGCCGAGGTGGCAGCCGTCACCTGCCGTCTGCTGGAGCGCAATGCAGACCAGAGCTACATCCGCAGCCATCTCAGCGAGCTTCGCGCCTTTACGGACGTGAGCGAGAGCCACTGGGCCTACTGGTACACCATGGAGGCCGCCAACGGCCACGACTACACCAAGTCCGGCAGCAGCGAGACCTGGAGCCGCACCTATCGCTAACAGACAGCAGGGCCACGGCCCACGACACCTTATCCACACATCACACAAGATCAAAACGCAAGATCAAATTCAAATAAACAAATAAAAAGGAGACAGAGACTATGGGACTTATCAAAGCGGCATTGGGCGCAGCCGGCGGCGTACTGGCCGACCAGTGGAAGGAATACTTTTATTGCGAAGCCATCCCCGCGGATGTACTGGCAGTAAAAGGCAAGAAAAAGGTTTCGGGCCGGTCCAGCAACAAGCACGGTGACGACAACATCATCTCCAACGGCAGCCTGATCGCCATTGCGGACGGTCAGTGCATGCTCATCGTGGAGCAGGGCAAGGTGGTGGACGTGTGCGCCGAGCCGGGCGAATACACCTACGACATGTCCACAGAGCCCAGCATTTTCTCCGGCGACCTGGGCGAGAGCGTGAAGAGCGTGTTCCAGAACGTCGGCAAGCGATTCACCTTCGGCGGCGAGGCCCCCAAGGACCAGCGCGTCTACTACTTCAACACCAAGGAACTGACGGGCAACAAGTACGGCACGCCCAGCCCCGTCCCCTTCCGGGTGGTGGATCAGAGAGCGGGCATCGACCTGGACATTGGCATCCGCTGTTTCGGTGAGTACAGCATCCGGCTGAAAAACCCGCTGCTGTTCTACACCAATGTCTGCGGCAACGTCAGCGAGGACTATAAGACCGAGAACATCGCAGGCCAGATGAAAACGGAGCTGCTGACCGCGCTTCAGCCGGCCTTCGCAAAGATCAGCGAAATGGGCATCCGTTACTCCGCCCTGCCCGGCCACACGCTGGAGCTGGCCGACGCCCTCAACGAGCAGTTGTCCGGCAAGTGGCGCGACCTGCGCGGTATGGAGATCGTTTCCTTCGGCGTTTCCAGCGTGAAGGCCAACGAGGAAGACGAGCAGATGATCAAGGAGCTGCAGCGCAACGCGGCCTTTATGGATCCCACCCGTGCAGCGGCGCACCTTGTCGGCTCGCAGGGTGAGGCGATGAAGGCAGCAGCCGCCAACACGGGCGCCGGTCCCGCCATGGCTTTCATGGGCATGGGCATGGCCGGTCAGGCCGGCGGCATGAACGCCCAGAACCTCTTCCAGATGGGACAGCAGCAGCAGATGCAGCAGGCCCAGATGCAGGCCCAGCAGCAAGCTCAAATGCAGGCCCAACAGCAGGCTCAGCAGCAGGCGGAGCAGCCCGCCCCCGCTTCGGCGGAGCAGGGCTGGGTGTGTTCCTGCGGCCAGAGCGGCATCACCGGCAAGTTCTGCCCCAACTGCGGGTCAAAGAAGCCGGAGCCGAAGCCTGCCGCAGACAGCTGGCAGTGCACCTGCGGCAACATCGCCACCGGCAAGTTCTGTCCGGAGTGCGGCAGCCCAAGACCCGCCCCCGCAGAGGACGGCTGGACCTGCACCTGCGGCGCGGTGAACAAAGGAAAGTTCTGCTCCGAGTGCGGCGCAAAGAAGCCGGCCGGCGTCCCCCAGTACAAGTGTGACAAGTGCGGCTGGGAGCCTGAGGACCCCCGGCATCCCCCCAAGTTCTGCCCGGAATGCGGCGATCCCTTTGACGACGGGGACATCGTGGGATGAAGCGCCGGATGCTTTGGGTTTTCCTGGTGGGGATCCTCATCGGGATCACCCTTTCCGGGCTGTATCAGCACTTTGTGACAGACCGGATCATGGACCGGGGCGGCATGGAAAATCCGGACTATGCTTGGAGCGACGAGCGCACCGAGGGTGCCGTTCCAAAAAACACAGGAATAGGAGTGATAGAGCATGGGATTATTCGATAAGAAATACTGCGATGTCTGCGGCGAGAAGATCGGTCTGCTCGGCAACCGCAAACTAGAGGATGGCAATCTCTGCAAAGAGTGCGCCAAAAAGCTCTCGCCGTGGTTCAGCGACCGCCGCCGGTCCACGGTGGAGGAGATCAAGGCGCAGCTCGCCGACCGGGAGGAAAACCGGGGCAAGGCAGCGCAGTTCCGCACCACCCGCGCCATGGGCGAGGGCTGGAAGGTGCTGCTGGATGAGGAACACCGTTGGTTCACCGTCACCCGCGCCAGGGATCTGGCGGAGGCCAACCCGGATATCCTGGACTTTGACGCCATCACCGGCTGCCGGCTGGACATCGACGAGAACCGCACGGAGCTGCTGCGGGAGGACGCCGACGGCCAGGAAGTCAGCTACGTTCCGCCCCGCTACGAGTATTCCTATGAGTTTGAGATCATCGTCTCGGTCCGTCATCCCTATTTCGATGAGATGCGCTTCCGGCTCAATGGAAGCTCGGTGGAGCTTGAGACTACGGCGGCGCAGCAGCGTCCCAGAATGGGACAGCCGCAGACCTTCCGCACCGCCGGACGGCCCGACCCGGAGACCTGCGCGGACTACCGCAAGTACCGTCAAATGGGTGAGGAGATCTGCCAGGCGCTCGAGCAGGCCCGCAGCGGCGGCAGAGAGGCCGCCCATGCCGCGCAGGAGGCGCCCGCCGAGATCGAACGGGAAAGCACCGCAAGTGCCACGGGCCAATGGACCTGCCCCGCCTGCGGCGGCGCCAACACCGGCAAATTTTGCGAATACTGTGGTTCCCCCCGCCCCTGATGATCGCCCCGCGCAACACCGCGCGGGAGAACAATACAACACACACAGGCAATGATAAGGAGGTAATTATGAAAAAGGCGATTTCTCTTGCGCTGGTACTGATCATGGCACTCTCCCTGACCGCCTGCGGCGACAAGGCAGGGACCGGCGACGCAGCGCAAACCGGCGACAAGGTGCTCGACTGGTGGAACGGCGACTGGTACGGCTGGTGGGAGATAACCGAGTGTGCAGGCTACTATGAAGATGTGGACTACACGAGATGGGACATCTGCGGCAACATCGACATCGGTTCCGATAAGACCGGCACCCTCACGCTCTGGGACGAGGACTTCTCCAAGGACAATCCCATGGCCGAAGTGTCCGTCACGCTCGGCGAATCTGACACCGGTGAATACGGCACGCTGACGTCCAAGAGCGGCAACTTTACGGACGTGGACCTGGCAAGCGAAGAGTGGGTCATTGATCCGGCTTCGGCAGGCTACGAGAACATGATCGTGATCAAAGGCCACTATGAAAGCGGCGAAGACAAGTTCAACTACGAGATCTGGCTGCGCCCGTGGGGGACCTATTGGGACGACGTGGAAGAAAAAGACGAACCTGATTATTACAACGACTGGTATCTGCCGCTGATCAAGGCGGGCAAGTCCATGCCGGACAGCGTCGACGCAGATGCTCTGGAGGGCAGCGGCGACGCGAGCGGAACCGCACCCAGCGGCACCGGCATCGTGACCGAGGAGCAGGTGCAGAAGGGCTACGTCTGGATGAACGAGGTCAACAATAACATTTTTGAAACCACCTACGAGGAGATGGTTGACTACTTCGGCGTGGATGGCTTGTTCGTCAAGGAGGAATACAGCAACCACATGAAGCTGAACTACCGCTACTACAAGTGGATCTCCAAGGACGATGACTCGCATTTCGTCTACGTTAACTTCGCAGAAAAGGAGCCGGGCGTCTTCACCGTCAGTGCGTACAACACCAGCGGCTTCTCCGGCACGGAAGCCATCGAGAAGTATCTCGACACGGTGAAGGCCGAGGCAGCTGAGGCGGATAAGGCTTCCGTCGCAAGCGAGGGAACGAAGGACTTCTCTGCAACTGTGACTCAGTTTGCACATGACGATGTGCAGGTCAAGATCACGACGAAGATCCCGAAGTCCGGCTGGTCGTATGACGAAGACGCGGACTGCCTTGTGGAAAACGACGATCCCTCGGCCTTCGGCGCGGGAGCCATCAGATTCGAGGTAAGCGCCAAGGTGGAGGACTTCGATCACTACAAGGACAGCTTTGAAAACTATCAGGAGATCGCAGACCGCGAGATCAGCGGCATCACCTTCCAGGGCCGCACCTACAAGCGCATCGGCTACGACTGGATCGAATACGTTGCGCAGATCGACGACGGACGCGCACTATCCATCGGCCTGACAGATATAGAGTGCGTCCCCGGCACGGCACCCGATGTCATCCTGAACAGCATGACGATCAAGTAAGGTCGAACCCAGCCAAGGCATACTTTGCCTAACCACAGCGTATCAAACGGTGCCCGCCCGCAACGCGGGCGGGCACTTCCTTGAGAGAAAAAGAAAGAGGTGGAACCATCTATGCCAACACAGGTAACCAACTATCAGTGCCCCAGCTGCACCGGACCGCTGCACTTTGTGGGCGCTTCCGGCAAGCTGGAGTGTGATTACTGCGGCGCCAGCTATGAGGTCGCAGAGATCGAAGCACTTTACGCAGAAAAAGAAGAGAAGGCCGCCGCCGCGCAGCAGGCGGCGGAGGAAAAGGACGCAGAGAACAAGGAAGCCTCTGCCGCCGAGGGCGGCGATTGGGATACCTCCGGCTTCACTGACGACTGGGGCGCGGAGGCAGACGGCATGAAGTCTTACAGCTGCCCCAGCTGCGGCGCGGAGCTGGTCTGCGACGAGAGCACGGCGGCGACCTCCTGCCCCTACTGCGGCAACCCCACGGTCGTACCGGGGCAGTTTTCGGGGATGCTGAAGCCGGATCTGGTGATCCCCTTCAAGCTCAGCCGTGAGGACGCCATCCGTGAGCTGAAGAAGCACTATCGGGGCAAGGCATTTCTGCCCAAAACCTTTTCCAGCGAAAACCAGCTGCAGAAGATCCAGGGCATCTATGTCCCCTTCTGGCTCTTCAGCGGCGAGGCGGAGGGCAGCTCGCATTTTGAATGCACCCGCTCCCGCTCGTATCGAAGCGGTGAATACCGGGTCACGGAGACGGAACATTATGACGTTTACCGCGCCGGCACGATGCCCTTTGAAAAGGTGCCGGTGGATGCCTCCAGCAAAATGCCGGACGACCACATGGACTCCATCGAGCCCTATGATTACAGCGATCTCAAGCCCTTTTCCACGGCCTATCTCCCCGGCTTTCTTGCCGACAAATATGATGTGTCGGTAGACGAGAGCCGTGAGCGGGCCGACACGCGCTGCATGGGCTCGCTGCAAACGGCGCTGCGAGACAGCGTGAAGGGCTATGAGACCTGTTTTCCACGGGGGAAAAACGCAAGCATCCAGGCAGGCAAGGTCCACTATGCGATGCTGCCCGTGTGGGTGCTGAACACCAAGTGGCAGGACAAGGACTTCCTCTTTGCCATGAACGGGCAGACCGGAAAACTCGTGGGCGACCTGCCCGTGGACAGAGGACGCTTCTGGGCGCTGTTTGCCGCCATTGCTGCGCCGCTGTCCGTGTTGGGTTCGCTCCTTGTGATGCTGATGCGTTAAGGAGGTGCGGGCATGAAAAGAAAACTGACAGCAGTCCTGCTGGCGCTTCTGCTGGCGCTGACCCTGTGCTCCCCTGCCCTGGCGGGCGCGGAGTACGGTTCGTTCTACGATGAGACGGAGCAGATCAGCTCCGACGAGCTGACCAATCTGGGGGAAGAGACGTTCCCGCAGCTGTCGAAAACGCTGGGCGTTGACCTGCGGGTGGACGTGTTTACCGACGAGGGCGTGGAGGACAGCACGGTCTGGGATATCGCCACGTATGTCTATGGGAATTCCGATTACGGATTGGGCGAGGAAAAGGAAGGCATCTCGCTGACGCTGCTGCTGAGAGCGCAGCCGGACGGCTCGTATGCGATGGCCGAGAAAGACTGGTGCGTCTATGTCTCCCTGAGCCAGGCGCGAGGCAATGCGCAGGAGCTGACCGACGTTGTCTCCGACGCGGTGAAGCCCTACATGGCGGAGCGTGCGTGGAACGGCAAGGACCTGACGATGAGCGCCACGGCACTCGCGCAGGCGATGGGGGCCATGGCAGAGGCCTCGTCGAACTACATCCTTGCAAACTGCCCGCCGGAGGGCGCCGGCAAAACCACCGAAACGCCGGAACCGGCCCAGGAGCCGGCGCAGGAACCGGCCCAGGACGGCGCCGGCGAAACCACCGAGACGCAGGACCTGGACCAGGAAAGCGCCGAGATGAACTACATCTTCGATCTCAGCGACCAGCTCACCGCCGAGGAATGGCAGGAAGCAGAAGCACGGGCGGCGGACATTTCCCAGCGCCACAACTGTGGTGTTTACGTCGTTTTTGTGGATAACTTCAAGAAATACGGCGACGGGGACGACGTTTACAAAACCACCTATGAGCTCTACCACGCCAACGAGCTTGGTATGGGCGAGGGGCGGGACGGCATCATCATCCTGCTGAGCATGGCAGAGCGCGACTACGCCATGTTCGTCTACGGAGAGAACGCATCGTATGCGTTCAATGCATACGGGCAGAAGCAACTGGAGGACGCTTTCCTCGGCTACTTCAGCGACAACAACTGGTGCGGCGGTGTTTCTCATTACCTGGATACCTGCGACGAGTATCTGACCCTTGCGGAAGATGGTACGCCTGTGCGGTCGAGCCCGGTGCCGCTCATCCTCGCGGTGGTGGCGGGCTCCTGCGTGATCGCCCTGGTCGTGTGCCTGATCCTCAGGGCAAAGATGAAGTCTGTCCACAAAGGCGTTGACGCAAATGTCTATGCCACCGGGGGCGGGCTGATCCTGACGGACAGCTATGACCACTACAGCCACACCACCGAGTCGCGCACAAAGATCGTTGACGAGTCCAAGAGTGGCGGCGGGGGCGGAGGCACCACGAGCCGTAGCGGGGGCGGCGGCAGCGGCCGCAGCGGAAAATTCTAAGGAGGGTGGAGCATGAAGTATTTGACACGACACCGACCGGTCACGATACTTCTCTGCCTGACGCTGGGCTTGCTTCTGACCGCCTGCGGCGGACAGAGCGAGCCATCCCCGGCAGAAGGCAGCAGCAGCCTGGCGGGGGCATTGGTCGGCGGCAAGCGCAGCATGGTCAGCGAGTCTGCGCAAACGACCGACCCGGAAAAGGGGGCGGCGGCGCTCGCCCTGCTGCGGGAGAGCATGGCAGGAGAGGACCAGCTGGCCGGTGCGGTGGCCTACCTCGGCCATCGGGAGCAGGGGGAGGCCCTGCCGCTGACGAGCTGGCTGGAAAAAATTTTTCCTGACCTGACAGAGGAGCTGCCGTTCCTGCTGGAGATCCCGGCCGAACGCACCCTTGGTCCGGGCTACGGTGACCTCTACTGCATCATCCCCAGAGACGAGCGCACCAGTCTCGCCGTGAACCATGTGACCTGGCAGTCACAGGGCAACGGGGTGTGGCCGGTGGCGGACGAGGTCCTCTACCGGGAAGAATACGCGCAGCCTGTGTTGGTATTCGTGAATTATGAAACGTGGCCCGATGAGCCGGACACGGAGATCGGCCTGGTGACCAACAGCGGCCTGGAGGTGAAGTGGTACCCGATGACCGATCCCTCCGGAAGCCCCATCGTCCCCACCGGCGTGGACTACGCCCCCATGCTGATGGATATTGGGGTCTTCAGCGAGAACATAGGCCCGGACGATCCGGAGGATCAGGAGCCGACGGGCGACGACTGGTGGCTGCCGCCGACGGATGTGGGCCTGAGCAACACCGTCTGGGTCTGCGATGGCTGGCTGATGGAACTGCGCCAGGGCGGCGGTGGCCCCAATTATGCGGGGGCCGCCGAGCTGTACCTCACCGTCGAAGACGAGGCGGAGATGGCGCTGGCCTACTCCGGCGTGTGGCGCATGGAGGATGACTGCCTGCGGCTGGAGATCTCCGACGGCGTCAGCACCACCCTCAACAGCAGCTTTCCGATCCTCATTTCCCCCTCCGGTGAGGAGATGTATTTCCAGCGCTCGCGCAGCGGCGAAGGGGCACCCTTCCTGCCGGACGACATGGACTCCATCGGGCTGACCCTGAGCTACGGCTGAACCCACCGGGAAGGATCCCTTGCAGAAAAAATCACAGGATACGGCAATCGATTTCTAGAAAGGAAGCCGGGTGAAGCACAAAACTGCTTCACCCGGCTTCCTCATGCCATAGCGCATTTTGCCAACGTCCTCCCTCATCCACTCTCCAGCATCCGCTGCTTCACTTGGCGGCGGGCGCGGGAGAGCCGCACGCGCACGCTGCCCGGCTGATAGCCAAAGTAGTCCGCCAGCTGGGGCGTCTTCCAGTCGTCGAGATAGTAGCGCAGGAGCAGCTCCCGATCGATGGGGCGGAGCTGGTCACAGATGGTGAACAGCTCGTCCAGCGCTTCGCTGTGGAGCATCTGTTCCTCCAGGGTGGGGCCGTCGTCCGGCAGATCCTGGGCGTGCAGAGGGACAAACAGCTTCTGGTCCCGCGCCTCTTTTTTCAGCAGGTTATAGGTGGTGTTGCGGACGGTGACGGCCAGATAGCCCGGCAGCTTGTCCTTTTGCAGCCCCCGCAGCCGCGGCACGCAGGCCAGCAGATGGACCATCCCCTCCTGGATGATCTCTTCCCGCAGGGCCTGCTTGCGGCAATATCGCTTCGCCGTGCCCCACAGGAGCGGGGCGTAGGTCTCGTAAAGCCATGTCATAAATTCCTGGTCGCTCAAACCAGTCGTTTCTTCAAACTGCATGGTTCGCGCCTCCTTTTGTTCCTTCTATCTCTATAAACGTTTGAACGAGCAAAATGTGACGCTTTTTTCCAAAATTTTTTCGATTTGGTAGGTTTGCACAATATCAATCTGTCAATAGATCGACATCTGTGCTATACTATCTTCAAATTTCCAAACCAGGAGGCCGTTCTCCATGCCTGACTACGATTTTATCACCACCTACACCGGGGTGCACTTCTTCCCCACCCGCCCCGACCCGGACGGCGTGCGCATCGCGGACGTGGCCCATGCGCTCTCCCTGCTCTGCCGGGGCAACGGACACGTCAAGACCTTTTTCTCCGTGGGCCAGCACTGTCTCCACTGCGCCAGGGAAGCCCTGGCCCGAAACCACTCCCGCCGGGTGGCCCTGGCCTGCCTGCTCCACGACGCCAGCGAAGCCTACCTCTCCGATGTCCCCCGGCCCTTCAAGCAGCATCTCCCCCAGTACCGGGCGCTGGAAGACCGCCTGCTGGCCGCCGTGTACCAAAAATACTTAGGCGGGCCGCTGACGGAGGAGGAACAGCGGCAGGTCAAGCAGATCGACGACGATATGCTGGCCTATGACCTGGCCTATCTCCTAAACATGCCGCCGGAGGATGGGGTACTGCCAAAGATGGCATCAGAATTTTCCTACGAAGTCCTCCCCTTCGCCACCGTAGAAGAACAGTATGTAACCCTCTTCCAAAATCTGCATATCGTCTGACAAAAGTCGTAGGGGCCGCAGACCTCTGCGGCCCGCTCACCCAAGGCAGTACCATGTGTTGCTCCGTGGTACTGTGCGCTAGGTTGCGGGCCGCAGGGGTCTGCGGCCCCTACTTATTTACTCATACGTTTTATGCGATTTTTCCGGGGTGAACCAGACTGTTGCTCAGTCCTCCAGCTCGTTCTCGCGGATGCGCAGGGCACCGGTGGGACAAGCCTCGGCGCACTCCAGGCAGTTCAGGCAGTCCTTGATGGCGTCGCTCTTCTGGAACTCCGGCCGAATGACCGTGGAGAAGCCACGGCCCACCAGACCCAGCAGGCTCTTGCCCACCACTTCGTCGCAGATGCGGACGCACTGGTTGCAGAGGATACACTTGCCCTGGTCCCGCTCGATGGCGACCAGGCGCTTCTCCTTGAAGCTGGGGTGGATCTTGCCGCAGCCGTTGCCCCGCAGGCGGGCGATATACTCCGGCTGAAGCTCATACAGGTTGGCGCAGCGGATGAGCTTACACTCGGTGAAGTCAAAGCAGCCGCAGTCCAGGCAGCGGGAGGCCTCGGCGCGGGCCTGGGCCTCGGAGAAGCCGAGGTTGATCTCCCCGAAGTCGTGCTTGCGCTCCTCCGGATCACGGGTAGGCATCTTGGCACGGGGCAGCTTGATGAAGTCCTTGTAATCCTCAGGAGACACGTCGCGGACGGAGAGGTAGGTCTTCTGGTAAGGCACCTGAACGCCGTGCAGGTACAGGTCCACGACCTTGGCGCAGCGGCGGGCCTCGCCGATGGCTTCGATGGCGATGGAGGCACCCCGGTTGGTGGCGTCGCCCACGGCGAAGACGCCCTCCTTGGAGGTGCGGTAGCTGGTCTCGTCGGCGGCAATGATGCCCTTGTTGTTCAGCTGCACACCCTCGAACCCGGCGACGTTGACCTTCTGGCCGATGGCACCGATGACGCAGGTGACGGGTAGCGTCTCGAACTTGCCGGGGACAGGCACGGGGCGGCGGCGGCCGCTCTCGTCCGGCTCGCCCAGCTCCATGACCTGGAGCTTGATCTCCTTGACCTTGCCGTTCTCGCCGATGATCTCAGCGGGGTTGGTCAGGAACTTATAGACCACGCCCTCTTCGCGGGCTTCGTCGATCTCGATCTGCTCAGCAGGCATCTCCGCCTCGGTGCGTCGATAGACGACATAGACCTCTTTGGCCCCCAGACGCACGGCCGTGCGGCAGGCGTCCATGGCGGTGTTGCCGCCGCCGACCACGGCGACCTTGTCGCCGATGTCGGGCTTCTCGCCCATGGCGACCTGACGCAGGAAGTCGATGCCGCCCATGACGCCCTCCAGATCCTCACCGGGGCAGCCGATGGGCATGCTGGACCAAGCACCGATGGCCAGGACCACAGCATCATACTGGCTCTTAAATTCCTCGAAGGACATCTGTTCGCCGATGCGGAAGTTGTTCTTCATTTCTACGCCCAGGGAGGCGATCTCGTCGATCTCCTGATCCAGGACTTTCTTGGGCAGACGGTACTCCGGGATGCCATAGCGCAGCATACCGCCCATCTGGGGCATGGAGTCCACGATGGTCACGCGGTTGCCCTTCAGGGAGAGGTAATACGCTGCGGTCAGGCCGCCGGGGCCGCCGCCGATGACGCCCACCCGCTTGCCGGTGGCAGCGGCCTTGGGGGGCACATAGCCGCCCGCCGCCAGAACGCGGTCAGCGGCGAAATATTTCAGGTAAGCGATGGAGATCGACTGCTCCACCATCTGCCGGCGGCAGCCGCCCTCACAGGGGTGGGGGCAGACGCGGCCAATGGACGCCGGGATGGGCAGGCGCTCCTTGATGATGCGGACGGCCTCCTTGTCGTCACCCCGCGCGATGGCCTGGACATAGCCCTGGGCGTTCACGCTGGCCGGACATTTCAAGACGCAGGGACCGCGGCAGTCGCCGTCGTGGTCGCTCATGAGCAGCTCGATGCTGGTCTTCCGGGTGCGGACAACGCGCTCAGACTCGGTGTAGATGACCTGACCGTCCTGGGCTTCCGTGGCGCAGGCCCGCAGGAGCTTGGGGCTGTTCTCGGCTTCCACCACGCACAGGCTGCACCCGCCGTAATGCTTCAGTTCGCTGTTGTGACAGAGGTTCGGGATCTCGATGCCGTTGTTCTGCGCCACCTCCAGGATGGTTTGCCCGGCGCGGCCGGAACACACTCTGCCGTTGATGGTCAGCTTGATTCTTGCTTTCATGTGACTCATGTGATGTCCCCTCCCCTCTTAGTCTACCACGATGGCGTCAAACTTACAGGAGCTGACGCACTGCTTACACTTGATGCAGGAAGACTGGTCAATGACATGGGGCGTCTTCCGCTCCCCGCTGATGCACTCCACAGGACACTTCCGGGCACAGACCGTACAGCCCTTACACTTGGTCGGGTCGATGGAGATCTTCAGCAGTGCCGAGCACTCGTGGGCGGGACATTTCTTGTCCCGGATGTGTGCCTCGTACTCATCCCGGAAATACCGGATGGTGGTCAGCACCGGGTTGGGGGCTGTCTGGCCCAGGCCGCACAGGGAGCCGTCCTTGATGCTCACGCACAGCTGCTCCAGCATCTCGATGTCGCCCTCCTGACCCTGTCCGTCGCAGATGCGATTCAGGATCTCCATCATGCGGGTGGTGCCGATCCGACAGGGCACACACTTGCCGCAGGATTCGCGGGCGGTGAAGTCCAGGAAGAAGCGGGCGATGTTCACCATACAGGTGCTGTCGTCCATGACGACCATGCCGCCGGAGCCCATGATGGCACCCGTGGCGGAGAGGGCCTTGTAATCAATGGGGGTGTCCACCAGATCGGCCGGGATACAGCCGCCGGAGGGGCCGCCCATCTGCACGGCCTTATAGGAACGACCGTCCTTGATGCCGCCGGCGATGTCGAAGATGACATCCCGCAGGGAGTTGCCCATGGGCACCTCCACCAGGCCGCCCCGCTGGACCTTACCGGTCAGGGCAAAGACCTTGGTGCCCTTGGAGTTCTCCGTACCCATGGCGGCAAAGGCCGCGCCGCCGTTGTTGATGATCCAGGCAACGTTGGCAAAGGTCTCCACGTTGTTGATGTTAGAGGGCTCGTTCAGATAGCCGCTCTGGGCGGGGAAGGGGGGCTTCAGGCGGGGCATGCCGCGCTTGCCCTCCATGGATTCGATCAGGGCCGTCTCCTCGCCGCAGACGAAGGCGCCTGCGCCGATCTTGATGTTCAGATCACAGGAGAAGCCGCTGCCCAGAATGTTCTCGCCCAGCAGGCCGCGGCTCCGGGCCTGCTCGATGGCGTTGCCCAGCCGCTCCACGGCCAGAGGATACTCCGCGCGGATATACACATACATGTCGCTGGCACCGATGGCGTATGCGCCGATCAGCATACCCTCGATCAGGCTGTGGGGGTCGGACTCGATGACGGCACGGTCCATAAATGCACCGGGGTCGCCCTCGTCGGCGTTGCAGATGAGGTGCTTGTGCTCCCCCTCGGCGTTGCGGGCGGCGTTCCACTTGAACCAGGTGGGGAAGCCAGCGCCGCCGCGCCCAGCCAGACCGGAGACCTTGACCTCCTCGATGACCTCTTCGGGGGTCATGTGCAGGGCCTTGTCGATGGCCTTGTAGCCGTCCTTCTTGATATAATCGTCGATGCTGGTGGGGTCCACCACGCCGCAGTGGCGCAGGGCCACGCGCTTCTGCTTCTTCAGGAAGCGGGCGTCCTCGTCGCTGATGAACATGGCCTCCAGCTTGGAGAAGTCTTTTTTCCGAACGGCTTCCACGATGCCCAGGGCATCGGTCTCGGTGACCTTCACCAGGCGGTGGAGGAGCTTCTCCCCCTCGTAGATATCGACGATGGGCTCCAGATAGCACATGCCGATACAGCCGGTGGTCTCGACGGTGAAGCTGTCGGTGGCGGTCATGTGACCGGCCAGGACCTTGGCCACCCGGCCGGCACCGGCAGACACACCGCAGCTGCCCTGGCCGACCAGGATGCGGATGCCCTCGCCGGACTCGCGCTGGCGCAGCTGACGCAGGATGTTGATGGTCTTTTCGGGGGTGAGGTTCCCATAGGTGTCGCCGTTGATCATCATGACGGGGGCCAGGGAGCAGCAGCCAAGACATGCCACTTCGTTCAGGGTGAACATCCCGTCCTCGGTGGTCTCACCGTTGTGGATGCCCAGCTCCTGGGTGATGGCCGCCCGGATGCGGTCAGAGCCGTTGACGTGGCAGGCCGTGCCGTCGCACAGCATGATCTGATAGATCCCCATGGGCTTGAGGCGGAAATAGCTGTAGAAGGTCGCAACACCCATGACCTTGGCCGGGCTGTTGCCCGTGCGCTCAGCCACATGATAGATCACTTCCTGGGGCAGGTAGCCGTAGATGGCCTGGGCCTGCTGCAGGATCATGATGAGGCTGGTGGAGTCGTCCTGGTACTGGCGGAGCACGCCCTCCATCAGGGACAGATCGACACCTGACTTGAACTCGGTCATTATTTTCACTCCTTTTGATTTGGGGTAAAATCACTTATTTTTCTCGCTTTTGCAGTTTTCTTATCTTATCTTTCATTTTCCCCAAAGAACATAAAAACATTATCGAGTAAATTATAGCCCCACTCGACGCCTTTTGCAAGTGGAATTCCCCGACAATGGCAAGGAATTTGTGTCATTTTCCCTTGCAATTTTGTCAATTCATCAAAAATCCAGTAAGCCGTCTCTTCCCCGTTGGTCCTTTTTGCAAGAAAATCTTGCAAATGAAAAGAGCCTTGGTCCCCAAGGCTCTTTTTTGCATTTTTTAATTCATTTGTTCCAAATGTCTTATTTTGGTGGCGTTTGCTGTGTTTTCCGTCACACACTGTGCTTCACGCGGTCCCGTTCTTCGGCCCGCTTGGCGTTGTTGAAGCGGTCCAGCGTGCCCACCAGATAGCCGGTGATGCGGCGGATACGCTCGAAGGGCACGTCGTCCTCATGCCGGCCGCAGCCGGGGCACTGGTCCCCGATGATGCCGGAGAAGCCGCACACAGGGTCCCGGTCCACAGGGTGGTTCACCGAGCCGTAGCCGATGCCCTTCTCCTTCATGCAGCGGATGACCCGCTCGAAGGCGTCCAGATTCTCCGTGGGGTCACCGTCCATCTCGATGTAGCTGATGTGCCCGGCGTTGGTCAGGGCGTGATAGGGTGCCTCGATGGAGATCTTATCATAGGCAGAGATGGGATAATACACCGGCACATGGAAGGAGTTGGTGTAGTAATCCCGGTCCGTCACGCCGGGGATGATGCCATACTTCTCTTTATCGATCTTCACGAACCGGCCGGACAGCCCCTCCGCGGGGGTGGCCAGCAGGGAGAAGTTCAGGTGGCGCTTTTCGCTCTCCTGGTCCATTCTGGCCCGCATGTGGCCGATGATCTCCAGGCCCAGCACTCTGGCCCGCTCGCTCTCGCCGTGGTGCTCGCCAATGAGCGCCTTCAGCGTCTCCGCCAGGCCGATGAAGCCCACGGACAGGGTGCCGTGCTTCAGCACCTCCCGGACCTCGTCGTTCCAGTCCAGCTTGTCCGAGTCGATCCAGACGCCCTGGCCCATCAGGAAGGGGGCGTTCTTCACTTTTTTTCGGCACTGGAACTCAAAGCGCTCCATGAGCTGGTCGATGCACAGGTCGATCATCCGGTCCAGGCTCTCGAAGAAGAGGTTGATGTCCCCCTTGGCCTTGATGCCCAGCCGGGGCAGGTTGATGGTGGTAAAGGAGAGGTTGCCCCGCCCGTTGCAGATCTGGCGGTCGGGGTCCACCACGTTCCCGATCACGCGGGTGCGGCAGCCCATGTAGGCGATCTCCGTCTCCGGGTGGCCCTCTTTATAATATTGCAGGTTAAAGGGCGCGTCCACAAAAGAGAAGTTGGGGAAGAGCCGCTTGGCCGAGCAGCGGATGGCCAGCTTGAACAGGTCATAGTTCGGCTCACCGGGGTTGTAGTTCACGCCCTCTTTCACCCGGAAGATCTGGATGGGGAAGATCGGCGTCTCCCCGTTGCCCAACCCGGCTTCCGTGGCCAGCAGGATGTTTTTCATGACCATCCGGCCCTCAGGGCTGGTGTCCATGCCGTAGTTGATGGAGGAGAAGGGCGTCTGGGCACCGGCGCGGGAGTGCATGGTGTTCAGGTTGTGGATGAGCGCCTCCATGGCCTGGTAGGTGGCCCGGTCGGTCTCCTTCACGGCCCGGTAGTGGGCAAAGCTCTGGCACTTGCGCATCTCGGCCTCGTTCTGGCTGTAATGCTCCAGCAGGAAGGGCAGCTCAGCGTCAAAATAGGCCTGGCAGTCCTCCAGCTTGGGGTACAGGCCGGTGTCGGCCTCCAGCTTCTGGATGTTGGCCTTGATCTCGCTTTCGGGGTCGGCCTGGTCCTCCAGCAGCATCATGGCGCGAGCTAAATTCTGGCGGTAGATACGCTTGAAGGTCTTCCGCACACCGATGGCCATGGAGTAATCAAAGTTCACGATGGCCTGGCCGCCGTGCTGGTCGTTCTGGTTGGACTGGATGGCGATGCAGGCCAGAGCGGAATAGGAGGCGATGTCGTTCGGCTCCCGCAGGGTCCCGTGCCCCGTGGAAAAGCCCCCGTCAAAGAGCTTGATGAGGTCGATCTGAGTGCAGGTGGTGGTGCCCATGGGCGCAAAATCCATGTCATGGATGTGGATGTCGCCGTTGGCGTGGGCGCGGGCGTGCTCCGGGTTCATGACGAACATCTGGTAGAACTGCTTCGAGCCCTCGCTGCCATACTTCAGCATGGTGCCCATGGCAGTGTCGCCGTCGATGTTGGCGTTCTCGCGCTTGATGTCGCTGTCCTCGGCGGTGGAGAAAGTGATGTCCTCATAGATCTTCATGAGGCGGGTGTTCATCTCTCTGGCGCGGCTGCGCTCGGAGCGATAGAGGATGTAGGCCTTGGCCGTCTGCACATAGCCGTTGTCCATCAGCACCCGCTCCACGATGTCCTGGATGTGCTCCACGTCGGGGCAGGGGCCGCCCTCCACCTCCAGCACCGAAGCCACTTCGTGGGCCAGCTTGGCAGCAGTGTCGTCGTAGCCGGGTTTATAGGTGGCCTGAAAGGCTTTGTTGATCGCGTCGGCGATCTTATTCTCATGGAAGGGGACCACTCGACCGTCCCGTTTCCGTATCTGCTGTACCGTGGTCATGAGGCGCTTCGCTCCTTTTCTCATTTCCTTAAATTTGCAAACAAGATACCCAGTTCGACAGGGTATCTTGTGGTTTGTCTCAAAAGGAAACACATCATCTTGTGTCTTCTGTTTTTCAGCACTCACATGATAGCACCCGTCGCTAGCTCCGTCAAGTCTTGACTTGCCAAATTATTGCACAAAAATTATCGGCCCGTCTGTGACCTAGATACTGTAGGATTCCGCTAGAAATTTTTCCCAATCTCGCAACCTCCTGATACGACAGTCTTTCCCGGCCCTCGAAAAAATTTTTTAAATTTTATCGTCCTGCACAAAGCCCCCTCACAAACCTTCTCCTGTCGTTTCCGCAAAGTGATACTCCACCTGAAGGTGGCAGGGCAGGATGGCCTCCACCCGTTCCTTCCGCCTTGCGAAGTCCTCCGGCACCCCCACGACCCCCGGAAAGGACACCGCCACCACCTGCTTTCTCTCCGTCTCTTCCACCACTGCCGGGATGCCGCAGCCCCGCAGGGCATCGTTCATGGCCGCCAGCGTAAACGCCCCATTGCCGATGCGCAGCAGCGCCGCGAGGGTCTCCCGCAGGGTCTCTGGGTCCTCCTGGTCCCGCTCCCGGCCCAGCAGCTCCAGCACCCGGTCCAGGCCCTCTCCCTGGGCCGTGGTCAGGTTCATTTCCTGCTGTAAGCTGGCCAGCGCATCGGCCACACCGTCCAGCGCTGCGCCCTCGCTCTGCAATTCGCCCCACTGGAACGAGCCCTCCCAGCGGTACACGCCCAGCGGCTCCAGCAGGTCCCTCAAATGTTGTCCATGGTTCATCGCAGTTCCTCCACGGAGAGCTTCCCCAGCACCGGCAGCTGGCCGCGCCCCACCGTTACGTCGTTCACCGGTCCCTGAATTTGATAGTTCGCCACGCCGTCCACGGCAAAAATTTTCTGCCCGATCTGCGCCAGCAGCACGTCCTGCCCCAGCAGGCTCCCGTCAAACCAGGCCCGCAGCGCCGCCTTGACCCGGTCGATGACCGGCCCCGGCAGCAGCCCTTCTTTTGGTTTGACGGAGAGGATCAGGTCCACCGTCACCGTCTCCGGGGCCATTACCTTCACGTCCACCGCGATCTCCCGTTGTTCTTCCAACACGCCCTGGACCTGCTCTACCAGCGCCGTCCCCGGTACGCCGCCTGCGGAGGTAATGACCACGTCCACCGTTCCCAGCCCCCGCTTCTTCGGCAACACGTCCACCGCACACACGCCCTCCACCGCCAGCGTCTGCTGGGCATAGGCCGCCGCGTTGGTCCCGTTGGGCAGCTGACGGTAGGTCGCCAAAATGCGGGCGCGAAACGCTTCGTCCTCCTCTTCCTCTCGCCCGCCGGTAAACGCCGCCGGATTCGTGCAGGCTGCGATCCCTGCCGGGGCCACCGACATGGTCCGAATGAGGCCCGCCGCCGTGTTCCCGCTGGGTCCAGCCTCCACCGCCTGGGCCAACACATCCACCGACAGGCTCCCCGCCGAAAGCACCGCCTCCTCCACCGTCTCAAAGGCCACCTGCCCTGCCGTCAGGCCCACCGTCCCCCTGGGGATGGGCAAGTCCTCCCCTGCCGCTACCTGCACGGAAAAGCGGAGCTTCCCCTCCGCTTTGGTCGCCGCCTGCCGGGTCAGGCCCCGCAGAAACCCATGCTTGTCCAGCGCTTCCCCCGTGGCCGTCTGGGGGAAGCACTGCTTTCGGGTCCAGTCCAGCTCCGCGTACAGCCCATAGACCTGCGCCGCCAGCGCATACAGGCGCACCGCCGCCTCCCCCGCCACGGCCTCCATGCCCGTCTGCCGGGCAAAGACCTCCGTCATCTCCTGATACAGTTCCTCTGCCGTTTTCATGCTCTCGCTCCTTCCTCTTCGCTGCTCAAGTCCCGACCACAAGGTCGCTGGCGTCCAGGGTCACGTCCAGGCTCTCGTCTTCCCAGGCCACGGAGATCGTCAAGGTCTGCGACTCCTCCTCCCAGACCGCCCCCAGCACCCGCAAGTCCCGCTCCCCGGCCAATGCCTCCGCCGCGTAGCTGGCCCCCAATGCGCCCCGCGCCGAGGGCTTCTCCCGAAAGATCTGATAGAGCCGGCTCCCCACCTCCGGCAGCAGCGGGAATTTCCCCCGCCGGGCCGTCAATAGAAAGTACACCCGTTCCAAGACCGCCTCGGCCCCGCTGGCCGTGGCAAAGCCGCCCACGCCGTCGGGTACATAATCGCCGTTTCGCAGCTTCGCCGCCGTCATACTTCCACCTCCTTCCCGTTCACCGAAAGGCTGCCTGCGATCTCCACCGGTCCCACCAAGCAGATGCGCCCGTCCGCCGTCAGCCGAACGCCCACGCCATTCTTCACCGAAAGAAACACCTCCCCCGCCGGGACCTTCTGCCCCGCCGGCGTTCCCACGATGCAGGGTGCCCCCTCCGCTCCGCCCTTCACCACCAGGACGGTATCCCCCCGCTTCGGTGTCCAGTGATACCCGCCGGGCAGACACAGTGCCACGTCCCGCCGCTCCCCGGCCAGCGCCACCCCGCCGGGGCGCCGGGGACCGTCACCTGCCCCAGTTCTGCCGCCGCCTCTTCCAGTTCCGTCTGTCTCCGCTGTGACAGCCACATAAAAATCGACCTCCTTCTCTTCCTTGTTACAACACTGCGTTGGGCACCCCCAACGTCAGCTTCGTCGCGCACCCGCGCTCTCCCAGCGTCACCTGGCTCTCCCGCACCCGCCACCAGCCCGGACCCTTCCAGCCCGGCAAAGCCAGCTGCACCAGATCCCCCGGCCACGCCGCAAAGGGGAGGGCCACCGTCACTGCTGCGGTCTTCCGCTCCGCCGCCGACCGGTCCAGCTGAAACTGCGCCCGGTATCGCCTGGCCTGATACCCCGTGTCTCTCGGCAGCAGCAGGACCCGGCTGCACCGCCCGCCTTCCCGCCGAAAGGCCGCGTTCTCCACCGTCTGCCGCACCAGCCCCGTCACGTCCTTCACCGTCACCTGGGACAGCACGCCATATCGCTTGTCCCGCCAAACGACTTCCGTCACCGGGCTAGTCCCGTCCAAAGATAACACCGTCCGATCCTCCCAGCCGTGAAGCGCCAGCTGCCCCGTCCGAGTAAAGCGTGGTGTCGCCCCGCCGTGATACCGGGCAAAGTCATACAGCACCTTCCAGCAGCTGCTCCCCGACCCCACCGAAAACCCCGCCGCCGCAGGCAGCGAGACTGCCTTTGCCAGCCGGATCCCAAAGGGCGTCACATACCGCCGCAGGATCTCCCCCAGCGTCGCCTGCCCAAAGTCCGCCGCCTCCGCCTGGTTGTCCAGCAAGAGCGCCTGCAAGCCTCGCCCGGAAAGCTCCGCCACACACCCCTCCTCGGACCAGCGCACCTCGCACTCGTCCACCACGCCCACAAAGCACAGGGCCCCGTCGTGAAACACCTGCATCCGCGTCCCCGCCGCGAGCGTCTCCTCCTGCCCCACGCTCCAAAGCGTCTTGACCCAAAAGCTGTCACAGGGTGACCCCAGCCCATAGTCCAGCCGCCACGCCACGGGGTTCGGCAGCGTATACGCCTTGCCGTCATAACAGTTCAGCCGCCATTCCGTCATCTCTGCTCCCTCCCTTCACTTCACGCGCAGCCGTTGGCCTGCCGAGATCCGGTTCGGGTTCTTCAGCTGAGGATTCAGTACCAGCAGCTGTCCCAAGCTCATCCCCCGGCTCTGGGCGATCCCCCAAAGCGTCTCTCCCTGGGTCACAGTATGATACTCCGCCCCGGCAGCCGCGCCGCCATTTCCCGCAGAGCTTGGTGCCGCAGGCTTCGAGACAGCGCCTGGCGTTTTCTTCTGCCCCACCGGTACCAGCTTCTGGCGGTACCGGTTCTCATCCTCCCAAAATGTAAACGTGTACCGCACATAGTCCTGCTTCGGCTCCTGGGCCAGTGCCAACCCCACAAAATAGACGTTGGCACTCTGCCACACCGGATGGATCAGCATCCCCGGCCCCTCCTGATAAAAAACAGACGCCAGCTTCCGAAACTCGTCATAGGCCTCCGGCCCGAAAAACTCCCCCTCGCCCTCCATCACCCGCCGGGTCAGCCCCAGGTTCTGCAACGCGTACCGCCCAAATGGCACCTTCTGCACCGCCACCTGCCGCTGATACGTGATGCGATACGTCCGGGGATTGTGGGGCCACACATAGCTCTTATACTGCATCGGCGTCAACGCCACGCCCTTCCCTCCTTTCCCAAATCAAAACGCTTAATACAGCGAAAACCCACCGTCATACCGCCGCGCATCCCGCTGCACCGCCCGGTCCAAATGTTCCACCGTCTCCGCCCGCTGCGACCAGCCGGGCAAAGCCAGCGGAACCACCTGCCCCCGTTCTTCTCCCAGAACCAGCCGTTCCACCCGCCCGACCTTCCCCAGCGCCGCATACAGCGCCCCCCGCGCTGCCTGCTTCGTCTGGCGTTCCGCCAACGCCATGGGGACCGCAGCTCGCTCCGCCGCCAGCGGCCCGGACGATTTGTCTCCTGCCGTACCTCCGCCCGCTTCCCGCTGCTCCGTCCAAACCATCCGCGCTCCGTCGTTCTCGATCTGTTTCCCGCTGGTCTGGCCCGCAGAGCTTCCTCCTTCCGCCTCCTCGCCCTGCTTCGTTCTTCTCTGCCTGCTCACGCTCTGCGCCGGAGGCGGCACCACCACGCTCTCTTCCTCGGAAAGCCAGTCTTCCAAATAGTTCCTCATGCCAAGCCTCCCTCCTTCAGCCGTGTATACCGCGCCCAGTCAAACCCGGCATTTTCCTCTCGGACAACGGGACCCGTCTCCTGCCCGCACACCGGGCACCGGGCCTCCCCCAGCTTTGCCCGGCAGCTGGGACACAGGGCCGCCTCCGCCTCTTCCTCGTCCAGCAGCAGCTGTACCGCGCACCAGAGATAATCCTCCTCCGTCATCTCCCGCACCCGCTGCTCCGTGGGCAGCGCCCCAAAGGTTTTCAGCACCCGCCACTTCAGCCGCTGTCTCGGCCGCGCCGCCAGGCTGGCCTTGAGTGCGTCCAATCGGTTCTCTCCCAGCCCAAGCCCCACGCCCTTCTCCCGGCGAAACGCGGCCCAGCGCTCTGCCAAGGCTTCAATTTCTTCCGCAGACAGCCCGTCCAGCACCGCACGCCCATCCGCATACACCCGCTCACCTGCACAGACCAGCGCCCGCGCCACCAGACAGGCGTTGGCGCAGAGCGGCAGGTCCATCTCGTTCACCGCCAGCTCCATGGCCTCCCGCCGGACCTGCATCTCCTCCGTCTCCGTCAGCAGCCGCAAGGCCCGGCCCCCCTCTAAAGGGAGCAGGGCCGCCGGAGCCGATACCTTCAACCAATCCGGGGTCTTCTTCATGCCGTCTCGATCCTCCTTCCGGCCACCACCGTGACCTTCTCCACCACAGAAGCGCCCAGCGCCCCCGTCTCGCCGATCTTGCTCCACTGGCACCCGCTGTAAATGACCCGTCGGTCCGGCTTACAGATGACCAGACTGAAATCCTCCAAGTCATAAAAATTGATGCCGTCTGCCAGCGCCTCATCCGTGGCATACATGCGCGTCAGCTCCAGCACATGCTTGCTCTGCCCCGGAATGGTCGCCACCGGCTCCTTCTCGCCAAAGGCCTCCACCGTCGTGCTGCTCCGGGTGGTCTGCGCAGTGTACCCCTGCACCACCGCCACCTTCTTCCCGTTGACCTCCAAATAAATATCCCGACTGGTCGGGATCATGTTTACCGCCATGTCACAGTCTCCTTTCTCACACCGTCACCTCTGCGCTCAGCCAGATCTGATCCATCCCATGGGTCACCGTAAATCCGAATGTCACAAGACAGATCCCCGGCTCGTCCGCCAGCGCCGTCACCTCCACCGCGTCGTACCCGGTGATGATCTCCGCCGCCAGCTTCCGCTCCAGCACTTCCACCACGAGGGACTGCACCGCCCCCCTCGTCTGGGCCGTGTTCTTCGCTCTGGGGAATCTGGCCCGCAGCGCCTCCCGCACGCCGGGAATCACGTCGTCTACCACCAGAATGGTCGTGAGGTCCCGCCAGGTCCGGTCGCTGGCCTGCCCGGTTTTCGTCCGGGTCGTCACGCCCCGGATCACCCAGCAGCTGCCGCCCACGCGCTCCACCGGCGTCACACCGCCACGGATCAGCGCATCGACCTCACTCTCGTCCAGTCGCTTCTCCAAGGCGGAAATGCCCTGCAATTCCGCCCCGCCCAAAGGCAGCGCCGGGTCACTCCCGCCGCAGATGGCCCCCGCCACCGCCGCGGCCACCCACGCACCGCCCGCCTCCTGCGAGACCGCCGGAGCCACCAAAACGACCCGCTCGCTGTTCAGCTCCCCGGCCCGTTTGACCAGCGCCTCCGCCGTCTCCCCAGCGGCTCCGGCAACGACAGCGATGCGCTCTCTTCGTTCCGCCGAGGCGCTCATCACGCTGTCTCGCAGCTTCTGCTGCACCGCCAGCTTCTCGCTGTCGCAAATTACAACGTTCACGCCCTCCTGCTCCTGCACCAGGGCAAACGCTGCTTCATACCCATTCTCATTCGCCACCGGCACCGCCAGCACCCGTGCCGCGCCGTTGGCCAGCAAGATCTTCACCAGCGCCGTCAGTCCATCCTCTGCGCCAAAGGTTTCTGCTGTCTGCCGGTAGCTTCCCAGGGCATACAGCGTCCCCGCCGTCCCCTTCCGGCTCACGGCAACCACCGCCGCCACGCCGCGCCGGTTCCCCCGCTGGGCCGCCGCCGTGGCCGTGTAGGCAGAATACACCCCCGGCCGCTCGTGGTTCGTCACTCGTTCCATGTTCTCACTTCTCCTTTCACGCGGAAGCCCACCAGCGCCCCGCTCTCGCTCGTCACCGCCGTCAGCATCCCCCGGCAGACGGCTTGTAGCTTCCCGCGAAAGCTCCCGCTCTCCCGGTCAAAGCCCGTCTCGCCCACGGACCACTTCTCCACCGCGAACCCCTCCGGCCCGCCCCTCAGAAACGCCTCTGCCACCCGGTCCACCAAGGCCCGGCAGCCACGCTCGCCGTCCTGCCTGGGGCTGTACAGCGTCACCAGAAATTTCACGCTCACCTTCTGCCCAAACGCCTCCGTCCAGCTCCTGGTCTCCGCGTCGTACCGCTGCCCCAGATAGTTCTGAAACCCGGCGCTGCCTGCCTCGACCTCCTTCACCTGCACCACCGCCAGGGGCGCCGTCAGCGCCCCCACCCGGTCCTTGGGCCAGGCCGTCATGCTCTCCACACCCTGGGCCGTGAGATAGTCCGTCATCGCCTGCCGCAGCGCCGCAAGGCCATGCACTCCCGTCAAGCCGCATCCTCCTCTCTCCGCCGCAGAGCCGCCTGCCAGCAGATGCTCTCTTCCCCGGCCCTGAGCTTCCTGGCGTTCACCACGTCATAGCGCCGCGCCTCCCACTGCAAAACAAGCGGTCCCTCCGTGTCAAACGGCAGCGCCGCCTCCGCCAGGCAAAGCCCCTTCTCCTGCCGGGAAACGCCCCGCTCCGTCGGCACCCACTGCCATTCCCGGTCCAGCACCGGCCGCACCACGGCCAGCCCCTCGCCAGACACCGACCGTCCTTCCAAAGGGAAATGGCCACGCCATACTTGGCCAACACCGTCCGAACATATCCACCAAACGTCGTTCTCAACCCTCCACCTCCCAAAAGGCAAAGCCCTCGTCTCTGGCATAGGGGGCCATCAGCCGCTCCGCCTGCCGCCGCAGGGCGTTGGCGCTCTCCTCCGCCGTCTGTCCTTCCGTTTCCCGCACCGAGAGGTCCCCTGCGGAAAATGACACCACCCGGCCCGCCCCATGTTCCCAGGCCGTCTCCATGGCCGCCAGCGCCCCCCAGGCGCAGGCCACCGTCAGCGCGTCGCCGCAGTCCTCCTCCGTCACGCCCTCGCGCAGCCGTCCGCGCCAAGCGCCCAGTTCCCCGGCGCACAGGACGGAGAGGATCTTCTCCTCCCCGTCCGTCATGGCCCGCCCGGCAAGCTCCCTGGCCGCCGCCAGGATCTCCTCCGTCGTCACCGCCATGGCTCAGCCTCCCAGCTTCAGGACCTTGGCCGCATCCTGGAAGATCTTCGCAAAGCCGGAGATGGAGGTAATGGCCGCCCGCTCCAGCTGGCGGTCGATGAGCTTGTCATACTCCACCAGCACGTCGCTGGCCCGCACCAGCTCCAGCGCATAGTTCTTGTCCAGGCCCAGGATCGTCCCCGCCGGCACCGCGCTGCTCCGCACCAGGGTCGCACCCATGGGCGTGACCAGCTTGCCGGTACCCTGGAAGGTCAGCCCCGCCGTGCCGTCCTGCATCTCCTTGAGCTTGAGGATGTCCGCCATCGCGTCGCCCACCACCAGGGTGTTGAGTGCATAGGGTGCAAACTGGCTCCAAAAGTCCACCAGTGTGTCGTAGCTCAGCGTCCCCGCCGTGCCGGAGATGGGACCGCTGCCCACGGTAAAGACCTGGGCGGCGTTGTTGTTCCCGTCGCCGTTCATCAGCACGTCGATGGCGTCCGCCGCGTGCATCCGGTTGATGTACGCACCGATCTGCCGCAGGGTCACGGAAAACAGGTCCAGTCTCTGGAACTGGATGGCCTCATAGGACGCCACCAGCATCCGCCCGCGCTTGTGCAGCCGCACCAGGTTCTCCTGGGCCTTCACCCGGGTCTCCGGGATCACCGCGCCCTCCTCCACGCGTTTGAGCTCCTTGGCCTCGTCGCCGGGGGTGGAGGCGATGGAGCGGTAGTCCATGCCGCTCACGCGGGTCTCCGCTGCCGTGATCTGGGGCAGGATGTCGGTTTCCTCCATGCCCTGCCGCACGGCTCTGGCCACATACTCCGGGAACAAGACGGCAGACTCCCAGGTGGCGAAAAACTTCGCCACCACGTCGCTCTCGCTGCCCTTGACCCGAATGTCAAAGCGCTTGAGCTGACGCTGGAACGCATCCAGATGCTCCAGCGGCGTGCCCTTGTACTGCTCCGAGGGGTCGCACTGCTCCAGCACCTTGGTGAAGCTGCGCCCCGCCTCGCTGTACATTCCCTTGTCCAGCTTCACGGTCTCATACTGATATGCCATACACACAGTCTCCTTTCTCTCCCCTGTCCTCACAGGAACAGGCCCACGGTCTTCTTCTCGCTGTCTCGCGTCACCACCAGGCACATCCGGCCGCTCTCGCCGCTGCCTGCGGCCCGCAGGCAGCCGGCGCTGTCGGCCACCAGCGCCGTCCAGCGCCG
>ERZ809296.1254-NODE-1254-length-31446-cov-44.778758_pt1 | contig 31446 bp, 23 predicted proteins | sample MGYA00520511_ERZ809296 | MGnify/ENA primary metagenome ERZ809296 (study PRJEB31576, sample SAMEA3212662) | Homo sapiens | biome: human-gut; feature: human gut; material: fecal | place: Sweden | collected 2012 ...
TCGCCGCCGGCACTATGTCGGAGTAATCTTCTGTATCGCTTGCTCCGACTTATTTTATAAGTCAGAGCGCGCTCATGCCGCTGCTCCTCCTTTCCAAATCGAACCCGCTGCGCTGGGCTTCGATTTGGGTTTTTTCTTTCTTTTGCCGTATCGTTTCTGTGTCGCCGCCGGCACTATGTCGGAGTAATCTTCTGTATCGCTTGCTCCGACTTATTTTATATCCATATCAGAGATCGCTTATGCCGCTGCGGGTCCGCAGCGGCTTTTTTGACGCGGTGTAGGCCGCCGGGCGGGGGATTGAGTACGGAGGCGGAATGTGGTATAATAGGCGGAAAAACCGGCCCGGACACGGGCAAGGGGGGTGACGGACGCCGTGCTTTCGCTATATCTGGCCGCGCTGGAAAGCGACGGGGACAAGAAACAGTTCCGGGAGCTGTACCGCCGGTATCACCGGGTGATGGAGCGGACAGCCCTGGCCGTGCTGCATGACCCCCACGACGCGGAGGAGGCCGTGCAGGAGGCGTTTCTGCGGGTGATTGAAAATTTTTCAAGAATTGATAAAATTCCTTGTAAGGATTTGGGGGGCTGGCTCGTTATTATAGTGAGGAACGAGGCCATCACCATTCTGCGCAGGCGGCGCTGCCACCTGCCGCTGGAGGAGGGCTGGGCGGATTTTGCCGGGCAAAGCCGGGACCTGCCGGCGTATTCGTCCATGGTGCAGCTGTTCGCCCGGCTGCCGGACACTTATCGGGCCGCCCTGGAGATGAAGCTGGTGCTGGGCTGGTCCACGGCGGAGATCGCCCGGCGGCTGGGCCTGACGGAGAGCGCCGTGAACACCCGGCTGTCCCGGGGGCGGGCGCTGCTGCGGAAAATTTTTGAGGAGGAGGGGATCGAACCATGACCGATCAGGAACTGGACCGGATGCTGCGCCGGGCTCTGCTGGACGCGGCGGACCAGGAGGCGCAGACGCCGCCGGAGACGGAAGTGCCGCTGTCCGAGGGGCACCGCCGCCGTATGCGGGAGATGCTGCGGGACCCACTGCTGTGGTTCCGGCTGCGAAACCCCTACCCCTGGCGCACCGTGGCCCGGCGGGCGGCGGTGGTGCTGCTGATGCTGTCGCTGTCGGCGGCCATGGTGCTGGCCGTCAGCCCCAAGGCCCGGGCGGATATCGTCCGCTGGACCATGGAACAGGATGGCCGCCGGGTGGAGTTCCGCTATCACGGCGACGGCCCCGCCCAGGCTCTGCCCCAATACCGGATCGCCGCCCTGCCGGAGGGCTATACGGAAACGGAGCGGGCGGCATCGTATGCCGCAGGAGATGTGAAATATACAAACGCCGATGGAGATATGATCCTTCTCAGCTATCTGTACATGAGCGATGGCGTGGTCAGCGGTTTTGAGCTGGACAATGGCGACACCATGACGGACACGCAGGTGAATGGCATACCCGCCACGCTGATCGTCTCGTCGATGGAGGGCAATTTCTCGTCTGTCACCTGGAGAGACACTGCCAGCAATATCGAGTTTACCCTTGCGGCGGTTGCCGATGAATCCGTCATAATTGCCATGGCAGAGAGTGTTTCTTTGTGCAATTCCACAAATTGAAAATTTTGCCGATTTTTGTTGTAAGATTCTGGGGATCTGTTTCGTTATTATAGCAGAAAGGCGCAGATGAATCTGATACGCGCCCGAAAGGAGCGACCCGCCATGAAAAAATGCAGCAAGACCCTTCTGGGCCTGGCCCTGGCGGCGGCCATGTCCCTGTCCCTGATCGTCCCCGCTTCCGCCGTCTATTGTCCCCACGACTATTACGCATCCACCGCTGTCTGGTACACGGACGACGGCCCCCGGCTGCAGACCCGGCACTGGCAGATGACCATCCGGTGTCATAACTGCGGCTACGCAGACGCCGAGAAGGAGCAGACGCTCCCGGTCCGGCTGGAGCTGCCGGAGGGCTGTTCTGTTCTGGTGTGCCGCAATCTGCGGGTGATCGGCTCCGTCCCGGTGGCGGAATAAGCCCGCACTTCTTTGAAACTAAGGCTTGACAGGCAGGGCTACTTATGATAAACTCCGTATATGATTTATCATAAGTAGCCCTTTCTGCACCCATCTGATACTGATTATTGATTAAAAGATTTAATCAATAATCCCGTGCGCTACGCGCACGCACAGCGTGCGGAAACACGCTGTGACGTCTCATACAAAACCTGACGCACCTTCGGTGCTATAAAAAGCTTTTCAAGCTTTTTAACAGGTTTTAGTATGACCGATGCGAAAGGAGCTGTTTCTATGAATCCCATGCACCAACTGACCCGGCGGCCGGTGAAGGCGGCCTTCGGCGCATTGCTGCTGGCCCTGGCGGGGGTGATCCTGGCCCTGTCCGGGGGACAGTTCTGGGCGGCGGTCCAGACCCGGGCCGGGGTGGAGGAGACCTACACCACCGTGGCGGTGGTTACCGGCGGGCTGAAGGCCACCAGTCCCGGGTCGCCCACCGTTCCCGTCAGCGCCTATGAGGCCGACAACTGCCTGATGCGTTGGGCCAGAGAGGGCTGGAGCATCATCCGCGGTCAGGCCACCATGAGCCTTGCCGGGGGGTACAGCCCGAAGCTCACGCCGCTGACCACCTTCTATCGGACGGACCTGGGAGAGTCCGACACCCGCGTTGACAGCGAGGAGCATGCTCCCTATAACTTCGCCATCCTGGAGATCGAGATCACGGAGGTGGGGGAGGAGAGTATCTATTCTCAAGAAAACCTGGATGATGTATACAGCGAAAAAAACAATTACTTCTTCAGTTGGGAGATCACCGGCAAGGTGGTGGGGGTGCAGGCCATGAGCGGCGATTGGGACGACCCCACCGGTAGAAACACAAACTTTTATCTACAGATCGACGGATCCTCTGATGCGGAGGGCAAGGCGCTGCAGGCCGGACAGCGGATCCTGGTGTTTGCCCACCATTACCGTGACATGGATTTCGAGCAGCGCTGCCGCATCGCCTGGGACCTGGAGTGGGCGACTGGCTCCCCGCGGGAGATCGACCCCCGGAGCCTGGATATTGAGAACAACCTGATCCGCTATGCCGACCGCACCAACGGCAGCAACATAACGGACGGCGAGGGAAATCCCTGGCCGGATGACGCACCTATGTACAGGGACCCCGACAGCGGGAAAGAAATTTTGATCGTCGGCGGACGTTTAGGCGAAATTTCCTTCAATGTCACGGACCGGTCCCAGCCCTGGGCCCTTCATGAATTCGTGATAGACGAGGAGACGGGCGATGGCAGGTATGAGACCACTGGCTTTTTTGATTATGGGGCCGAGTATGACCAGGCGTCCTTCACCGTTCTGCCGGAGGGCGTCACGGCGGAGGAGATGATCGCTTCCTCCCCCACCTGGCAGAAGGCCATGGAATCCATCCGGGTCAGCAGTCACAGCGTGCCGGTGCTGGCGGTGAATCACTTAGAGGCTATGGCGGATTTCGCCGCCGGAACCGCCATGGTCACCCAGGGCCGCAGTTTTTCCCAGAAGGAGTACAGTTCCGGCGCGCCGGTGTGCCTGATCTCCGAGTCCCTGGCCCGGGAAAACGGCCTGAACGTGGGGGACCCTCTGCCCCTGTCCCTGTATGAGTTCGACAGGGACCTGTGGTATAACTTCGTGTGTGAGTATAACCCCCGGCCCACCTGCTATCTGCCGGACCAGGGCTTCCGGCAGGAGACGGAGTACACCATCATCGGCCTGTACCGCCAGAGCAACGAGTGGGTGACCACCCCCACCAGTTTCACCCCCAACAGCGTGTTCGTGCCGGAGAAAAGCGTCAACTGCCCCACGGTGTACGGAAACCTGGGCGTGTGGTCCAGCCTGATCCTGCAAAACGGTACCATCGACCAGGTGGAGGCCCGGCTGGAGGCGGAAAATCTGGGCGGCCGGGTCACCTACTATGACCAGGGGTACAGCGGCATCGTGGAGAGCCTGGACGGCTATAACCGGGTGTCCCGGACGGTGCTTCTGGTGGGCCTGGCCCTGTGGGCGGTGGTGCTGGCGGCGTACTGCGTACTGCTTCCCATGCAGGAGAGCAAAACCGCCCTGCGTATGTGGACACTGGGCGCGAAAAAGCGAGACATTGTGAAACAGGTCTGGACGCCCTCGGCCCTGATGGCCGCCGCCGGGACGGTGATCGCGTTGGCCGTCAGCATTCCCGGTATGTCCTGGGCTACGGATAAAATCCAGGCCCTGACCGGCTCTGATCTGACGCTGACCGTTTCCACCGGCCAGACCGTGGCCCTGTGCGCCGGGGCCCTGGCCATCGCCCTGGCGGTGATCGCCCTGGTCAGCATATCCACCGCACAGCGGGGCATCCGAAGGATAGAATAAAAAGAAATCTGAAAGGAGCTGTTTCTATGAATCCCATGCACCAACTGACCCGGCGGCCGGTGAAGGCGGCCTTCGGCGCACTGCTGCTGGCCTTAGCGGGGGTGATCCTGGCCCTGTCCGGGGGGCAGTTCTGGGCGGCGGTCCAGACCCGGGCCGGGGTGGAGGAGACCTATACCACCGTGGCGGTGGTTACCGGCGGGAAACGGCAGCTGGTGTCCAGCGGCGACATAGTATACGAGGATATTGGCCCCACATACGAAGCCAACGAGTTTCTGAAGGAGGCCGCCCAGAAGGGCTGGAGCATCATCCGTGGTCAGGCCACCATGGGCCTTGCCGGGGGGTACAGTCCGAAGCTCACGCCGCTGACCACATTTTATCAAATGGACGTTGACAGCTCCGACACCCGCATTGATAACGATGAGGACGTCCCCTATAACTTCGCCATCCTGGAGATCGAGATCACGGAGGTGGGGGAGGAGGACGTCTATTATCCCAGGGAGTATGATACAGGCGCTTTTTTCAACTGGGTCGTCTCCGGCAAGGTGCTGGGAGTGCAAGCCATGAGCGGCGATTGGAACGACCCCACCGGCCGGAACGCAAATTTTTATTTGCAGATCACCGGCGAGTCGGATGCGGCGGGCAAGGTGCTGCAGGCCGGACAGCGGATCCTGGTGTTTACCCACAATTACCGCGACCTGGATTTCGAGCAGCGCTGCCTCATCGCGGAGGACCTGAGACTCAGTGGCTATGAGGTGGACCCCCGGAGCCTGGATATTGAGAACAACATGATCCGTTATGCCGACCGCACCACCGCCATCACCATAACGGACGGCGAGGGAAATCCCTGGCCGGACGATGCGCCCCTGTATAAGGACCCCGTCACCGGCAATGAGTCCACCATAGACCTTCGGCGACTGAACACCATTGCCTTCAATGTCGATGACTGCTCCCAGCCCTGGACGTTATACGATGAGCAGTGGAATGTGGAGGAACAGAAATGGGAGTGGACCGTTCAGCGGGTCATTGCCTATGACACGGATTATGACCTGGCTTCCTTCACCATTCTGCCGGAGGGCGTCACGGCGGAGGAGATGATCGCCTCCTCCCCCACCTGGCAGAAGGCCATGGAGTCCGTCCGGGTCAACAGCCACAGCGTGCCGGTGCTGGCGGTGAACCACTTAGAGGCTCTGGCGGATTTCGCCGCCGGGACCACTATGGTCACCCAGGGGCGCAGCATCTCCCAGAAGGAGTACAGTTCCGGCGCGCCGGTGTGCCTGATCTCCGAGTCCCTGGCCCGGGAAAACGGCCTGAACGTGGGGGACCCTCTGCCCCTGTCCCTGTATGAGTTCGACAGGGACCTGCGGTATTCCTACATACACGAATATAACCCCCGGCCCTCCTGCTATCTGCCGGACCAGGGCTTTCAGCAGGAGACGGAATACACCATCATCGGTCTGTATCGCCAGAGCAACGAGTGGGTGACTACCCCCACCAGCTTTACCCCCAACAGCGTGTTCGTGCCGGAGAAAAGCGTCACCTGCCAGACGGTAACCGGCAACTATGGCGTGTGGTCCAGCCTGATTCTGCAAAACGGCACCATCGACCAGATGGAGGCCCGGCTGGAGGAAAACGACCTGGGCGGCGCGGTGACGTATTACGACCAGGGGTACAGCGACATTGTGGAGAGCCTGGACGGCTACACCCGGGTGTCCCGGACGGTGCTCTGCGTGGGCCTGGCCCTGTGGGCGGTGGTTTTAGCGGCGTACTGCGTACTGCTTCCCATGCAGGAGAGCAAAACCGCCCTGCGTATGTGGACACTGGGTGCAAAACGCCGGGATATTGCGGAACAAATCTGGACGCCCTCGGCCCTGATGGCGGCTGCGGGGACGGTGATCGCGTTGGCGGTCAGCATCCCCGGTATGTCCTGGGCCACGGACAAAATCCAGGCCCTGACCGGCTCTGATCTGACGCTGAAGGTGTCCGTCGGCCAGACCGTCGCCCTGTGCGCCGCAGCCCTGGCCATTGCCCTGGCAGTGATTGCCCTGGTCAGCGTATCCACCGCACAGCGGGGTATCCGCAAGGCGGAATAAGCAAATCAAAAGGCGAAAGGAGGACCGCCTATGACGCCCTATTTTTTCAAGCAGATGCGCAAGCGCACCAGCCTGTGCCTGGTGGTGGTGCTGACGGCCCTGGCGTTTTCCCTGGCCCTGTGTATGCTCCAGCGGTCCCGGGACCAGATGGCCGCACGCATTGAGGAGGTTTATGACAATCTGGAGGTCCGGTGCAGCGTCACCAATCTCACGGGGACCCAGTCGGACCAGCTGAACCTGCCGGATTGGGTGCTGCGGCTGTTCGACGGGGAAAAGACCTACGGCAATTTCCAGGACAACGACCTGTTCGCCCCCTATGTCCGGGATGTGCAGGTGCGGTCCACGGTGTACTGCACCACCCCCGGCGGCCAGGACCGGCTGACCCTCAGCGGCGTCACCGGGTTGAAGGCGGACAGCTCGCTGCTGGCCTCCTCGGGCTGCACCGTCATCTGGCGGGAGGGCTTCGGCGAGGATATGTTCCGGGGGCGGGGCTTCTCCCTGCTGCTGCCGGAGGAGCAGGCGCATCTGGTGGACGGGGACGGCTATGTGACCCTGGAGTTCACCGGGGTGGAGGGGGACAATATCCAGCACCGCTTCCTGGCGGCGGGGACCTATACCGGCGGGTCCGGGCGGCTGTACTGCTCCTGGTGGGTGGTGCGGCAGCTGTGCGAGGAGACCTACGGCGGTCTGACGCTGGACAGTCTGTCCGCCGCCATGGCGGACAACCGGAAGATCGGCGAGTTCTGGGACGGGTACGCCAGCCGCTATTTCGTGGCCCCCACCAAGGACGGCACCCCGGTGCCCTGGGAGGGGTCCCGGCTGTACCGCACCTATCCCTTCGCCCTGGCCATTTATGACGACGTGCTGGTGAAAACCGTGGAGCAATTGCAGCAGAACCAGCGGCTGCTGGGGCTGGTGTCGTGGCTGCTGGGGCTGGCCTCCTTCGGAGTGGGGGCGGTGTTCAGCATCCTGCTGCTGCGCCACCGCAGCCGGGAGCTGAAGCTGCAGTTTATCCTGGGCCAGAGCCGGGGCAGCATCTTAGTGTGGGCCCTGACGGAGCACGGCATCCTCAGTCTGCTGGGGGTGATCATCGGCGCAGGGGGCTTCTGGCTGGCCTTCCGGACGGCCCCGGCCTGGGGGCCGGTGGCCGGCTTCTGGGTGATGAACCTGGCGGGCACGGCTCTGGCATATCTTCTGACCATGCGGCGAAAGTTTCTGGAATCAAATCTGGGGAGGGAATAAATATGAACATCCAGCTGCAAAACGTTACCTATACCTATGCCGGGAAGTATCAGCGGGTCACCGCCGTGGACGGCGTCAGCTATACCTTCCACGACGGGACCCTGTACACCATCATGGGGGCCTCCGGCAGCGGCAAATCCACGCTGCTAAGCCTTTTAGCGGGGCTGAAGCTGCCCACGGAGGGGGAGATCACCCTGGACGAGCAGCCCATCCGGCTCATGGACCGCAGCGCCCTGCGGCGGGACACGGTGTCGGTGATCTATCAGGATTTCAACCTGTTTCCGCTGCTGACGGCGGAGGAAAACGTGTGCTATCCCCTGCGGCTGCAGAAAATGGACAAGGAAAAGGCCCTGGAGCTGGCCCGGCAGCGGCTGACGGATATGGGCATCCGGGAGTCGTATTTCCGGAAGCTGCCCAATCAGCTGTCCGGCGGCGAGCAGCAGCGGGTGGCCATCGCCCGGGCCCTGGCGGCGGGCAGCCGGGTGATCCTGGCCGACGAGCCCACCGGCAGTCTGGACAGCGACAACGGGCGGATGATCGTGGAGACTCTCCAGCGGCTGGCCCACCAGGAGGAGCGCTGCGTCATCGTGGTGACCCACGATCCCAAGGTGGCCGAGGCCGCCGATATCCGGCTGCATATGCAGGACGGAAAGCTCAGCGGGGAAGAAGCATAAAGCCGAACCCCCTGTATCCCATGGGATACAGGGGGTTCGGGCAGCTTGCAGCCTGCGGGCGGCAAACTCTGCGAGGCTTTTGGGAAAAGCCATCTGTTCAGGATTCGCCGAATTCCCGGGTCAGGTCCCGGTCCAGCAGGGTGCGCAGCTCCGCCATGGGGTCCGCGCCGCAGTAGAGGATGCGGTGCACCGCCTGGCAGATGGGCAGCTCCACGCCATAGCGCTCCCCCAGCAGCACCAGGGCCTCCACGGTGTAGTATCCCTCCGCCAGGTCCGTGTAGGTCTCTCCCCGGATGAAGGACTCGCCGAACTGGCGGTTGTGGCTGTACCGGGAGAACACCGTGGCCTCATAGTCCCCCAGGTGGCACAGCCCATAGGCCGAAAGCTGGCTGCCGCCCATGGCCTGGATGAGACGGGCCACCTCCCGGGTGCCCCGGCTCATCAGGGCGCCCTTCAGGCTGGACAGGCCCTTGCCGTCTAAAAATCCGGCGGCGATGCCCACCACGTTTTTGGCGGCGGCCCCCACCTCGTTGCCGATGAGGTCCTCCCCATAGTAAAAGCGGATCAGGTCGCTGGAGAAGGACCGCACCAGCAGGCGCTTCACATCCTCCCGGCTGCTGTCGATGACCATGCAGTTGGGGATGCCCCGGTAAAACTCCTGCACATGGCCCGGGCCCAGCCACACCGCCACGGCGTTGGAGGGGTCCAGATTCTCCTGGGCGATCTGGCTCAGGCGGCGGCCTGTCCCCTGCTCCAGGCCCTTCATGCACAAAACGAAGATCTTATCCCCCAGGGCCAGGGGCCGCAGCTGGTCCATCAGGCCCTGGAGCCCCTGGGAGCCGATGGAGATCACCACGATCTCCGCCTGCCGGACGCAGGACAGGTCCGTGGACAGCCGGATGCTTTCCGGCAGCTCCAGCAGGTCGTTGCGGCGGGTGGCAAGAAAGCGCTGCATATGCCGGGAGCCGGGGCGGCCATACAGGGTGACGGCGTGGCCGGTGCGGTCCAGATACCAGGCGATCAGCGAGCCCCAGCGCCCGCAGCCGATGACGGTGATGCGCATATAAAAATCCCTCCTGCGGCATGATAACATCTTGTTTATCATGCCACAGGAGGGGTTCTTTTGCAAGTTAATTTTCTGTGACGCGGAGCTTCCGGGCATAGGCCAGGGTCTGCTTCAGGGCGCTGTCGTGGGGCACCGCCGCCAGGTGGAGCTTGTGGGCATAGGCCAGCAGCTCCCGGAAGCGGCTGTCCGGCGTGAGACCGGCGGCGATGAGGTCCGCCCCGGTGACCTGGGGCCGGGCCATCAGTTCCCGGTACAGGGCCAGCCGCTGCCGCAGCCAGGGCTCCGTATCCTCCCAGGGCCACAGGCTATGGGTGCCCCGGCCGTCTGCCACGGCCAGCAGAATCAGGTCCTCCGGCTCTATGGACCGGTCAAACATCCGGTTGCTGGCCTTGACGGAGGCGTCGGCCCCCACCAGGGCGTTGGGCTTCATGTGCAGCTGCACCATGTTCCGCACATAGGCCGCTGCCGCCTTCTCCCCCACGATCCGCCGCACCAGGGCGTCCGCCAGGGGTACCCCCGCCGACTCGTGGTCATAGGCGTGGATACGGCCCCGGACATACTCGGTGGCGGCCGGTTTGCCCAGATCGTGGCACAGGGCCGCCAGCATAAAGGGAAAGGGCTGCTGGGCCCGGCTGCGCAGAGCCGCCGCATGGTCCAGCACCAGCATGGTGTGGGTCCAGACGTCCCCTTCCCGGTGAAAGCGCGGCTCCTGGGGCACGCCTATCAGGGCCTCCACCTCCGGGAACCAGTGGGACAGCTGCCCCATGTCCCGCAGGGTCTCGAAAAACAGCGAGGGGCGCTCCGCCTGAAGCAGGGCTTTGCGCAGCTCCCCCTCCACCCGCTCCGGCGGCAGGGCGGACAGGTCGATGCCCCGGCACAGGGCGATGGTCTCCGGGGCCGCGGTGAACCCGAACCGGGCGGCAAACTGGGCCCCCCGCAGCACCCGCAGAGGGTCCTCCGGAAAGGTCCGGTCATCCACATGCCGCAGCACGCCCCGGCGCAGGTCCCGGAGGCCGCGGAAATGGTCCAGCACCCGGCCGGTCAGCACGTCCTCCATCAGGGCGTTTATGGTGAAGTCCCGCCGCCGGGCGGCCTGCTCCGTGCCCAGAAAGGGGTCCACGGTCACGTCGAAATCCCGGTGGCCCCGGCCAATGGCCCGCTCCCGCCGGGGCATGGCGATGTCCAGGCCATAGCCCTTGAGGCCGTAGATCCCGAAGCTGGCCCCCATCTCCAGGCGGCCTCCCAGGCCGTCTAAGATCTCCTCCAGCTGTTGGGGAGTCAGGCCGTGGACCTCAATGTCCACGTCGGTGTTCTCCCGGCCCAGCAGACGGTCCCGGACGAAGCCCCCCACATAGTAGGCCCGGCCTCCCAGGGCGGCGGCCTGCCGGGCGATGGCCCGGGCGGCCTCCATATCCCGGGCCGGGTCCCGGCGGCCGGTCATCGCTTCTGCCGCCGGGCCAGGAGGTGGTCGATCCACACCAGCACATAGCCCAGGGCCAGGAAGGCTGCGGCCATGGCCAGGAAGATCAGCAGCACCTTGCCCCAGCCCAGAGCGTCCACGTCCATGAAGGGGTAGGGGTACGGCGAGCCGTTGTAAAACCGGAAGCTGCTGACCCGGGCCCGGATCATGGTGTATACAAAGTAGGCCGCCGGGAAAATACCCCACAGGAAGGGTTCAAACCGGCGATAGTGCCCCTTTTCGTCAAACAGCAGCCAATCCAGCACCGTCAGCAGCGGGGCGGCGGTGTGGAGCAGGTGGTTGGTAATCAGCTGGGTGTGGCCCATGTTGAAGTCCCCGGCGGCCAGGAACAGGTGGAAGGTGATGCCCGTGATGGCCATGGCCATCACCAGGGCTCCCTTGCACACCGGCAGCCAGGTGTCCCCCCGCCGGAGGGTGCGGACGGCGGCTCCGGCAAAATACACGGCGCACAGGATGTTGCTCATCAGGGTGAAGTATTGCAGGGCGGCCAGGTTCAGCCTTCCGCCGAAGAAGCCGCATTGCAGCACCACCCCCACGGCGGCGCACAGGGCGGTCAGGATATGCACGGCCGCAGCAGCGGCCCTGGAACGAATGGGCATAGCAAAATTCTCCTTTTTTGAAAGCGCTGCGGGCCGGTACAGGCAGCGCCTATACCGGCCCGGGAACAGATGGGGTCACTGCTGGCTCTGCTGCCAGCGCCAGGAATCCCGGCACATATCCGCCAGGTCCTTTTCCGCGTGCCAGTGCAGCAGGCGGGCGGCCTTGTCCGTGGCGGCATAGCAGGTGGGCAGGTCCCCGGGGCGGCGGGGGCCGATGCGGTGGGGCACCGCCACGCCGTTGACCCGCTGGAAGGTCTCCACGATCTCCAGCACGCTGCTGCCCCGTCCGGTGCCCAGGTTGATGGCCTCCCAGCCCGGATGGCTCCGGGAGTAGTCCAGAGCCGCCGCATGGCCCCGGGCCAGGTCCACCACATGGATATAGTCCCGGACGCCGGTGCCGTCGGGGGTGGGATAGTCGTTGCCGAACACCGTCAGCTCCCGGCGGATACCGGCGGCGGTCTGGGTTATATAGGGCATGAGGTTGTTGGGGATGCCGTTGGGCAGCTCGCCGATGAGGCCGCTTTCGTGGGCCCCCACGGGGTTAAAATACCGCAGGCACACCGCCGCAAGAGAAGGGTCCGCCTTGGCGGCGTCCCGCAGGATCTGCTCGATCATCAGCTTGGTCCAGGCATAGGGATTGGTGCAGCCGCCGGTGGACATATCCTCCCGGCAGGGGGCCTCCGCATTGCCGTACACCGTGGCGGAGGAGCTGAAGATCAGCCGGTGGACCCCGTGGTCCGCCATCACCTCCAGCAGGGCCAGGGTGGTGTCCAGATTGTTGCGGTAATAGGCCAGGGGCTTCTGCACGGACTCGCCCACGGCCTTGTATCCGGCCAGGTGCACCGCCGCGGCGATGTCATGGGCCCGGAACACCCGGTCCAGGGCCTGCCGGTCCGACACGTCCATCCGATAGAACACCGGGGCCCGGCCGGTGATTTTTTCGATGCGCTCCGGCACGTCCGGGCGGCTGTTGGACAGGTCGTCGGCGATGACCACGTCATAGTCCCGCTGCAGCAGCTCCACCGCGATGTGGGACCCGATGAACCCGGCTCCGCCGGTAAGCAGTACGGTTTCCTTCATGATGCTTCCTCCCGAATCCTGTGGTTTACTGCGGCGTCTGGCGCACAACGGCGGAGAACCGGTACACGCCGGTGCCGTCGTACAGCGGGGCCGTCAGCTGCTGGGCCAGGCCGCTGTGACGGTGGACATAGTACAGGGGGATGACCCAGCTGTCCTCCACCAGCATGGCCTCCGCGTCCTCCAGATAGGCGTCCCGGACCTCCACATGGCCGGAGGCGTCCGCCGCCCGCAGCAACATGTCATAGGCGGTGGAATAGAAGTACCCATTGCCGCTTTCCCACAGGGACAGCAGGCCCGAGGCGTCGCCCCGGTCGGCGGTGACGGTGGTCAGGGCCACCATAAACTCACCCTGGTTCAGGGCGTCCGCCAGCTCCTGGGCCGTGGCTCCCCGCAGGATGGCGATGAGCCCCAGCTTCTGCTTCCAGGCGTCCTGGACGGCGGCGGCGGTCCGGGCCGCCGTCTCGTCGGTGCTGTCATACAGCAGGGTGATCTGCCCGGCGGCCTTCACGCCGCCTGCCTCCTCCAGCAGGGTCCTGGCCTGCTGGCACAGGGCCTCGTAGTTATCAGGCTCATTGTCGATGAGACTGCCGCTGCCCTGGCGGAAATCGCCGCCCATGGTGTTGCGCAGCCCCGGAGGGACAATGCCCTGGGCGGGGTCCAGAGGCTGGTCCTCCGTCAGCGCGTTCCGGTCGATGGCCAGGGCCAGGGCCCGGCGCAGGGACTCGCTTTCCAGGCTGCCGGTCCGCTGGTTCAGCAGCAGCAGGGTGGTCTGGGGATAGGGATCGGAGGTGTCGCCCTCCGGCAGGTTCATAGCAAAGTCCACGTCGCCGCCGGACAGCAGGTCCGCCCGGGCCTGGCCGTCCGTCTCGAACCGGAACTCCAGCACGTCCGGCCCCAGGCGGCGGGCGTCATAGTACCCGTCGGCCGCCTGGGCGGTGAGGCCCGTCTCGTCCCAGCCGGTGGCCCGATAGGGGCCGTCGGTCAGCAGGGTCTCGGAGTGCAGGGACCAGTCCTCCCGCTCCGCCGCGTCGCTGCGCACCGGCATGGTGGCCGTCCCGGCGCAGACATCCGTCAGGAAATAGGCGCACTTGTAGGAGAGCTTCGCCACGAAGGTGAAGTCGTCCGGGGCGGACACCTGAAGAAGGCTTCCGTCCTGCTCGGCCTGCACCTGGTCAAAGCCCGCCACCATGTCCAGCAGGGCCGCATGGGGGGAGCCGGTGGCCGGGTCCGCCAGCCGCTGCCAGGCATAGACAAAGTCGTGGGCGGTGACGGTCTGCCCGTCGGACCAGCGGACGTTCTGCCGCAGGGTGAAGGTATAGGTCTCGGTGCCGTCCAGGTTGTCCTCCACGGTGTAGGATTTGGCGGCGGCGTAAACCGGCTGGATGCCGCCGTCCTCCCCCCGGGAGAGCTTCATGAGATTTTCAAACAGGTGGGCCACCACCGTGCGCTCGGCATCGGAGGAGGCCATGGCGGGGTCCAGGGTGGCCGGGGCGGCGTCCAGGCACACCCGCAGGGTCATGGTGTCCCGCGGCTGGGCGCAGCCGGTCAGAGCCAGCATGCACAGCACCAGCAACAGGGCCATGTACCGTATCCGTCGTTTCATAGGGGCCACGCTCCTTACTTTGATTTGGGCTCCGCAGGAGTCACCCGGCCGTCCTCCTCCAGGGTGGCGGGGATGATCTGGCTGCGGGTGTTGCGGGCGATGTCGTCCAGCCGCATGCGGGAGGGGAAGTCCGACAGCAGGGTATAGGCCACGCCGTGCTTCTTGGCCCGGCCGGTGCGGCCGATGCGGTGGATGTAATATTCATTCTCCTCGGGCACCTCGAAGTTGAACACCGCGTCCACGTCGTCCACGTCGATGCCCCGGCTGGCCACGTCCGTGGCCACGAACACACGGAGCTGTCCATCCCGGAAGCGGGCCATGACCTCCTCCCGCTTGCGCTGGGGAATATCGCCGTGGATGCACTGGGCGTCCAGCCCCCGCAGCTGCAGGAACTTGGTCAGCCGCTCGGTGGAGCCCTTGGTGTTGCAGAAGCAGATGACCCGGTCCAGCTGCTGGGCGCGGATGATGGAGGCGATGGCGTCCACCTTCTTGTCAGACGGCACCTCGATGCGGTATTGCAGGATATCGGGCTTGTTTTCCCGGGTGGCCTGGACGGTGATCTCCTCCGGGTCCCGCTGATACACCCAGGAGATGTCCATGACCTCCCGGGAGATGGTGGCGGAGAACATGCCCAGATTCTTCCGGTGGGGAATCTTGTCCAGAATGCGGGTCACATCGTGGATAAAGCCCATGTCCAGCATACGGTCCGCCTCGTCCAGCACCACGGTCTGCACCTGGCCCAGGGTGACGGTGCGGCGCTTCATGTGGTCGGACAGGCGGCCCGGGGTGGCCACCACGATCTGGGGCCGCCGCTTCAGGGCGTTGATCTGCTTGCCGATGGGCTGGCCGCCGTACAGGCACACCAGCCGCACCCCCTCATGGCACACGGCGATCTGGCGCATTTCGTCGGTGATCTGCATGGCCAGCTCCCGGGTGGGGGCCAGGATCACCGCCTGGACCTCCTCGCTTTCCGGGTCGATGCGCTCGATGATGGGGATGCCGAAGGCCATGGTCTTGCCGGTGCCGGTGGGGGCCTTGGCGATGACGTCCTTCCCCTCCAGCATGGGGGGGATGCACCCGGCCTGGACGGGGGTGCTGATCTCATATCCCTTGTTCCTTATGGCGCGCATGGTGGCCTCGGACAGGCCGAAGCTGTCAAAGGGCGCGCCCTGTGTAAATTCCATAGCAGTTTCCTCGTTTTCTATATATTCAGCCAGGATATATTATACCATATCTGTCAATATGTCCCCGTACTGCTCCAGCAGCCACCAGGTGATCCGGGCCGTCAGCCCCCACAGGGGATGCGGCAGCCCCTCGTACACCGGCACCTCCATGCACCCGGCCTGCCAGGGATATCCGGCGGAGGCCCCCACCCGGTCATAGGGGAAGTCCGGCCCGATCTCCGGCCGCAGGGGATAGCGGTAGATAGCCGGGGGATGGGCCGCCAGCCAGGACAGGGGCGCCGTGAAGGTGTCCTGCACCTCGTCGGGGCTGGGGCGCAGCACCGCCGCCGGGTCCACCCGGCCCAGCACCGGATACATCAGCCCCTCGGACCGCAGGTACAGAAAGTCCAGGTCCCCGAAAATCTCAATGGCCTCCGCCGGAAGGCCCAGTTCCTCGAAGGTCTCCCGCAGGGCGCACTGCCGGGGCGTCTCCCCGGCCTCCATCCGTCCCCCGGGGAAGCACACCTCCCCGCTGTGGTGGTGCAGCTTCGCCGGGCGCACCTCGTATAAAAGGCTCAGCCCCCGGGGCGTTTCCACCAGGGGCACCAGCACCGCGTATTCCCCCCGTGCCTGCTGCAGGGTGGTGCGGTGGGCCGCCATTCTGCGCCGCAGCGCCTGTTCATCCATGCTTCTTCCCCCTTTTCACCACCACTATACCACATTCCGGCCCGAAGAAAAAGCAAAATCCATAAAAACGCCGGAATTCGCAAAAAGTTCTTGCAATTGAAAAAATCAGGGGATATAATGTGAAGGTTGAGAGATTTGCTATGCAAAAGCATAGCAAAAAATAGAATGTGCCATTCCCTCGCCCCTTCGGGGCAACCGGGAATGATGCACAAAACTTCATGCACAGAAGAGTTTGCCTGTTTTCGTGGTGCGCCGCACAGTGCATGAATTTTGCTATGCAAAAGCATAGCAAAACAAGAAATGTGCCATTTCCTCGCCCCTGTGGGGCAACCGGAAATGATGCACAAAAACTTCATGCACTAACATTTGCGCATTTTCGTGGTGCAGTGCTCACGCATGAAGTTTTATACCCAAAAGAAAGGGGTTTTTCCTTTGCAGAACGAAAAACTGAGAAACGTAGCCATTATCGCCCACGTGGACCACGGCAAGACCACCCTGGTGGACCAGATGCTCAAGCAGGGCGGCGTGTACCGGGAGAACCAGGAGACGGTGGAGCGGGTCATGGACTCCAACGACCTGGAGCGGGAGCGGGGCATCACCATCCTGGCCAAGAACACCGCCATCCAGTACGGCGACACCAAGATCAACATCGTGGACACCCCGGGCCATGCCGACTTCGGCGGCGAGGTGGAGCGCATCCTGAAGATGGTCAACGGCGTGATCCTGCTGGTGGACGCCGCCGAGGGCCCCATGCCCCAGACCCGCTTCGTCCTCAGCCGGGCGTTGGAGCTGGGCCACCGGGTCATCGTGGTGGTCAACAAGATCGACCGGCCCGACCAGCGCATCCATGAGGTCATCGACGAGGTGCTGGAGCTGCTGCTGGACCTGGACGCCACCCCGGAGCAGCTGGACTCCCCCATGCTGTTCTGTTCCGCCCGCCAGGGCGTCGCGTCCTACTCCCCCGACGTGCCGGGCACGGACCTCAAGCCCCTGTTCGACACCATCCTCAGCTATATTCCCGCTCCCGAGGCGGACCTGGACCAGCCCTTCCAGATGCTGGTGTCCGCCATCGACTATAACGAGTTCGTGGGCCGCATCGCCATCGGCCGGGTGGAGCGCGGCGTCCTGAAGCAGAACCAGGAGATCGCCGTGTGCAACTATCACGACCCCGACGCACCGGCCAAGAAAGCCAAGGCCGTGTCCATGTACGAGTTCCAGGGCCTGGGCAAGCAGCCCATCACCGAGGCCACCGCCGGCAATATCATCGCCATGTCCGGCATCGGCGATATCACCATCGGCGACACCATCTGCGCCCCGGAGTGCGTGGAGCCTCTGCCCTTTGTGAAAATTTCCGCCCCCACCATGGAGATGACCTTCTCCGTCAACGACTCTCCCTATGCCGGCCGCGAGGGCAAGTTCGTCACCTCCCGCCAGCTGCGGGACCGCCTGTTCCGGGAGACCCTGAAGGACGTGTCCCTGCGGGTGACGGAGATCGACGGCGCCACCGACGCCTTCAACGTGGCGGGCCGGGGCGAGATGAGCCTGTCCATCCTTATCGAGACCATGCGCCGGGAGGGCTATGAGTTCCAGGTGTCCCCCCCCCGGGTGCTGTACCGCACCATCGACGGCAAGAAGTGCGAGCCCATCGAGCGGCTGGTGGCCGACGTGCCCAGCGAGTCCGTGGGCGCGGTCATCGAGAAGCTGGGCTCCCGCAAGGGCGACCTGATCGAGATGACCCCCGTGGGCAGCCGTATGAAGCTGGAGTTCCTGATCCCCGCCCGGGGCCTGTTCGGCTATCGCAACGAGTTCCTGACGGATACCCGGGGCGAGGGCATCATGGCCTCCGTGTTCGACAGCTACGCCCCCTATAAGGGCGACCTGAGCCGCCGGAACACCGGCTCCCTGGTGTCCTTCGAGACCGGCGAGTCTGTCAGCTACGGACTGTTCAACGCCCAGGAGCGGGGCGCTCTGTTCATCGGCCCCGGCGTCAAGGTGTACGAGGGCATGATCGTGGGCGTGTCCCCCAAGCAGGAGGACATCACCGTCAACGTCTGCAAGAAGAAGCAGATGACCAATATGCGGGCCGCCGGGTCCGACGAGGCCCTGCGCCTGGTGCCGCCCCGGAAGCTGAGCCTGGAGCAGTGCCTGGAGTTCCTGGCCGACGACGAGCTGCTGGAGGTCACCCCCGAGAGCCTGCGCATGCGCAAGACCATTCTCAACCACGAAAAGCGCATGAAGGCTACCCACGGCGGCAAGAAAAAGTAAAATAAGATATAGAATCCCCGCCCTGCCGGATGGCAGAGCGGGGTTTTGTTTGCCAAAAAGGGCAAAGCCCTTTTTGGCAAAAGGCTTGCAGTCTGCCGCCTGCGGGCGGCAAACTCTGCGAGGCTTTTCAGGCGGGGTCATTCTATCCGCGCATATTGATGTATACGCTTATAATCGGCGTCAGGCGGCCTGGACCTCGAACTTCAGCACGCCCTCGGCGGCGGAGATGCGGGTCATCATGGACTCCAGATCCTCCACCATGTCCCGGGTCTCGGCGGAGATGGTGACACCGGCGCAGCCGTTGGTGGGGATGGTCTGGTTGATGGTGAGAATATTTGCGCCGGAATTGGCAAAAATAGACAGGAAGTTGGACAGCACGCCGGGGTTGTCCTTCAGCAGGGCGTAAAACGTGATGATGTGGCCGGCCTTCATGTCCTGGAAGGGCTGCACCGCGTCCTTGTACTTGTAAAACGCGCTGCGGCTGATGCCCACCATCCGGGCCGCCTCGCCCACGGTGGCCGCCTCGCCCACCTGGAGCATCCGGCGGGCCTCCGCCACCTTTATGAATACCTCCGGCAGGGCTTCTGTCGATACGATGTAATACTTCTGATTGCTCATGGCCGTAAACCTCCGCTGATGTGTCCGGCGGAGACGCGGCCCCGCCGTTTCTTTTGGCCATTATCATACCATGTTGTTTGACAAAACACAACTGTTTTCGTAGGAGGGAGCATACAAAAATGCAGGAAAAGCAGCGGGCTTTTTTGGTGCGGACTGCCTATTGGGCCGTGTGGGCGGTGCTGCTGTGGCTGGGGGTGCGGTATCTGCTGCGGTGGCTGCTACCGTTTCTGCTGGCCCTGGCCCTGGCGGCTGCGGTGGAGCCGGTGATCGCCTGGTGCCGCCGCCGGATGGGCCTGAAGCGGGGGTTTACGGCGGCGGTGGTGACCATCGCCGTCACCGGGGCCATACTGGCGCTGGCGGCGGTGATCGTGTGGCAGCTGATCCGCCAGGCGGCGGAGCTGCTGGGGCAGCTCCCCGGGCTTCTGGCGGGGCTGCCGGGCATGACGGAGGACCTGCGGCAGCGGCTGGAGGACTTCTGCGCCGCCTGTCCCCAGGGGCTGCGGAGCTGGCTGGAGGAGGTCCCCGCCCTGCTGGGGACCCTGGCGGCGGGAGCGGCCCAGCGGGCCAGCGGGGCCTGCATCACCGCGGCGGCGGCCCTGGCCGCCGCCCTGCCGGGGGTGTTCCTGTTCTGCGGCACCACGGCCCTGGCGGTGTTCTTCACCGCCGGCAGCTATCCCCGGGTGATGGCCTTTTTCCGGCGGCAGCTGGGGCACCGGCTGGACCGGGCCAGAGGGGTCAAGGCCAATCTGCTGTCCACCCTGGGAAAATGGTGCCGGGCCCAGGCGATTTTGCTGGGGGTCACCTTCTGCCAGCTGCTGGCGGGGTTCCTGCTGATGGGCCAGCGGTATGCCCTGCTGCTGGCCGCCGTTACCGCGCTGGTGGACGCCCTGCCGGTGTTCGGCACCGGCACGGTGCTGCTGCCCTGGGCGGCGGTGTGTCTGCTGGCGGGGCAGGCCCCCCGGGCGGTGGCTCTGGCGGCCCTGTACGCGGTGATCTCCGCCGTGCGCAGCCTTCTGGAGACCAAGGTCATGGCCGCCCAGGCGGGCCTGCCTCCCCTGGCGGCTCTGGCGGCCATGTACGCCGGGTTCCGGGCTTTGGGCGTGGCGGGGATGATCCTGCTGCCTATGGCGCTGCTGTTTGTCAAGCAGCTCCACGACGAGGGGTATGTGGGCCTGTGGAAATAGCCGCAAAAAGCGAAAAAAGCTGTTTTCTTGCCGGATGATCTGTGGTATAATGGGATGTTAGTGAAGATTTTCGGTAGGAGAGAACACAGACATGAACAAGCAACGCCGCGCCGACCTGCTGCTGGTGATGACCACCTTTTTCTGGGGCGCCAGCTATTACCTGACGGATATCTGCCTGGCGGATCTGCCGCCTATGACCCTGAACGCCTTCCGCTTTATTGTGGCGTTTCTGGTGCTGGGGCTGATTTTCTGGAAGCACGTGGTCCACATCAACCGCACCACCCTGCGGTACAGCCTCATCGTGGGTCTGGCCCTGGCGGGGACCTATGTGGCCTATAACTACGGCATCACCCGCACCTCCCTGTCAAACGCCGCGTTCATCTGCGCCCTGCAGGTGATCTTCGCCCCGCTGCTGGGCTTTCTGTTCTTCCGGCAGCGGCCCGGCTGGAAGCTGGGGGCAGCGCTGGTGGTGTGCACGGTGGGCATGGCCCTGCTGACCCTGAACGGGGAGCTGCGGCCCGCCTCCGGGGACCTGATCTGCCTCATCACCCCCCTGTGCTACGCCGTGGACCTGCTGATCACGGAGAAGGCCGTCCGGGATCCCCGGGTGGACCCCCTGGGCCTGGGGGTGTGCCAGCTGGCGGTGGTGGGCATCGTGACCTTAGCCCTGGCCCTGGTGCTGGGGGAACCGGTGCATCTGCCCACCTCCGGCAAGACCTGGGCGGCGGCGCTGTTTCTGGGAATTTTCTGCTCCGGCGTTGCCTTTGTCATCCAGTCCGTGCAGCAGCAATATACCACCGCCAGCCATGTGGGCCTGATCTTCACCCTGGAGCCGGTGTTTGCCTCCATGGTGGCCTTTGTCATGACCGGCGAGGTACTGTCTCTGCGGGGCTATATCGGCGCGGCCCTGATGCTGCTGAGCCTGTTTATTATGGAGGGCGACTGGTCCTTCCTGGGCCGCAAAGAGCGTGTATAAAGGAGAACGTACCGTGGATAAACGATTGGAACGCATTCTGCCCCGGGTGCAGAAGCCTGCCCGCTATGTGGGCGGGGAATACAACGCCGTGAAGAAGGACCCGGCCCGGGTGGACACCCGGATCGCCTTCTGCTTCCCGGATACATACGAGATCGGCATGTCCAACCTGGGCATGCGGATTCTCTACGGCGTGATGAACAACATGGAGGGCGTGTGGTGCCAGCGGGTGTTCGCCCCCTGGGGCGACATGGAGGAGGAGATGCGCCGGGCGGGGATGCCCCTGTTCGCCCTGGAATCCGGCCAGCCCATCACGGACTTTGACATCGTGGCCTTCTCCGTGGGCTATGAGATGGCCTTTCCCGCCATCCTGAATATGCTGGACCTGGCAAACATTCCCATTCACAGCGCCGACCGCACGGCCCTGACCCCCCTGGTCATCGCCGGGGGCACCGCCATGTACAACGCCGAGCCCATCGCCGACTTCATCGACCTGGTAAGCCTGGGCGAGGGGGAGGACATCACCGTGGAGCTGGTGGAGCTGCACCGCCGGGCCCGGCGGGAGGGCTGGTCCAAGGAGGCGTTTCTTCGGGCCGCCGCCCAGCTGCCGGGCATCTACGTCCCAAGCCTCTACGACGTGACGTATCACGACGACGGCACCGTGGCCGCCATCACCCCCCGGGACGGGGCCCCGGCGGTGGTGACCAAGCGCATCGTCCGGGACATGGACAAGGCCTTTTTCCCCACCAAAACCATCGTCCCCTCCACGGAGATCGTCCAGGACCGGGTGATGCTGGAGCTGTTCCGGGGCTGCATCCGGGGCTGCCGGTTCTGTCAGGCGGGGTATGTGTACCGGCCGGTCCGCAACCGCAGCCGGGAGCTGTGCGCCCGATACGGCGTGGAGTCCTGCAACGACTCCGGCTATCAGGAGGTGACCCTGTCCAGCCTCTCCACCAGCGACTATCCCCCGCTGACGGAGCTGTGCGACCAGCTGGAGCCCTTCTGCCAGCAGCGGCACGTGAATCTGTCCCTGCCCAGTCTGCGGGCGGATAACTTCTCCATGAGCCTGATGGAGCGGCTGGCCAAGGGCCGCAAAAGCGGCCTGACCTTCGCCCCGGAGGCCGGGACCCAGCGGCTGCGGGACGTCATCAACAAAAACGTCACCCAGGAGGACCTGCTGGCCTCCTGCCGGACGGCCTTCGCCGGAGGCTACAGCGCCGTGAAGCTGTATTTCATGCTGGGCCTGCCCACGGAGACCGACGAGGACGTGCTGGGCATCGCCGATCTGGCGGCCCGGGTGATGCACACCTGGCGGGAAAGCGCCAGCAACAAGAACCGGGGCGTCCGCATCACCGTGTCCACCTCCTGGTTCGTGCCCAAGCCCCACACGGCCTTCCAATGGGAGCCGCAGATCTCCAAGGAGGAGTATGAGCGGCGGGTGACCCTGCTGCGGGAGGCCATCAAGACCAAAACCGTCACCTATAACTGGCACGATTCGGACACCAGCTTCCTGGAGGCCGTGCTGGCCCGGGGGGACCGGCGCATGGGGAAGGTCCTGGAGACCGCCTGGCGCAAGGGGGCCAAGCTGGACGCCTGGGAGGAGTATTTCTCCCTGGACCGCTGGCTGGAGGCCTTTGACCAGTGCGGGCTGGACCCCCATTTTTACGCCAACCGCACCCGGGAAAAGGACGAGCTGATGCCCTGGGCCATGATCTCCAGCGGCGTCACGGAGAGCTATCTCTGGCGGGAGCGGGAGCGGGCCTTTGCCGGGGTCACCACCCCGGACTGCCGCACCCACTGCAACGCCTGCGGCGCCAACCGGCTGGTAGGAGGGAAATGCGATGTCTAAGCTGCGACTGCTGTTTGTGAAGGAGGGCCCGGCGGCCTATATCTCCAATCTGGACCTGCTGCGGACGGTGCAGCGGGCCTTTCCCCGGACGGAGCTGGATATCAAACACTCCCAGGGCTTCCATCCCCACCCCATCATCTCCATCGTGCTGCCGCTGCCGGTGTGCCAGTCCAGCGACTGCGAGCTGCTGGACTTTGAGGTGACCCAGGACACCGACGGGGCGGGCCTGGCCGAAAAGCTCAACGGCGGCCTGCCGGAGGGGCTGCGGATCCTGGACTGCTATCCCGCCCTGCGGCCGGTGCGGGAGCTGGCCTATCTCCGGGCGGAGGTGGAGCTGGACTATGACCGGGGGGTGCCGGAGGGGGCCGTGCAGGCCCTGGAGGAGCTGTTTCACCGGGAAGAGCTGCTGATCGAGAAGCGCACCAAGCGCAAGCAGCTGGCGGAGGTGGACATCGCGCCTATGATCCGGGACATCGCCTTTGCCGAGGGAGAAAATGTTCTTCGGGCCGCCGTGACGGTGCAGGCCCAGAACCCGGGGCTGAACCCCCAGCTGCTGGAAAAGGCCATCGCCCGGTATCTGCCGGAGCTGACGCCGGACTTTGTCCGGGTCCGCCGCCGCCAGCTGCTGGACGCCGACGGCCAGGTGTTTCGATGATTCCATCACCCGGAGGGAGGCCCCCTTCGGGTGATCTTCTTGCCCCGGCGGTGAAGGGGCCGGAGGACAGCGTCCTATGTTTCGTATAAATGGTGTTCCCGGTAACGGCGGATTTCTTGACGCTGGGGGCGGTTTGCGTTACAATAGGGCCAGAATGCGGTACTTTGTCCTGCCATCGACCCACTTCGCCCCGGCTTTCGGGGCCGTTATGATAACATTACGCTGATATAGGGAGATCATTCCATGAACGTTTCCGAAAACACCCAGCTTTACCGGACCTATGGCGCACATCCGGCAGAGGAGGGCTGGTCCTTCCGGGTCTATGCCCCCAGCGCCCGGGAGGCCGCCCTGGCCGGTGACTTCAACCACTGGCAGCCCGTTCCCATGGAGCGGCAGGGCAGCGACTGGGTCCTGACCGTTTCCGACGCCCGGCCCGGCGACTGCTATAAATACGTCATCACCGGGGCCGACGGCCAGGTCCGCTGGAAGGCGGACCCCTACGGCACCTATGCCCAGCTGCGGCCCGACACCGCCAGCCGCCTGTTCGATGTGTCCGGCTTCCACTGGCACGACGACGTGTGGCGGGAGCGCCGCCGGGAGACGCCCCTGACCGAGGGGCCCCTGAACATCTATGAGGTCCACTGCGGCTCCTGGCAGCGGGGAGAGGACGGGGAATTCCTGAACTATCGCCGGCTGGCGGACCGGCTGGCCCCCTATGTCCGCAGCATGGGCTACAACGCCGTGGAGCTGCTGCCGGTGACGGAGTATCCCCTGGACGACTCCTGGGGCTATCAGTGCGTGGGCTATTTCGCCCCCACCAGCCGCTACGGCGACCCCCACGACTTCATGTATCTGGTGGACCGGCTGCACCGGGCGGGGCTGGCGGTGATCCTGGACTGGGTCCCCGCCCACTTCTGCAAGGACGCCCACGGCCTCATCGACTTTGACGGCACCAGCCTGTATGAATACGGCGACCCCCTGAAGCGGGAGCACGAGAGCTGGGGCACCCGGGTCTTTGACTTCGGCAAGGACGACGTGCGGTCCTTCCTGCTGTCCTCCGCCCGGTGGTGGCTGGAGGAATACCACATCGACGGCCTGCGGGTGGACGCCGTGGCGTCCATGCTGTATCTGGACTATGGCCGGACCGAGTGGCGGCCCAACGTCCACGGGGGGCATGAAAATCTGGAGGCCATCTCGTTTCTGCAGGACCTGAACCGCCTGGCGGCGGCCATGGATCCCCCGGCCCTGACGGCGGCGGAGGAATCCACCGCCTGGCCTAAGGTCACCTGGCCCATTGAGGAGGGCGGCCTGGGCTTCGGCCTGAAGTGGAACATGGGATGGATGAACGACGTGTGCCACTATCTGAAGATGGACCCCTGGTTCCGCCAGTTCCACCACAAGGACGTGACCTTCTCCATGATGTACGCCTTCTCCGAGCGCTTCGTGCTGCCTCTGTCCCACGACGAGGTGGTGTATATGAAGGGCTCCCTCCGGGGCAAGATGCCCGGGGACGACTGGCGGCAGCTGGCAGGGGTCCGGGGCTTCACGGCCTATATGCTGGCCCACCCCGGCAAGAAGCTCACCTTTATGGGGGCGGAGCTGGGCCAGTGGCACGAGTGGGACTTCCTGGGCCAGCTGGACTGGTATCTGCTGGACCGGGACGACTGCGGCCGCACCCACCAGTGCATCCGGGCACTGAACCGGTTTTACAAGAAATCCCATCCCCTGTGGGAAAACGACCGGGACTGGAACGGCTTTGAGTGGCTGGTGGCCGACGACAACCACAACAACGTCCTGGCCTTCCTGCGCCGGGACAACAAGGGCCATGAGCTGATCTGCGTGGTGAATTTCTCGCCGGAGGCCCACGAGGGATATCGCTTCGGCGTGCCCGGCAAGCTGTTTTATGAGGAAGTGTTCAACACCGACGACGCCGCCTGGGGCGGCTCCGGTGTGTGCAATACCGGACCCATCCCCGTGGAGGATATCCCGTCCCACGGGCGGGACAAGTCCATTGCCCTGCGGGTGCCGCCCCTGGGCGCGGTGTTTCTGCAGGGCCGGGTCCGGCGCAGAAGCAACAAGGCATAACTGACAGACTGGAGGGAACGAACAGACATGAAAAAAGAATGCGTGGCCATGCTGCTGGCCGGCGGACAGGGCAGCCGCCTGTATGTCCTCACCGGCGACATGGCAAAGCCCGCGGTGCCCTTTGGGGGCAAGTTCCGCATCATTGACTTTCCCCTGTCCAACTGCACCAATTCCGGCATCGACACCGTGGGCGTGCTGACCCAGTACCGCCCCCTGGAGCTCAACAGCTATATCGGCAGCGGCCAGCCCTGGGAGCTGGACCGGCTCAACGGCGGCGTCCATATTCTGCCGCCGTATCAGAGCGCCTCCGGCGCCTCCTGGTACAAGGGTACCGCCAACGCCATCTATCAGAACATCGGCTTTGTGGACCTGTACGACCCGGAGTATGTGGCGGTGCTGTCCGGGGACCACATCTATAAGATGGACTATTCCCGGATGCTCCAGCACCACAAGGACGCCGGGGCCGCCTGCACCATCTCTGTGATGGAGGTCCCCTGGGCCGAGGCCAGCCGCTTCGGCATCATGTCCGTGGACGAGCATGACCGCATCACCGCCTTCGCCGAAAAGCCCAAGGAGCCTAAGAGCAACCTGGCCTCCATGGGGATCTATATCTTCACCTGGCAGAAGCTGCGGGCCTATCTGCTGGCGGACGAGGCCGACCCCACCTCCGACAACGACTTCGGCAAGAACATCATCCCCGCCATGCTGGAGGCCGGAGAGGTCATGTCCGCCTATCGCTTCGAGGGCTACTGGAAGGACGTGGGCACCCTGGACTCCCTGTGGGACGCCAACATGGATATGCTGGCCCCGGGCAGCGGGCTGAACCTGCTGGACAAGAAGTGGCCCATCTATTGCCGGACCCCGTCCTGCCCGCCGGCGTTTCTGGGCCCCCACGCCGACGTGGGCAACAGCGCCGTGGCCAAGGGCTGCGGCATCCTGGGCGAGGTGAAAAACAGTGTGCTCAGCTATAACACCCAGGTGGGCCAGGGGGCCAGCGTGTCCTATTCCGTGGTCATGCCCGGGGCCGTCATCGAGGAGGGCGCGGTGGTGCAGTATGCCATCATCGGCGAGCGCTGCCGGGTGGGCCGGGGCGCTCAGGTAGGCGCGCCGCCGGAAACCGCCAAAAATCCCGCCGAGTGGGGCATCGCCGTCCTGGGGCCGGACACCGTCATCGCCCCCGGCGAGGTGGTGCCTGCCAAGGCGCTGCTGGACCGTCATCACGGGGAGGTGGAAGCATGAACGGAATGCACGGCATCATTTTCTCCTATGAGAAGAAAACCGGGCTGCGGGAGCTGATCGAGCACCGCATCCACGGTTCCATCCCCTTCGGGGGCAACTATCGGGTGGTGGACTTTATGCTCTCCAACATGGTCAATGCCGGCGTCCGGGACGTGGGCGTCATCATGCACGGCAAGTGCCAGAGTATGCTGGACCATTTGGGCACCGGCAAAAGCTGGGACCTGAGCCGCAACCACGGCGGCCTGACCCTGCTGCCTGCCTTCGCCTATGCCGAGCGGCGGGGCGATGCCGGCCGGTTCCGGGGCAAGGTGGAGGCCCTGGGCTGCGTCATGGACTATCTCAAGGACATCCGGCAGGATTATGTGGTGCTGACCGACAGCGACCTGGTGGTGAACCTGCCCCTGGACGACGTGCTGCGGGACCACATCGCCTCCGGCGCGGACATGACGGCGGTGTGCACCTCCCTGCCGGGGCCGGAAAGCGACACCTATTTTCAGCTGGATAATTCCGGGCGCATTGTGGACGTGGCCCACGACGTGTTCACCCCTGAGGGCTTCCGCTGCCTGAACATCTTCGTGCTGCGCCGGGACCTGCTGATCCAGCTGGTCACCGACTGCATGGCGCACAACCAGTACAGCTTCCGCCACAACATTCTCCAGGACAGGAAGGATGCCCTTCATTTCCGGGCCTATGTCTGGGACGGCTACGCCGCCCGCATCGACACCATCGAGTCCTACTACCGCCGCAGCATGGAGCTGCTGCGGCCGGAGATCCGCATGGAGCTGTTCGCTCCCCAGCGGCCCATCTTCGCCAAGGAAAACGACTCCCCCTCGTCCTATATGGACGGCTCCTGCGTCAACTCCCTTATCGCCGACGGCTGCGACATCCAGGGCACGGTGAAAAACTGCATCCTGTTCCGGGGCGTCCGCATCGAGCCGGGGGCCGACGTGGAGGGCTGCATCCTGTTCAAGGGCACCGTGGTCCGCCGGGGCGCCGTCCTGCGGGGCGTTATCACCGACAAATACGTCACCGTGCAGGAGGGGCGCACCCTGATGGGACACGAGAACTATCCCCTGGTGGTGGCCCGGGGCGTCACGATCTGAAATATGACACACGTTCATCCGGAGGTGACCATATGAATATTCTGTATATCACCAGCGAGGCGGCCCCGTTCTGCAAAACCGGGGGCCTTGCGGACGTGCTGGGCAGTCTGCCCCCGGCGGTGGCGGCGGAGGGCGACCATACCGCCGTGCTGCTGCCGCTGTATGGCCAGATCGCCCAGCGCTGGCGGGAGAAGATGAACTTCCGCTGCTATATCTATGTGGACCTGGGCTGGCGGCACGAATACTGCGGGCTGTTCTCCCTGGAATACCGGGGCGTCACCTGGTATTTTGCGGACAACGAGCGCTATTTCCGCCGCCGGGGCCTGTACGGCGACATGGACGACGGGGAGCGCTTTGCCTTCTTCTCCAAGGCGGCGGTAGCCCTGCTGCCCCACCTGGCGGAGTATCCCAACGTGGTCCACTGCAACGACTGGCAGACGGCCCTGGTGCCGGTGTACCTGCGGGACGCCGGAAACGACCTGCCGGTGGTGTTCACCATCCACAACGTGGAGTATCAGGGCAAGTACGGCCCCGAGACCGTGGAGGACCTGTTCGGCCTGAACCGGGGCTGGTACGACGGCGGCATCCTGCGGATGGACGGGTGCGTGAACCTGATGAAGGGGGCTATGCTCACCGCCAACGCCGTTACCACCGTCAGCCCCACCTACGCCGCCCAGCTCCATGACCCGGCCTATGCCTGCGGCCTGGAGCAGGTGGTGCACCTGATCGACTATAAGCTCTCCGGCGTGCTCAACGGTCTGGACATTGAGAGCTATAACCCCGCCCACGACGGCTCCCTGCCCCGGACCTTCGACCCCGACCATATGGAGGGCAAGGCCGTGTGCAAGGCGGAGCTGCAGCGGCAGCTGGGCCTTGCCCAGGAGCCGGACACCCCGCTGATGGCCATCGTCAGCCGCCTGGTGGGCCACAAGGGCATGGACCTGGTGTGCCAGGGTCTGGAGGGCATTATGGCCACCGGCTGCCAGCTGGTGGTGCTGGGCCAGGGGGAGTCCCAGTTTGAGGACGCCTTCCGCTGGGCCCAGAACCGGTGGCCCGGCCGGGTATCGGCCCAAATCACCTATTCCGACAATCTGTCCCGCCGGATCTACGGCGCGGCGGACCTGTTCCTGATGCCCTCCCGCAGCGAGCCCTGCGGCCTGAGCCAGCTGATCGCCATGCGCTATGGCGCGGTGCCCATCGTCCGCCAGACCGGCGGCCTCAACGACACCGTCCGCTCCTGCCAGGTGGGCCAGCCCGATGGCAACGGCTATGTGTTCTCCGGCTGCACCGCCCATGACCTGTGCCAGACGGTGGGGCAGGCGGTGGGCCTGTACCGGGGGGACCGGATGGGCTTTGACACCGTCCGCCGCCGGGGCATGACCGAGGACTTCAGCTGGAACCGCAGCGCCGGGGCCTACCGGCGCATTTACCAAGATCTATCACGGAGGAACCACTAAATGACTTATACCAAAGACGCCCTGAAGGAGGCCATCCAGCAGAAGCTGCGCCTGAACTATGGCTGCACGGAAAAGCAGGCCACCGACGGGGAGATCATGAAGGCCTGCGCCCTGGCCCTGCGGGACATTATGGCCGTGCGCAGCGTGGACACCCAGGAGCGCACCCAGGAGCAGCAGGAAAAGCGGGTGCACTATATGTCCCTGGAGTTCCTGATGGGCCGCAGCCTCATGAAAAACGCATACAACCTGGGCATTCTGCCCCAGCTGACCCAGGCGGTGGAGGAGCTGGGCTTCTCCGCCCCGGATATCTTCGACATGGAGCCGGACGCGGGCCTTGGCAACGGCGGCCTGGGCCGCCTGGCCGCCTGCTATCTGGACAGCATGACCACCCTGGACATTCCCGCCACCGGCTACTCCATCTGCTATGAGCTGGGCATTTTCAAGCAGAAGATCGTGGACGGCCAGCAGGTGGAGCTGCCCGACGACTGGCTGAACCTGGGGGATGCGTGGCTGATGCCCAAGCCCCAGGAGGCCGAGGAGATTCACTTCGGCGGCCGGGTCCGCACCCGGTGGGACAACGGCCACCTGATGGTGGTCCACGAGGACTATACCCGGGTGCTGGCCATCCCCTGCGATATGCTGGTGGCGGGCTACAACACCGACCATGTGAACACCCTGCGCCTGTGGGACGCCAAGAGCCCCAAGCCTATCGACATGCAGCTGTTCAGCCAGGGGCAGTATCTGAAGGCCAACGAGGAGCGGGCCATGGCCGACTCCATCAGCACCATCCTCTATCCCGAGGACAACCACTACGAGGGCAAGTCCCTGCGGCTGAAGCAGCAGTACTTCTTCGTGTCGGCCACCCTGCAGTCCATCACCCGCCAGCACATCCAGACCTACGGCACCCTGAAGAACTTCCACGAGAAGAACGTCATCCAGATCAACGACACCCACCCCGCCCTGGTGATCCCGGAGCTGATGCGCATCCTCATCGACGACGCGGGACTGGGCTGGGACGAGGCCTGGGACATCACCCGCCACTCCGTGGCCTATACCAACCACACCGTGCTGGCCGAGGCCCTGGAGAGCTGGCCCCAGCGGCTGTTCGAGACCCTGCTGCCCCGCATCTGGCAGATCATGCAGGAGATCGCCCGCCGCTGGCAGCAGAAGGTGGACGATTTCTATCACGACCCCAAAAAGACGGAGAAAATGGCCGTCATCTGGGACGGCGTGGTCCACATGGCCAACCTCTGCATCGCCGGGGGCATGGCCGTCAACGGCGTGTCCGCCCTGCACTCCGACATTCTGCGGCGGGACGTGTTCCGGGATGCCTGCGGCATGGAGCCGGACAAGTTCAGGAATGTCACCAACGGCGTGGACCACCGCCGCTGGATCAGCCAGATCAACCCCGGCCTGGACGGCCTGATCCGGGACTGCATCGGCGACGGGTATCTCACCCACGCCGGGTGCCTGTCGGATCTGGACCGCTTCGCCGGTGACGCGGCGGTGCTCTCCCGGCTGGAGCAGATCAAGGGGGACAACAAGCAGGCCTTTGCCCGCTGGGCCAAGCGCCAGCAGGGGGTCACCCTGAACACCGACGCCATCTTCAACGTCCAGGTCAAGCGCCTGCACGAGTACAAGCGGCAGCTGCTGAACGTGCTGCACATCATCAGTCTGTATCAGCAGCTGCAGGACGACCCGGATATGGACTTCCGGCCCCAGACCTTCCTGTTCGGGGCAAAGGCCGCCCCGGGCTACGCCGTGGCCAAGCGCATTATCCGCCTTATCAACTCCCTGGCCGACCAGATCAACAGCGACCCCGTCTGCCGGGACCGGCTCCAGGTGGTATTCCTGGAGAATTACCGGGTTTCCATGGCGGAGATGCTGATGCCCGCCAGCGAGGTCAGCCAGCAGATCTCCACCGCCGGCAAGGAGGCCAGCGGCACCGGCAACATGAAGTTCA
>ERZ809296.1264-NODE-1264-length-31248-cov-6.924759_pt1 | contig 31248 bp, 31 predicted proteins | sample MGYA00520511_ERZ809296 | MGnify/ENA primary metagenome ERZ809296 (study PRJEB31576, sample SAMEA3212662) | Homo sapiens | biome: human-gut; feature: human gut; material: fecal | place: Sweden | collected 2012 ...
AAGCACCTCCAAATGCAAAGTGCGGATGCCGCAAAGCACCCGCACATAAAATCCGTACTTCCGCCAGAGGCGGAGGAAATTATGAACCTCTTCGCAACGCTTGAGGTGAGGTGCGGTGCTCGCCGCTCCTTCTTTGTTTTCTCCGGAGTATTATAGCGGAGAAAACCCGGCTTGTCAACAGCAAACTGCAGATTTTTTTGCCCCTACGGGCGGAAAATAGGCAGATCCGGCGGCGCAAAGGAAAACAGCGCCAGCGCCGCCCCATAGATCCCGGCCGCGATCACAAGAGGCCCGCACAGCCATCCCGGCAGCGCCCTGCGCTGCAGCCGGTAGGCGAGGAAAGCGCCTGCCCCCATTGCCAGCACGTACAAAAGCAGATCGAGCCAGAGCCCGTGCACGCCGAAGCCGTACCGGAGCGGATAATATGCCCCAAGCAGCAGCAAGGGCGCGGCCAGCAGCCCCACCAGCAGCCCGCACCAGCGGCCTCTTGCGTCGTCCGCGCCGCGCGCGAGCACGAACGCGGCCGCGAGGAACGGCCAGTACAGCAGCTTCAGGTGCTCCCACACGCTCTCGTTGACCGGTGCGAGGACCGCCGTGAGCGGATTCGGCCACACGTCGTACAGAAAATGCAGCGCCGCCCCGCCCAGCACGGCCAGCGTGAACACGAGTCCCCATTTGCGTCTCATAAAAGATCCCCCCTGTCATAGATGTATGACAGGGGAGAATGGATTCAGAACCGAACTTATTCCAGCACCGGCCAGACCGCGTCCAGCGCAAGACCGGCGGCTGCGATGGCCTTTCTGCAGGTCTTGCCGGTGAAGCCGCCGTGGAAGCCGTTCTGATCGGGCAGCCAGCGGATCTCGCCGAGCACCTGCTCGCACGCGGCCTTGTCCAGCTTCGTGCGGAGGAAGAACGAGGCTTCGAAGGCGTCCGGATCGGTCAGATCGGCGGGCTCCGCCGACCAGTCGACCGGCTGCTTGCGGCCGGGGTTGCGGACGATATCGACCACGTCGCCCAGCACCGCGCTGGCCGTCGCCGGGCCGCCCGCGCCGGGGCCGAAGAACATGGCGTTGCCGATGTTATTGCCGAGCACCTCGATGGCGTTCAGCACGCCCGAGACCGGGGCCAGCGGCTGCGCGCCCGCCACAAAATGCGGCGAGACGAACACGGCGATCTGCCCCCCCTGACGGATGGCGCGGCCCAGAAGCTTCAGCTTCATGCCCGCCGACTCGGCAAAGGCAGCGTCCTCTGCCGTGATGGTGGAGATGCCCGTCATCGAGACGCGGGCGGGGTCGACGTTTTTGCCGAACATCATGTCGGCCAGGATGCAGATCTTGCGTCCGGCGTCGATGCCGTCGACGTCAGCGGCGGGGTTCTGCTCGGCGTAGCCGCGGGCCTGCGCGTCCTTGAGCGCGGCATCGTAGCTCTGGCCGAACTCCAGCATCTGCGTGAGGATGAAGTTCGTCGTGCCGTTGAGAATGCCGCGGACCTCGAGGATCTCGTTCGCACCGAGGCACTGGCTCAGCGGGTGCAGCACCGGGATGCCGCCGCCGACGGAGGCCTCAAACAGGAAGCTCACGCCGTGGGCCTTGGCCAGCGCCAGCAGCTGCGTGCCGTGCTCGGCGACGAGCTGCTTGTTGGAGGTGACGACGTGCTTGCCGGCCTCCAGCGAGCGGCGGACGAAATTCAGCGCCGCGCCGCAGCCGCCGATGGCCTCAATGACCAGAAAGACCTCGGGGTCGGCCTCCACAACGGCGAAGTCCTTCACCATCTTGTCGTGGAAGGGCGCGTCCGGCATGTCGCGCAGATCGACGACATAGGCCAGCTCCAGCGCTTCGCCCGCATTCTTTTCCAATACCGCTGCGTCCCGCAGCAAGATCTGGGCGCAGCTGCCGCCGACGGTACCGGCGCCCAGGATCGCGATCTTCTTCATAGTGGTTCTCCTTATTCTTCGTTGTTCGCCAGCTGATAGATGGCGAGGATATCGTCGTAGCCCAGCACGCGGAAGGTGCCGATCGTGCGGGTCCTGCCGTAGCTGCAGCGGCTGGCCAGATCAGCCAGACCGGCCTCATCCTGCCTGCCGCAGGAAAGCGCGGGGATGCACACCGGCATCCCGATGGAGCGGAAGAAGGCCTCCTGCGCCGCGATGCCGGCCAGCGCGGCTTCCTTGTCGTCCGCCGCTTCGACGCCCCAGACGTTTCGGGCAAAGCGGGCAAAGCGCGAAACATCGGTATCGAGGACATAGCGCGCCCAGCTCGACCAGATCGCGGTGAGGCTCTCGCCGTGGTAGACGTCAAATTTCTCGCTCAGCGCGTGGCCGAGCTGATGCGGGGCAAAGTCCTTGTTGCCGCCAAGGCCGGTCAGGCCGTTGTGCGAGAGGGAACCGGCCCACATGATCTCGCTCATGGCCGTCTCGTCGTGCGGGTCCTGCACGGCGGCGGGGCCGTTGCGGAGGACGACGCGCAGCAGCGCCTCGGCCAGCTCGTCGGTCAGATCGTTGTCGGTGACGGGGTTAAAATAGCGGTCCATGGTGTGCATCAGGATGTCGCTCACGCCGCAGGCGACCTGATGGTTCGGCAGCGTCGCGGCCAGCACGGGATCGAGAATGGCGAAGACGGGCCGGTTGAGGTCGGTGTTGAGCCCGCGCTTCTCGCCGGACTCGGCGTTCGTCAGCACGGCGGAATCGCTCGTCTCGCTGCCCGCGGCCGGGATGGTCAGCACCACGCCGACCGGCATGGAGCGCGTCAGCACCGCGCGCTTTTTCCAGAACTCCCACAGGTCCGTCTCGGGGTTGGCCGCGCCGTGCGCGATGGCCTTGCAGGTGTCGATGACGCTGCCGCCGCCGACGGCCAGAATGAGCTCCGCGCCGAACGAAAGCGCCAGCTTCACGCCCTCGCGGGCCAGCGCCACGCGCGGGTTCGGCTGCACGCCGCCGAGCGTCTGGTAGCTGACGCCCGCTTCCTCCAGCAGCTGGAACACGCGGTCAAGCAATCCGCTCTTTCTCGCGCTCGAGCCGCCGTAGACGACGAGCACGCGCGAAAGCTTCCGCTTCTTCAGCAGCTCCGGCAGCTTGCTGACGCTGCCTGCGCCGAATACGATCTCGGTGGGTACGTAATATTGAAATGCATGCATGGTTTATCCCGCGACGCAGTCTGCCTTGACTACGCCTTTCCTTTCTGCGATCTTCTGGGTCAGCGCCTCGAGCGTGCAGCTGAGATTGCTGGTCTCGGCCGAAATGGTGACCATGGCGCGGCCGCCGGTGGGGATCGACTGGTTGATGGTCAGTATATTCGCGCCGCAGTTGGCAAAAATAGCTAATATCTCCGACAGAACACCGGCCTTGTCCTTGAGCATCATCTGGAAGGTGATGATGCGTCCGGCCATCAGGTTCTGAAACGGGGCGATGGAGTCGCGGTATTTGTAGAAGGCGCTGCGGCTGATGCCGACAGCCTGGGCAGCGACATTGACCTTGTCGGTCTCGCCGGTCTCAAGCATCCGCTTGGCCTCGGCGACCTTCTGGAAGATCTCCGGCAGGGCGGAGGCTTCGACGATGTAATATTTCGGGCTTTGTTCCATATGATTCACCTCATGTTTGTCCGCAGCAGAAAAGCAAGTGTCTATAAATCGACTCCACTATACACTACAAAGCCGCAAAATGCAAGCAAAAAAAACCGCAGGAGGTACGGAAAATGAAAAGCCGCAGGATCTGGAGAACGGGATTGATCGCGCTGGGCATTCTGGCCGGGGCGTGGGCGTTTGCGGCGCTGCTGCTGCCGGTGCTGTGGCCGTTCCTCATCGGGCTTGCGGTCAGCCTGCTCGCGGAAAAGCCGGTGCGGCTGCTGCAGACGCGGGCGCGGTTTCCCCGCTGGCTGGCGTCTGGCGTGTGCGTGCTGACGCTGTTCGTGCTGCTGTTTGGAGGGGCGTTTTTCCTCTGCCGCCTGCTCTGCACGGAGGCGGCGGATCTGGCCCGGCAGCTGCCGCAGCTGGCCGAGGGGCTCGCGCCGCCGGTTTTGCGGTTAAAGGATCGGCTGTTCTCGCTTGCGGAAAAGCTGCCGGATGGGCTCGGCAAAGGGCTGCGTGCGGGGGTGGAGTCGTTTTTTCAGAATGGCGCGGGCTTCGGCTCGAAGCTCTATGAGTCGCTGTTTTCCTGGGCCTCCGGGGTGATCGGGCGGCTGCCGGACGCGGTCTTGTTCACGGTCACGGCGGTCCTGTCGAGCTTCATGCTCTCCGGCGAGCTGCCGGCCATCCGCACCTGGCTGCAAAAGCTGGCCCGCCCGGAGTGGCTGGAAAAGCTGCAGCGCCTCGGCGGCCATGTGCGCACGACGCTCGGCGGCTGGCTGCGGGCGCAGCTGAAGCTGATGGGGATCACGTTCCTGATCCTGAACGTGGGGCTTCTCGTGCTGCGGGTGCGGTATCCGCTGCTCGCGGCGCTCGTCATCACGGCGGTCGACGCGCTGCCGGTGTTCGGCACGGGGACGATCCTGATCCCGTGGGCGCTCGTGCTGTTTCTGCGCGGGCAGACGAAGACGGGCGTCGGCCTCGTGGTGCTCTACGGCGCGGCCGCGCTCAGCCGGCAGACGCTTGAGCCGCGGCTCGTCGGCAAGCAGGTGGGGCTCAACCCGGTCTTGACACTGCTGGCGCTTTATACCGGCTACCGGCTGCTCGGCGTGGGCGGGATGATCGTCTTTCCGATCACCGCGATGCTCCTCAAGCAGATCTGGGACCATTCCGGCCTGCAGCCGGAGGGCTGAGGCGCGCCGCGCTTGCGCCCGCGTGCGGGAGGCGGTATAATAGCCGCAAAGGGAGGTGCGGCAGATGATCCTGGAACAGACGGCTGCGCGGCAGACGAAGCTGCTGTCGCTGCTGCGGCGGGAATTCGGACTGTCGGCGGGGCTGGTCAAGCGGCTCAAATGGCAGAACGCGCTGTTCGTAAACGGAGCGACCGCCCATACCGACTGCCCGGTGCAGCCCGGCGACCGCGTGCGCGTTGTGCTCGAGGAGCAGACCGAGGGCTTTGATCCCGAACCGATGCCCCTTTCCATCCTCTATGAAGATCCGTATTTCCTCGCCGTGGACAAGCCCGCCGGGATGCTCGTCCATCCCTCGCCGCAGAAGAACAGCGGAACGCTGGCCAACGGCGTCCTGTATCACCTGCAGCAAAGCGCCGCGGGCGCGGGCGTCCACCCCGTGACCAGGCTCGACCGCGATACCTTCGGCGTGGTCCTGCTGGCAAAAAACGCGAACGTGCACGACCGCTTCTGCCGCCTGCTGCGGGAAAAGCAGCTCGAAAAGACCTATCTGGCTTCCGTCTTTGGCCATCCGCCGCAGGACGCAGGCGAGATCGACCTGCCGGTCTATAAGGTCGGCGGCGGCAGTCTGATCCGCGTCGTGGACGCGCGCGGGCAGCAGGCGCTCACGCGCTACCGCGTGCTGGAAACGGCCGGGCAGACCGCCCTGCTGGAGCTGCACCCCATGACGGGCCGCACGCACCAGCTCCGCCTGCACTGCATGGCCTCCGGCTTTCCCATCCTCGGCGACCCGCAGTACACTGGCCCCGAGGCGAAGGCATATTCCGACGCGCACGGCCTGCAGTTTCAGCAGCTCTGCGCGGCCCGGCTCGTCTTCCCGCACCCGATGACGGGGGAGCGGATCGAAATTTGCTCCAAACAGACGGTTTTCTTTCCAAAAGACTAGGCAGGACCCCGATCCTCTGTTATAATATCGCTAAAAAGACCGGAGGAACTGCATGGAAAGAAAGAACGCAGTCTACACGATCGCAGAGGAAAGATCGGCCGAGGAAGCCAGGCGGGAGCATGTCCTGCTCGTGGCGCGGAATCTGGCGGCGGGAGCGGCGGCAGCTTTGTTTCTCGCGTCGTTTGCGCTGGCGGATATCCATAAGCTGCTGCGCGCCATCGCCTATTTCTGCGGCGCGGGGGCCTATGTTGCGGAGATCCTGATCCTGACGGACGGCTTTCGCCGCAAGGTGCCGCAGAAGGAGCTGTTCATGGCCTATTGCTTTGGCCCGCTGTACATCCTGCTCGGCCTGAGCTATCTGCTCGAAGCATAAAAAACGGAGAAGCACACAGCTTCTCCGTTATTTTTTCAGCTGCGCCAGCAGCGCGCGGCAGCCGGATTCAATGTCGCGCCAGGCTGCGTCAAAATCGTCCGTGTACCACGGGTCGGCGACGTCGTGCGTCTGCCCGGTGTAGTGCAGCAGCTGCAGCTTCCCGTCCGGGTCGCCGCCGCAGATGCGGCGCATGTTGGCAAGATTCCGGCTGTCCATGCCGATGAGCAGGTCGTATGCGTCGTAGTCCGCGCGCGTCATCTGCCGGGCCCGGTGGTCGTCAAACGGGACGCCGTGGCTGCGCAGCTGCCGCTGCGCGGGCGGATAGATCGGGCTGCCAAGCTCCTCCCGGCTGGTCGCGGCTGACGCAATCCGAACCTCCGCCGCGCACCCCGCCTTCCGCACCAGATCCTTCAGAATAAACTCCGCCATCGGACTGCGGCAGATATTGCCGTGGCAAATAAACAAAATCTTTACCATCTTGGTTTTTCCTCGATTATCTTGGTATTTCGTTACTTCTTCGTAGTTTTTTTAATTAACAGAATATGTTTTCTTGGCATATTGTGGCGTATCATGGTACCTCGTATCCGGCAAAAGTAGTACAAAAGTAGCAAATTGCGTCCATATACTGGATTTTACTACCGAAAGTGGCCTTAAACCGCGCGTGTGGCATATAAACAATATCCCATGGCAGAGTAAGCAGGAAACAGACTGGCGTATCAAGGCGTTTTCGAGCAACAGCTTGGGAAATCAGCCGATTGCCTGCACCCTGACCCGCTGTATGTGGTTTTTTGCAGCCAGTTGCTCCGAGCACACGCGAACAACTTCATCACGTGCATCTTCAAATTTGATGTGCGTATAAGTGTTCATCGTAATACTGATATCGGAGTGTCCCATCAGGTATTGCAGCGTTTTCGGGTTCATGCCGCTCTTTGCCATATTGGAGCAAAATGTATGCCGGCACACATGGGGCGTGATTTTGGGAAGCTGAACCTTGTAAGTCCGATTATACTTTTCCAGTGCATAATGAAAATATTTTTCCCAATGAGGCGCCACTTTCGGCTTCCCGTTTTTGTCCAAAAACAAAAAACCTGTTTTTCCGCCTACAAACGGTTCGATTTTTGGTTTTGGCCTTCCGGCAATGATCCTGGAAAAGCAATCGTAGACCTCGTCAGTCATCGGAATATCACGGATACCACTCTCTGTCTTTGGATCTTCGATAATGTACTCCATCTGCGTTGTGCGCTGCAGCTGATGATCAACGTGGATCACGCGGGCGCGTAAATCGACATCGTTGAGTGTCAGGCCGGCAAATTCGGAAATGCGCAATCCGGTTTTGAATAGAATGCACATACCGTCGTAATACTGCGAGTAATGCTTATCATTTCGGATGAAATCCAAAAAAGTGCGTTCATCTTTTCGTGATATCGCTTCTCTGGTCACGCTGTCATCAACGATCACACTTGCCAATTCAAAACCGAACGGGTTCTTACGAAGCAGGTCGTCATCAACGGCCATCTGGAATGCTGGACGCAGGACACCGCGAATGGAGTGAATGCTGCTATAACTCTTGCCGCTTTTTTGCAGGTCAATCAGCCATACTTTTGCATCGGATTGCTTCACACGATCGATGCGGGTTCCGGAAAATAAATCCTTCTCCAGAAGATTCAGAACGGTTTTATATCCCGCCCTGGTGCTTGCTCTGACGTCGGTTTTGGTGCGCAGATACTTTTGAACCAGTTCCATGACAGTCATATCGCTGCCGCGAGGGGATATTTTATCCTCAAGATCCCGTATGATTTTCGGTTCCAATTCCCGAAGCGCAGGACCATTCCGCTTGCCGGCAGGCAGTTTGTCAGTCGGCTCCAGCCGCCAGCTATATACAAATTGCGGCTGACCGTTAATATCCCGATATTTGAATACATAACGGCCATCCTTGCGTTGGCTCTCTCCATTGCGAAGAATACGATTTCTTTGATCTCGTCTTTTTTCGCTCATGTTCCATGCTCCTTTCCTCATGAAAAAGAGCCTCGGCACGATATACAAACAGTATATCATGTCAGAGGCTTCTTTCCTAGCCGCCGGAGACACTATAATTTGAAAGATGTTTCTCAAATGGAGGAAAGGCGATCAAGAAATGCTTCAAACTTTTTTCGCTTGATCAATGTTTTTACACCATTCTGTATGATGAAATCCGATGTTTGGTTTTCTTCGACGATTTTACGCATTCGTTTTTCGCCGATATTGAAGTAGGCAACAGCCTCATCAATCGTCAGACAGTATTTGTCTTTGATCAAAACCTGTGGTAATGACATTGTATTAACCATCCTTTTCTATTTTTACAACAACTAAATTAGAAAAAAGTCTTTGGCGAGTGCGTATAATTTCGCCAGCTCATCCACTGCCTGCTGCCGGATTCTCTGTGCTGTCCGTACAGTCATGTGCATAACCTTTGCAACGTCTGTCCACACATACGACTCAAAGTAGTATAGCCGGGGTACTCTGCCCTGGCGCTCATCCAGTAATCCAATATAATGCTGGAGTCGGTCATGCTCCCGCCAGAGGTTCACATAGGCAGACGCAAGTTCGCCCAGCGCCTCAGCATTCATCCGTTCAGCCGTTTTCTTATAGGAAAGCGCAACGTCCGGAACAGCTTTTGAGTTAGTCGCTTTTTCGCAGCTTGTCAAGGGCGGCAGGGACATTGCCTCAATCATTTCCGAATCAGAAACCTGCGGTATATGCTGAAGCTCATACCGCATGAGTTCAATTTGCCGCAGCCGATGTGAAGAATTCTCGAGGAGTTCCAGAACGTAGCTTTTGCATGTGGGCCCCATAGTGTTCCTCCCATCCGTGCAAAATCAAAATGGAAAGCAAAAACAGATGTTTCCGCGCACCAGCACGCAAAACATCTGTTTCCGTAATTTTCTATGATAAGATTATCACAGAACAGCGCGACATTACAAGAGCCAAAGCAGAGCGAATCTGTGAAAAATGTGCGACAAAACTGCGACATATATGGGCGTGATGATGCCACATCATGAATTTCTTGCTTTCGCGTTTTTTCCCGATTTATGACTGTGCAGATTCAGGATCACAATCGCAGACAAAACCAGCATAATTCCGGCAATAGAGACAACGCTTAATGGCTCGTGGAAAACAATAAACCCGATCGTCGCTTCTGCTACCAGCTCGATCGATACAAGGATGCTCGCTTTCCCTGCATCCATTTTTGACAGCCCAATCGAATAGAGCGTATATGGGCAGAACGCCGCGATCAGTCCTGTCCCGAGCATCCACCACAGAATGTTGCTGTCCTGCCGCACTGCGCTGCCGAACATGTTCCAGTCAACCATCACCGCGCTGCCGAGCGTACAGAACAGAAAGCTGTAGAGCGTCAGTGTCAGCGCGGAGTATCCCCTCTGCATGGCAAGCTTCCCAAAGATAGAGTAGAGCGAATAGAAAAAGCCTGCTCCGAGGCAGCACAAAAAGCCTTTGAAAGACAACGGTTGCCCCCCTCCGATACCTGCCACTAGAATATACCCGACGAACGCAAGTACGAGCGCCACCAACTTCTTCTTTGTGATCGGATCGTGAAAGATCAGCGCACTCAGCAGCACGACAAAGATCGGTGCCGTGTACAGCAGCACCGTTGCCACCGCGAGACTTGTCAATTCCAATCCCCTGAAATAGCACGCCGAAAAAAACAGCACGCTCACGATCCCAGAGCCGAGAAAGCACCACAGATCCCGCAGATGCACAACGAGCAGCGCACGCGCAAACAGCGCGACCGGGATGACCGTCGCCAGAAACGAAATGCTCACGCGCACAAATGTGATCTCAAACGGCCCAAATCCGGCCGCCTTTAAGTGACGGGAGAAAAGGCCTAACGTCCCCCACAGAATACCGGCCAGCAGAACAACGGCCGGTGCGTATCCTTTTTTCATCTTGTTTCTGCCGCTGCTCCTTCTTGATCCAGCTTTTGAAGCTCTGTCTCCAGCACCTCCGTCAACTCCTCGGCCGTCCCTTCTCCATAAAGAGACTCGGACGGCTCATAGTACATTGCTTCGTAGGCATAATGAGAACAAATATAACTCTGTGAAGACCCACCGGTGAGGCAAGAGAGCATGGTCATTGCAAACGGCGACGTTTTTTTCACTGCAAGCCCGACCTCGACGAAGACCTCCGCCGCAACCGATGCAATGGCCATCCCGCCCAACTGCACAACATGCAGTTCGATTGGCGTATTCGTCGCAAGCACGGCTTCCGTGCCGTACTTTTCTGCATCACGCGCGTAAACCAGCATGATCTCTGTGCCAATTTTCGTGCATTCTGCAGAACGGCAGTCTGCTTCCGGCGCATGGCGGCACACAAGCGTCTCATAGTCCACGCGAGCCTTCTCCGCAGTTTCCTTTGCTTCGGCATACGGTGGGATCCTGCACATATGAGAAGGGGCATACCAGATCCGCTTCGCCGCGAGCGGCGTCCGCACCGGATGGAACGTCAGTCCCTTCAGTACCCGGACGGCTTCACCGCCGATGGTGCTTCCAAAGCGCTCCGCCTCGCGATAGCTCTGCTCGTGCCTATAGTAGCGGCTCGACTGATTTCCGGAGCAACCCTGCATAAACCCGAATACCGCACCGGGATAGGCCTGTTCCACCGTCCTGCGCAAAAATCCCACATAGTCTGTGGACGCAAGCGTCGTATCGGTCGGCAGCACTGTCGGGTGCAGCGCGTACCCGGTCAGAATGCCGCGGACGGTGTCTGTCTCATCCGCAATCGCGAGGAGCTGCACCTCCGGATCCTGCGCATATTTTTCCGGGTCATGCCGGTTCCCGCCGATGCCCTGCTCCTTACCGCAAAAACCGCTTCCATATCCAAGCTTTGCTTCAAATGCGTGCTCTACTGCCTCCACAGCTGCTTCCACTGCGCAGCGCTGGACGTTCTCCATGTACTCCGGGCAAAGCTCCGGCCCAAAGGCTTCGTTGTAGATATCGCAGTCCGGCGCAGGGCCATAATGCGTGTGCGTCGCGGCAAGCAGGATATTCTCCTGCGCCACGCCTGTTTTTCCGCTGATCTCCGCAGTGATCTTATCCACACGTGCCCGCGCGAAAAACAGCAGATCTGCGGTCAGATACAGAATCTTCGTCTGCGCATCTGCAAAGTAAAATGCAGCGATATAAAACGGATCGTGTGTGCCGGTCGAAATAGGGGATTCCGGATACCCGCACAGCTGGATCGGTGCTTTCGGCGTGATATCCCGGATGGCTGCGCCTGCTTTCATTGTGCTTCCTCCTTCAGCTTCAAGTATCGTTTGTATTGCATCTCACAGGCGGCTCGGTGCGTCTTGTCAGGCAGATAGACTGACCGAATCTCTCCACACATGGCTTTCTGCCCGTCCCAAAGCGTCGGGAAAATTCCTGCGCCGACGCCTGCGCAGATCGCTGCGCCAAGATTGCCTGTCTCCTGCGTTGCGGGCAGAGCGACCGCCATGCCCGTTATATCCGCAATGATCTGACACCACAGCGGACTGGCCGAGCCGCCGCCGTAGAGCGTCAGCTGATTTGCTGCCCGCACATCAGGATTGAGCGCCTTCTGGCGCTCTGCACACGCGCGAATCGCGCAGGCAACGCCCTCCAGCACCGCGCGGATGAGATCGGCGCGGGTGGTTTCCAGCCCCAGCCCGTCAAAGCAGCCCTGGTTGCGGTCTGTTGTGCCGCAGTACAGAAGCGGATAGAAGCACACGCCGTTCGCGCCGGGCGCAGCCCCCGCAGCCAGCGCGTCCATTTCCCGGTAGGAAAGGTCTGCGCAAAATGTCCGCCGCGCCCACTTGAGCGCCGCACCCGCCGTATCAACGGAATTTTCCAGCACCCACATACCGCTGCCAAAGCCGTGGCACTGTACCTGCATCTGCGCATCGCGCTGCGGTGCAGTGCAAAGCGTTTCAACGGCGCTGGCCGTCCCGAGCGAGACTGTGATAGATCCGGTCTGAATCCCTGCGCCAAGCGCCGCGATCTTCTGATCCTGCATTCCGACTGCCACCACGGTACCACAGCAAAGCCCCATCTGCGCCGCCGCCTCCGGCAGAAGCGTTCCTGCTACAGTCCCTGCTTCGCAGATTTCCGGCAGCTTTTCCTCGTCTATGCCATACTCGCGCAGCAGATCCCGCGCCCATGCCCCTGTCGGAACATCATAACACATGCTCCCACTGGCCATGGACGGATTCGTCACCGCTCTGCCCGTCATCCGGCAGATGAGATAGTCATGCGGCATCAGGAATTTCCACGTTTTCTGATAAAGCTCCGGCGCTTCTTCCTTCAGCCGCAGAATCTCCGGGAATACAAGCGATTCCGCCGGATGCCCCAGCCGGTAAAACAGCTCCTTCTCGCCATATCGCGCATACAGAGCCCGCGCCTGCGGCAGCGCGCGCGTGTCATACCATGAGATCGCGTTGGCCAGCGGCTTTCCATCCCGTCCAACCGGAACAAACGCGCACCCCTGTGAGCTGACGGAGATACCGGCAGCCTCCTTCGGGTCGATTCCCGCCTTTCTGACAGCCGCAGCAACGGCTTCCGCCACATACTGCCACCACAGCTCCGCGTCCTGATCAGCGCCGCCATCCGGCAGGAAGGTGACTTCATATTCAATATAGTGTTCACCGAGGATCTGCCCCGTCGTGTCGAACACCATGCTCTTGCAGCCCGTCGTGCCAAGATCCAGCCCGATCAGATACATAATTTCCCTCCCTGCACCACATGCTCTGCCCGCAGGAATACCTCCCGCACCTGATACGCCGGATCCAGCAGCACGATGTTGGCCTGCTTCCCTGCGGCAAGCGAACCGACGTCCTTGTCCATGCCCAGCGCCCGCGCCGCGTTCAGCGCACACACGCGGAAGACCTCCGGCTCCGTCAGCCCGATCTTGTTCCGGAAGTTCCGCGCCGCCTGATTCATGCACAGCTTGCTGCCGAACAGATCTCCGTCCACGATGTTCACATCCGTATCATCCTTTGCGCCTGTGCAGGCGTCCGTCACCGCGATCACGCGGTCAAGGCCGACCGCCTGTAGGATAAACCGGATCATATCATGCCGGACATGCACTCCATTTTCATCGTTGATGATCTCGCAGAACAGCTCCTTTTGCAGCATGCACGCAACATCAAAGCTGACCTCGAGCGTTCCTTCCCAGCGGCTGGGGGAAATGGCTGTCCCTGTCGCATCGCACAGATGAACGGCAATGCGCGCGCCGCGCTGCACAGCGTCCGCCACGCAGGCTGCATCCGCTTCAGAATGGCCGATCGCCAGCGGAATCCCCGCCGCCGTGACGGCGTCCATAAACGTCTTTGCACCGTCCAGCTCCGGCGCGACCATCCAGAGCTTCAGGATATCCCGGTATTCGCGCAGATAGCGGGTATATTCCGCCGGGTCGACCGGGCGGATCTTGTCGAGCGCGCAGCCGTATTTTGGGTTCAGAAACGGCCCCTCAAAAAACAGTCCGGCAATATTGCCGGGTGCATTCTGCCGCATGGCTGCGCGCACCTTTTCCATGGCGTCCAGCGCGCCCTGTACACCGATATCGTGATAGATCGTGCATAAAAGTGTTGTCGTGCCGCCAAGCAGATGATGCTTCGCCATCCCCACGGGATCCTCATAGGCCCAGCAGTCTCCGCCCGCGTGGCAATGCTCGTCAACAAAGCCCGGCCCTGCGAGCAGTCCCTGCGCGTCAAAGCATTCGCACTGCACCGGCAGCGGCAGTTCCTGCCCGATGGCGAGGATCCGGCCATTTTCCATCAGGATCTGGCCATTTTCCAGCACACGGTCCGGCAGAACAACGTTTGCGTTTACGATCGCTCTCATGGATTCCCTCCCTATCCTGCCGGACGCCCACACGGATGTGTGGGCGTCCGGTAACTGCCATTTAATAACCGACCGTTTCCAAGCACTCGATGGGCTGTGCGATCTCCTCGCTGAGAAGAATCGTCGCGCCGATCTTCTGGAACATGGAGCCCGGCACCAGCGGCGTGATTGGGCCGTGCGTGATCAGACGGGAGACCATCCGCTGCCACGACGAGAAGCTCCCGCCGGTCGTGAGCGCGTGGCTCTCCAGCCGGTGACGGGAATGTGCCACGTCGAACGGACCAATCGTCGCGGCCTTCGGCGGGACCCAGCTCACATCGCCGGACTGACCGAATACGCCATGCAGAGAGTTCTGCGCGATCGTCAGCGGATGTAGCGTGACGATACCGGCCTTCTGCTCCAGATATTCGTCCATATCCTTGACGTTGATGAATTCCGGACTCGGATCGATGAACGCACAGTGGCCGGTCCAACCGGGGCCGGAATAGCAGGCGTCAGCGCCTTTGCCTTCGCTGCGCTCCATGATGAGGTCGGAATAGATCGGCGTAAATTCCTTGCAGTGGTAGTAGATATTCTCCTTCTTGGGACGCAGATCCTCGTCAATGCGCATGATGAAATACTTGAAGAAGGAATAGCCAAAGCCCGCCGTGTAATCAAGCGGAGCGATATTGCCCTGATCGTCTGCCCACTCGTCCATCGGGAAGCAGATCAGATTCCGGCAGTTGACACGGAACTGGTTGATGAGATTTGCCAGCGGAATATAGGTATCCGGGCACGGGTTGCCGGAGATCATGATGAATGGCCGGTCATAATCGTCGGATTCCTTGATATGCGTGAACATGTCCGCAATCTCATAGGCGTCGACGCCCTTGGTAATGATGATCTTCGCCTTGGAATTGGGATTCGGCGCAAGAAGATCCTCCGGCTTCATCGCGCGCAGGCGCGCCATCATTTCCGGGTCAAAATCCTTATACGGCACCCAATCCGCGGGCTTGAATGTAAACTTGCTCATTGTTTTTCCTCCTTGCTTTCCAGCATGACCTTTGCAATGATTTTCTTAACGTGGGACGGGCCGCTTAGCTGACAGCCCGGGCAGTGCGCGTCCTCCGGCAGCAGCACTGCAAACATGCCGGGCCGGAACACCAGCCGCGAAGCGTCCTCATCCACCGCGGCCAGCAGCGCGTCCTGCTCCGGGTCGTACTCGTTTGTCATATGACCGAGTCTTCCTGTGGGCTTGAAATAAAGCGCTTCCTCGCCCTCCAGCATCAGCATTACGTCTGCGTATTTTCGGTGTGCTTCCATCAGCCCCTGTTCGGCCGGCTCTGTTTCATATTCTGTATGGATGAGGAAGAGCCGTTCACCGTCAATTTCATGCTTTCCCGGCACAAAATCCACAGGGGTATAGCCGCGCAGCAGCTGCAATGCCTTTGTGATCCCTTCCGCGCAGAAATATCTGCCTGCATGTTCAATCGTGTCAGCAATCATGGGTTCTCTTCCTTTCTGATGCGCCACTCGCACGTTCCGGTTCCTGTCTTCTGCACCATCAGTGCATATCCAGCTTCGCGCAGGATGCCGGTATTGAGCCGGATGCAGCAGTCGCAGAAGCGCTCTGTGATCTGGCGGGCCGGATGTGCAGACGGCGGTGCGTTGAAATACGCCGGACAGCGCACCTGCATCTGAAGACTCTCTCCGTCACACACACTGTGGACTGTATTCTCATCACCGTCCAGACGGAAGTTTTTTTCATACCGCGCCCGGATCACATCCAGACCGCCCTCCCGGTACTGCGCGCTGATGTCGCAGTTCGGCACCTTCGCGATGTAGTCCAAATACCGTTCAAGCTCCTCACGGCCATAGGTCTTTTCCATGTAGTTGAAGATCGCGCTGTAATATCCGAACCATTCTCCGATTGCGCTCATATCACACCATCCCTTGCCTTGGCCCAAAACGTGCACTGCTTACTGTAGCCGGTCTCGCGCGGCTGCAATTCAAAATCTGCATCGTATGTAAAGCCATGATCCTCCAGCGATTTATGATACAGCCAGTAGCAGTGCTCGCAGTAGTAGCGGTACGGCCGCTTGCCGCGCTCCTCCAGCTCTCCGACAGACGGGCAGCCCGTCAAATGCTCGGTATAAAGGCCGTTCTCGTCGATCCATGCGCCGCCCTCTACGTTTTCCCGGGAGCAGGTACCGGTATCCCCATAAAAATACCGGAGATACCCTTCCAACCCGCCCTCGGCGACCATGTTGTAAAGCTCCGTGTTCGTCTCGCCTAAGTACTCCCAGAGCGCAACGACCGCGGCCTTCCCATAGCGCTTGTGCAGATATTCAAACGTCGCACTGTAGTTCACAATAAAATCCTGAACTGTCATGCTGCGATTCCTCCTGTCCGTTTTACCGCTTTTTCTTTTTACGTGTGGTTGAACCACACTCCGGGATTGATGACCCGAGGGTCGATTCCTGTAAACGTCTTATGTAGGCGCTGCATCTGCGTTTGTGAAAGATGAACCGTCTGATCAATTAGCCGTCCATTTGCTTCAAGCTGCTCTAGTCGCTGGCAGCCCAGAACAACAGAACTGATTCCTGGAACAGAAAGGGCGAAAGACAAGGCCAAAACGTCAGGCGACAAACCAAATTCCTCACAGATTTGCAGGTATTCTTTGAGGTACGGTGCACAGAATTCCATGTGCGGATCTAACTCGTCTGGCTTCATAAAGACCAATCCCTGCAAGTAAACGCTCCTGGCAAACACAATTTTTCCCGACCGCTCCAGCGCAGATACCCCTCCGTTTTCAATTTGTCCCCAGTCGAACACATTCAGAGGAATCTGCACGGCATCAAATCCGGACGCTGCCAGAACGTTGTAATTATGTCTGGAATATGCGGAAAGAGCGCTGTACCGGATCAGGCCAGTTCGTTTCATTTCCGTGAAAGTTTCCTCCAGAACATCTGTGTCTTGTTCATAGTCCTCGAAATCATGCACCATCAGCATATCAATGCAGGAAACGCTCAGATTTTTTCTGCATGCTTCTGCCTGACGTAGGATATCCGACTTCAACACCGCTGGGCTGCTGTGATCGAACGGGCCGATTTTGGTTACGACCATCGGCCGTTCGTCTGACGGCTTTGTCTGCAGCCACTGTCCAATCAGCTGCTCGGAGTCACCATAGTCGTTTGCTGTGTCAAATGTGTTGACGCCCAGTTCCACAGCACGGTTCAGGATTCGGAATGCTTCAGATTTTGACGGCTTCGTTGCAAATTCACCGAGCCCATAATTCATCCCAAGCTGAACTGTTCCCAGTGAAAATTTCGAAATGCACATCCCGTCTTTTTTTACATATTGCAATGAAGTCTCCTCCTTACCAGATCGTCCAACCGCCGTCCATTACAATTGTTGCACCTGTAACATAGTTTGACGCCTCAGAAGCCAGAAAAACAATTGGCCCTTTGATGTCATCTTCGTTTGCCCAGCAGCCAAGCGGACAGTTTTCTATATAAGTCTTCATGAATGTACGGCCATCCTCGTTTTCGGCCATTCCGGGATTAAACCCGCCGGGCGCAATGCAGTTGACACGAATGTGGTACTTGCCATAGCAACCTGCCATATACTTTGTTAAACCGACAAGCGCCCATTTTTCTGTCGTATAATTCACTTCGTTTTCCATAGATTCCGGATAAAATGGGAAATGTGGGCAATCCAGCCCACGCATGGAGCTGATATTGATGATACTGCCGCTCTTGGCCTGTACCATGTGGCGAAGAACCGCCTGCGATAAAAGGATCTGCCCATTTAGATTTGTACTGGCAGATGCCTGTAGGGCCTCTCGTGTTGCCTTTTCCAGTGGTCGCAGGTTGCGGCGATCCACCGCATTGTTTACAAGAATATCGATTTTCCCGTATTCCCGGATAACAGTTTCCACCAGTACACGGATAGATGCATCGTCATTCAGGTCAAGCGGTAACCCCTTTGCGCTATAGCCCTGTGAACGCAGCTCTGCAGCATATTCCTCACATTTTTCTCCGTTTCTGGACGCAATGATAACTGTTGCGCCCATTTCGCACAAACCAGCCGAAATGGAAGCGCCATATAGGCCTCTTCCGCCCGTTACGATTGCTACTTTTCCATTCAGCTGGAATAGTTCATTTGCGTGTTTCATAGTGGTTTTCCTCTGTTTCCATCATAGCCCAAGCTCTCCAATGCGGACCAGTTCCGCGCGGATCCGTTCGTTGGTTTCATTGGATACGGGCGTGATCCAATCAGGTGCATGCAGCCCCGCAAAGCCCAGCAGGTTCATAGCTGCACTGAATGCAGGCCACAGATCGCAGGTGCAGAAGAAGTCTCGCAGCGTGATGATATTGTCCAGATATCTTGCCGCTGCTTCCCGATCTCCGGCATCCAGCGCACGGATCAGCTTGCCGGTATTGACCGGTGTGCAAGGAAGCATGCCATCGAGAATACAGCCGATGTCCCACGGATAAGCGATGTCAAATGCATCAAGGCCGGAATAGAAAATTTTAAAATCGTTGAAGAGCGGATTCAGACGCAGTTTGCGCAGCATATAGAGATCTGCGGATTTGATGCCGATGAGATTCGGAACCTGCTCATGCAGGGTGCAGACCATCTCGTAGGTGATCTTGTGGTTTGTTACACCGGGCAGGTCATAGAGGATCACGCCATGCTTTGTCGCCGCAGCGACCGCCTTAAAATAGGTGATGCACTGCGCGTCGGAATCGACCTCATAATACGGCGTAGTAAACACAAACGCCGTCAGGTCCAGGCCTTCCATGGACGCGATCCGCGCCTTTGCGCGGGAAATAGAGTTATCCATACAGCCGACATAGACCGGCACGCGGCCTTTCACCGCTTCCACGGCTACTTTGGCTGTTTCCGCGCAGACCTCATTGCGCAAAAACGCCTGTTGTCCCATGGAACCCATGCTGAGTATCGCCGCCGCGCCCTGCGCAATCATGGTCTCGATCTGTTTTTTGTAGCTGCCCACAACAAGGTTGCCGTTTTCATCGATCGGGGTGCCAAGCGCCGGAACAAAACCTGTTTTCATGTTGATTCTCCTATCGTTTTGTTAGAGTATTGTCTTGATTCTTTTTGCAATTTCCACACCAAGAAGCCTGTGATTATCTGCATCCATGTGGTAGCCATCAGCGGTAGATGCCTGCGCAAATTTTGCTGCATCCATCCACGGCACACCAAAGCGCCGCGCAACACGCTGTGTAGACTGGCTCAGAAGGCAGGACTGCTCATACTGTGGCATCTGTGGTGTCGTGCGGATCGGGGAAATCAGCAGCAGCCGTGGATTGTCGGAGAACACGTCTGATGTTCCCGGAAAGACACGCTGCGCTGACAGTATCTGTTCGGTCAGCACGCACAACCCGTTTTCATAGCCATTTGCATCTGTATAGTTCAGATCGTTGGTTCCAAGCATAACTATGACTAAATCCAGCGGCTTACTTCGATATAGGGCATATCCGATCCCTGCAAGACCGTTCCTGCATGGATTTTCCGGATCATTCCAGACTGTGCTTCGACCGTTGATCCCATCCTCATGGATCCGATAGCCATCTCCGAGTTGCTTTGCCATGATGCCTGTCCACCGGGCAGCTTCCGGATAGCGTGCATATACGCCCGGAATACAGCCCCATGTATTGGAGTCTCCATAACATAAAATCCGTTTCATCACACATCACCATTTTGCTGATACAGGTGGCAGGCAACCATATGCTCTCCATCTCCGGCTGGCCGCAGCTGCGGCTCTGCATGCTGGCAGATCTCCATGCAGTGCTCGCAACGTGTATGGAACCGGCATCCGGCTGGCGGATTAAGGGGTGACGGAACATCGCCGCCCAGTACGACGCGCTGCTTCTTCTGTCCATAAACCGGCGTCGGCACCGCGGACAGAAGCGCCCGCGTATAAGGATGCAGGCTGTTCTGATACAGTGCGCCCGCTTCCCCGATCTCAACGATCTTGCCGAGATACATAACGGCAATATGGTCGCTCATATACTGCACGACGCTCAGGTCATGCGCGATAAAAATGTAAGACAGTCCGAACTCGCGCTGCAATTTCTTCATCAGATTCAAAATCTGCGCCTGAATGGACACATCGAGCGCGGAGACCGGCTCGTCGCAGACGATCAGATCCGGCTTGAGCGCAAGTGCCTTTGCGATGCAGATGCGCTGTCTCTGCCCGCCGGAAAATTCATGCGGATAGCGGTACATATAATCCGGCTGCAAGTTGACCGTCCGCAGCATCTCGGCCACGATCTCCTTCCGCTCCGCCTTGCCGCCAAAGCCGTGGATCCGCAGCGGCTCGTCAAACGCTTCGAGAATGTTGTGCATCGGATTGAGCGAAGCATAGGGATCCTGAAACACGATCTGCAGCTTCTGCCGCATTTGGAAGCTGTCCTCCCGGGAAAGCTTCAGAATGTCCTGCATGCTGCCGTCCTTGTCAAAGTACATGCTTCCGGACGTCGGCTCGTGCAGGCGGACGACGCACTTGCCGAGCGTCGTCTTTCCGCAGCCGGACTCGCCGACGATCCCAAAGGTCTCGCCGCGCAGGACGCTGAACGACGCGTGATCGACGGCCTTTACCGTCCGGTGCTGTTCGTTTTTCTTCTGCCGGGAGAGATATTCCTTGCACAAATCCTCCACCACAAGCAGCTTCTGTCTTTCTGCTTCCATCATTTCCCCTCCTCATAGTGCAGGCAGCGGACTCTGTGCCCGTCCGGGTAGACCGTATCCTTCGGGAAGCGGTGGAAGCAGGCTTCTGTCGCGCGCTGACACCGGTTGGCAAATTCGCAGCCCGTAAAGACCGTTGCGGCGTCCGGCGTCGTTCCGGGGATCGATTCCAATTCGCCGGATTTGTCCATCCCCAGCACCGGCACGGAGCGCATCAGCGCCTGCGTGTACGGATGCAGCGGATTTGTAAAGATTTGCTCCAGCGTGCCGTACTCCACGACGCGCCCCATGTACATAACTGCCACATCGTCGCAGTTCTCCGCGACAATGCCCATGTTATGCGTAATCAGGATGATGGACGTTCCGTGCTCCTTTTGCAGGCGCTTCATCAGCTCCAGGATCTGCGCCTGAATGGTCACGTCCAGCGCGGTCGTCGGCTCGTCGGCAATGAGAATTTCCGGATTACAGATCATCGCAATCGCAATCATCACGCGCTGCTTCATGCCGCCGGAAAACTGGTGTGGATATTCCTTGATTCGCGTCTCTGGATCCGGGATCCCCAGATCCCGCAGCATCTCTATGGCCCGCTGCATGGCTTCCTGCTTTGAAAGCTTTTCATGCTGGTTCAGGTTCTCAAGGATCTGGCTTCCCACCGTATATACAGGATTTAGCGTCGACATGGGATCCTGAAAGATCATGGCGATCTCCTTGCCGCGGATCGCGCGCATCTGTTTGCCTGTCGGCTTGAGTTGATCAAGCCGGACCGTCGTACCGTCGGCGCGGATATACTCGACTTTTCCGCCGGCGATCCTGCCGGCCTTCGGCAGCAGCTGCAATACGGAATGCGCCGTCACGCTCTTGCCGCAGCCGGATTCTCCGACCACGCCGAGCGTCCGTCCGCGTCCAAGCGTATAGCTGACGCCATTGACAGCATGGACGATGCGTTTGCCAACTTTAAACTCAGTCTGCAGATTTTCGATCCGCAGAATATCGGTTGATTCTTTCATGTTCGTTCCTCCTGCGCAGCGCGTTACTGAGCCGCATCAAAAACATCGCGCAATCCGTCGCCGAAGAAATTGATACTCAGCACAAACAGAGAGATCGCAACGCCCGGCGCGATCCAGAGCATCGGCATAGTCTGAATGATGTCCAGACGCTTTGCCGCGTTGATGATATTTCCCCACGTCGGGATATTGGACGGCACACCCATGCCGAGGAAGCTCAGTCCGGCTTCGGCCAGAATGTAGCTCGCCACAGACAGCGTCGCGTCCACGATGATCGGCCCAAGCGTATTGGGCATCAGATGATGGAACATGATTGACCATCCGCTGACGCCATTTGCGATACAGCTTTCAATAAACGGCTCCTCCCGCAGGGAGATGATCTTCGCGCGTACAATTCGATGCGTGCCCGACCAGCCCGTCAGAATGAAGATCCAGATGATATTGGCGGTGCTCTGCCCCGCAAGACCGACGCACAGCAGCACCAGCAGCGTTCTCGGGAACGTCATGAACAGCTCGGAGATATAAAGAAGAACCTTGTCGACCGCGCCGCCGTAATAGCCCGAAATGCAGCCGAGCACGACGCCGATCAGACTGGCGCCCGCAGCGCTGACAAGTCCAATGAGGATCGAGACACGCCCTCCGTACAGAAGCCTTGCCAGAATATCGCGGCCCATGCGATCCGTGCCGAGCAGATGCTCGCGCGAAACGGGAAGCGCCTTCTGCGTCACGTCCATCAGCGTCGGATCATACGGCGTCAGCAGCGGCGCAGCCAGTGATACCAGAATGATGACCGTCATGAGCGCGCAGCCTGCGATCGCCATTTTGTTTGCACAGAATTTCTGTAGATTCCGTCTGGCCAGACTGGATTTGTATGCAGTTTGTTTTTTCATCGTATTCACCACCGTCAGTTCAGGCGCACGCGCGGGTCGAGTGCAGCCGTCAGAATATCGACAAGACAGCTCGCCGCCAGCGTCACGGCCGCGATGACCATTGTCGAAAGCATGACCACCGGCACGTCGCTGCCCGACAGCGCGTCCAGCACCATCGCGCCCATGCCGGGATAATTGAAGACGCTTTCAATTACGACCGTGCCGCTGACCAGAATGGGCAGCCGGAACACCAGCAGCGTCATTACGGGAATCAGCGCATTGCGGAAGCCGTGCTTGAAGTTGACCTTCCACTCAGGCAGACCCTTGCTGCGCGCCGTTTTGATATAATCCTTGTTCAGAACGTCCAGCATCGAGCCGCGCGTAAAGCGCATCAGCGTCGCGATCAGGGAGATGCCAAGGCTGAACCCCGGCAGCACCATATATTTGAGTCGGTCCCCAAAGGTATTGACGCCCGCCGTCATGCGGCCGCCCGTCGGGAACCACTTTAAATGCAAAGCAAACAGAAGAATGAACAAAATTCCGAAAAAGAACTCCGGAACGGAGATGCCGATTACGCCGATGGTCGTATTGGCATAGTCGAGCCAGCTGTTTTTATGTGTTGCGGCCAGATAGCCGAACAGCAGGCCAAGGAAGTTTGCGACGATCAGCGCGAAGATTGCAAGCTCGATAGTCGCGGGCAGGCGTCCGGCCATCATCTTGCCGACATCAGAGCCTGTCACCTGTGAATAGCCGAAATTGCCGCGAAGGATATTTCCGAGCCACGAGAGATACTGCACAGGAAGCGGCCGGTTCAGGCCCAGACTTTCGCGCAGTGCTTCCAGCTGCTCCGCGCTCATGTTCTTATAGACGTCCGGCGAGACCGATCTTGTGATCGGATCGCCCGGCAGCAGCTGAAGCGCGAAGAAAATCACAAGTGAAATGATCAGAAGCTTCGGGATCAGCTCCAGCAGGCGTTTGAGTGTATATTTGAGCATATCTACCTCGAATCTTTCAGGTTTTGCTTACGATAAGGCGGGCGTACTATGCCTGAAATCATAGTGCGCCCGCCAGACTCATTGCAGGGCTGTCCGGCCGGAGCCGGGCTTGCTCAGAGAATCATCCGACCAGCTTCCAACTGCTGAACTGCCAATCGGTGGTGTAGCTGTTGTCCCGGACGAGAACATCGGACGGGATGCTCACATGCGCGCTGTTGGCAATGAAGACCGTGTTGAGACCGTAAATCGGTGCAGTGGCCATGTATTCCATTGCTGCCGCCTGGATCTCATAGGCAGCTTCCTTCGCGGAAGCGTCGTCTGTGGTGGCGTTATATTTGTCGAGCAGGGTATTAAAAACCTCTCGGCGATATTCTTCGTCGCCCATGATCGGGTCCTCGCCGCCGCCAACGGTGAAGTTGGTATAGAGGATAACAGGATCGAGCTTATTCCAGCCAGCGTACATAATATCGTAGTTGTGTACGTCATAGAGAATGGATCCGAGATCACCAGTTGCAAGGAAAGCCTCAGCCGTAATGCCTGCATCCGCAAGGTTCTGGCAGACCAGATCCATCGCGTCAACGGTCGTCTGATCGTCATAGTAATAGCAGATACGGATCTTCTTGGAATAATCAAAGCCAGCTTCTTCCAGCAGCTCCTTGGCCTTTTCCACGTCGCGTTCAAACGGTGCAATATCTGTGTTATAGTAGGGATGAGAGTTTGCAAGATACGTGGTTTTCACCTCGGCCTGACCGGCATAGAGGCTTGCAAACGCTTCCTTGTCGATCAGCAGGTTGATGGCCTGACGAACACGGTTGTCCTTGATGCCGGGATTCTCCTGCCCATCGGACGCGCCGACCTGATTGAAGATGAAGAAGCGCATATAGTTCGAGGTCAGCAGGTAGCTCTCAACGTCGGCGTTCTGTGCCTTGATGTTGTCGGCGACCGCGATATCGTTCATAGCGTTGCCATACGCGAAGTCCAGATCGCCTGCGATCATGGAAGCAACGATTGCGTCGTTGCCGCCGGTCGCGTAGCTGGTAAACAGGACGTTTTCGATGCCCGCAGGCTCGCCCCAGTAATTTTCGTTGCGCACGCAGGTGAAATAGTCAGGGAAGGAGACCTGATCGATCTTATACGCACCGGTGCCGAACGGCTTTTCCCAGAAGCTACAGGTATTAAAGTCTGCCGGGGCAACACCCTCAAAAGCGTGCTTGGGCAGAATGGCGACCTGCGCGACACCGACCATAAAGCCGCGGCTCGGTGCCGTCAGCTTCACCGTCACGGTGTTGCCGTCCGCGCTGACGCCGGACAGCATCTGGGCACCTTCGTTCATGACCGCATCGGCACCTTCAATGCAGCTGATCTCAGACTTACCGATTGCCGTATTGGGATTCGCAATATTGCCCCAGAGTGAAAAGACAACGTCATCTGCCGTGAACGGAGTTCCATCCTGCCATGTTACTCCGTCACGGATGGTGAATGTGTAGGTCAGGCCGTCGTCGCTGACCGTATAGTCGGTTGCCAGGCCCATGACATATTCGCCGGAGCCATTGACGCTCACAAGACGGTCAAAAACCATGTACGGATACAGGCACTGCACATCTCTCCACGGATTTTCAAAGAGTGTGTCGATGCCAGTTGCGGCGTGCCAGACAAGCTTCAGCGTTCCGCTCTCTGCTGCAGGCTGCTCAGACGTCTGTTCGGTCGCTGTTTCGGTGGTTCCGGTCGTTTCGGGAGTCTGCTCGTCCGCAGTCTGCGCAGGCGCCTTCGTACAGGCGGCCAGCGAGAGAAGCATGACGAGTGCGAGGAGCAATGCAAGGTAACGTTTCATGATTCTTCCTCCATGTCCATATTTCGGCGCGGCGTGCGCCGTTCGTAGCTTCAGGCTAACAAGCCCGGCTGCCAAAGTCAACGCTTTGAACGAAAGTGGGTAATATATCAAACCATTTGTTAATATTTCGGGGAGACGGCACGCGCGGAATCGTGTAAAATAAGCTACAGAGCAGAAACGCCGCACAGCAAACTGGATGGTTTTTCCGTCCTTGACGGCATTTCATGTTATCGTGTATAAAATACCTGTCAGGAGTCTCCCGCCATGAACGAGCTGCACCGTCTTTCCGCGCTCCGCGCGCTGCCCGCCATCGATATTCACGCGCATTACGGCTGCTGGAATCTGCCGCAGCCGCAGCTACAAACGGCGCAGGCCGAGATGCCGGGTGACCTCCCTCTGCTGCTGCGCAACAGTGCATACGCCAATGTCGCTGTCTCTTGCGTCAGCCATCTCGGGACGCTCTTCCCCGTTGGAGGGGCAGACATTCGCTGGAATGAAGAAGCGCTGCATGAGCTGTCCGGCGTCCCGCGCGTCAAGCTGCTTGTGACGCTCGACCCGCGGCTTCCGGGAAGCTTCCATCAGGCCGAGCGGCTGCTTGCATCCGGGCAGTGTCTGGGGCTGAAGCTCCACCCGGTCGTCCATGGCTACACTATCTCAGCCTGTGGCGAAGCGGTCTATGCCTTTGCCGAGCGGCTCGGTGTGCCCATTGTTACGCACACCGGCGAAGCCGGCTGCATGCCGGAGGACTTTGTTCCGTTTGCAGACCGCCATCCATCCGTGATCACCGTCCTGTCGCATCTCGGCTGCAGCCCGGACGGCGATGGTATGCACCAGTGCCGCGCAATTGAGCAGAACAAAGCCGACAATCTCTACACTGACACCTCCAGCTGGCACAGCATGGAGATGAATCTGCTCGAACGCGCCGTACAGGCCGTCGGCGCAGACCGCATCCTGTTCGGCACAGACTCCGGCTGCTATTTCAGCCCCGCGCAGCGCGCCCGGATCGACTGTGCGCTTCTGCATGCGGAGGAAAAGAAAAAAATTCTGTTTGAAAATGCGCTCCAGCTGTTCCCGCAGCTGCAACCGGACTATGCGTCCGGCTGCACCGCGCTGCTTCAGTTCTGAGCGCCCGGAGGTTTTTTATGATCGATCTCTTTCGCCGCCTTTACGGGCATTCCTTCCAGCGTCGGCTGGCGCTGTGCCTGAGCTGCATCTGCGTCGCGTCCGTACTTCTGGTCGGCGTCTGCTCCTACAGGCTGGCGTCCAGAGAGCTGCGGGTACTCAGCAGCAAGCTGTCCGAACGCAATATTGCTTCCGCCGGGCAGGCACTGGACGATTATCTCCTGTCCGTGCAGGACTGGACAACGCAGATGCTCCGGATCGCACCTCTGCGCAAGGCCGCCGGACAATCCAGCAGTGCCGACGCAGAGTCTCTCCGCGGCCAGATCGCCGGGCAGATCCGCAACCACGTCAGCAGCGCCTTTTCAGACGGCGTCAGCTTCCCTCTGGTCGAGCTGCACCTGAAAAACGGCCTGTCATATACATACTCGACAAATTACCGTGCCTGCTTTTCCGGCTATGAAGACGTCCTCGCGCTGCTCTCCGCGCGCGGTCTGGAGCCGCAGAGCGACTATATCCGCACACAATGGGCCGTGTGCACATTGCAGGAAAGCAAAAGCAGCTATTCCCGCTCCCAGCTGTTCTGCATCCGCTTTCTCTATGATTCCGCGACGATGGAAAAGCTCGGCGTTCTTCTGTTCGCCATCGATCCCGACGAACTCAGCCACACATTTTCCGATGTTGCCGACGGCGGCCTGATCCTCGGGCGCGACGGCATCATCTATTCCTCTGCCGGGCAGTATACCGTCGGAAACGTCTATCAGGACGACAGCCGCGGGGAGCTGTTCAAAACAGAGTCCGGCACGCGCACGCTCTCCTACAAAAACCGCTATGGCCGGACGGTCATGCTCTCCTGCCGGAGCGTACTGGACGGCGGCGGTCTTCTGGTGATCCCGTTCAATGACTATACCGGCATTTCGCGCAGCGAAATGAACCAGTATATCATCTCGGTCTGCGCGCTTCTCATCGCCAGCGCCGCCATTGCGCTGGCCGCGTCGATCAAGCTCTTCGGCAGCCTTTCCCGCTCCATTCAGGATCTGACCGGTACGATGAAGCGCATTGACGGCGGCGAGATCGACCTGCGCTGCTCCACCGCTGGTGTCGATGAGATCGCGTTCCTGTCTGAAAAGATCAACAACATGCTCGACAGCCTTGTCGCCGCGCAGCGCGTGCGCGAAACGGATCTGCGCGCCGCGCAGAATCTAGAACTGCGGCTCATGCAGTCGCAGATCAATCCGCACCTGCTTTACAACACGCTTGACTCGATCCTCTGGCTCCAGCAGAGTGGAAACGCGCAAAGCGCCACCGAGCTGGTCACAGCACTGAGCGGCTTTTTCAAATTCTCGCTTTCCCGCGGAAAACCCATGATTCCGCTGCGCGACGAGATCCAGCTCGTGCAGTATTATTTGCAGATCCAGCATCTGGCGCGGCAAAAAAATATCCGGCTGGAAAACCGGATCGATGAGAAATACCTCTCGCATATCATCATCAAGCTCAGCATCCAGCCGATCGTGGAAAACGCCGTCGTGCACGGCTTTGACGGCTACCGCGATGACGGTCTCATCACAATGGAAGCAAGCCTGGACAAGGACTTTTTCCGCCTGACCATTACCGACAACGGCATCGGGCTCATGCCGCAGGAGCTGGAGTCCATCCGCCAGACGCTCCGCTGCTACCCGCCTCCCGCGGATATGCATTTTTTCGGACTTTACAACGTAAACTGGAGACTCCGGCGAACCTACGGAGAGCGGTACGGACTGGAGATCGACAGCGCAGTCAGCGAATACACAAAAGTCACGCTGTTGGTGCCGCCGGGAGGCATATAAAACATGAATTATCAACTATTTCGACAGGATATGGACTGGAGCAGGAAAATTTGCGAACAGCTGCCAGACAAAATGCTCGATGCACACGCGCATTTATACGAATTTGACCAGTTGGATCTGGATGGGATCCCGATATTCCGCGATCTTGTCTCCGATGGAGATTGGGCAGCTTGGAAGCAATTCTGGGCGGTATTGGTCGGCGAGCGAATGCTGGGCGGGATTTTTTTCGGTTTCCCCGTGTTTCGGCAGGGAACCGGCAGACTTGAAGGCATTTCGCGCAGCAATCTTTTTCTGCGTTCCATGAAGCCGCAGGCCCAGATCTCTGCGTTTTCACGACGGCTCCTGCTCGTCGCGCCGGATTCCGACCCTGATACGGTTTTCCACGCGCTGCAAAGCGGCATCTTTTCCGGACTCAAACCCTATTTGACGCTGTCCAAACAGTATCCGCAGTATCAGGACGTTGCGGATTTCCTGCCGGACTGGCTCTGTGCACTGGCGAACCGTTTCGGTGTGCCAATTGTTCTGCATCTTGGGAAACAGTTTGCCATAGCGGATCCTGAAAATCTTTCTGCGATCCGGCATATCTGCACACAATATCCATCTGTCCCGCTCATTCTTGCGCACTGCGGCAGTGCATTCAACCAATGGAATCTGATCGATGCGCTTCCCGGTCTGTACCCCTATGAGAGTCTCTTTTTTGATCTGTCCTTTCTCTGTGAAAGCGCGCCGACTGCACTGCTGCTTCAGAAATTCGGTGCGGGCAGATTGCTGTGGGGCTCAGATTTTCCTTGCTGTGTCCGTCATGGCCGAAGCGTATCGCTGGGTACAACAGATTTCCAGATACAGCGTACGAACACAATGATTCCGGAGGATTCTGCATTGATCCTGGCAGTGGAAAATCTGCGGGCCGTTCTTCTCGGCTGTATGCTTGCCGGCGCAGGCCAGTCGGAAAAAGAACAGCTTTTCTACGGAACGGCGGCCAGCCTTTACCGAATTGATGCTAAGAGGGAATAGGAGATACTGCTATGTACGACGTCATGCTGATCGACGACGATCTGACCGTCCGGCAGCGGCTGAGGGCCATGATCGACTGGAAGGCGCTCGGCCTTCGCGTGGTCTGCGAAGCTGCGGACAGCGACAGCGCTATGGAGCTGTATCTGCTGCACCGCCCGAAAATCATCATCACGGATATCTGTATCCCCATCATCTCCGGTCTGGAGCTGGCGGACGCCATCGCGGCGCTCGACCCGGACGTGCGCTTCATCGTCATCACAGGCTATACCGATTTTGAATATGCCAAGCATTCCGTGCGTCTGGGCGCGGTCGATCTGCTCTCTAAACCAATCTTCCCGGAAGATCTGACGCGTAGCCTGCAAAAGGCGCTCGACTATTTCTACAGCAAGCGCGAAGCCTTTCAGCGGCATGCCGCACTCAACCGGATTGTATCGGATTATCTGCCGCAGCTGCAGGCGCAGTTTTTGCAGAAGCTTCTCCGGTCGCCGGATGGCACAGAGGAGCAGCTGCAAAAGCGCTGCGGCGAGTTGCGCATTGCACTGAAGCACGAAGCCTTTGCCGTCATCACGATGGAGCTGGAGTATCCCAGCCGCCGCGGCAGCTCCAAGACAAGGCTTGCGCTGTATGACACCATTCTCAGCGAGCTGCGCGAAGCAGGTTTGCAGCCATGCGGTGCGGAGGACAGCCACGACATTTTCAACTGTCTTCTGAATATCCCCGCCGGAACACCGGACAACTTCATCGAAGAGCAGCTGTCCATGCTGCAAAACAAACTTCTGCTGGTTGCGGACTGCCGCCTGCACGCCGGAATCGGTCGAATTGTTTCGGCACTTACCGACTGCCCTCTCAGCTATGCCGAAGCGATCGTCGCGCTCAATTATCAGGACGTTCTGCGCGAGGACGATATCATCCATTATAAAAACATTCGCCATTTTGAGCCCTCGCTTCCGGATCCGCAGCAATTGCAGGAGTACCTGCTCGCGCTGTTCCGTGAAAACAAGCTCGACGAGCTTGTCGTCGCCATCGAGACCCATCTGCACGCGATCTCCGTGCGCGACGGCGACGGCTCCACGCACGTCCGCTCCTTCTGCGCCGATTATCTGCACTCCATTTTGATGGAGAGCATGCGGCTTGGCATGCCCGCGGAGCAGCTCGAAGCGCTGGGCCTGTCGATCTCCGCGCTCCAGAAGCGCCGCCGCATCTCCGAGCAGGTCAACTACATCATGGAAGCGACCAAGCAGCTTCTGGGACGGCTGTTCCAGAAGCCCGCCGGGCAGTCCAATCACCTGATCGAGCTGGCCAAGGGGTTCGTAAACGAGCATCTGCCGGATCCCGCGCTCGACATGGCGCTCGTCAGCGACCATGTCGGCCTGTCCAAGATCTATTTCTGCCGTCTGTTCCATAAGGAAGAGGGCGTCAGCTTCAGCAATTACCTGAAGCTTGCGCGCATCGAGCGCGCCAAACAGCTGCTCCTGCAAACAAACATGAAGGTCTTCGAGATCAGCGACGCCGCCGGATTTTCCAACGCAAAATACTTCGGCTACGTCTTCAAGCAGGAGGTCGGCCTGACGCCGCTGGAATTTCAAAAAACCTCCGCCCATTCGCATTCTGACAAAGAGAACTCTACTGCAAAGTAAAATAGTCTTTTCCGCCTTTCTTCCGTTGATCACAACAAGCATGCAGCTGGCTTTCTGCAATCTCCGAATAGACCAAGCAGCCCTGCCCATGGATATTTCCCCGGACAGAGCTGCTGACATTTATCTTTTAACTGTATGTATCAAGCTGATTTTCTCAATTACAGAATGCGCGCGGGTAGTATTCAAGAGTGACGCAAATATTGCCGCACGAAATTCTTGATAACTTACTCCTATCTCCGCAGGCACATACACAGAATCATTCCAGCACCCGCCGTCGCGGCCAGCAGCCCGAAGGCTCCGCCAAGGCCCATCCCATCGCAGGCCGCGCCCATCAGGACGGGAT
>ERZ809296.1267-NODE-1267-length-31191-cov-9.252601_pt1 | contig 31191 bp, 31 predicted proteins | sample MGYA00520511_ERZ809296 | MGnify/ENA primary metagenome ERZ809296 (study PRJEB31576, sample SAMEA3212662) | Homo sapiens | biome: human-gut; feature: human gut; material: fecal | place: Sweden | collected 2012 ...
ACCGGCGGTGACATTCTTCATGCCCTCGGTGACCATAGCCTGTGCCAGAACGGTTGCAGTGGTGGTGCCGTCGCCTGCTGCATCGTTGGTCTTGGTGGCAACTTCACGCACCAGCTGTGCGCCCATGTTCTCAAACTCGTCCTTCAGCTCGATCTCCTTGGCAATAGTCACGCCATCGTTGGTGATGACCGGTGCGCCGAACTTTTTGCCCAGCACCACATTGCGGCCCTTGGGGCCCAGGGTGATCTTAACGGTGTTTGCCAGGGTGTCGATACCGGCACACAGTGCCTTGCGGGCGTCCTCGCCCTGCTTGATCTGCTTAGCCATAATCAAATCGCTCCTTTAAAGCTCAATTTCTTCATACAGAGGGGGCTGTGCTCAGTCCTCAACGACTGCCAGGATATCACCCTGACGGACGATGGTGCACTCCTCACCGTCCACCTTGACCTCGGTGCCGGAATACTTGCTGGTGAGGACCTTGTCGCCGACCTTAACGGTCATCTTGACTTCCTTGCCGTCCACAATGCCGCCGGGGCCTACAGCGATGACCTCAGCCACCTGAGGCTTCTCCTTGGCACTGCCGGTCAGAATCAGGCCGCCCTTGGTGGTCTCCTCGACCTCAACAGTCTTGATAACAACACGGTCTGCAAGAGGAATGATCTTCATAGTTCTTGCCCTCCTATAATAAAATATAATTTAAACTTTGCCATGAACCGGAAGCCTCGCGTGCGCTCTTCCGGCTGTTTAGCACTCTTTTTCTCTGAGTGCTAAGAGTATTGTACTCATCTTGACCCGAAAAATCAAGACTTTTTTTGCAATTCTTTATTAACAATTTGTGACCTTTCACATTTTCGTCATGCCAACGCAATTTTTTATCAAAAATGTACGAACAATGTACGTTCCGTCGACCTCTTTCCTCGCTTTAGCACTCCTCTCATGCTAAAAATAAAAGTCCCTGCAACTTTCGCTCACGGCTCCCACTCAGAGCCATAAACGATTGCTGCAGGGGCTTTCTTCATCTTACCGGTCACTCCATTTTGAATTATACAGACAGTTCCTGCCTTCGGTGAGTGCCAGATGAATTATTTTCAGGCAGTGTAGAAGAGACATTCAGCGTTGGATACGTGTGTGGATCACATTTTCCGCTCCTGCCCTGCCCAAAATATCATTTTTACTTCCCGCTCTTTGCCTTCAGGCGGTCGTACTCCTTGTCGGCTGCAATGGCTTCCTTCGTAAAGGAGTTGTTCTTCCACCATGCAACCAGTGCCGCGATGGTCGTGATGCCAGCCGTCACAAGCTGCTCCACAGTGGTGCTCTCGATGGGAAGCGGGCTCTTGCCCATGGCGCTCAGCATCTGGTTCGTCAGAGCCAGCAGCAGAACAGCGGTACGTGCAATAGTGCCTGCAGTAATGTTGAAATTCATACGTTGCTCCTTTCGTGTTCATATTCATGTACTTCGATGTCGGACATTCTGTGGTTCAACACCTGAATGTCTCTCTGGATGACCGGGATCTTCTCCGCAAAACCGTTGTGCTTGCGGACTTCCCGGGTCAGCTCCTCAATTTTGTATTCCATCACGGCATTGGAACGCGAGTTTGCGATCAGTACGCCGATCAGGGTCACGACACCGCTGAGGATGGCGGCAATGATGCTTTCCATCGGCGCTCACCCCTTCCACCGGCTTTTCACTTTGCGCACATCCACATGCACCCAGCCGTTGGCGCGTCCCAGACCGGGCGGGTAGATACCGCAGCCGCCAGCATTGCCCAGCAGCTTGTCCGCGTAGGCATACACATGCTCCACGCTGATGCCCTGCACCTGAATGTCCGCCGCCTTGCCGTACAGATGCTGGCTGAACTTCGCCGCGTTCTTCTGTTTCGCGTTCCAGCTCGCCGTGCGGAACCCACTGGTGATCGTCACCGGCTTGCCGAAGTGCACCCGGATCTTCTCCAGCACCTCCACAAGCGCCGTGTCGATAAATACCGGGTCGCTTCCATCACGACAGTAGAACTCCCGCACCTTGAAATGCTCCGAGAGCTTCTGGTTTCCATTTTTCAAAATGGAATAGGCTTCCAAACTCAACGATCATCCTTCCTTTCACGTTTCAAGCCGGAATCTTCCATCTGCCTGTTTCAGCGGCTTTACCTCCACAGGCAGGATATCTGCACACAGCATCGCCGCCACAGGCTTTGCCGTCGCATTCGCAGTGATCTTGATATTTTCCGTCACCGACGCCATTTTGAATTCTGCGCTCGTACCGTCCTTTGTCGTGACGATGCAGCCCGCATCCACCGGGACCCATTCTTCGGTGACGTTCATCGAGCCATCTTCCCCCGATGTAATCGTCGTCTCAAGGCGCATTGCAGTCAGTGCCAGCGTAAAATTCTCCGTGTCCGCCACGGTAAACACGTTCTGGTAGCTCATGCCCTTCACGACGCTGCCCACCGTATTCGTCTCAACCACACCGTTAAGATCGCGCTCAATGGTACACGTTTCAAACTCTCCCACAGTCACGCTGCACTCGGCTTTCACCCCGCCGCACTCTGCTGTTACCACAGCAGTTCCCTTTTTCAGGGCCAGAATGGTGCCATTTTGAGTAATTTTCACCACGTTCTTCGGCGCTGCCGTCACGTTCACCCTGCGGTAAAACGTGTTCGTCGGCCCAACGCCCACCAGCAGCTGGTACTCCATGCCTCTGTTCAGCTTCAGCTCGTAGACGTTCAACGCCACGGCCTCCACCTTCAGGGTGTGCATGGTCGGGTGCAGTCGGTACTCCAGCGTGATCTTCGAGTGCCCCTTGTCGCTCTTGAACTGGTTCACCCACAAAAGACCCTCGTAGTAGTGGCTGGGGTTGTCCTCCAGTGCAAACCGCACCCGCTTGCCCTTCAGGCGTTCGCAGATGGTAGTGTATGCGGTCTCCCAGTCCCAGCCCTCGTAGTCGTTCTCAAGGTAGAATTCGATCTTTCCGGTGCGGTCATCGAAGGTCGCCCGCTTCGGAACGGTCTGACTGTAATCCAGCGAACCGTCTCTGCACGGCACAGTCACAAACTTTGTCCGCTCAATGGGCGGCGCGATCACCGGCCGGGAGGAAGGGATCAGTTTCCAATCATCCCAGGTGTCGATGTAGTCATCATCCACATTTATAATAAGAGAATGGTACATGGAGCCTCCTCACTTGGTGTTCAGGTATCCGATGGTCGATTGAATGGCATTCCACGCCTTGCCTGCCGTTCCAAAGTTTGCCGCTTGTAAAGACGAAAGCTTCGATGTCGTCTCGCCAAAGGTAAAGTCTTTTTCGTCCAGTTCATGCAGCGGGATCACTTCCTTCGTGCAGGGCAGCCAGTTTTCTATGCCGTGGGGTTCCGAGAGCACGTAGGTCTCCTTCAGGAAATCCAGTCGGTCGGTATCCACGCCAATATCCGCAAGGTCTGCTGCGTTGATCTGCAGGCTCCCGCTGAAGCCGGACCCGCCGTACTTTTTCAGCTCGTCCTTTGCTTTTTCGTAAAGGCTGTCAATCGTAGAAGACGTTCCTTCCACCGTGATGGTCTTCTGGCACAGGCCGTATTTCTTGATGGATTCCCCATTGTAAGCCTCTGCCGTGAGCTGCTGGGTATGGGTCGTCTCCCAGAACAGAAAACCTTCCTTCCAGCTTGCCCATCCGATGGCCTTCACCGAGTTCACAATGCCGTTGTCCTTGAGATAATAGGAGATGTCCAGCAGGTTATCCCCCAGCCTTATCACCTGATCGGTCTTGTCGTTCAGCTTTGCCACACAGTCCAGATATCTTGTGTAGACCCGCACCCCGTCCACCATTTTGATTTCTTTGTGCAGCCGCAGATAACCTCCGTATTTTCGCACAACATTGCTCGTCAGCACATCCCAGCAGTCGCCCACGCTGGCCGTTTCCTTGTCCGTATCACTCTCCGGCTTTTTCACCGTGATGCTTCCGGGCAGGAACACCTTGCCTTCTGCCTTGAATCCGCTGTGCTCCGCAGGGTCATCCTCCACGGCAAGGGCCAGCTTCACAAGTTCTTCCACCGTGTAGAACTGGTTTTTCACCTGGCACTGCCGTTCCTGCAGATATCCCAGCTCGCTCGCACAGGTCACATCGATATCGAGGTTGAAGTTCGTGCTCAGCTCGGTGATGTAGCCCATAAAGATCTCGTGCCCGTCCTCTTCCACGCTGATCACCGGTTTTTTCAGCAACAGCTTGTCATAGTACGGGTTTGAGACCGGCACCGTAAAGGTGAACGAGCAGATGTCGTTTGCTTCCAGTGTCAGCTCCGGGTCAAGGATAAAAGCGGCCTTTTCATCGTAAGGATCATCCAGAACATTCCGTTCGGTCCAGTAGTAGCTCTGTCCGTCCGCAGTGCCCTTGATCTGCCCGATATACACCACGTAGCCGGGGGATCGAATGCGCTTCACTTTGCAGCTCTTTACGGTGGTGGTCGTGCCGTCTGTGGCTTCCACAGTCAGCGTATGCTGGGTGTTCTGTGCAAAGCTGTTCAGCATATCATCCGACAGTTCAAAGCGATATACGCCATTTTGAATTGCCGTGAACGTCTTATGAACCACGCCGTCGATCTTCTCGGTCACTGTCACGGTTTCTTCTTCCGGGTCGGAGATCTTATACAGGAACCCCGATCCCTTCCACCGTCCGTATAAGCCATCCTTGCCGAAGTAGTTGCTTTTGATCTCCGGTGCTTTGTTGCTGGTCAGGGCACCCTTGTCGTCCACCGTAGCGTTTTCATCCACACAGAAGCATACCAGTGCACCCGCTATGGATGTTGCATTGTAGCCAGTGTACCAATAGGTCGTGATGTGTCCTGGGTCACCGGGGTCTGCGCCTTTGCCGCGCTTGACGCCGACACCCTCGATGTATCCCCAGCAATTCTTATTGTCAGAGTTCGAGGGGTCATCGCCGGTTTCCGCATTTCGGCAGGCAAAGCTGTAATGCCAGATGTCGTATACATCCCAGCCGTTTGCATTCACGGTGGCGTTTTCTCTGCCGCCGCTGAAGGAGCGCTCCCAGAACGTTTTCCCTCCCGGAAGCTGATTAAACTCGTCCGCTGTCGGGATAAAGAATCTCTGATCTTTCAGCGTGCCGCTGCTGTTGGAGCCATAGCTGTATCGGATCGTCACAGGTACGATCGTTTTCAGGGCAGCTTCACTCAGACGCTTCGCATAGGTATTTTCAAGCCAGTTGCGCAGGGTAGGCTCATTCTCCCACGAAACATCTGCATTTTTACTACCCCACCCAACGTTGTCCGGCAGGAGATTCGTCCGCATCAGCATGGTCTTTCCCTTGCCGTTCAGATCTTTCTCGTAGTCATGCTGCGCTACGATAAATTCTACCGCCGTGCCGTCCTCGTACACCTTCAGGGTCTGGCCAACGGTCAGGTCTTTGACAATTCCCATCTTCTCACCTCACCTTCGCTGCGGCGATCTGCCCCATCCGGTTGTCGATGTATCCGATGGTCTTCCTTCCGTCAATGGTCATCTTCATGCCGCGGATGCTGTCCACGATGCCGTCCATGTGTCCGGCAAGGCCGTTGATGGCATTCAGCGTGTCGTCGTTTCCTTTGTTTTTCACTCCATTTTGAAGCTGTACTTCCGCATCGATCTGGTTCGCAAGGTTCCGGCTGATGTCGCCGTCCAGACTCAGACTTCTGGTGGAAGCAAAGGCATTGTCGATCTCGTCGGCCCCTTCCAGCACGTTCGTCAGGTCCACGACCGGCACGATCTGCGGCGTGTAGTCGTAATCGTCCCCCATCACCTTGCTGATGGTGCCAAGCGTGCCCTTCGCAATGTCCATTGCATTCTGCGTTACATCGTCCACTGCATCGTCAATGAACGGTGCATCTTCCTTCACACCATCGCTGATGCCCTTGTCGATCTCCGAACCGATGTCCTTCGCCACATGGGTCTCACGGTTCTGGTTTTTGCGATTGCTCACGAACCATGCAATGCCGCCGATCACCGCCGCAATGGCCGCAAGTACGCCTACTACGATCAGCAGTTCCGGCAATGCCGACATGATGGCCGTTCCCAGGCCTCCAAGTGCCTCGCCAATGCCACCAACTGCCATTCCTGCACCGGCTCCCGTCGTTCCCAGCTGTCCCAGCATGGGCAGCAGTCCGCTCATGGAATTGCCGACATTTGCCGTGGCTGTCCCGATGTTGGCAAGCTTTCCTGCAAGGTCTCCATTTTGAATTCCGGAAAACAGCTTCAGCAGCATGTCTCCTGCCCCACCGGTCAGCTGCTTTCCGGTGTCCGTAAACAGCAGATCGATCAGTCCCGTTGCCGCCGAAATGATGGCACCGGCGTAGTCTCCCTGCATGGCAGATGCAATGGCCGAGACGAATTCCGTCCCGATCTCCATGCCTTCCTCGCTGAATGCCGCACCGAACACCCGTTCCAGTGTCCCGCTCATCTCTTCGCCCATGGCTTCGGAAGTTTTCTTCCATACCTCGGTAAAGGCATTGCTGATGGGCACCCAGTTCTTCTGGATAGCATTGGCAAGCTTTACCACCGCGCTCTTGGCGCTGTCGTCCAGATTCATGGCGTCTGCCAGTGCCCCTGCAAAGCTCACCATAGAACTGCGGGAGGAGAGCAGCTGGTCTTTCAGGTCGTTCACATCGTCTTTGCTCAGCGGATTGCCATTCAGGTCTTTGCCGTCCGCCAGCTGCTGCTGGATGAGCCGGGTCTTTTCCAGCTCGGCATTCATGTTCTGCAGCGCTTCCACTGTGCCGAGGATGCTTGTGGTAATGCCCTGATACTTTGCTTTTCTTGCCTCGGCGCTGTTTTCGCCGTACTGCTCCACCGCCTGCTTGTAGGCGTCCTCACGATCCTTCAGGCTGCCGTCGCCGTAGATGCTGGTCAGCAGGTCCATCCGGCTCTGCATCCGGCTCTGTTCGTCCTTGATGATAGAAAGCTGCGCATCCAGCTTGTTCAGAGACTGCTTGGCAATGTCATTTTGAAGCTGCAGGCTCTCGGTCTGCGCATCCAGATAGTCGTTCCAGGCCTCTTTTGTGCGCAGGTCACTTTCGCCGTATTCCTTCCGCAGAGTCTCCCACTGCTCTTTCGCCTTGGCTTCTTTTTTCTGCTTCAGCTCCAGTTCGTTCTTCTGGTACTCGGTCTCCCGGTCAATCTTGTCCAGCTTTGAGGCAGTGTTGCTGTTCTGGGCCGTCCAGAGGCTGTACTCTTTTTCCAGCGTGTCAAGGTCGGTGTCATACCGCTTCGTAATGTCCTCAAACAGGCCGGTGTACTGGTCTGCCTGCAATTTTGCAAGGCTGGTCTTTTCGCTCAGCAGGCTGGCGTAGGCTTCCTTGGTCTCGGTCTTGTCTGCGCCCCAGCGCTTCAGCATTTCGTCGTACTTTGCCTGTGCAATGGCCACCCGGTCGGTCTGGTTCGCAATTTCTGCCGCCGCGTTCTCCATCTTCTTCGCCAGCAAGGTGTCCTCGTCCGCGCTGTACTGGTTCTCGGTCTGCCACAGCTCGTACTCGCTGTCCAGCACTTCCAGGGCCGTCTTGTTCGCTTCCAGCTTCGTCTTGTACGTTTCCTCGATCTGCTGGGCTACGGTCTTCTTCGTGCCGGAGCCGGAGGATCTTCTGGTCTTGCCGCCGCTGCCTGTCGTATTCTTGGTATTCTCCTTCGGGTCCTTCTTTATATCCGCGTCAAGGTCTTCGGAAGTCAGTCCGGTCTTGCCGCCAAGACCCTTCCACAGCTCTTTCGTACCATTGACAATATTCGGCACAGCATTCTCGATGCCCGGTACCTTCGGTATCTGCACGCCGCTCACCGCACTGTTTATGGCATTTTGAATTTTATCGGTTACACCTGGGAACCACGCTTCGATCTTGCTGATAAACCCACTGTACAGCCACTCTCCAAGGTTTCCGCCACTGGTTTCGGTACTTTCCTGCGCCTGCTCCACAGCTTTCGCTGTGGTAGTCTGCACCGTCTCATTCACTTCACCGGTCTTCGCCTTGATGGCGGTCATGCTGGTGTTCACATTCGCCGCATTTCCGCTGATGACCCCTGCCGCTGTGCCGGACGCATTTGCTGCATCGGTCATGGACGCTTCACCGTTCAGCATGGCTCTGGCCATATCCTCGGTAACGTACTTCACTTCACCGGTCTCAGTCGTCAGCGCAATCAATCCGTCCGTGTTCTTCTTCTGGGCAATGATCATGACGTTGGTTGCTGCAGTGGCTTTCTCCGTCTGCTCGTTTGCTTTTTGCATTGTAGCAGCACTGTCATCCACCTGCTTCTGGTTTTCTTCCAGTGCTTTCGTGGTGTCCTGTACAGCCTGCTTACTGTCCGACATGCTTTCCTCGATCTGGTTGCCGATCTCGTCCAGACTTGTCCCGAACGGTGCAAGAAACGGATCAGTGATGCCATTCAGGATCGCGCCAAACGCACGGTCTTTTGCAGTAAAGGTGTCTACCCAGCTGGTGGGGTCCAATGGGTTCACCAGCTTGCTCACTTCACTGCCTTTCTCACCAACCCATGCTTTCAGCTGTTCCCATGCCCAGTTCAACACCTGTAATGTTGCGTCAAGGACAATAATAATCACGTTTGCAAGCGCTTGAGCGATCACGTCCGCCTTGTTGTTGATGGTATTGCAGATCACGTCCACAATCGTCTCCAGCGCCGCTTGAATATCTGGGCCTGCTTCAATAATGGCTTGGCATACCGGATCAGCAAACAGGCTCAGCACTGCCAGAATACCAGCCGCCATGGAGAGCTTTACCAGACCGCCTGCAAATGCACTGAAGGCCTTACCCAGATTTACAAGACTTGCGGCAAATACGGTAAGGCCCGTTGCAATGGGTGGCGCCGAACCGATCAGCCCCAGCCCAACCAAGATGCCCAGCATTCCGGTAAATCCTGCCAATGCATGCTCGAGGCTCAGTCCGCTCAACAGGTAGCATGCCGGTGCAAGCATCAGCAGTGCAGTTGCCAGCATCAGGCAGGCCCCTGCTACACCGGTAATTCCGGCTGTCGCCGCGGGCAGTGCCCAACTCAATGCCACGATAGCACTAAGCCCGAGACCAAGGGCGGTGAGATTCACAACGATGGTCAGAATATCCACATCCGCCAGCATTTTGATGGCCAGTGCCATTTCGATCATTGCCGCGCCCATGGCCACCATTGCCACCGCCGCAGCTGTGCTCTCGGGTGCCCGCTTGCCAAGCAGATACAGTGCACCTGCCAGCCCGATCAGCATTAAGCTCACGCCGGCCATGCCAGCGCCGCCGGTGTCCGTCTCCATGGCTTTGCCCATCTGCTTTACGGCAGCCGCCATCACCAGCAGCGAAGCACTGGCAATCACCATGCTCTCTGCACCCTTTTTCATCCGCAGCGGGTTCGCCTTCGTGTTCGCCATCAGCACCAGCAATGCCGCAATGCCGCTCACTACCAGCCCTGCGCCCCGGATACCGTCCATCATGCGGTCGCCAAGGCTTGCAAAGATCGCCACAGCCCCTGCCGCCATCAGTAGCGCCGTTCCCATCGCATTGATGGCAACCAGCATTCCACCCAGCTTCACCAGATACTTGATGATTTTATCAAGGGTACTTACGTCCGCTTTTCCGGCAAGGTTCTGTGCCGCGCCAGCCGCCACCAGGAGAACACTCATCGCGACTGCCATTGCGCTAATAGCTTTCACACCGTTTTCTACCTGATAGGTATGCATTCCGCCGATCTTTTCAACGGCAAGTATCATGATGTCTATTGCCGCCGCAGCTGCAATAAATGCACCGGAGCCCTTTGCCCCGTCGCCATAGGTATTGAACACGGTCAGCATTCCCACCATGCCCATCAGTACACTTGCCACCCTGCTGATGGCGCTCATGCCATTCTCAACCTGATAGGTATGCATACTGCCCATTTTGGCAAATGCGGCGGCCAGCATGCCCATTCCGATGCTGATGGCCGTAATCGTCCCGATCAGTTTCGCCGTGTCAAGGCCTGTCAGGTCGGTGGCTGCCAGCACTTTCAGTGCCACCACCATGCCAAACAGCTCTGCAATCACGCTGGCCAAAGCCTGCACCGCCTGCGTCGGGTCGTCGATCTTCGCCAGCAGATACATGCTCCCGCTGATAAGCGCCACCGCCGTTGCAATGGCCTTCGCTGCTGTGGCAAGGTTGTTCGTGGTGTTTGCCTTTGTCCAGGTGTTCACGGCACCCGTCAGGCTGTTAAAGAAATCGCCGATGGGGTTCGCCAGCGTTTTCTTGAAGTTATCGCTTGCCTTCTTCAGCAGCACCGTTGCACCGTAGATCGCCGCCGCCAGTGCTCCAACATCGATCAGCGCCAGCAGCCTGTAAAGATCCACTCCATCCTGCAGGTTGAAGAAATCCTTCACCGCGCTGAGTGCATTCCTGCACGCACCGCTGATGCTGCTCATGATGCCGGTCAGCGTTCCGCCAAAGTCCGCCAGCGCTTTTTCCGCCTTCTCCGGCAGGCTCAGCACCACGTCCATGATGTTCTCCAGCAGCGGTACCTTACTGTCGGCAAACTCGCTCACCGTGTCCCCGGCACCCTTGAACCCGTTGAATGCACGGCCGATCAGTGCGCCCACACCCTCAAAGACTCCCAACAGAATGCCGCCCAGCAGCTGGAATGCCGTGCCAATAACGTTTCCTGCCGAAGCACTGTCTATTTTGAATTTGTCCAGCACACTGCCCACAGCATCCACCACGGTGCCGAATGCGCTGAACTGCTTCTTTGCCTCCTCCATGCTTCCGCCGCGCACAAGGGTCTTCACGCCCTTCACCACGTCCGCAATGGGGCTCACCAGCGCCGCAACAGCACCCACAAGGATGCCCAGCACGTCGCTAAGGCTCTCTGCCTGTCCAAGGCTTTCGTCCACCCATGTCAGCAGATTGCCGATGTAGCTTCCGATGTTCAGCAAAAGGTCACCCATCGGGCTCAGCAGATCCAGCAGCTTTCCAAGGATCATAAAAGCGGTCTTGCCAACCGTCTTCACGCCCTTCAGCCCGATGCTCAATACACGGAATGCGCCGGTAAATACTTCCTGCACCTTTTCCGCAGTTTCTTCGCTCAGCGCCATTTTCCCGGTCAGCTCGTCAAACCCCTTCAGGAAGTTGTACAGCGGGCTTCCGTCGGTCATGAACACGTCACCGAATCCGTCCCGGATTGGGCTCAGTACGCTGTTGATGCCTTCCAGCACGTTCAGGATGCCGTTAAAAAAGTGCTCCCGGCCGCTCAGCTGGTTCATCTTGCCTGCAAGGTCGTCCAGGTTCACACTGCCATTTTGAATTTGCTCCGCCATGGAGTCGTAGGCATTTGCCAACGCGTCCACCTTGTCCCGGTCAAACCCCAGCTTATCCAGCTCTTCGTCGCTCATGGCGGCACGCTGATGGTAATACTCAGCCGCCTCTCCAAGCACTTCGTACAGCTGCTGGGCTGTCACACCGCTTTCTTCCAACGCCTTCTGGAAGCTGCCCGCCTCTTCAATGCCTTCCTCGCTCAGCAGGCCCTGATTCACCAGTGCTTTCTGCAAAAGGTTTGTGTAGTTGTCTCCGGCTTCACCAAAGCCTTCCGTTCCCAGCAGCTGGTCAAGGCCGGAGTCAAAGGCATTCTTCAGCCAGTTGTTCCGCCCGGCCGCACCGCCTGCGAACATGTTCCAGAACTCTTCCGCCAGATCGCTCCAGAATCCCTTTGCTTCCTCGTAGTTGCCAAACAGGATATCAAAGGTCTCCATCCAGCCGCTGCTCACAGCGTCCTTCGTGGCGTCCACCGCTTCGCTGAAGCTCTTTGCCTCCTGTGCCGCCTTAAAGGCCTTCACGGTCACTTCGTCGTACTGGTCAGCCAGGGCATCAATGGCCTGCGATGCCAGCATACCGGGATTCGCGTCCACCATCTTCTTCACGGCTTCGCTGAACTCGGCAAACTTGCCAAAGGCGGTCTCCATCACCTCTTTGTCAGCCCATTTTGTCGATAGCGTTGAGCTGAACGTGCCAACCGTCACATCGCCTTCTTTGATCTTGCCAAGCTCTACACCGGTTTCGATGATCTGTTTTTTCAGCTCAGCAGTTGCCACGCCCGCAAGCTCTACCGATTTCCAGTCCATCAGGCTCAGATAGCCCTGACTGTAACTCTGGTTCAGGTTATAGATCACGCGGGAGAACTCACTTGCACCCTTGCCTGCATAGGCCGTGGCGTTTGCCATGCCCATGATCATCGGGATAACTTTCTCAATGTCTCCGCCAGACGCTGTAAGCTGTCCAAGGGATTGTGTCATGTCGGTAAAGCTGTAGCTTGTCTCGTCCGAAAACCACATCAGCTTGCTAAGGTAGCCGTTCACCTTTGCAATGCTCTTACCCGTCGCGTTCATGATGGTCTGCACGCTGGCGGTCTTCTGGGCATACTTGTTCCAGCCGCTCGTCACCTGATCGAGGGAAAGGCTTTTCACCAGCTTCTCACCGGTGTCCACGGCCTGCCTTGTAATGTGGCTCAGGGCTGCAACGCCCATCACTTCTACGGTCGAAAACTTTCCGCTCAGGTCGTCCAGCGCGCCCTGCATCTCGTCAAAGTCTACTTTGGCCGATGCATCGCTGATCTTTTCAAAGCCCTTTTCCGCGCCGTCCAGCCGTAAGCTGTCGTTCAGCTTTTCAAGGCTCTGCATGGTCTGGTGCATATTCTTCTCAAACTGCGCGTTGTCAAACCGCATTTCTACTACGCGCTCGTCCACTTCCTGGCTCACAGTCTCTTTACCTCCTTCCACAATTCATCGGCCAGAGCGGAAAAAATCGGAGCCAGGGCAGGGTTAATGTAATCTACCCCCTGCACATAGGCTCCGTTTCTTGTGCCGTGTCCGTATTGTAAGATCACCGCAATAGGCACTCCGTCCACAATATTGGAGTTCTTCCAGCACAGCGTGGCCCCGCTCTTGTCCATTTTGATTTCGTAGCTCCAGCTTGCCGCCGTCTTTCCGGTGGCCTTCGGGGTGGCATCCGCAAGCCGTTCTACGCCCAGCTTTCCGTATTTCTCAAGGATCGGTCGCACGCTCCAGCTCTTGATGTGGCTGAAAAAGGTCAGGCTTTTCTTAAAGTCGCCTTTCTGCCGGATCTCAATTACCTTGCTCAAAAGCTCTTACCCCCTCGAGTGAAACTTCGCCCTGCGCTGTGCGTTCAGCGCCCGGATGTGCGCCGCCTGCTCGTGTCTGCCCATCTTCTCGGGCGGCAGATTCTCTTCCCCGCAGGCCCGGATCAGTGCCAAAAGCCGGTTCAGGTGCCACTTTTCGCACTCGAACGGGATGCCGTAGCTTGCCATGGCGGCGTAAAACAGGTCTGCCGTCTGGTAGCGTGCGCGCTTCTTGCCGCCTTTGCGGTCTTTAAAGGTCGCGGCCGTCATCGGGTCGCTCATATATTGTTGAATGGCCAGCCAGTCTTCCCGCCGCAGTCTTGCGTATACGGTCGGGTCTACACCCTTTGTCAGGGTCATGCATCGGACGAAATCCAGCGTTTCTTCACGCGTTTTCTTCACGTTTTCGTCCAAGTACGGCTTGTGCCACTTGCTTTCCCATTTAGACAGGGAGAGCAGGCTGTATTCCAACCTCAAAGTTACCGGCTCGTCGTATACGAACATGTTTGTTCGCTCATCCCAGCGTTCTTCGCCGGGAATATGCAGCTCCAGCATTCTTTCACTCCCCCTGTGCTCTTAAATGCGTGTCTTTTCAGACAAAAAAATAAAGGCTGCCCGGAAATTTCCCGGCGCAGCCTCTCTCCGCCAAAGCGGCAAAATATTTTTCTCTAAACAAAGCTCGCCCTTCGGGAGAGCTCCGTCATAGCTTCGCGCAAGCGAACTGTGACGGTGAGAGGGTTACTCAGCCCTGTTCCGATGCCACGCTCAGTGCAGGCGCAGCGCTTGCTGTTGCGGCCATCTTCATAGCCGGGTTCTGGCTCGACGCGTCGGCGGGCATAATGCCGTTCATAAAGGCACTGGCCTTGGCCTCGTCCGTCACCAGTTCCATATAGATCATGCTGTAGGCCGGATGTGCCTCAAACTCGGCACGGATGGTGTCGTTCTTCATGAACAGGCGGCCGTCCGCACTCTTCTTGCCGTAGCTCTTCAGCACCACATCCTTGAACAGCTTCACCAGCTCCAGCTGGCTCTTCGCTGCAATGATCCTCTTGATGTAGGCACGCATGCCGCCCTCCATGCTCAGCTCCATCTCGGTGATCTCCGCCTTCGACAGGTTGAAGTAGAAGTCCTCGGTGCGCTGGTTGCCGTCATAGTCGGTATAGGAAATGGTCTTTTTCAGCATCTTAATCTCTCCTTATTGGTTCATTTTGATTTTTCCTCTCAGCAAAGCTCGCCCCTTCGGGAGAGCTGCAAGCAGCACTGGCAAATGCCTGACTGCGCGCTAAGAGGGCGTTTTTACACAGCAGCCTTTACTGCAGCGAGCAGCTCGTCCGGGGTGGGCAGCTTTGCCTCCTCGCTGTCGGTGCCGTACAGCAGGTCTTCCACGGCCTTCATCTGCTTTGCGGTCAGCTCAGTGCTGTCAAACTCTGCCACCGCCGCAGCCTTCAGGTCTGCAATGTTCACAGGCACGGTATCGCACTCCCAGCTGAAGGTCTCGGCATCCGGGCTGTCGTTCATAGTCTCGTGGCTCTTCTCAGCAGGCTTTGCGGTCGCATTCCACACCACATGGATGATGTAACCGGCATCGGGGTCCTGATCGGTGCCCACCTTGGTCTGCCATGTAAAGCCGAATGCCTTGCGCTTCTGCTGGCCGATGCGCACGCCCTTCACAGGACTGCCCAGACCGTCGCAGGGTTCAAACTCGGGCGGGTACATATAGGATTCAATGGTAAAGCCGTAGTCCTCGCCGGAGATCAGGCGGGCGTACTTCATGTTGTCAGCCCACAGGTCGGTAGGTTCTGCGCCGCTGGGGCTTTCCGTCACGCCGGTCAGGCCGTTCCATGCAGCGCCATTGTCGTAGCCCTCGCCATCGGCCTTGGGGTAAACCACGCCGTGCGAAACACCGGCGTGGAACTTGCGGGTACCGTCAACGTCCCAATTCAGTTTTGCCATAGGGTTTTATCCTCCTTTATAGATCATCATTCCTCTTAAAGCTCGCCCTTCGGGAGAGCCGGCGCATCAGCGTCTGAGAGGGTTATTCAGTACCACACGCTGAATACGTCGTGGTATAAGTTGTCCGAAATAAAATTGCGGTCATGAGAAGCCTTTGTAAGCAAACTCATGGCCGCCGTCATTTCGCTGTCCGGTTTCGTGTCGATCACAGTAACAGAATAATGGAAGGTCTGGCGGTATACGCGGTCGTCAGCCTTCGGGCTGCGGATCTTTTCCAGCTTGTAGCAGATACAAGGGTATTTCATCCGCAGGTTTGCAGGCGGCTGGTAGTACACGTTTTCACTGCCGCACCGCTGTTTCACGATGCTGCGCAAAAGCGCATCCAGCCCGGAGCGTCTTTCACTCAGTTTCATTGCCATGCCATAACCCTCCCAGCGTCAGCACGATGCGCGGGTACTCCACGCTCGCGTCCGTCACCTTCCATTTTCCGCCGTAAAGCGTCACATACCGGAGATTGCAAAAGTGCTCCTGAACATACGGGTCAACGATGATGCTCAGCGTGTTCGCAAGGCTGATATCATCGTTCACCTTGTCGCCGGACTGGTTCCTGCGCGTGTTCCGTGTCAGGTCGCCGTAACAGTCACGCTCTGTCACGATCTCCGAGTACACACTCGGCTCTGTCTCCTTGGTCTCCACGAAACCAAGCTTCCCAAACCACTTGCTCATAGCACTTTCACTCCATTTTGATTTTTCTGCTTACTTTTCGGCAGAAGCAGCCCATGCCTGGGTCTTCACGGTCTCGCCGGTCACAACGGTGATCACACCGGTCGCGCCAAAGGCCACAGGCACCAGATAGTTCGCGCCCTCCACGATCACCAGACGGCCCTTCTTGAAGGCATCCTCGATCTCTTCCTTGGTCACAGTCTCCTTGAAAGCGGTGTCAGCGTACAGCTTGTGGTCCGCGGTCTTGCCGTAGGCCATGTAGTTTGCAACGTGCAGGTCTTTGCCCTGCTCATAGAGCTTGTTCAGCATTTTCTATCATCCTTTCCTTTGAAAAAGGCTCCCTCAATGAGGGAGCTTACGAACAGCGCCGCCGTCAGGCGGACTGTGAGACTGAAGGAGTCTCTCAGGCAGCCCACTCAATGGCCATAGCGCTGTAGGGGCTGGTCAGTGCGCCGGAGCAGCGGGTCTCGATCAGGTACTTCTGTGCGTTGAAGTCGATGTCGAAATCATCGAACATGCTCACGGCACCGCCCTTGTCCGCACCCACGGTATAGTCGGCCAGGTTCACGATCACGGCAGCCAGATCACCGCCCTTGGCACCCTTGCGGCCTTCCATCTCGGGAATGGTCACGATCTTGGCAACGCGCAGCTTGCGGGCCAGTGCGGCCTCGTCCGTGTACAGCGGGCGGCCCATGCCGTCTTCCAGCAGCAGCATCTCGGTCAGTGCATCCTCGGTGGTAAACATAGTCGGGGTGCCGCTGCCGCGGTAGTCCTTTCGGGCACGGATGGCCTGCTTGATAAAGGCCTTGTACTTGTCCTCCACGGTGGAAAGGCCGGTGGTCTTCACCTGCACCTTGATGGTAAACAGGTCGGCGTCGTTGAACACCGGACGGATGCAGTTCTCATCAATCTTGTCACGGCTTGCTGCCATACGGCCGTCACCCAGAATGTAGGCCAGTGCCAGCTCACGGTTCAGCTTGTAGCGCATCTCGTTGCGCAGCCATGCCACCACGTCAAAGCTGGTAATGTCCACCACATCGTCGCGATCCAGTTCCTGCTTCTTGTACACCGTGGTCGGGCCGGTGGAGCGGCGCAGCAGGCCGAACACCTCTTCCGTCTTATAGTTGCCCTTCAGGTAACCCTTGGCACGTGCATCGTCCTCGGTCAGGTCGGCGAACAGGCTCTTGAAGCGGCTGAACGGAATGTGCTTCACGCCGCCCATCACCACGCTCACCCAGTCGTCGGGCTTGTCAATGATGCGGGGCGTGGTGTCCAGCAGGTGATCTTCCGGGAACAGCCAGTCGATGTTGTCAATGCCGTGGCACAGAGCGTTCACCTCGCTGTCCTCAATGCCGGCATTTGCAAAAGCAGCCTTCATGGTGCCGCAGGTCTTGGCGGTCTTCACCACCTTGTTGATCTCGTCGATGCTGTGCTTCAGCACGGTGCCCTTCGTGTCCTTCTCAAATACGTTCTGCTTCACGGTTTCTTCCTCCTCACCGTCATCTGTTTCGCCGTCACGCTTTTCCAAGGCCATGCCCACCAGCGCGTGGCAGCACTCCTGCTGTTCGGGTGTCATGCTGTTATACACCTCTTTCAGCGTCTTGCCGTCCTTCTGTTCGTCCGCCATCTCGACTTCCTCCTGCGTTGCTTCGTCGGTCGCTGCATCGCCGCTGTGTACAAGGTCGTCCAGCGGTTCGCCGTCCGGGTCCAGTCCATGGGCAATGCTCAGACCGCCATCTGTGTAGATGAATGCTTCGCCGCCCTCGTAGTCCTCGTCAGCACTGTGCTTCACCACCTCGTCGATCAGCGCACCCGGGTTGCAGCCTGCCAGCACAAGGCTCACTTCCTGAATAATGCCGTGCTGGACGGTGTTTCCCGTCTTCTTGATGCAGTTTGCATAGATGGAAAAAGCGTTCAGGTCGCCATTTTCCACGCAGGCCTTCGCGGTCCGGCCGGTATCCGTATCGTTGAACTTTGCGTAGCAGTACATGCCCCCGGGCCGGTTCTCAAGCAGGCAGTGGCCAAGGACGTTTTCCAGGTTGTCATGGTCATGGTTGTACACCATGGTCACAACTTTACCGTCGCATTCCTGGAACGCATTCGGTGCAATGGTCAGGCCATCATAGCACTTGGTCTTAGCCTTCGTGGCCCATCCGCTGCAGTCATAATCAAACTTCGCCATTTTGATTTGCCATACTCCTTTCTACGGCTTCCTTTCCAGCCGTGATCGTTTTGTTTCTCTCAGCAATCTCCGCATCGGATTGCGAAATATTGCTGTTCCGCAGTTCGTCCGCCTTCGGGTCCTTCGAGGGCTTCATTCCCAGCAGCTGCCGGAACTCATTGCTTGTCAGGATCTCGTTGCGGGTAAACTTGTCCGCCATCTCGGCAACGGCGCTCACCGGTGCCAGCTTGAACGGGTCGCGGAAGTACATCATACTCTCGCGGCCTTCCTTCCGGTCCTCCTCGGTCAAAAACTTTCGCTTCAGCTCATCCACGGCTGCTGCCACAAGAGGTTCAATGGTACGGTTCTCATAGTTCGTCATCACCGCATCGCTTGCTGTACCGTTCATGATCTCCGGGGTAATGCCTAACTGGCTGTATGCCATGTTGGTCAGGTATTCCACGGTTTTCAGGAGGTTATTTTCAAGGCTGCGGTTCAGCTGTGTAATGTGTTCCGAACCATCGGTATAGGCAATGCCGTATTTAGAACCGGTCAACTGCCGTTCGATCTCGGCTCTCCGGTCGTCCGCTCTCTTTTTCTGGATGTCGTTGCGCACTACGTATGGCAGCTGGATGATAAGATCCAGTTTTTCAGATCCCAGCTGGTCATCCACCACGTCCATCAGATTCAGCTTGCGGATCAGGCGCTGGATGGTGCCGTTCGGTTCGTTCATCACCGCATAGAACGGGTTCTCGATCAGTGCCACCTTCGCTTTCGGCAGGGTGATCTCCTCTTTCTGCCCGGTCTGGTCGTTGTACACTTCCAGCCGCACATCATCGGGGTACCATTCCTTCACCTTCGCCACCCGCATGGAAAGGATCTTCACTTTGCCGGTCTCTTCGTCCACATCCATGTCCACCGGCACCAGCGCCGCCACGCCCTCGTCCAGTACAGAGAGGAACATGTCATACCGCAGCGCCCTACCGGTCTGGTCCTTGTTGCCGGAAAGGTTCAGGCAGCAATTAAGGCCCGAATCAACGGTTTCGTCGTAGCGTCCGTTTTCATCGAGCCTTACGTGGTTTATTGTGATGCCCGTTGCGTCCATGGCAATGCGGGTGTATATGGCGGTCATGATCGTGCGGTCATTCGCACGGTTCAGCCGTACCCGGTCAGGCCGGTAGCTGCTCCCTCCGCCATAGTAGTTCTTCCCGGGAGGGTCCCGGTTCGTAAAGGCGTTCCACGCCCGTTTCAGGCGGGAGCCAACATTTATCGCCATTTTGATTTTTTCCTCCCGGTCAGTTTTTCTTGTCGTCCTGCTTTGTCTGTCCGCCGCTGGCGCTGCCGCTTACAATGGCGTTTGCCAGATCAGGGTTTTCAAAGGTGCTCGTCACAAACTGCTTTGCGCTGTAACTCATTGCACCCGCCACAGCCTTGGTCAAAAACTGTTTCCCCGCATCCTTCATCACGCTCTTCACAAAGCTCTGCCCGCCGTACACATCGCTGCGCAGCTGTTTCACGTCCTTCTGCAGCTGCAGCCGCTCTTTTTCCGCTTTCAGTTCCCGGTTCGGGTCGTCCGCGCGGATGTTGGTATCCCCCTGCAGGTCGCGGTACTGCTTTTCCATCTGCAGGCGGTTGATCCGTGCCCGCAGCTCTTCGTCCGAGTAGTCCTCGGCCTTGCCGCCCTTCCGCTTCGGGGCATACTCTGTCTTTGCAGTCGCACCTTCACCGGCGTTCCCATCCCCGGCATAGTGCTTCTTTCCGGCTGCGGTCAGGGTACCGTCCTTGTTCTGGTATCGCCGCACGCCCCATTTCATGCCCTTGATACCTGAATGGTAGAGTGCGCAGTTCCTTTTGTGCTCCCACCAGTCGTTTTGATGTGTCATCTACTCACCTTCTTTCACGCTCTATTGCTTTTATCCCCGTTTCCGTGCTATACTGACCTTAATAAAATTTGGTTACGGAGGGAATTTTATGATCAATCGGTTGAAGGATAGGTTTTTAAACTTCTGCATCACCCAGCCAAAGAAAGCTACCTATTCCGTCATTGCGGCCATTGTCATTGTGTTGCTAATCGGAAACATTTGGTCTCTTTATGCCTCTAAACGTCAGGCCGAAATTGCTCATGGTGCTGAACTTGCCCGTCTGGAACGCGAAAAAATCGGCTACTCCCACCTTGCCGAAGGTGAAGTCCAGATGCCTGATATTGAAATTGGCATGGCCACCGATTACCGTATTGTCAAGCAGGACTTCGAGAATGCCGGTTTCACCAACATCATCACCGAGCCGGTCGCCGACCTCACCAATACCACGACCAAGCGCTATAATGCCGTCATTGAAGTCACTGTAGATGGCGTTCCCCGCATGAATGTCGGCGAATGGTACAAAGTCGATGTCCCCATCGTCATCACCTACCACACTGTTGGCGATACCATCCTTACCCCGCAGGAAGAAGCTTATTCCATTGCCCAGGGTCTTCTTCATGGTAAGCAGGACTGATTGGAAAGGAAGTGCTCCGCATGACTGTCACTTGCCCAAACTGTAGAAATGAAATATCCGTCTCTAAATTCATGCCTGTATCAGTTCGCTGCAAGAAGTGCAAAAGCGTTTTTAATGTTGAATATAACCCTGATGAACTTGGTTTTTGGGGCAAGCAAAAGCTGAAATGCAACAATTTTTCAATTGCACACCCTAATATTACCAAGGCCGCAAAAATCACCATTGGTCTTGCTATTGCAGCGGGCCTTACAAAACTAGCTCTCGATTCCAGACCTGAATCAACGCAAGCTGGTTTACCAGCTGAATCAGAAGATACGGCATCCGATGATGTATCGTCCACAGAATCCAACGGTCAAACGCCGCCTCCAGAAGAACCCGCTTCGTCCGATGACATCAAACCAGAAGTAGAACCTTCTATATCCAAAACCGACTTTGAAAGACATCTTCTCGACCGCTTACTATCCGGTGGTCTTGACGGCCCTGTTGGTTCGCCATTCGGAAATGGTTATGGTTCTACAATTATGTACGCCATTCAAGACGGAATCATTAAACGTTTCAAACAGGGTCCAACACAAAGAGTTTTCGACGGTGACGAAACTGAAAAGATCATTCCTGATTGGAAAAATGATCGAAAACTCGAAACAGAGGAAGAACAGCTAGACTTTCTGCGCAGACAAGGGCGCTACGTAAATGATCCAGAGGTGCAAGCCTACAGCAATGCATACTGGGATAAGAAGCATCAGCGCTAATCACTCAAATGCATCCCGGTTCTGCTTCCACGCAATGTAAGCATCCATCATAGCTGCCACAGCATCGATCTTCTGGTCCTGCCGCTGCTTGTAAAGCTTCCGGTTGCCGTTGGTGTCCACCAGTGCAATGCAGTTGCCCATTGCAAACTGCATCAGCTTTTCGTCAAACAGCAGCTTCCGCTGTTCGGAGAGCTTTTTCAGCTCACCCAGCGGCACGCTCTCGGTCCTCGCGCCCTGTATTACTTTCGTAATGCCAAAGGTGCCATTCTCCTGTCCCCAGCGCTCCACGAATTCCTGCGCGTTGTAGGGGTCGTAGCCAAACGCCCGCACGTCGTACTGGTTCTGCTGCACGAAGTTATCAAGGTCTTCATACACCTGCATCATGTCCAGCACCGTGCCGTCAAATACGAATAATGTCCCCTCTTTCATGAACTCTTCGTACTGGTTCCTTCGGCTCACGGGCAGTTGGCTCAGGGTGTAGCTGGTAATGTAGTCCCTTGTCTTTACCCCAAAATATCCGCTTGAAAGCGGAAACAAAAATGTAAACGCACAAAAATCATCGCCCATGCTCAGGTCCGCGCCCATGGCGCACGGCATCTGCCAGTAGCTTCTCGGTCGGTGGCAAAGGGTCTCTTCATACGGAAAAAAGTATGTGTACCCCTCCATCGGCAGATTGAAGCGCTTTGCAAGGATGTCATTCCGAGCACTGGGCGATTTTTCTGCTCGTTCCACGTCCAGCTGATAGGTCTCATAGCTCACGGTCTTGCCCAAGTTCGGGTTTGCCTTCAGCCACATCTCCGGTCGGCCCACTTCCTCAATGCTGTCCAGCTTGTAGTACCAGATAGAGACATGCGGGTTTACGTACTCCCCCTTCAGGATGCTCAGCAATTCCATTTTGATGTCATCGCCGCATCCGTTGCGCACTGTGCCCTCGCTGCTTGCCGCAACGATCAGGTAGTTCTCGTTTTTCGCCGCACCCTGCTCAATGGCGCCAATGGGGTCTTCTCGGATGTCGCAGCTCAGCCATTCGTCCACGGTCGCCACCGTGTCACGCCTGCCCTGCAGCTTTTCAATGGTCATAGGGCGCACTTCCAAAAGGCTGTTGGTCGCAAAGTTCTCAATGCCTTTCTTGGTGCTTGCCATCTTCACACGGTCTGCTTTCGCACCGGTGGTGTTCTGCAAACTGCCATCGGTCATGAACTTCAGCACAGGCCCCTTTGCCCGCGCCAATGCGGTGCGGAAGGGTCCCAGCACTTCCTCGGCCTGCTTCATGGTAGGCGCTGCTGTCAGCTGCTGGGTGGTGTTCGTGTTGGCGGTCATAAAGTACGCCTGCAAGAACTCCAGATACATGGTCTTTGCGGCCGAGCGTGTGATGATAAGGTACTGCTTCGTCACCAGCCGCTTCTTGATGCGCTTGGTCTCGTAGTGCCCGCCTGCCCCGTGCGGGTTCGGCACATACACGCTCCGCTCCACAAAGTAGTACCAGCCAAAGATCTGCTCTGCCCACAGCTTAAAGCTGTCCAGCATCTTCACGTCCCCGCCGTCGGTCAGGGTCAGCTCGTCCTCACAGAACGCGATAAAGCCGTTGATGGCCTTATCGTCATAGTAGATGCCCGGGTTTGCGATCAGATCGTCGATCCGGTTCATCTCCATGCTGATCTCTCTGCAAACGGGGATCTCCCCGCGCATCACGGCCTCCCGGAACCGGCCGTAGTAGATTGGCGTCGCCGTGTTCGAGAGTGCCATTTTGATTTTTCAGCTCCTGTTTTTATTTCTCGGCTTTTGCCGCGCTGTCCTTTTCGTTCAGCATCTCGGTCAGCTCTGCGTACTGTTCATCGGTCAGCTTGTTGGCGGCGTAGAAGATATCCAACTTTTTTGCCATACCGGCAGTCTGACCGCGCTCAATCATGCGTTTGCAGGTGTTATAAAGTGCCATAGTATTCCTTCCTTTCTGTTTATGTGCTTTCAGTTGTTTCGTCATCGGTCACGCCCAGCTCCAAAAGAGTCAGGCGATAGTCCTGGTCAACGTTCAGTGCGTCCGCGTCTGCCAGAGCAACCTGCAGTGCCGCCACCGTCTCCGGCAGCTTCTTCAGGGCTTCGGCCTTTTTGCGCGCTTCTTCCTGCGCAGCCAGCTCTTCTGCGGTGTAGCGGATGTACTTCTGGATGGGTACCTGTTCCACCCATTCTTCCTGTGCCTGAACGCCGGGACGGTCGATGATTTTCTGTACGTCCCTGCCGCCGTTGGGGTACTCAGTCACGGTCTCCCAGTGCCACTGCTCTTCCACGCCCTCTACGGCGGGGTGGGTGATCTCTTCGGTGCTGCCGGTCAGATAGCCCAACGTCAGGTCCGGGTTTTCCACGACCACGCCGGTCTCGTCAATGATCTTCATGGTTCAAAACCTCCTTTCTCAGGCCACGCGGTGCCAGATGTGCACATAGTAGGCGGCGGGCTGCACGGTGCTGCTGCGGCCATAAATGGCGTTGGACTTGGACGCGTCAAAAGATATATTGCCATAATTTCCGCTAGACCCGTTCTCGAGTGACCTGCCTATGCCTTTGACAGAAAACGCACCGCTGCCAGATGGATAAGCATAAAAGCTGCCCATTACTTCAGATAACGTGCCCGTGATATTCGGTAGACCAGCTTCCACCGTAGTGCCTGCTGCGTGGACGCTGGACGCACCCATCAGAACACGATTCTGCGCGATCTCCTGCCATGTACCGCCGAACAGTGCGGCGGGGCTGGTGTAGCCCACCATTGAGATCACGATACCCACCGGGAAGCAGGCAAGCGTGCCTGTCTGGTCTACATTCATTTTGCCAGTCTCATCCACACGCAGCCCCTCACCGGCAAGTTGGGTGCCAAGCTCTTTCTGCAGCGGCACGCTCATGTTGTCCGGCGCAAATGCCGCTTTACCCGTCTCATCCACGGTAAGACCGTCTCCGATCATCACGCCGCCCAGTGTGTCGGCTGTTGCAGGCGGCAGAACGTAGTTTCCTACGCCCATGGCCACAGTGCCTAAAGCCATAAGGATATCCTCCCTTATTGTGTAGTAATGTGCATGCAGGTCTTCCGTCGGCATTTTCCATGCCCGCAGCCGCAGGGTGTCGGTGCTGCTCTGCGTTGTGCTGTCCAGCACGGCTGCTCTTGCGGCGTCCGCACTGTCCGGCTCGATCAACACAGCAATACTGTCGTCGGCTGTCAGTCCCGGCATATTCAGATCGATATAACAGCCATGGTCATCTTTCTTCCATCCTGCCGCAGGTATTGTTACTGCGTGCAGCTCCAACCGGTCCGCTTTTGCCGCATCCAGTGCATTCATGGCATTGGAGCAGGCAGTCGTTGTCTTGGCAAGCTCCTGCAGCGTGCGCAGGGCAAGCTCCTGCAGGCCCGCCAGAATGCTCAGAACACCCATCGCTTATTCTCCTGCAAATACCTCGTCCAGCATGGCGGTCACTTCTACCTCGGTTGCCAGCACCAGGCCGTCCAGCTTGGTCTTATCCGCAGCGGACATCAGGCCCGCATTGGTAGTGGTGACGTTGCCATATTTGGTGTCGCTGCCGGGGATGCCCAGCGCGGTGATGTCGTCCTTGGTCACCGCAGCAACAGCGCTCACGTGGCCGGTAGCGTCCACAGTCACCTTGTACAGGCCGCTGGCCTTGGCAGTATAGCTGGGATGGACATAGTTGTTTGCGCCCTCGGCAATGCCTGCCAGCTTGTTCTTTTCGGCGGTGGTGTAGTCGTTGGTGGAAAGGCCCTTGCCTGCCACCTTATCCACCTTGCCGGACAGGTCCACGGTGGTGTCATCCAGCAGTTCCATGGTGTAGCTGCCACTGCTGCCCTTGATCTTGGCGTAGATGTCATAATGCTTGGTGGCGGCGTTCATCACCAGATACAGGATGTTCTCCTGTGCGGCATCGGCGTTCGGCACTGCATCCACCTTCTGGAAGGATGCGTGGCCGGACTTGGAAATGGCGGTGTTGATGGCCTCCACCACCTGTGCGCTGGTCTGGAAGGTGCTGTCGTTGTTCAGCTGACTGGTCTTGGTGGGCACGGTGATGTTTACGGACTTGTCAGGACCAATCGTCTGCGCAGTGCCGTTCACCTTGATGCTCTCGATCTTATTGGCCTGTGCGCCGACATTTTCCAGAGCCTTAACACGCGAATTCAGAGCTTTGTGTTTTGCGTTCTGGCGCTTTGCCAGGTCCTGCAGGTCGCGCAGTGCGGGGATGTGGTTCAGATCGTAATTAGCCATGTTCGTTGTCCTCCTCAAAAATTTCGTCAAATAGTGTTTTTACTTCTTCCGGCGTTGCCATGGGCAGACTCATTTTGAATGCTTCTGCCACAAAAGCTTCCCACGCCGGTGTTCCTGGTTCCGGCATTTCGCCGGTATCAGTTCCGCTGTTTTCATATACGATGTACGGCAGGTCGGCGCTTGTGATCGTCACGCCATTTCCGTCCGTTCCCTCAAAGGTACAAACGCCTTTTCCAGGGCTGGCGGTCACTGCTGCCGGAACATCCACATGTCCATCTATTACCAGTGTCGAGCCGCAGACTTTGTTGCACGGCCCGTGCCAGCACACCCGTATCGTCAGTCCCTTCCAGATGCCGGATGCTGTTACATTCAGCCCGTAGATCCCACGGTTGCCTTTGTAGCCGAATGCCAGCGCCATCGCCTTCCCGGGTGGTTTTGCCGTTCCGTTCGGCAGCAGAGTCACAGTAAGGTCTGTCATTTTGTCACCCCTTCAGCTGTACATCCGGCACAAGCAGCATCACGCTAAGTGTCAGTGTCTGTGTCGGTTTGCTTGCCGCCCAGAATTTCAGCGTGCCGTTCCCGGCCTCGCACACACCGTACATTCCTGCTGCCATTGCACTGGGCACATCGGCCGATATCACACCGGCCATCGGCAAGCATGCACTTGTGGCTTTCTCCACAGCAGCCGTGCAGCTGTAAGCCGTTTCACCTTCGGCCTTGTTCCAGCCGTCCACCGGCAGGCTGACCGCAATGCTGCCAAGGCATCCACCATTGTACTCGGCGCTTGCTTTCTCCAGCAGTGCCTTCGTGGTTTCTTCGCTCTGTTTGGCGTTATCCGCGCTGCTTTTTGCGCTTTTTGCGTTCACATCGGCACTTCTTGCAGCCTCGTTCATCGCGTTTTCATAGGCTGCAGCATGCTCCGTAATATCGTTTTTAAGGTGGGTCATAAAATCCACCACCACCGGATCATCCTGTGCTGCATCCACCTCAAGCCCGACAAGGTTCTGTACCGTACCCAAGGTCGTGTTGTATTTCTGCAAAATTTCGCCGTTGTCGTTCACACGGTAAAAGCTCACCGCAAAATGCACAGCGCCTTTGTAAGCCACGGCATCTGCTGCCACCACCCAGATAAATGTGATGGTCTGCTCTGTCACGATCTTTTCCGTTACGGTAAAATAGTTTCTGTCGCCCTCCGCGTTTTCGTAGTTTACCCGAATCGCAAAATCGGCAAGGTCACTGCCGCGATAGTAGCGATTGATGCGCAGACGGATGCGGTTCACATCCTTATCCCCTTCTACGCCAAGTACAACGCCCTCTTCCGGCACCGCGATCAGTCGCTTGCTCTCATCGATCACAAAATCCAGCCCAGCATCCGGTTCTGGCATTCCGTCAAAAAGTTCATCCAGATTGTCCATATCACACCTGCTCGATCAAAACTGCATTTGTAACGATTCGCGTCTTCCCGTTCTGGCCCACCAGCTGCACCCGGAAGCTGCGGTCTCCGCTCACTTCCTCCGGCACCATGCAGCTCTGGATCTCGTCAAGCGGCACAGGATAAATGTCGTTGAACACGGCCGCCTTTTTGCTTCTTTTCCAGTCGTCGTCACCGCTTCGGAACTGGCATTTCAGGTAATTTACGCTCCCGGCCCTGATGCCGGAAAAATCGCCTTCTTTTTTCAGCCGCTGCCCCTCCACGGTAAAATTCAGCATCCGCATTTAGGTTCCTCCCTGTCACACTCAGCATGCAGCCGCCATTCCAGTTCGCTGATCAGGTTTTTGGTCGCTTCCATCGTGCTGGAGCTCTGCGGCGGGTCAAACAGCATCCTCACCTTCAGCGCCGTATAGCTCTTCACCGCTTCAATGTCCTCTTTTCCCTGGCAGAACTCGCTCCATGTCGCCGTTGCATCGCTGATACCAAAGCCCTCCTGCGGCCCAACTCCCATCTGCCGCAGGATCATCAGCACGCTGTTGATATGCATGATAAGGTCGGCATCAAACGCCGTATACTCCTCGGTCAGTCCAAGGAGTTTCTTCACTGAGGTTAGGATACTGTCCATTTTGAAGTTCCCCTTATAAAAAAGAAAAAGCGCACCAGCTGTTAAGCCAGTGCGCTTTTTGCATCTTATTCGTTAATATTATTTGCCCATCTGCAAAAATCACGAAATGCCGGATTCATCAGAATCGTGTCCATACGGGACAATGCATTAAAGAAAACACCTTTTTCCTGCATCTTTCCTTCATCAATCTTATATAGATGGTAGGATTCGTAAATGATACCAGTGGCTTTCAAATAGTCAAGCACTTGTCTTTTTACGACACTGTTTCCCACTGTAACATGTTCTATTCTATCAGCGGTCTTTGCCAGTGTGTCTTTACGATGCGTCCTAAATTCAATAAGGATACAATGCATTGCATGAATAAATTTCAGAATATCGAAGTTTTCCGTATCTTCAAAATCATAATTATACGGAATCAAGGAATAATAATTATTCAGATTCGGCGTGCTAACCTTCAAATTGTCGGCCTTGGTCACATCAATTATTATTGCATCTCCTGCGAAACCTTCATGTGCAACTAATAAGCAGCTTTCGGGATCATAAGACTCTATCACGACATTCTGTGTCCTCAATTTCAATTTTCTGCAGATCACAGACGAGTTGTAAATCCTACAATCCATTCCCGCTTTGCCGACGTACACGTCCATATCCGGAGTATCAATTGAAACGCTTGTAAGCTGGTCAAACTCTAACGGTTCACCGGTCATGCTGATTTCGGCAATGTAGTCTTCTTTCCGCAAAATACTTTTCTTGCTGGGAATCATTCCGAAAATCGCCAGACATTTAGCCACATCAGTTTCTGATGCAGGAATTTCAGTGCACTCTAAATACGGGCGTTCGTATACAGTTGCTTTTGCCTTAAAGGAATCGTACACATAAGAAATATAGTTCGGCTGAACTACATTTTCAGAGATCTTCATATAGCAGTCGAAGAATATTTGCGACGGGAAGTAAGACCTACTTTGAGAGTCCTCGAAATACATATCGGCTAATGTCTCATGCTTTTCGTTCAAGATAATCTTCGCCAATGCATAATCCCTAAATGCCGGACCTGTAAAGTCAATCTTCTTTTCAAGGCCAGATTTTTCCGCACTATTCCTTATAAATGGATGCTGTGGCAGAAAAGTCTCAATCACTGCCTGATATTCGTTTACTAATTGCGGCGGTAAAAAATCCAACTCATAGTTTTTGTAGTTACAGTCGTGAAAAAGGATATAGTATACCATTCTCACCAGCTGCTCCTCCGGCGAGTACACTTTTTCCCAATTAGAAAACTCCGGATGTGCTGCCGCACATCTTTCCTTGAATGCCGGAACAACTTTTGCCGTCTGCTCGCGATCCAGAAGATCATTCATTATCTTCATAATAATCGCTACACAATCCTTTTGATTTGACAGTTCGCTAATCATCTTCTGACGATTAGGCGACTCTTTTATATGTGCTGAAATTGCTTCCAGTACCGGTGCGTACCCAAGAAAAGACGATCTTTCTTCCTCTGTGATATTGTTTTTGATCACATCATAATACTTCTCAGCACATTCTATGTCGGGCTTTGTCGGTGTTTTCTTTCCGGCAACACTTTTTACAATAAAAGATTTTGAAGAGTTTTCGTCAAAGAACCCGATTTCATAGTGTGCAACCGAAATTCTATTTTCTGCACAAAATGAAGCTATATACTGAGCAGTCTCTGTTCTCGCCAGCAAAAAGACAGTAGGCAATGTATGAGTCGACAAGCTATTACTGATATCAGCAATAAAACTATTTATCATTTTTCTTCCAGAAATAATTTCGGCTTCGTCAAAAGCGTCAATGACCAACAAAACATTTCCTGCATTTAAATCACCAATAAACTCCGAATACTTGGGCGCACCAACCGCATTAAGAATTGAACCTGCAAAACTATTTGTGCCTACTTTTACTTTTGCAAGATTCCAGTAAATCGCATTAAACCGGTTTGCGATATACTTTGCCAAAGAGCTCTTTCCCGCTGCACCAGGTGCAGAAAGTAAAACGAATTTCGGTTCTAAACTCGACAATTTCACGTCTGTTTTTACGTCGCTAAAAGCTGGTGGAATGTAGAATGGTTCTTCGTCCACATAGCCAATATAGTCTGAAACACTACTGCTCAACACATATCGCTTACACCTGTTGTACGGCCTAAGAATTCCTTCCAGAAACATTTGACTGCCTCCTGTAATAGAGTCGATGTACTTTATTACATTATAGTCTCTCAGCACCGTCATGTCAAACACCCCTGAATATTTTTATATAATGAAAAGTGTACCATATTAGGCAGCCATATCTTGTCATAATCCTTATTTCCTCCATGGGCAGGTGTCGCCCGGTCGTCTTTCGGCAAATGCAGGCTTTAGGATCGTATCATCTCCATAGTGGATGGCCTTGTGGGTCCGATCACTCACGCAGACCACGTTTTCCGGGTCCAGCAGTGCGTCCGTGTGCTGGAGCACGTCCTCTTTCGTCAACGGATTCAGATGGTGAATAATAATGCGCGGCCGAATGGGTTTGCCGTTTCGTATCACCCAGTCGGTGATCTCGTGGTCTTTGCACGCAAGGTCACACCCAGCATCCCGCACAATGATCCTGTCCCGGAACTGCCGCCACTCTCTCGACTGGTAGAAATTCTGATTCAGCCATCGGTCAAAGCCAAAGGTATCGTATCCAACCGTACCGTGCAGCTGCAAATAATGGAAACGGTCTTCAAAGGTCGCATACTGACAAAGCTCAGAGTATGTCTTCCTGGGCATATGCTTAGTACCCAACGCACCAGCAGACCATGGCAAATACAGCACAAATCATCGAAAGGCAAATCAGCTTACCATGCAGGTTCTCAAGACCTTCCATTTCGTCATGGTAAGAGCATACAAATGTAAAAATCAGCGTACACCAACATCCGAATCCGCCGATCCGCTTATCAACAATTTGTGGAAGCCCAACTGCAATGGCCGTCAGAAGCGACAGAATACTCGGAGGCAAATACCACCAGTACCGCTTGCTTGTTGGTCGTTCTCGGTCTGTGAACAAGCATGCAAGCATGATCCACGGCATCGCCGCCATCAGCCAGAAGCAGATTTCTTCAAATGCCGTCATCATAAAAATCCTTTCTTCTGCAACATGTCATCTGTAAACAGCATCGGTGTCCATGCAACTGCTCCAGTCAAAAGCATTGTCTTCCATTCGCACAGGATATTGCGCTTTACCAGAAAAACCGCTGCTGTAAAGTAGATAAAAAACAGCACTGCAAGAACGACTCAGGCTGCATAAGAGCTTTTAAAACTCATAATCTGTGGCCTCGTCTTCGTCCACGCCATTGTACTTTGCCATAGCTTTCAGCACATTTGCGTACATTTCTTTGGTGTCCTTTGCGTTTTCCAGTGTCTCGGTCTTTGCCCGGAGCAGTTTGTTTTCTTCTTCCAGTTTTTTCTTTTCAAGGTCCGCTTTCATAGTAGCCAATTTCAGGAAGTGCGTTGTTTCTGCACTGGAAGCCGTCCCTTCTCGCAGCCTTCTTTCCACCAGTTGCATGGTCAGGTTTATCATGTACTGTTCCTGTGCTTCCGGGCTTGTTGCAGGCCGGGCCGAAGCCACAGCCGCTTCTCCCGGTGTGTTCTTCTTCTGTAGGATAGTTCTCGGAGGTGACTTTTCTGACTTTGTTACTCGATGGCATC